>Ga0265327_10001692_pt1 | contig 26350 bp, 25 predicted proteins | sample 41621metaG_FD_202089 | JGI IMG/M metagenome (GOLD analysis project Ga0265327, IMG submission 202089) | Rhizosphere microbial communities from Carex aquatilis grown in University of Washington, Seatle, WA, United States - 4-16-21 metaG | ecosystem: Host-associated > Plants > Roots > Rhizosphere...
CGCGATGATCGCTGCAAAGGGCGGGGCCATGGCCGATCCGAACAGCTCAGCGGGCACGACGTCGCCCGCCGTCGACATCCGCGGCCTCGGCAAGTGGTTCGGCGCCTTCAAGGCGCTCGACGGCCTGGACCTGACCGTCGCGCCCGGCGAACGGCTGGTGATCTGCGGCCCGTCGGGTTCGGGCAAGTCGACCCTGATCCGCACCATTAACGCCCTCGAAAGCTTCGAGGAGGGCGAGATCCACGTCGAGGGGATCCGCCTCACCCGCGAGCCCGCCGCGGTCGAGGCCGTGCGGTTGCGCGTGGGCATGGTGTTCCAGTCGTTCAACCTGTTCCCCCACCTCACCGTGCTGGAGAACTGCGCCCTGCCCCTGCGCCTGGTGCGCGGCCTGCCGGCCGGCGAGGCGCGTGACCGCGCGCTGCACTACCTGTCCAAGGTGCGGATCCCGGAACAGGCCGACAAGTTCCCGGCCCAGCTGTCCGGCGGCCAGCAGCAGCGGGTGGCGATCGCCCGGGCTCTCGCCATGGAGCCGGGGATCATGCTGTTCGACGAACCCACCTCGGCCCTGGACCCGGAGATGGTCCATGAAGTGCTGGACACCATGGTCCAGCTCGCCGCCGAGGGCATGACCATGATCGTGGTGACCCATGAAATGGGCTTCGCGCGCCAGGTGGCCGACCGCGTGATCTTCATGGACCGCGGCCAGGTGGTGGAACAGGCGCCGCCAGAAGAGTTCTTCGCCCGCCCCAGGGAGGAGCGAACCCAGGCCTTCATTCAACAGGTCCTGCGCCTCCACTGACCCTGCGCGAGATGGGCGAGGGCGCCCCGCCCTACCCTCAGACCTTCAGCTGCGCCGGATCGTAGAAGAAGGTCTCCTCGACGATCTGTTCCCCCTGCCAGGTCTGCCAGGCGATCTCGTCCAGGGTGCTCACCGTCGTCCCGGCGACAACGAACTCGAACCGCCAGCGGATCGCCACGTGGTCGCCCGTGATCAGCGGCGGCCCCTGGCGCTGGCCGAGGATGCGGTCCACCCGCGCCATGGCCTTGCGCTCGCCGGCCACCAGCAGGTCGCGCCCAACCTTGGGCTCCCCCAGGTTCTCACGCATGGAGGCGTCGGGGGCATAGAAGCGCTCGATGGCGCCCACATAGTCGCCGGCCTCAACGGTGGCGACGAAGGATTCGACTGTGGCTGGGGTGGGCATGGAGACGGGTCCTCGGTTGGGTCAGCGATAATATCGACTACGAGTCGGTTTTAACCGACTAATGGTCGGAAAGTCAATTGGCGGACGGCGCGGCGTTTGATAGGCTTGATCCATGGCGACACAGGCCGAACGGCGCGCGGCGACCCGCGGAGCGATCCTGACCGCGGCCGAGGCCCTGTTCGGCCGCCAGGGCTTCGCCGCCGCCACCATGGATCAGGTCGCCCAGGCGTCCGGCGTGGCCAAGGGGGCGATCTATCATCACTTCCCCACCAAGGAGGCGGTGTTCGAGGCGGTGTTCGAGCATGCCTCCGCCCAGCTGGCGCGGGATCTCGCCCAGGCGTCTGGCGGTGCTCCCGACGTGCTGGCCGCCCTGTCCCGGGGGGTGCGCGCCTATTTCGCCGCCTGCGCCGAGGGGCCTACCGGCCAGATCATCCTCAAGGACGGGCCCGCCGTCCTGGGCTGGGCCCGTTGGCGGCAGGTCGACGCGAAGCATTTCGGGGGCGTGTTTCCAGCCACCCTCAAGGCGGCCATGAAGAGCGGACTGATCGCCGACCAACCGGTGGAACCCCTGGCGCGCCTGATCCTTGGCGCCGTCAACGAAGCCGCGGCGGCCTGCAACGCCGCCGCCGACCCGGCCGCGACAGGCCGCGACTATGCGACCGCCCTGGAGACCCTGCTGGAGGGATTGCGCCTGCGATAGGGACCGCGCCGGGTCATCCGGACGGAGACCGGTAGGGCGCGTGGCGCCGCCGTCAGCTCGCCCTATGGTTTTCAGCGCCGTCATCCGCATAACTTGGCGGAGATTCCCCGCCCCGGGCCCCCTGAATTGTTGGCCTCGCGCAGATTCCGCCGGACTTCGACACCCCACCGGGCGCATTGATCGAGCTCAAATTACCCATTTTGCGCATGCGTCAAATACTCGCCGCAGCCATTGGTTGAAATTTACATTCAGTTTACGATTAACCTGCAATATTTTGGAATATTATCCGACATCTACTTAGACATCAGATTCACCTAAACAGAGAATCGACATGAGCAACGACGATCTATCCGATAGACTTTCGTTCATGCAAGTCGATGATCGGACGCGAACTTCCTTGCGCAATGTTCGCTCGGTCGTCGCGGCGGAGCTCCCTGCCGCTCTTGCGACATTCTACGGCCAGGTCCGGCGTTTCCCCGAGACGCGGAGACATTTCACGGACGACGCCCACATCGCCAAGGCGTCCAACGCCCAGCTGCGACATTGGGACGGCATAACCTCCGGCGAATTCTCGGACAGCTATAAGCAGGCGGTCACGACGATCGGCGGAATACACGCACGCATCGGCCTTGAACCGCGCTGGTACATCGGCGGCTACGCCATGGTCCTGGAACAGCTCGTGCGCGCCGTGGTCAGGCGCCAGCCCGGCTTCGCCATCGGCGGCAAGCAGCAGCGCGAGGACCTGGGCGAAACCCTGGGCGCCCTGATCAAGGCCACATTGCTGGATATGGACCTGGTCCTGGACGTCTATTTCAAGGCGGCCGAGACCGAACGCCTCGCCGCGGAAGCGCAGCGCGCCCAGGTCGCCGCCGAGCAGACCGCAGTGGTGTCGCGACTGGCCGCCGCCCTGGCGGCCCTGGCCCGGGGTGATCTCACCGTGCGGACCGGCGAGGCCTTTCCCGGAGAGTACGAAAAGCTGGGACAGGACTTCAACGGCGCCACGAGCCAGCTGGAAACCGCCGTCTCCGCCGTCATCGACGCGGTGACCACCATGACCGCCTCGGTGGATGAGCTGCGGGCAGCCACTGAAGACCTGTCCAGACGGACCGAACATCAGGCAGCGACGCTCGAGGAGACCGCGGCCGCTGTGGAGGAGATCACAGTCACGGTGCAAAAGACCGCCGACGGCGCGCGACGAACCGCCGACGCCGTCAAGGACGCGCGACACGACGCCGAGGAGAACGGCGGGGTGATGAGCGAGGCGATCGAGGCGATGAGCGCCATCGAAGAGTCGTCCCGCAAGATCAGCCAGATCATCGGGGTGATCGACGAGATCGCCTTCCAGACCAATCTGCTGGCCCTGAACGCCGGGGTCGAGGCCGCCCGGGCCGGAGACGCCGGCCGCGGGTTCGCGGTGGTGGCCTCCGAGGTGCGGGCCCTCGCCCAGAGGGCGGCCGGCGCGGCAAAAGAGATCAAGGTGCTGATCCAGGAATCCAGCCAGCAGGTGGGATCCGGCGTCGAACTGGTGGGCCGGACAGGCGACGCCCTGGGCCGGATCGTCACCCGCGTGGCGGAGGTGGACGAACTGGTGCGGGACATCGCGGGGTCCGCGAAGGAACAGGCTCTAGGTCTGGGCCAGATCAACAGCGCCGTGGCCGACATGGACCGGGCGACCCAGCAGAACGCCGCCATGGTCGAGGAGAGCGCAGCGGCGGCCATCTCCCTGGCGGACTCGGCCCAGCAGCTGCGAGATCTCGTTGGCCGCTTCCACGTGGGCGGTGCGGCGATCGATGCGCGACGACCGACCGCTTCAGGTGCGCGCAGGGCGGCGGCCTGATCCGGCCGCAATCGGAGCCGCCCTGCCCGCCCGCGCCCCCTGAACGCGCCTCTGGCCCCATCCCTGCAAGATGAGGCCAAAGCCGCGGGGGTCGCGGTTCAAAACGGGGCACTCTCTGATGAACACCAAAGTTTTCGCCGCTGCAGCTCTCGCGCTCGGCCTCGCCATGTCCGCCCAGGCCAACGCCTCCGTCACCGGCGTCTCCTCCCTGGCCGGCCTCGGCGCCACCGACAGCATCGACTGGGGCCAGCTCGGCGGGACCTTCACCTCGGTGAGCTCCGGCGTCACCGTGACCTCGACGCTCGGCCAGACCGCCACCGTCACCTCCGGCGGCGGCATGGAACGCCGCGACGAAGCCAATGGCTGGGGCGGCAACTTCGCCAATGGCGAGCACCTGCTGTGGACCGCCGGAAACGGCCCGGACATCACCCTGACCTTCGCCAATGCGGTCCAGTCCGTGGGCGCCCAGTTCCAGGCCGACTTCTACGGCCCCTTCACCGCCGAGCTGATCGGCTCCAACGGCGCGGTGCTGGGCTCCTTCGCCCTGGGCGGCAATAGCGACGGCAACAACGACAATTCGGCGGTGTTCGTCGGTCTGATGAGCACCTCTGCGGACATCAAGCAGGTGCAGTTCCACCTCACCTCCTCCGTCGGCTCGCCCAATGATTTCGCCATCGGCACGGTGAGCTTCGCCGGCGGCGCGGTGCCTGAGCCCGCCACCTGGGCGCTGATGATCACCGGCTTCGGTCTGGCCGGCGCCACCCTGCGCCGCCGCCGCGAGCAGGCCCTCGCCGCCTGATAGGTTTCTTTGGGGGTGTCCTACCGACGCCGTCGATCGCGAGATCGGCGGCGTCGTCATGTCTGAAGAGATTTTCTTGAGGCCGGCATCGACAGAATTGCTGTCCAAGCCATCCGGGATTGACGCTAGGCTGAACAGCGTTAGGTGAGAACCAAACCCACCGCTGGAGCGTCACATGGCCAGACATCAATCCATCCTTGGCACGGTCGGCAATACGCCGGTGGTAAGGATCAACCGCCTGGCGCCCGAGGGCGTGAACCTCTGGGTCAAGGTCGAGGCCTTCAATCCGCTGGGCTCGGTCAAGGACCGCCTGGCCCTGGGCGTGATTGAGGCCGCCGAGCGCTCCGGTGAGCTGAAGCCGGGTCAGACCGTAATCGAGGCCACCAGCGGCAATACCGGCATCGGCCTGGCCATGGTCTGTGCGGCCAAAGGTTATCCCCTGGTGGTGACCATGGCCGAGAGCTTCTCGGTGGAGCGGCGCAAGCTGATGCGGTTCCTGGGCGCCAAGGTGATCCTCACCCCGGCCGCCCTGCGGGCCACCGGCATGATCGAGAAGACCCTGGAGCTGGCCAAGACCCATGGCTGGTTCATGACCCGCCAGTTCGAGAACGAGGCCAATCCCGACATGCACTCGAAGACCACCGCGGTGGAGATCCTCGAGGACTTCAAGGGCGAGAAGCTGGACTACTGGGTCACCGGCTACGGCACCGGCGGCACCCTGAAGGGCGTGGCCCGGGTCCTGGCCAAGGAAAGCCCGGACACCAAGATCATTGTCTGCGAACCCGCCGACGCCCAGCTCCTGGGCTCCGGGGAGGCGCAGGCCCGCAACGCCGACGGCACGCCGGCCGCTGGCCATCCCGCCTGGAAGCCCCACCCCATGCAGGGCTGGACTCCGGACTTCATCCCCAAGCTGACCGGCGACGCCGTCACCGACAAGCTCATCGACCAGCTGATCCCCATCCCGGGCCCCGAGGCGATGAAGTGCAGCCAGGACCTGGCGGCCAAGGAAGGTATCTTCGTCGGCATCACCTCAGGCGCCACCTTCGCCGGGGCCCTGAAGATCGCCGCCACCGCGCCCAAGGGCTCCAACATCCTGTGCATGCTGCCGGACACCGGGGAGCGCTACCTCTCCACCCCCCTGTTCGCCGACGTGCCGGCGGACATGACCCCGGAGGAACAGGAGATCTTCAATTCCACGCCCTATGGCATGGCGGCGGGCTGACGCCGGCCACAGGTCGGGGTGGGTCAAAACAGCGCGGCGGCGACGCCGCGCCGGCCTGGCCAAACATGGTTAATCGCCTGGGAAGGATTGGCGGCCTAGGGCTGAGGGATCAGTTTCGGTCGCCGGCGCGCGGCCCAGCGGAGCACAGATGGGCCAGCCGGACGGAAGCCTTGACCCCGACGATTGGCGCGACCTCCGCGCCCAGGGCCACCGCATGCTGGACGACATGTTCGACCACCTCGAACATCTTCGGGACCAGCCCCTGTGGCAGGCGCCGACCCCGGACATGCGCAGGCGGTTCCGAGCCGACCTGCCCTGGGATCCCCAGGACCTGACGGCGGTTCACAGCCAGTTCCTGGCCGACATCGCCCCCTATTCCAGCGGCAACGCCCATCCGGGCTTCATGGGCTGGGTGCAGGGGGGCGGAACCCCGGTCGGCATGCTGGCCGAGATGCTGGCCGCCGGGCTGAACGCCAATCTCGGCGGCCGCGACCACATGCCCATCGAGGTGGAACGCCAGGTGGTGAACTGGATGGCAGAGCTGTTCGACTTCCCCCGCGACGCCAGTGGTCTGTTCCTCACCGGAACCTCGCAGGCCAATATGTGCGCCGTGCTGATCGCCCGCACCCGGGCCCTGGGCCCACAGGTCCGCACCGGCGGCCTGGCGCAGGCTGAAGGACGGCGACTGATCGCCTATACGTCCCGCGCGGCCCACAACTGCATCGCCCGGGCCATGGACATGGCCGGCCTGGGCTCGGACAGCCTCAGGCTGATCGAGACCGACGCCCGCGACCGAATGAGCCTGCCCGCCCTGCAGCGGGCCATCGCCGCCGACCGGGCGGCGGGATTCAAGCCGTTCCTCGTCGTCGGCACGGCCGGCACGGTGGACATCGGCGCCATTGACGATCTGGAAGGCCTGGCCCGCATCGCCCAGCGGGAGGACATCGCTTTCCATGTCGACGGCGCCTTCGGCGCGCTCGGCATGATGTCCCCCAAGGTCGCGCCGCGGCTGGCGGGGATCGAGCTGGCCGACAGCCTGGCCTTCGACTTCCACAAGTGGGGCCAGGTCCCTTATGACGCCGGTTTCCTGCTTGTGCGTGACCCAGCCTTGCACCGGGCGACCTTCGCCAGCGAGGCGGCCTATCTGCGCCATGCCGAGCGCGGCCTGGCCGGCGGCGACTGGTGGCCCTGCGACCTCGGGCCCGACCTGTCCCGCGGCTTCCGCGCCCTCAAGGTCTGGTTCACCCTCAAGACCTATGGCCTGGACGCCCTGGGCGCGGCTATCGGACGAACCTGCGATCTGGCCGAGGCCCTGGCGGCGCGGGTGGCCGCCGAGCCTGCGCTCGAGCTCCTGGCCCCCGTACAGCTCAACATCGTCTGTTTCGGGCTGCGTGGGCGGGACGACCTCAACGCCGCCATCGCCGCGGATCTGCAGGAGGGCGGACGGATCGCGCCGTCCACCACGACCATCGCCGGCCGCACTGCGATCCGCGCCGCCATCGTCAACCACCGGACAGGGCCTCAGGACATCGAGGCCCTGGTCGACCAAACCCTCGCCCTCGGCCGCGCCGCGGGCCTGCGCATGGCCTCCTAGGACCTCATGACCCAAGCCTTTCCCCCTGCCGCCGTTGAAATTCCGCAGATCCTGGGCCTGTCGCATCTTGCTCAGCTGATCTTCGACCAGGTGGACACCGCCCCCCTTTGGAACGAGCTGGTGGCCCGCGCCACCGCCGAGCCGGCGGACCCCGCGGCCCTGTTCGACCTGTCGATCCTGCTGCTGCTCAACGGCCAGGCCGACCAGGGGCTCGCGATCCAGGCCCAGGCCCTGGAACTGAGCCCCCTGTTTCGCCGGACGCACGGCGACGGGTCTGGTCTCAGGGTGCTGGGGATCTTCACGCCGGGCGGGATGATGGCCAACACCCCCCTCGACTTCCTGCTGGAGGGGTCGGACATCCGCCTCGACATGCTGATCATCGGCCAGGGCGTGCCCCTTCCCACCGACCTCCCGGACCATGACGTTGCCTTCCTGGCCATCGGGGAATCCAGCGCAAACGTGGAGGTGCTCGCAACCCTGGGCCCGGTGCTGGCGGCCTGGCCCAAGCCGGTGGTCAACGCCGCGCCGGACCAGATCGCCGGCCTGACCCGGGACGGCGTCGTGGCGATGTTCGCCGACAGCGCCAAGGTCCTGGCCCCGGCCACCAGCCGCCTGGATCGCCTTCTCGTGACGGCGGTCGCAGAGGGACGATTGTCTCTGCAGGATGTGCTTCAGGACGGCAGGTTTCCGATCATCATCCGGCCCATCGATTCCCACGCCGGCCAGGCCCTGGAGAAGATCGACAGCGCCGAGGCCCTCGCCGCCTATCTCCAGGCCAATGATCCGCCGGAATTCTACATCACCGCCTTTGTCGACTATTCCGGCCCCGACGGCCTGTTCCGCAAGCAGCGGATCGGCTTCTTCCAGGGTGCGCCTTTCATCAGCCACATGGCCGTCTCGAGCCACTGGATGGTGCACTATCTGAGCGCCGAGATGGCCACCCGGCCCGAGCGCCGGGCGGAGGAAGCCCGGTTCTTCGCCGAGTTCGACGCTGGATTCGCCGCCCGCCACGCCCAGGCCTTCGCCGAGCTGCACGCAGCCTTCGGCCTCGACTACTTCGCCATCGACTGCGCCGAGACCCCGGACGGGCAGCTGCTGCTGTTCGAGGCGGATGTGGCCATGATCATCCACGCCATGGATGACGAGGTGCTCTATCCCTACAAGAAGCCGGCCATGCACAAGCTGTTCGCCGCCTTCCAGGCCATGCTGGCCCGCGTCGCCGGTGCGGGCCGCGACGCCGCCGCGATCGCGGCCTAACGGATCGGCAAGCACGACGGGTCTAGGCTGCCGGCTCCTAGAGGGAGCATCCGGTGACCGAGCCCTTCGGCCGCAGACGATTTGGCCCGGAAACGCTGGCCGCGGCGCGCGCGGCGCCCGTGCGGCCGGCGTCCGACCCCGCACCTGCGTCCCGTCCCGCCTGGAAGCCTGAGCCCGATCCTGAGCTGGAGGCCTGGAAGGCCAGCCGCGCCAAGGGCCTGTGGTTGCGGATGCTGACACCCTGGATCCTGGTCCTGGGCGGACCCATGAGCTTCTTCATGCCGGAGGGGATCGGTCAGGTGTTGGGGGTGGGGGCGACCCTGATCGGCGGGGCCGGCCTGTGGCGGCGCTGGCGGATGCGCACGGACCGCTGACCGAAGGACGCCAGGTTGCTGACACCGGGTGGCGGCAGGGTGCAGTAAGCCTTGTCGCCTGTTCCCAAGCGGAGACCCGCCATGATCACCCTCTATCACCGTCCCCGGACCCGGTCGGACCGCTTCGTCTTCCTGCTGGAGGAGCTGGAGGCGCCCTATGAAATCCATCAGGTCACCACACGCACCGCCGATGGCGGCGGCGCGGTCGACCCGGCCAATCCCCATCCGCACGGCAAGGTGCCGGCCATATCCGACGATGGCGTAGTGGTGTTCGAGTCCCCGGCCATCGCCCTCTACCTCACCGACAAATTCCCGAAGAACCGGCTGGGTCCCCAGGTGGGCGATCCCCTGCGCGGGCCCTATCTTTCCTGGCTCGCCTATTATGCCGGGGTCCTGGAGCCGGCTTTCATGTGCAAGTTCATGAACGTGACCGTGCCGGTGGGCACGGCCGGCTGGGTCGCCGTTGAGGAGGCCATGCCGGCGGTGATCGCCCAGCTGTCCAAGGGCGACTACCTGCTGGGCGCCGATTTCACCGCCGCGGACGTGCTCTACGCCACCACCTTCGGCATGTTCGCGCAGAGTCCCATGCTGCCCAAGTCGCCGGTGCTCGACGCCTATGTGGCCCGCTGCCTGGCCAGGCCTGCCTATGCCCGGGGCCAGGCCCGGGCCTGGGCCGAAGCCTGAGCTTCAGCTTGCGCATCCGGCCCGGCGGCGCCACAGCCGGGCCATGAGCGCGCTGTTCTTCGATCTCCAGGCCACCCACAACCCGCACCGCTGGTACCTGCCGCTGACCGACGAGGTCTGTGTCGGGCCGCCGGACAACCTGTTCATGTATGGCGGCATCGGCCTGGCCTCGGCCATTGCGGCCATGGAGCGGACCTGCGGCCGGCCGGTGATCTGGGCCACGGCCCAGTACCTTTCCTATGCCCGCCCACCCTCTATCGTCGACATCGATGTCTGGGTCCCGGCGGAGGGTAAGTACAACAGCCAGGCCCGGGTGACTGGCCATGTGGGCGACAAGGAGATCTTCACGGTCAACGCCGCCCTCGGCCGCCGCGAGAGCCCGATCTCCCAGCAGTGGGTGACGGCGCCGGTGATGCCGCGGCCGCAGGATTGCGTGCCCTCAAAGCTCTGGCCGGACCAGGGAACCAATCTCAACGCCCGGCTGGAAGTGCGCATGGCCGAGGGGCTTTACGGCGAGGGGCCGCGGACCGGCGCGCTCAGCACCGACGGGCGGCTGGTGATGTGGCTGCGGGCCCGGGACGGGTCAACGGTGGACGCCAGCCTGTTGGCCATATTCGCCGACTACGTGCCCTCCGGCGTCGGCGCGGCCCTGGGGCGGCCGGGCGGCGGCAACAGCCTGGACAACACCCTGCGCATCCGCCGGATCGTGCCCACTGAATGGGTGCTGTGCGACATCCATATCCAGGGCATCCATGGCGGCTTCGCCCACGGCGATATGCGCCTGTTCGCCGAGGACGGCGAGCTGATGGCCATGGCCAGCCAGTCCGTGATCGTGCGGACCTTTGAGGGCTAGCCGGGTCGCGTTGAGGAGATAACGGATGACCGAAGACCAACATCCCAAGCCGGTGACCGCCCTCAGCTGGGGCGTGAAGCAGAGCTTCCGCAACTATGTCGACTCCACGGGCGGCGTGACCGAAGCCAGTGGCGGAGCCGAGCGCACGGCGGACGGCGCCTTCGTCTTCGCCGCCGCCCCGGACAGCACCCTGACCCTGGACGCTGAGGGTCGGCTGCAGGGGCGCGGGCGGTTCCTCGGCGAGGTGCGGTTCGAATCCCATGGCGGCATGCTCAAGGTCTTCCTCGCCGACCCGATGCTCGAGATCGCTCCGGCGGGCGCTGTCCTCACCGTCGCCGACACCCCCGCGCGCAACTACCGCCTCGAGATTGTCCAGCTCGACCTGGCGGCGATGACATCTGGGGAGTCCGGCGAACTCACCCTCCCCACGTCCCTGACCATCGAAGGCATGCAACTGCTCGGCGACCACTACCCGCCCAGGACACCGCTCGACCCCGCCTGCCTGAAGCTGGCGGGACGCTAGGCCCGTCAGACCCGCAGCCATCCAAAGGCGCGGGCGATGAAAGCCCGGCCATCCACCTCCACCGGCGGCGCGTGCGCCATCACCACCCGCTCGGTGGGCCAGGCGAGGATGCGCTGTATTGCGGCGCGCGCGGCGCGTCGGTTGACGAAGGCGTTGCGAAACTTGTGCGGGACCTCCGGTAGCGCCGCCGACATGAGATCCAGCCGGGCCACGACCGCCCGCCACCCCGTGAACCAGATCGGATCAAAATGCTGGATCAGGTCAGTGAACAGGGCTGTACGGCTTCGGCGGTGGAAGAACACCACCTCGGTGGTGATGAGGTTGCCGCGCACCAGAACCTGGTCGATCTCCTCCCCCCATTCGGGGGAAGCCGCGTCCTCCAGGTCGCCATCGAACTCGAGATCCTTGCGCCGCTTGCGCAGACCCGGCGGTGCGTAAAGCCTGGCGTCTGGATAGGCGCGCCGCCAGTCCCCCAGGAACAGGTGATGCAGTGAGTTCGGCGCGATCAGCCAGCGCACCTCGCCGAGGCCGTCGACAGCCGCCCGCAACGCGTCGGACAGCGGGATCGGCGACCAGATGAACAGCCGTGCGTCGGACAATCGGATAACCGCCATCCGCGTCGGATATCGGAAGCCCGCCACGGCTGTCGTCGGGCCGTCCGCCAGCCAGATCTCATCGCCAAATGGCTGCAGCATCACCAGCTCCAAAGACGATCAGGCCGCCAGCGGGTCCCCGCCGGTCAGAAACGGGCGGACCACCCCGAGCGCCCGATTCACATAGACGTCCTTCTCGCCGACCGGCGCCACGTAGTGGATGGCTTTCTCAGCATCATTGAGGCTCGCGAGCCGCGCGATCATCCAGGTCGCCAGATATTGTGACGCCAGACAGCCCCCCGCCGTCGCGACATTGCCATGGGCGACGAACGGGGCGTCGAGCACCTCCACGCCGGCGGCGATGACCCAGGGCTTGGTGGTCAGGTCGGTGCAGGCGGGCAGGTCCCCGATCAGGCCCAGCTTGGCCAACAGCAGAGTTCCTGAGCACTGGGCGCCGATGAGCTGCCGCGAGGGATCGAGGACGATCCGCGACAGCATCTGCGGATCCGCCGCGATCTCTCGCGTCCTGGTCCCGCTGCCGATGAGCACGGCGTCCGCCTCGGCCGCGAATTCCAGGGGCCGCTGTCGCTGAACGGTCACCCCGTTCATCGAGATGACCTCAGGAGTGGGGGACGTGATGTGCGCCGCCCAGCCCTTCGCCTTCAGCCGGTTCAGGATGGCGGCGGCCACGAAGGAGTCCAGTTCGTTGAAACCATCGAAGGTCAGGACGGCGATCTGCACGGCAGGCTCCGGGTCGGCGGGGGCGATCTGGCCGTCCTATAGCAACTCCGCCCCGGGGACCGCACCTGCACAATCGGGATGACGGCGCGGTGCGGAGGCCGGTTTTAGACCCGCCGCCAGGCCCACCGCCGACAAGGATAGCCGCGCGCCCTGGGCCAATGCCTGGGACATGGTGATCGCCGACGGGCCTGTCGCGGCCCCTGGCGCGGCCGATCAGGAGATTGGCCTGCAGGATCATTGCCGTGCGGGCGGCCTGGTCTAGGCTCACCTTCAGAAAATAGGGCGTGGCGCAAACCGTATGGAGCTGCGGCGGGCCCGGCCTCGCGAAAGCACCGCACATGATAGACCGCCTGTTCCCCAAGCAGTTCGACAATGTTTTCCGTGGCTTGCGGCCCGGACTCTGGCTCTTCGCGCCCGTCGTGCTGGTGGAACTGGCCATGGGCGTGAACTCGATCATCAACACAAGCTTCGTAGCGACCTCCGCCGACGGGATCCCCCTGGACCGGTTCGGCGCTGTGGTGGCGCTGTTCGCGTTGGCGGGGCTGTTCCGCCTCCTGTTCGCCCTGCTGGGCGTGCTGGCGCTGGTCCGCTACGGGGCGATGGTCCCGCTCATGTACCTGCTGCTGCTGATCCTGCACCTCGGCAGCAAGGCGCTGCTCGTCGCGCACCCCATCATCCGTTCCGGCGTCGCCTCGGCCCAGGCTGGCTCCGCCTTGATCGTCGCGATCCTGGCGATGCTGGTGGCAGGCCTTGTGCTGTCGCTTGTCCGACGCCCTGACGCGCCGAAGCCGAAGGGCTGACTGCAGGACCGGCCTATTTCGCCAGCAGCTCCTTCACCAGGCCATCCTGGCCATAGACCTTCTGCAGGGCCTCAGTGGCCGCAACGGTGGAGACCACCACCGTGCGGTTGATCGTCCCGTCATAGCCATAATCGCCACCGAGCGAGTGGATGTTGCCATCGAAGGCCGCCCCCAGGATTTCCGCCTTGGCGTTCAGGACGGGCGACCCCGAATTGCCGCCGGTGATGTCGTTGGTGGTGACGAAGTCGAACACCGTGTCCGGATTGAGCTTGTCCTTCGCCGCCACCCAGCGGGGGGTGAGCTGGAAGGGCTCGGACCCCGTCGCCCGGTCATAGAGCCCGGCAAAGGTGGTGAAGGGCGCGACCGTGCGGCCATGCCAGGTCCAGCCCGCCACCTTCCCGTAAGACAGGCGCAAGGTGAAGGTTGCATCCGGATAGACGGCGTCGCCATAGACCGCGAACCTGGCGGCCGCGACCTTGCCGGCGGCCGCGTCGGTGGGCCCGGCGACGGTCTGGTCCCAGGCTCGTCGCACCTCGCGGGCCGCAAGGTCCATCCGCAGGGCCAGCTGGATCATTGGGTCGTCTGAGGCCTGCACCGCCGCCATTCCGCCGTCCCACAGGGCCTTGCGCGCAGCCACATCGGCCAGCTTCGATCCCGCGACGAGCCGCGCGGCCATGGCCTCGGGGCTCTCCTTGCCCAGCAGCAGCTTCACGGCCGGATCGTCGGCGGTGAGATATTCCCGGGTCTTGGACAGCCAGAACTCCAGATAGACCTGGTCCAGGGCCGGATAGACCGGGCTCTCGTCGAGGATCTCCTTCTGCAGCAGGGGCAGCTTGGCGTCGGAATATTCCGCGAGACGCTCCGCCGACGGCTTGGCCCGCTCCTCCCCGGCGCGCACCAGCACCCGGGCGTAGCTGTAGAGCTCGGACAGCCCCCCCGGCAGCTGTTCCAGCATCCGGTAGCGCACATAATTGTCGGCATAGGCGGCCTGGACCTTGGCGATGTCCCCCCAGGGATCGCCGATCTCGCCGGCCAGCTTGGGATCGGCGGCCACCTTGGCCCTGAGCTCCGCCTCGGCCGCCCGCTTGGCGTCCATGATCCCGCGGTCGTTCAGGGCGAACTGCCGGCCGAAGAACACCTTGTAGGAATTCTCCAGGCCGAACAGGCCGTCGGTCACCACCCGCTTGGATTCCGGGCTCTCCTCTCCGAACCTGATAAGGCGGCCGCGAAGCTCGGAGCGCTGCAGCTGGCTGACGGGCAACACGAGGTCCCGCTGGGTCTCCAGCTGGGCGACCGTAAGCATTCGGTCGGTGCCGCCGGGATTGCCGGAGACGAAGGTCAGCTCGCCCACCTGGGGCGCGCGGGCCTGCCAGATCAGGTGCTCGGGCGACCTGACCGGCTTGCCGTTGTCATAGAGCCGCACGAAGCTGACATCGAGATTGAACCGCGGGAAGTTGAAATTGTCCGGGTCGCCGCCGAAGAAGGCCGTGCCGAATTCCGGTGCGAAAACAAGGCGTACGTCGGAATATTTCCGATACCGATAGAGCTTGTACTGGCCGCCGCGATACAGGCTCACCACCTGGCATCGGGCCGCGGGATCCTTGGCGCAGGCGGCGTCCTCGAGGGCGGCCGTGGCGGCGTTCCGCGCCTTGACGAAAGCCTGGCCGGCCTGGCCGGCCACCGCCTTCTGCACGGTGTCGGTGACGTCGGTCACCTGGGTGAGCACCTCGGCCTGCATGCCTGGGCACTTCTTCTCGTCCTCGCGGGTCGCCGCCGCGAAGCCGTCCTTCACATAGTCGGTCTTCTCCGTGGACAGGCTCTGGGCGCACTCCACCACGCAATGGTGGTTGGAGAACACCAGCCCGTCCTTGGAGACCAGGGAAGCGGAACAGCCACTGGTGAGCCGCACCGACGCGGCCTGCACCCGGTCGAGCCATTTCTGATCGATCTTCACCCCATAGGCCTGCTCCACCTTGGCGGCGGGGAAGTGGTCGAAGGTCCACATGCCCTCGTCGGCAAGGGCGGGACCGGCGGCCAGAGCCAGGGTGGCGGCGAGGGCGGCGATCGCGCCGGCGAAGGTCTTGGTCATCAATTCAACCCGCGGGGGCCCAGGAAGCGGACCTCGAGCATCTCTGTAACCTTGTGACATCAGAAGCGCCAACAGGCGCCATCGCCGGTTACCCCGAATTAATTAGCGAACGCGGCGCCGGGTCCACATGCTTGGCGGGCTGGAGGATCCCGATGTCGTTGGCCTTGGCCACCCTGATCTACGAATGGCGCCGCTACCTGGCGGCGGTGATCGCGCTCGCCTTTGCGGGTCTGCTGATCCTTGCCCAGGTGGGCATGTTCACCGGCATCGTCCGCGGGGTTACGGCCACGATCGACCGTTCGCGGGCCGACCTGATGGTCATGGCGCCCAAGAACGAAAGCCTGATCAATTCCGGTCCTTCGGCCCTGCCCAAGCGGCTCAAGCCGCAGATCTATCTGAACCCCAATGTGCTCCAGGTCGCCAGCTTCTCCGGCGGCGGCGGACGCTGGACCAATGACCCCAAGGACGGCAGCAAGCAGGTCACCACCTTCGTCCAGGTGAACATGGTGGATCCTGCGGTTGGCGCGGTGACCCTGCCCGTGGACTATCCCGAAGCCATCCGGGTGGCCCTGCTGGAGCCCAATGCGGTGGTCATCGACCGCACAGCCCTGGCCCGGCTGGGGGTGAAGCTCAACGACACGGCCACCATCAACGGCTTCACCGTCTATATCCGCGGCGTTCTCGACGGCTATCCGGACGTCAATCAGCCCTCTGTCGTGGTGTCGCGCGAGACGCTTCGCCGCCTGGGCATGGGGGAGAAGGGCGACAAGACCGGCCCCCTGATGGTGCAGCTGGTGGACCCTGCCAAGGCCGAGATGGTGCGCGACCAGCTCAATGCGATCTCCAACGGCGCCTACCGGGCCTGGACCCGGGCGGAGCTCGCCAAGGCCAACGAAGGCGCGCTCATGAAGGAGCAGATCATCGGCATCCTGCTGGGCTTCACTGTCTTCGTGGGTTTCCTGATCGGAATCGGCATCACCTCCCAGACCCTCGGCGGGGCGATCCTCGCCAACATCAAGGAGTTCGCCAGCCTCAGGGCGCTCGGGATCTCCATGTGGTCGCTGAGGTGGATCGTCGTCGAGCTGTCGTTCTGGGTCGGGGTCGTCGGCCTGATGACCACCGGCGTCCTCACCTACGGCATCTATCTGCTCGGATTGAAGTTCGGCCTGCCCATGGGCTTTCCGCCCACCGCCGTGATCGGCGTGTCGATCCTGCTGATGCTCATCTCAATCGCCTCGGGCCTGATGGCCATGGGCATCCTGAAAAAGAGCCAGCCGGCGGACCTGTTGCGATGAGCGAGCCCAGATACGCCCTGAAGGCCACGGGCCTCACCAAGCGGTTCAAGACCGGCCGCACCTATATCGAGGTGCTGAAGCAGGTGGATTTCGACGCCCAGCATGGCGACGTGACCATGGTCATGGGCCCCTCCGGCTCGGGCAAGTCGACCCTGATCGCCACCCTGTCGGGCCTTCTGAAGCCCGACGAGGGCCTGGTGCAGGCCTATGACCAGGACGACCTGTGGGGCCTGCGCCCCGGGCGGATCGACAAGTTCCGCCTCGACCACTGCGGCTTCATCTTTCAGGGCTTCAACCTGTTCTCGGCGCTCACCGCCCTGCAGCAGGTGACCACGGTGCTGAAATATACCGGCCTGTCGCCGTCAGCGGCCAAGGCCCAGGCCATCACCTCCCTCACTGAGGTGGGGCTGGGCAATCGCCTCAACCAGCGGCCCTCGGAACTGTCCGGCGGCGAGAAGCAGCGGGTCGCCATCGCGCGGGCGCTCGCCAAGCAGCCCAAGCTGCTGTTCGCCGACGAACCGACCTCGGCCCTGGACGGCGAGAACGGCCAGATCGTGATCAAGCTGCTGCAGCGGGCCGCCAAGGTCCACGACGCGGCGGTGATCTGCGTGACCCACGACCCGCGGCTGGAAGCCTATGCCGACCGCGTCATCCACATCGAAGACGGCCGCATCCTGGACGACCGACGCACCGCGTCGTCGCCGGCGCCGGCCCGCGAGCTCATCGGAGCCTAGAGAACATGTTCGCCTTTTTCCGCCGCCCCGCGACCTGGATCGTGCTGGTGCTGATCGTCCTCCTGGGCGGCGGCGCCATGTTCCTGCAAGGCCAGGCCAAGGCCAAGCAGGCCGCCGCCGCCAAGGTGGCCGCCAAGTCTGCGCCGAAGAGTCCCTATGTGGCGATCGCCAACGGCAAGGCTGACGTGGAAGGCGGCATGATCCAGGTGGCCGCCCGCACCGCCGGCGTGGTCCGCGAGGTGCTGGTGAACGAGGGCGAGACCGTGGTCAAAGGCCAGGTGCTGGCCCGCCAGGAGGACGACCAGCCCCGTCTGGCCGCCGCCTCCGCCGCCGCCGCCCTCCAGCAGGCCAGGAGCCAGATCGCCCTCACCCAGGTGCAGATCGCCTCCGCCAGGCGGGAATATGACCGTCTGCAGCGGCTCTCCGCCTCCAACTTCGTGGCCGCCCAGCGCATGGATCAGGCGCGGGACCTGATCAATCAGGGCGAAGCCGGCCTGGAAGCCCAGCGCGCGGCGGTGGTCACGGCCGAGGCCCAGCTGGCCCAGGCCCGCTACAACCAGGAGCTCACCGTCATCCGCGCGCCCGCCAACGGCCGGATTGCGCGGCGCTACGCCAATCCCGGGGCCGGCGCCTCCACCCTCAATGTCTCCACCATGTTCGACCTCGAGCCGGCCTCAGCACGGATCATCCGGGCGGAGATCGCCGAGAGCGCGCTGTCCTTTGTGACCATCGGCCAGACCGTGCAGATCGCCACAGAGTCCGATCCCACCAAGATCTATACCGGCAAGGTTTTGCGCCAGGCCGCCGTGTTCGGCGCCCGCAAGCTGCAATCGGATGATCCCACCGAGCGTACCGACGACCGGGTCGTGGAAGTGGTGGTGAGCGCCGACGGCACGCCGTTTCTGATCGGCCAGCGGGTGCTGGTGAAATTCCTGCGCGGGACCACCCTGGCCATGGCGACAAAGCCCTGACCCGGATCCCCGGTTCGACGGCGCGCTCGCTTTCGGCCGGGACAGGCGCCGCCACCTTGACGTAGCCTGCCGGCGCGCGCCCAGAAACAATCAACTGGCGCGTGGAGACCTGGGGAGGCGACGTGAAGCTCATATTGACGACGGCGGCCTGCGCCCTGCTCGTGTCCGGCTGCGCGCCGAACAAGCCCGCCGCACCGCCCGCCCCGGCGAAGTTCAACACCGACCTGCCCATGACCGAATTCATGGACCATGTGATCGACCCGGCTTCCTTCGCCTATTGGCACGGCTCTGGTACCGAGATCACCAAGGCCGGCGAGCGCGACCTGTCCCCCACCACGGAAGAGGGCTGGGTCGCCCTGGAGAACGCCGCCGCCGTCCTGATCGAAGCGGGGAACGCTCTGCAGATCCCTGGCCGCCCTCGCGCGCCGGAAGCCGACTGGGATCGCTACGCCCAGGAGCTGACCCTGCGCGCCGTGGCCGCCAAGGCGGCCGCCGAGAAGAAAGACAAGCCGGCGATGTTCGAGGCCGGCGCGAAGATCTATGAGGTCTGTACCGCCTGCCATAAGCAGTATGTGATCAATCCCATGCTGGCCGACCAGGCCCGCACCGGGCCGCCGCCCTCCCGCCCCCTGCCCCCCTGGCCGGCCGACGTGACGCCAAAGGGTGGCGCGGCCAAACCTTAGGACCGCAGGATCGCCAGGCCCAGGGCGTGGTAGCGCGCCACCTCTGCGAAGTCGCCGGCCTCCTCCGCCACCGCCATACGCACGGCCGCCCGAAGCGCCATGTACAGGGGCAGCAGCGCCCGATCCCGTGGCGGCTGGTTCGCCCGCGACCAGTAGCGATCCGCCGCCAGCTCCGCGAGCCCGTCCAGCCCACGGGCCCGAAGGTCCATCAGCAGGAAGGCGAGGTCGTACAGCACATCGGTCGTGGCCAGGTCCTCATCGAATTCCAGGGCGTCGAAGGGCGTCACCCGCCCCTCGAACAGGCAGATATTGCGAAGGTGCAGATCGCCGTGGCCGCGCCGCGTCCAGCCAGCCGCCTTTCGCGCCTCGATCATTGGCGCGTGGCGCGTGACCTCGCGGTCCAGGGCCGAGAACAGATCCTCCCCGACCGGTTCGACGCCGGCCCGGGCCGCGCCATCAGACGCCGTCCGCCTCAACCCGCGGATGATCTCGCGACAATCCTCCGCCGACCCGGCGTCCTTGCAGGGCGGCTGGGCGATGTGGAAGGCCGCCACGGCGTCCACCGCCTGGGTCACCATCTCCGGGGTCAGCCGCCCGGCCTTGGCGAGATCGTCCAACAGGGCGCCGTCGGCAAACCGGCGCAGCACCACCACCCAGTCGATCGTCTCCCCGGTCCCGCCCACCCGGGTCGCGCCGGCAGGATCGCAGGTCACCGGCGCCACCGCCTCGTAGAGCCCCGGCGCAAGGGCCCTGTTCACCGCCAGCGCCGCCTCGGACGCGCGTCGCCGCGCCGCCACGGACGACAGGTCGGCGAAGGGATGCTTGCGGTCGCGCAGCAGCTTGTAGACCCGGTCCGGCCCCAGGAAGATGTGGGACATGTGGGTGTCGATCCGCCCCAGCGGCGCTGCGTCGCCGGTGGCCGCCCCGCTGGCCAGGGCCTGAACCACGGCGGCCTGGTCGATCTTATCGGACATGGGGCGACGCCCTCCTGACGCGACACGGCGCCCCGGCATCGGCCACGCCGCCTTGATCGGGGTCAAGGGTCAGATCGAAGCCCCCATGGGCGAAGCCCAGGGCGACGCCTTCGCCTTGACGCCCGCCCTCCCGCACCGCACAACGCCTGCCGCAATTCAAACCCTTGTTTGGGACGGGAGAACTTCCATGGCGGACATCCGCTTCGACGGCAAAGTCGCGATTGTCACCGGCGCCGGCGGCGGCCTGGGCCGCCAGCATGCGCTTGAGCTTGGCCGGCGCGGCGCCAAGGTGGTGGTGAACGACCTGGGCGGCTCGATGGACGGTTCGGGCGGGTCCTCCGCGGCGGCCGAGGCCGTGGTGGCTGAGATCAAAGCGGCCGGCGGCGAAGCCATCGCCAACGGCTCTTCGGTGACTGACGACGCCGGCGTCGCCCTGATGGTCAAGCAGGCCATGGACGCCTGGGGCCGCATCGACATCCTGATCGCCAATGCCGGAATCCTGCGGGACAAGTCCTTCTCCAAGATGGAGCTGGCGGACTTCGAGCTGGTGCTCAATGTCCACCTGATGGGCACGGTGAAGCCCACCAAGGCGGTCTGGGAGATCATGCGCGAGCAGAACTACGGGCGGATCGTGGTCACCACCTCGTCGTCCGGCATGTACGGCAATTTCGGCCAATCCAACTATGGCGCGGCCAAGCTCGGCATCATCGGCTTCATGAACACCATCAAGCTCGAGGGCCAGAAGAACAACATCCACATCAACGCCATCAGCCCGGTGGCCGCGACCCGGATGACCGAGAACCTGATGCCCCCCGCCATCCTGGAAAAGCTGAAGCCGGAATATGTCACCCCCGGCGTGGTCTATCTGGCCTCCGAGGAAGCCCCCACCGGGGTGATCCTCACCGCCGGCGCCGGCGCCTTCGCTATGACCCGGCTCTATGAGACCGAGGGCGTCTATCTGGGCGAGGGCGGCCTGTCGGTGGAAGAGGTTCGCGACAACTGGGCGAAGATCTCCGACCCCACCGGCCAGCAGGCCTATGTCAATGGTGGCGAGCAGAGCGGCAAGTTCTTCCGCAAGATGCAGGGCGGCTAAGTCTCTGGAATCCTTTCTATAATGACTGAACGGGCGGCCTCGCGGCCGCCCGTTCTGGTATCCGGATCCGGTCGGCGGCTGGATTACAGCCCGTCCATGTTCGCGGATTTCGCTTGCCTTCGGGCCCACGCGGGCCGTCAAACTGACCGTTGATAACCCCCCTCAGAAGGCGGTTACGGATCAGGGAGACGCCAGGCTTGAGCCAGGAACCGCAGGCCGCCTATACGCGGCAGCTATCGCTTTCCACCGCCCTGGGCTTTTCCGCCACCAGCCTGCCGGTGAGCGCGCTGGTGATCGCTCTGGCGGTCTATCTGCCGCCCTATTACGCCACCCATATCGGCCTGGGCGCCTCGGTAGGGCTGGCCCTCATGACCGTGCGCCTGCTGGACATGGGGGTCGATGTCGCCCTGGGCATGGCTATGGACCGCACCCGCACGGCGTTCGGCCGCTACCGGATCTGGATGATCGCCGGCGCCCCGATCCTGATGCTGGCGGTCTACATGCTGTTCATCAACGCCCAGCCGGGGGCGGGCATCGGCTACCTGATCACCTGGCTGCTGGTGCTCTATCTCGGCATGTCCATCCTGGTGCTGTCCCACTCGGCCTGGGCCGCGACACTGGCCACCCACTATCACGAGCGCAGCCGGATCTTCGCCATCCTGGCCGCAGTAGGGGTGCTGGGCTCGGTGGCGGTGCTGCTGATCCCGATCTTCGCTCACGCGAAGAGCAAGACCGACTTCACCGCCATCAAGGATATGGGCTGGTTCGTGGTGCTGATCACGCCGCTCGCCGTGGGCCTGGTCACCAGCCGCACCCGCGAGACCATCACCCGCGACGTGGAGGGGCCCCACTTCCAGCTGAAGGACTATCTGTCCCTGCTCGCCCGCCCGTCCCTGATCCGGCTCCTGCTGGCCGACCTGGTCCTGACCCTGGGCCCTGGCTGGATGAGCGCCATCTACCTGTTCTATTTCCGCGACTCCCGGGGCTTCAGCCTCGGCACGGCCTCGATCCTGCTGGCGGTCTATATCGCGGCCGGCTTCGTCGGGGCCCCGATCGTGGGGATGGTGGCCCGCAAGTTCGGCAAGCATCGCACGCTGATGGCCACTACCACGGCCTATTCCTTGGGGCTGTTCGCCATCATGGCCATCCCGAAGGGGAACTTCCCGGTGGCCGTGGCGCCGATGTTCTGGTGCGGTTTCAACGCGGCCGGCTTCGCCCTGCTGACCCGGGCCATGCTCGCCGACATCAGTGACGAGGTGCGGCTGGAGCAGGGCAAGGAGCGGGTGAGCCTGCTCTATGCGCTCACCACCTTCACCACCAAGTTCGCCGGCGCCTTCTCGATCTTTCTCACCTACAGCGTGCTCGGCCGGGTCGGCTACAACATGAAGGAAGGCGCGGTGAACGGACCGGCCGCCATCCACGGCCTGGAAATGGCCTACATCATTGGCCCGATCTTCTTCGTCATGTTGGGGGGCGCCTGTTTCATCGGCTACCGGCTGGGGCCGGACCGCCATGCGGAGATCCGCCGCCAACTGGACGAACGCGACGCGCTCTATGACGAAGCGCCGATCTTGCAGAGCGCCGGCGTCGAGGCGCCGGTTATCGTATCGGCGGACTCGAACCTGATCCCCGAATCCTGATTTCTGATGCCCGTCGCACCGCATTCCAGCGACAAGCCGATTTCCGCCGCGGGGTCATCCGCTCCCTTGGCGCTCCTTGATTTCAACCGGGGCCGATCCGCCCCCCGCCCCGCCCGCCGTTTCGTCGCGGCCGGCATTGTTCGGAGGCCACAATGACGAAAACCCCTGGTCCGCGCGCCGCGGCCGCGAAGCTTCCCCTGGGCGTGGTGGCCGCCTTCGCCTCCACCTCGGCGCCGATCGCCGCCATTGTCCTGGTGATGGGCGTCTACCTGCCCCGGTTCTTCGCCAGCCATATCGGTCTCAGCCTGGGCGCTGTGGGGGCGGCCTTCACCATCGTGCGCCTGCTGGACATGTCCCTGGACCCCCTGCTCGGGGTCGCCATGGACCGCACCCGCAGCCGCTTCGGCCGCTATCGCCCCTGGCTGGTGATCGGCGCCCCGATCGTCATGGCCGCGGTCTATATGCTGTTCATGGCCAGTCCCGGCATCACCCAGGGCTACCTTATCGCCTGGCTGCTGGTGCTCTATCTCGGCGTCTCGATCCTCACCCTGGCCCAGGCGGCCTGGGGCGCCTCCATCGCCACCGGCTACCATGATCGCAGCCGGGTCTATGGGGTCATCCAGGCCGTGGGCGTGATCGGCGCGGTGCTGATCCTGCTCCTGCCTCTGATCCTGGCCGGCAAACCCGGCGGACAGGCCGGTGGCGTAGTGGGCATGGGCTGGTTCGCCATCATCACCATCCCGCTGACCGTTGCGCTCTGCACCCTGGTCACGCCCGAGCGGGTCACCCCCGACGCCGGCAAACATGAGGCCGTGACCTTCCAGGAATACTGGAAACTGGTCAGCCGCCCGGAAATGCTGCGCCTGGTGTTCGCCGATTTCGTGATGGCGCTGGGCCCGGGCACCACGGCGGCGCTCTACCTGTTCTTCTTCCACGACGCCCGCCACTACACCGGGCCCCAGACCAGCATCCTGCTGCTGTTCTTCATCGCGGCCGGCCTGGTGGGCGCCATGTTCTGGGGCTGGCTCGCCCAGAAGATCGGCAAGCACCGCGCCCTGATCACCGCCTCCATCTGCTTCGCCGTCACCCAGACCAATCTGATGATCATCCCGGCGGCCACCATGGCCCTGGCGATCCCGTCCATGTTCGCCGTGGGCTTCGTCTCCGCCAGCTTCGTGCCCATCGTCCGCGCCATGGTGGCCGACGTGGCCGACGAGGTGCGGCTGGAGACCGGCAAGGAGCGGGCCGGCCTGCTCTACGCCCTGGTCACCACCACCCAGAAGGTGGGCGCCGCCATGACTGTGGGCATCAGCTTCTTTGTGCTGGACCTGGTGGGCTACAAGGCGGCCGAAGGGGCGGTGAACACCCCCGCGGCGATCCACGGCCTGGAGCTCTGCTACGTGTTCGCCCCGATCATCCTGGTATTCTTCGGCGGCGCGGCCTTCATCGGCTGGAAGCTCGACGCCGGTCGCCACGCCGAGGTGCGCCGCCAGCTTGACCTGCGCGACGCTCTGGCCGCCGAGGCTGACCTGCTCACCAGCGCCTCCGGCATCGCGCTCGCCCCGGGCGCCGCGGAACGCCGGTAGTGAAATTCTTGTAGTCAGTACGCCACAGGGACTCGGAAAAGGCTTGCGCGACCGGCGCGCCCACGCTCTGCTGACCGGATAAGCGCTCCCTCAAGAGAGCGCCCTGTTCGTACTGCGAGGAGACGCCCGTTGGCCAATTCACATGCGGGAGGCGGTGTCGGCCGCCTCTCGACCGCCCGGATCTGGGCTTTCTCCGCCGCCGGCGTACCCGCAGCCGCCCTGCTCCTCGCCGCCGGGACCTACCTGCCGCCGTTCTATACGGGCTTCGTGGGCGTCAGCCTTCTGGCCTACAGTCTGGCCACCGTGCTGGTGCGCATCGTCGACCTGACCCTGGACCCGATCCTCGGCTGGCTGATGGACCGGACCCATACCCCCTGGGGACGCTTCCGGCCCTGGTTCGTGGCCGGCGTGCCGATCACCATGCTGGGGACTTACATGCTGCTCAATCCGCAACCCGGGGCGGGGGTGGCCTATCTGGCGCTTTGGTACCTGGTGATCTGGGTCGGCCTGTCCATCGCGGTCCTGGCCCACGCCTCCTGGGGTGCGTCGCTCGCCATCAGCTATCACGAGCGTTCGCGGATCTATGGCTGGATGACCGCGCTGGCGCCCATCGGCTCCCTTTTCCTGCTGGTCCTGCCCCTGCTCACCGCCCGCAGCGGCCACAAGCTTACCCTGGGCGACCCCAAGAGCTTCCACGCCATCAGCCTGCTGATCGTCGGCGCGATCCCGGTGACCGCGATCCTGATGCTGTTGTTCACCCCGGAGCGGCCCAAGGCCAATGTCACCCGACAGCGGTTCGGCCTGGGGGACTACGTGGCCATGATGCGCCGCCCGACAATGGCGCGGCTGATCCTCGCTGACCTCGCCTATACCCTCGGCCCCGGCGTCACCAGCCCGCTCTACGCCTTCTTCTTCGGCCAGATCAAAGGCTTCAACCGCGCCGAAGTGGGTTTTCTGCTGATCTTCTATATCGGCGCGGCCCTGCTGGGCGGGATCCTGTGGCCGTTCATCGCCAAGCACATCAACAAGCACCGGGCGGTGCAGTTGGCCTCGGTGCTCTACGCCATCTCCCAGACTTCGCTGATGGCCACCCCGCGCCTGCTTTTCTGGCCCACGGCCATCGGCATGCTGGCGGTGGGGTTCTGCGCTTCGGCGTTCATCCTGCTGGTCCGGGCCATGGTGGCCGACTATGCCGACGAGATGCGCCTGGAGCAGGGGCGCGAGCGGGCCGGCGTGCTCTACGCCATGGTCACCACCACCCAAAAGCTCGGCGCTTCGATCAATGTGCTGCTGGTGTTCCCGGTGCTGCAGTTGATCTTCCACTTCGACCCGAAGAAGCCGGTGAACGACGTGTTCGCCTTGCAGGGCCTGCAGCTCTGCTACCTGTTCGCGCCGATCATCTTCGTGCTGGTCGGGGCGGCGCTGTTCTTCGGCTACAAGCTCGACGAGAAGCGGCACGCCGAGATCCGCGAGGCGTTGGAGGCCCGCGACGCCGACCCCAACTGGCTGATGTCCGCCGAGCCCACAGCCACCCAGCCGGTCCCAGGGGGGGCGCCTGTCACCGCAGCCGAATAGGCGCCATTCTCTGCGGAAACCCGGAGCACCCAGATGGCCAAGTTCCTCTACCTCTATACCGGCGGCAATCCGCCGGCCGACGCCGCCGAAGGCCAGAAGGTGATGCAGGCCTGGATGGCCTATTTCGGCCGGATGGGCAGCCGCATCGTCGACGGCGGCGCGCCCCTGGGGGCCCGGCAGAGCGTCGCGGGGGCCCCGGCCAGCGCGGCCAGCGGCTATTCGTTGATCGAGGCCGGCGACCTCGCCGAGGCGGTGAAGCTCACCGACGGCCACCCGCACCTGGCCAGCGGCGGCGCGATCGAGGTGCTGGAGACCAATCCGATCCCGATGTAGCCGGCCCGCCGAAGGGTGGGGCGTCAGGCCAGCAGCTTCGCCATCGCCAGGAAGGCGTTGGCCGAGGCGCTGTCCGGCGTCGTCGAGACCACGGGGCGACCGTCGTCGCACGCCTGGCGCAGGGCGATGTCCAGGGGGATCTCGCCCAGCAGGGGCACCCCGAGCTTCACGGCCTCGGCCTTGGCGCCGCCTTCCCCA
>Ga0265327_10001693_pt1 | contig 26349 bp, 28 predicted proteins | sample 41621metaG_FD_202089 | JGI IMG/M metagenome (GOLD analysis project Ga0265327, IMG submission 202089) | Rhizosphere microbial communities from Carex aquatilis grown in University of Washington, Seatle, WA, United States - 4-16-21 metaG | ecosystem: Host-associated > Plants > Roots > Rhizosphere...
TCGAGCCCGGCGGGGATTTCGACGCTGGTGGGGGTCTCGCGAGTCATGGGGGCGCTTCCTCAGGGAGCCTGCTCCGTGAGCATATACGTCCAGACCGTTTCCCAACGCGCGGCATTCGCGGTGGCGACGACCGATGTGTGCGCCTCCTTGGATTTTTTCGTGGACGGGTAGGTGGTGCACAGAATCCGCGCGTGATTGAAAGGGTATTGACTGGTGGCCGCATCGACGGCCGGACCGAAGTCGGTTAGTTTCAGGGCGCGGAGATTCCGCTGCAGTTCGGCCGGAGTGCAGCCCTGGTGGTCTTCCACGTGATTGAAAGTGAAGAACAGCGCCTTGGATGTGGCCGACGGCTGCTCATACCAAGCGGCGGGGGCATCGAGCATCTTGTTGAAATCCTTGGGTGCGCCGAGGCAGACCGCGCGGGCCACCCGGTGCCGGAGGGCGATCAACGCGGCGTGGCCTCCGCCTTGGGACTGCCCGGAAACCGCGATGGCGTCCCATTTCAAGGTTTGACCCTCGGTGAGGAACTGGCGCCAATTTTCTCTTGGCCGGCGCTGCTGGAGGAGGACGAGGAGTTTGATCAGGCGATTCTCGATGCTGTCGGCTCGGCTGACGGTGAGGTGCTTGGAAGCGCCGCCCTCGATGAGGGCGAGGCGGAAATCCTCGAAGCATTTCGGATCACGATCCGTCGCGCAGGCTTCGGCCGCCGAAGTCCCGGTGTCGTACGTTAGGCTGATCGCATGATACCCCAGATTGGCTGCAAGCTCACAAAATCCCGCGCCGCCGGCGCCCGAGCCGTTGGTGCCGGGAAGGAAGAGCAGCAGTTCATGGCGATCCGCGGGCAGGTTGGGGAGATGCTCAATGACGATATCTCGATTGACGTAGATCGTGTGGGCCAAGTCATACGCCCTCCCAATCTGCGGGTCGGTCGTGGTGGGAAGGATCTTGAACGAAGTGACTTCGGCGATCATCGGGGGCAGACCGACGAACAGCATCAAGAGCGCCAGGGTCGGCTTCATCCACCTTGTTTGAGTGACCGGCCGCGCGGCGACAAGCCTGCGCGAGGCGATTCCCCGCTTGCGTCCCCCGAGTCGAAAATCCCAAATCGAAATTCGAAATTACCCCCGCCCGGGTGGTGGAATTGGCAGACACGACGGTCTTAGAAGCCGTTGCCGCAAGGCTTGCAGGTTCGAGTCCTGTCCTGGGCACCAGCCTTCGCGGCGATCCCATTTGCACCCGGGCTGGACGCGGAGGCCAGGAACTGCCTGATAGGTGGCCATGCCAACCGCCGAGGCCCCGCCTGCGATCCTTGCCACGGCGGTCGTGCCGTGGACCGAGCGCTACGAATTTGACGAGGCCACGTTCCGCCGGCAGGTGCACGCGATTGCGCGCACGCTGACGCGGCACATCTACATTTTTGGCACGGCGGGGGAGGGCCACGCGGTGAACGAGCCGCAGTTCGACCAGATCACGCGGGCCTTCCGGGCCAGCGCAGCGGAGAGCGGGGTTACGCCCATGGTGGGACTGATTTCGCTTTCGCTGCCCACGATCATTGCGCGCATCGAGCGGAGCCGCGCGCTGGGCTTTCGCTTGTTTCAATTGTCGCTGCCGTCGTGGGGTGCGCTCAATGACCGCGAACTCGATGCGTTCTTTGCCGAGACATGCGGGCGTTTTCCGGACTGCCAGTTTCACCACTACAATCTGCTCCGGACGAAGCGCCTGCTCACGTCCGTGGAATATCGGCGGCTCGCCGCGGCGCATCCCAATTTCATCGCGGTGAAGACCGGCGCGAGCGATCCCGCGGTCGTGGCGGATCTGTTGACGGTTTCGTCCCGCCTGCGGTTCTATTTCACCGAGCTCGGTTACGTCATCGCGCGGCGCACGCACGAGGTCGGGTTCCTGGTCTCGCTCGCGTCGATCAACCCGGCGCGGGCGAAGGCGTTTGTGGCGGGGGACGACGCGCGCCGGGCGGCCGACTTGATGGAGGTGAAGGCCATGCTAGCGATACTGATGGAAATATCGGCGGGCCGCTTTCACATCGACAGCGCCTACGACAAAATGCTGTTCCGCGTGGCCGACCCGGAGTTTCCGCTGCGTCTGCTGCCGCCGTATGCGGGCGCCACCGAGGAGGATTTCGCCCGCTTCCTCGCCGCGATTCCCCCTGGCTGGCGACTGGCCTGACGCCCTTGCCCATGAAACCTAAATTGGATCTTGATGCATTGCGCGCGCGCTACGAGGAGGATGGCTTCGTCGTTGTTCGCGGGCTGTTCACGCCCGAGTCCCTGCGCGAACTGCAGGGCCAGCTCGACCGTTACGTCCACGAAGTGGTGCCCACGCTGCCGAAGGACGCGGCGTTTTTTGACGACTATGCAAAGCCCGAGACGCTGCGGAAAATGCAGTCGCTGGACAGGCACGACGCCTGGTTCGCGAACTTCCGGCTGACGGGGCCGCAGGTACCCGTGCTGGAGCATTTCCTTCGGGACAAATTTGCGCCGCAGGGCATCGAGTGGTTCGACAAGCTCCCCTACGACACGCAGGCGACGCCGGCCCATCAGGACGGTTTCTATTGGTGCCGGAAGCCGAATGTCGCGTGTGCGCTCTGGATCGCGCTGGACCCGGTGGACCGGGACAACGGCTGCCTGTGGTATGCGCGCGGCTCGCACCGGGGCGGGATCCGGCCGCACGCCGGTAGCGGCGTACTCGGCTTCAGCCAGGGCCTGCAGAATTTTGACCCGCGCGCGGTGGACGGCGTGCCGATCGAGCTCTCGCCGGGCGATGCGGTGGTGCATTCTTCCGCCACGATTCACTGGACGGAGATCAACCGCACGCCGCGCCACCGCCGGGCGATGGCCACGTTCGGTTTCGGCGCGTCGACGGTGCGCGACGAGGAAGCGTTTGCGCGTTACAAGGAAAGCCTGAAGCTGCAGCTGGAGAAACGGGGCATTCCCGTGACGAGCTAGACCGCGCATGAAAATCACCGATGTCCGCACGACCCTGCTGACGGGACCGTGCACCAACGACCCGTTTCTGCGCGAGGCGCGCAAACTGCGCAGCGCGGCGTTCGTCGAGGTGCTCACCGATGGCCCGCACGTCGGCATCGGGGAAACCTACGCGGGCTACTTCTGCCCGGAAACGGTCCCGGCGATAGTGGATTTCTTCCGGCCGATCCTGCTCGGCCAGACGGTGGAGGACATTCCCGAACTGTGGCGACGGATGTATCACTGCGGAAACTTCTGGTGTCGGGTTGGACTGGGCGTGACGGTGCTGAATGGCATCGAAGCGGCGTTGTGGGATTTGAAGGGCAAGCTGCTCGGCCTGCCGGTGCATGCCCTGCTCGGCGGCTGCCAACACCCGCGATTGCCGGCGTATGCGACGGGCGGCCCGAGCAATTACCCACCGGACCGGCTGGCGAAAAAGATCGACCACTATTTTTCACTGGGCTTTCGCGGGCTCAAGGTTGGCGTCGGCAGCCTGTCGCCGGACCAGGGCTGGTATATGCCGATGACGCCCAACGAGGCGGCCGACTTCGAGGGCAGGAAAGTGGCGTTCATGCGAACCCACGCGGGGGCGGACGCCTGGCTGATGCTGGACGGGCACATGGGCAACAGCCCGGGTGCGACGTGGAATTTGGACACGGCGATGGCGGCGGCAAAGGCGGTGGAACCCTACAACCTGTTTTTCTTTGAGGAGCCGTTGCACTACACGGATCCGTGGGGTTACGCGGAACTCTGCCGGGCGGTGGACGTGCCGATTGCGGGCGGGGAGTGCCTCACGGCCGCGTATGAATGGCGGGTGTTTGCCGAACAGGATGCATTCGACATCGGCCAGCCGGATGCGTCGTTCACGGGTGGCCTCGGCGAATTCCTGGCGGTGGCGAAGATGATGGCGGATCGCGGGCGCAAGGTCGCCACGCATGCCTGGGGCGCGGGCGGGTCGTTGATGCAGAATCTCCACGCAGGCTTTGCCGCGGCCAACACGTGCATGCTGGAGATCGCCCCGGACTTCGCCGGGCTGCATTCGGAGGTGATCGATGGCGGACTGATCATGCAGGACGGCTATGTGCTGCCGCCGGATCGGCCGGGTCTTGGCGTCGTGCTGACGGACGACATCAAGCGCCGCTATCCCTTCAAGCCGGGCAGTGGTGAGTTCAACAGCGTGCCCGGAAAGATCCTGACGGACTGAGATGAAGCTGCTCATTGACGTCCCGGTCGAACCCGCGGCCCTAGCTGCACTGCAACAGTCGGGGCGGTTCACGTTCGACTGCGTCACCCCGCCGGCGGAAGCAAAGCGGCCGCTGGATCCGGCGCGCCTGCGCGACGCGGACGTGTTGTTCTGCACGTTCCCGCCGGAGAATTTTGCGGACCTGCGCTCGCTAAAATGGATTCAGCTGGCCTCGACCGGTTACACCCAGCTGTTCGGCCTCGACGTCGCGGCGCGCGGCATTCGCGCCACGAACTGCCGCGGCTGCTTTGACGTGCCCATTGCCGAGTGGGTCGTCGCGATGATGGTCAACCTGGCGCGCGATCTCCGGCAGATGGTGCGCAACCAGGAGGCTGCAGTGTGGGACCGCGGCGCGGTTTTCCAGCGCGAGATTCGCGGGCTGACGGTGGGAATCTGGGGCTACGGCGGCATCGGCCGGGAGACCGCCCGGCTGGCCCGCCAGCTTGGCTTGCGGGTGCACGTGATGACGCGCAACGGCATTAGCCCGCGCGAGAATGTCTTTGTCGTCCCGGGCACGGGCGACCCGGCGGGCGTGCTCCCGGACCGCGTGTTTCGGGCCGGCGAGGAGGGCGAATTCCTGCGCGGACTCGATTTCCTCTTGGTCGCGCTGCCCCTGACCAAGGCGACCGAGGGGCTGATCGGCGAACGCGAACTGCAGGCGCTGCCGCGCACCGCGTATGTCCTCAATCCCGCGCGCGGGCCAATCATCCGGCAGGACGCACTGCTGCGGGCGCTGCGGGAAAAGTGGATCGCCGGCGCGGCGATCGACACGCACTACGCCTATCCGATGCCGCCGGACCATCCGCTCTGGAAGTTTCCCAACGTCATCTTCACCCCGCACATTGCGGGTTCCAGCCTGAGTCCGAGGTTCACGGTCCGCCTGTGGGAAATTTTCGCGCGCAACCTCGAGCACCACCTGAGCGGCCAGCCGCTGCTGAACGAACTCACCCCGGCGCAGCTCGCCGGGGCTTGATGAACCACAGCAACACGGCGCACACCGCGACGGTCAGCGCGCCGAACTGGAAAACCCGGCTGACGTTGACGTGCGCGTCGCGCAACAGGCCGCCCACGTAGATCGTCGTTCCGCCGACGATGCAGGCCAGGAAGTTCAACACGCCATAACCCGTCGCCCGGTAGCGCGGATCGGCGATCAGGCAGAGAATGGGCATCATGTTCGCGTCCACGAACGTGCGGGCGAGCCCGTAGCACACGAGGGCCGCCAGCGCGACGGCGAGCACGGGGGTGGTGGAGGCGAGCAGGATGGCGGGCGCGGCCACGCTGAGCCCGATCACCGGCACGAGGATGCGGGCGCGCTCGTTGGTCAGGTTCCAGCGGTCCGCCCACGCACCCCCGATGAGCATGCCGAGGAGGCTCGCGAAGTTGATGAAACCGGTGGCGTACAGTCCGGCGGTGCCCTGTGGAAGATGAAATTGTTCGTTCAGATACGTCGGCATCCAGCCGGTGACCGCCCAGCCGCCCACGCCGAGCAGGCCCCAAAAACCGAGGGCGAGGATGAAGGCGCGCTGGCTGAAGAGGCTGGCGATTGCCGCGCGGAAATGAATGTGAGGCAGAACCGCCGGGGCGCGTCCGTCGGCCTGCGCTTCGGCCGGCGGACCCCGCAACAGGGCAAGGATCACAAAGGAATAGCCGATGCCGACCAGCCCGAAGAGATTGAAGGCGAAAGACCAGCCATGGCGCTCGGCCAGCCAGCCGCCGAGTCCGCCCAGCGCGGAGCCGACCACCACGCCGCTGAGGTGGACGCCGGTGGCAAACGAGCGGGTCGGGCCGCGGTGATAATCGGCGATCAACGCCAGCGCCGCCGGAATGTAGCACGCCTCGCTCAGGCCCATGAGCGCCCGCGTCAGCAAGAGTTGCTCATAGGTCTTCGCATGGCCGGTGAGCCAGGTAACGAGCGACCAGAAAAACAGGCTGCCAATGATCACGCGGCTGCGATTGAACCGGTCGGCGAGATAACCGGCGAACGGACTGAGCGCGGCGTAAACCAGCAGAAAGACGGTGGTGAGCAGGCCAAACTGCGCCTCGGTCATCGGAATCGCCTCCTTGATGGAGAGGCGCATGGTGGTGATCATCACTCGGTCGAGATAGTTGAGCAGCCCGACAATCCACAGCAGGCCGACAATCAGCCACGCGCGGGCGGGCAGTTTGTAGTCAAACGTCATGCGTTGCAGTGCCTATTGAGTCCGCCCGCGAGCCTCGACGCGCCAAGTATCCACCGGCCGCCCCGCTTCAGTCACCACGACGCTATCCGTCAGGTTGACGGTCGTGCAGACATGGGCCGGGGTGAAAACAATGCGGTCGCCAATCTGCAGCGCCTCGACGCCGCTCCCGCGCACATAGCCATGCTCCTCGTTGACCCGGACGACGGCGAGATCCCTCCCGTCCGCCGCCAGCGCGGAAATTCCCTCCGGCGTCCGGTCCGAAGAAAAAGTTTTCGAACCGGCGTCAATCAGCGCCAGGCCGGGCTCCGGCTTGTCGACGACCGTTGCCAGCACGTGCAGGGCGACGGCACTGGCCGCCATGACGCCGGTGATCTTGGTGAGAAACAAATCGCCGAAGACGTAGGCCCCGGGACGAACCGCCTGCACGCGGCCGGCGCCGGTGCGCGCGACCAACCGCGCGGTTACGCTGCAACCTGGCCAGAGCGCCAACTTGGAGTCGAGGGCATCGCGCAAGGCGCTCATCCTTTCGATCAACTCCGCGGCCCGCGCCGCCAGCTGATCCGGCGGCGTGCCGTAGAAATGTCCCTCGTGCGTGTAGAAGCCACGGAGCTCCAACTGGCCGGACTGGGCGAGTCGCGCGGCGATCCGCTGGGCGGAGGCGGTTTCGCGCACGCCTTCGCGGCCGAGCCCGGAGTCCACCGCCATCATCACGCCGAGCTTGCGACCGGCCGCGGCGGCCAGGCGCCCGAGCGCCTCGGCGTGGGCCTCGCTCGTGACCGCGACGCGAAAATCGTCGAGCTGGTCGGCGAGGGCGGCGAGCCGCGGAGCCTGGTTGGGATCTACCAGCGAGTGGGCCACAAAGATGCTCCGCACGCCCGACGGCAGCATGGCCTCGGCCTCGCCGAGCTTGGCGCAGGTCAGGCCGCGTGCGCCGGCTGCGAGCTGCAGGCGCGCGACGGCGACCATCTTGTGCGTCTTGATGTGCGGCCGGAGTTCGACGCGGTGCTGGTCGCACAGCGTCTGCATCTCGCGGATGTTGGCCCCGAGCCTGACGCGGTCCACGAGCACGGCGGGAGTGGCAAGCGTGGCCAGCGTCGACATGGTGGTCACATCCGGCCGATTTGGCCGAGAGTCAATCCGCCGTCCACCACGAGGATCTGGCCCGTGATGTAGCGGGCGGCGGGGGAGAGCAGAAAAACGGCGGCGCCGGCGCAATCGTCCGGCTCGCCGAGGCGTCCGAGCAGGATCTTCTTTTCGTAATGCCGGATTTTGGCGGCGTCGTTCAGCCCGGCGGTGAGCGGCGTGCGGATGAGCCCGGGCGCAATGCCGTTCACCCGGATGTGGTGCGACGCGAGCGACTGGGCCAGCGTGCGAGTCAGCATGACCATCGCGCCCTTCGACACATCGTAGGCGGTGGAGTCCTCCTCGGGCTGGAAGCCATTCGTGGAGCAGGTCGTGACAATGGCGCCCGGACGCTGGCGGGCGACGAGCTCGCGCGCGAAGGCTTGGGCGGTGAAGTAACTGGCGCGCACATTCAGGTTGAGGGTCTTTTCCCACAGCGCGGGGCTCATCTCGAGAAACGGCACGTCGAAGAAACTTCCGGCATTGCAGACGAGCAGGTTGAGGCCGGGGCGCTGCGCAAACGCCGTGCTGACGAGGCGGCCGGGCGCGGCGGGATCGAGCAAATCCTCCGCGAGATAGACCGAGCCGGGCGGCATCGCCGGCGGCGTGGCGTCTTTGCCATGAAACACCACCGACGCGCCGGCCGCGTGCACGGCGTGGGCGATGGCCAAGCCGATGCCCTGCGAGGAACCGGTGACAAGAGCGGTGCTACCCGCGAGTGAGAACGGTGGCATCCTTCAGTTGGAGCAGGGCGAGGAGATTGTCGCAAGCGACGGCTTGCTGGAGTTTCGGGGAGAGGGCGGCGAGGCAGGCGACTTCCTCGGCATAGGTGCTGCGCAACGAGTAATCCTTGTCCACGTAACTCTGGAACGGCGAGTCCGAACCCCAGATAAACTTCCCCGGGTAGGCTGCGGCGAGCGCCTGCATTACGGCGGTCGGGTTGCGGTAATCAGCATCAAAGCGCCGGTGGGCCGGGGCGACGTTGGGGAAGCCGCGGACCACGCTCTCGCAGTGAATCCGATGGGCGGAGCAGTCGAACCACGTGTTCGGCAGCGCGGCGACGCGATCGAGGCACTCGCGATCGTAGCGGCAGGAGTGGGCGAGACAGAAGCGGACGTGCGGCGTGGCCTCGGCGACCTTCAGGATATCGCGCGCCTGCGACCACGTATCCTCGGGGGCGACGCTCGAGTGGATGATGAAGGGCAGATCAAGCTCGGCGGCGAGCTCGAGAAAGCCACGGCCCTCGCGGAGCAGCGCATTGACATCGGACTTGATGACGGTCGCCTGGATTTTCAGCCCGTAGAAAGGAAAGCGGGCGTGCAGTTCGCGCAGTTTCCTGACCTGCGCCGCCGGTTGGCGCAGCGGATCGAGGATCGCGAAGGGCAGCGTGAGCCGCCCGAGATCCGGGTAGAGTTCGTAAATCTCCCGCAACATGCGCTCGTTCTCGAAGGCATAGGGCACGCCTTCAATCCCGCCCGGGACCAGTTGACCCCGGCGCATGGCCGGCACGTCGAAGGTGAGGTTCGACACCATCGGGAACACGACCCAGCGGTCGATGCCGCAGTGCCGGCCCTCGATGACCAACGCGGGCAGATCCTGGGCATACGGGTGAAAGCCGTTGAGGTAGAAAAACAAATCCACGCCGAGGTGGTTGTGGCAGTCGATAAGCACAGGACCGTTCGGGTTGCCCGCCAATACGCGTCAGCCCGAAAGGTGAAGCAATGTCAAAACGCGGGCTTGGCGCGCGCGCCCCGGCCCCTTCATGCTCTGCGGGCGGTCCGGCCGGCCGCCCCCGTTCGTCTCGCCGCCATGCCCTACACGTTCGCCAAATCCACGGAGCTCTTTGCCCGGGCCCAGCGCAGCATCGCCGCCGGCGTCAACAGCGGCATCCGCAAGCTGGAGGCGCCGGTGCCGCTCTATTTCGCGCGCGGCGAGGGGCCGAATCTCTGGGATGTGGACGGCAACCACTACCTTGATTTTCAACTGGGGCAGGGTGCGCTGTTTTACGGGCACGCGCCGGCGGGGATGGCGGACGCGCTTGCCGCGCAGGCGCGGTTGGGCACGCACTGGGCGGCGCAATGCGAACTCGAGCTGGAGGTGGCGGAGCGCTTGCAGGCCATGATCCCCTCGGCCGAGCTGGTGCGGTTCAGCAATTCGGCGACGGAGGCGGTGATGACGGCCTTCCGCCTGGCCCGCGCGCATACGGGCAGGAGATTGATCCTGCGCTTCGAGGGCCACTATCACGGATGGTCGGACGAGGGGCTCGTGGGCTTTGCCAACCCGGCCGACCAGTGGGGCGACGCGGCCACGCCGGCGCGGACGCATCCGAGCAAGGGAGTGATCGCGGAAGTTTTGGAGCAGTTCGTGGTCGCGCGCTGGAACGATCCCGAGCACCTCCGCCGCCGGGTGGATGACTTTCGCGGCCAAATTGCGGCCGTTATCTTCGAACCCGCGCTCTGCAACACCTGCTGCATCGAGCCGGTTGCGGGGTTGATGAAGACGATCCGCGAACTCTGCGACCGCGACGGCATGCTGATGATCTCGGACGAGACGATCACGGGCTTCCGGTTCGGCGCGTCCTGCGCGCAGGGCTATTATGGATTTCGTCCCGACCTGACGATCCTCGGCAAAGCCGTGGGCGGCGGGACGCCGTTTGCCGTACTGGCCGGCACCCGGGCAGCCATGGCCAAGATCATCGCGGGTGAGGTGATTCACGCCGGCACGCTCAACGGCAATCCGCTATGCCTGGCAGCGAGCAAATGGTGCCTTGACCAAGTGAGGGCACTCGGCGCCACACAGCCCGCCGGCATCCAGAAATTGGGCCAGCGGTTGATGGCCGGGCTCACCGCGCTGGCGCGCGAGCACCACGTGCCGTTGCGACCGCAAGGGCCGGGACTGATTTTCCACACGGTGATGTTGAAGCCCGGCGCGACGGAGGGCGCGGTCGTGGATTATCGCGACTACGTCCGCCGCCATGATGCCCCACGCTGGGCGCATCTGCGCCGATGCCTGTTGGAGGAGGGCGTGCGCGCGATCGAGCGCGGCATTTGGTCGATCAGCCTGGCCCACGAGGAACAAGATATCGACGAGGCGCTGACCCGGTCCGCCCGGGCGTTCAAGCGCCACGCCGCGGGCTGGCCCCCGGCTGCTGCCTAGGCTGCGGCCGACCCTTGCCGCGCGTCTCCGCAATGAAACCACGCATCCTCTTTGGCGGACTCTTTCACGAAACGCATACGTTTCTGCCTGAGCCGACGGGCTGGGGGGACTTCGAGGTCACACGGGATGCGGCTTTGCTGGCGAAGGAAGGCGACGAATCGCCGACCGCGGGTTTTTTGGAGGAGGCGCGCCGCTTCGGGTGGGACGTGGTGCCCACGCTGGATGCGCGCGCGATGCCGAGCGGACCGGTGGAGGATGAGGCGTTCGAGCAATTCTGGCGGGAGTTCGAACGGCGGGCGCGGCCGGCGCTGGCGGCGGGAGTGGACGCGGTCTTTTTGCTGCTGCACGGGGCGATGGCGACGCAGTCGATCGAGGACGTCGAGGGCGAGTTGCTGGCACGCGTGCGGGCGTTGCCGGGCGCGGCGGCCCTGCCGCTCTTCGGGGTGCTGGACCTGCACGGCAACGTGACGGCGCGCATGTGCGCGCACGCCAACGGCCTCGTGGCGTATCGACGCAATCCGCACACGGACGCGAAGGCTGCGGCCATGCGCGCCGCGGGTTTGCTGCAGCGCTGCCTGGCAACCAGTCGCGTTCCGCGGATGAATTGGTGCCGGGTGCCGGTGCTGTGGGCGCCGCCCGGCACCGGAACCCAGACCGAGCCCATGCGTTCACTCATCGAGTTTGCGGAAAAGACCGAGCAGGACGATCCGGCGGTCTGGGCGTATAATGTGATGGCGGGATTTTCCTTTGCGGATACGGCCGAATCCGGCGTGTCGCTCGCGACAATCTCCGACGCCGGAAGCGAGGATATGCATCGGCACCTCGATGCCGGTGCGCGCCTGGTCTGGGAGCTGCGCGGGCAGGGAACGGTGAGTTACGCTTCCGTGGATGAAGTGCTCTCCCGGATCGGGCCAGCGCCAAGCGGGCCTGTGCTGCTCGTGGAACCGGCCGACAACATCGGCGGCGGCGCTCCCGGCGACGGCACCGGCGTGTTGCGGGCGCTCCTCGCGCACCGCGTCGCGCGCGGGTTGCTCGCGATCAACGATCCCGGGGCCGTGAGCCGGCTGGGTGCGGTGGCGGTCGGCGGCACGGCTCGCCTGGCCATCGGGGGCCGGGGGTGGCGGCAGGATGCGGGGCCGGTCGAACTCGAGTTGACGCTGGTGTCGCGCAGCAACGGATCATTCCAGCTGGAGGATGTACACAGCCATCTGGCCTCGATGAGTGGGACGCACATCGAAATGGGGCCGTGTGCTGTGGTCCGTCACGCCGGGCTCACGATCCTGCTTACGAGTCGCAAGACGCCGCCGTTCGATCTTGGCCAGTATCGCAGCCAGGGCATTGAGCCGCGAGACTTTGCGATTATCGGCGTGAAAGCGGCGGTGGCGCACCGCCAGGCCTACGACGCGATCGCCGCCGCCTCCTATTTCGTGGAAACGCCCGGGCCCTGTTCCAGCGACCTCGCGTCCTTTCCCTACCAGCGGGTACGGCGTCCCATCTACCCACTCGACCCGGTGGCAGCGCCGGAGTTTACTTTTTCATGAGCATTCCAATCCAATATCCCAAAAATCCCGATACGCCCGTGTCGCACCTGCCATTCAGCCCGGCCGCGCGGGTGGGCGACCTGATCTTCGTTTCCGGGCAGGCGTCAGTGGATGCGACGGGCAAGATCGTGCCGGATACGTTTGAGGGCGAGTTCCGCCGCTCGATGGAAAACCTGCGCAAGGTGGTCGAGTCGGCCGGCAGCGACCTGCGGCATGTGGTGCAGACGCGCAACTACGTGCGCGATCCGGCCAACGTCGCGCGCTACAACGAACTCTACCGCGAGTATTTCCCGGCGCCTTGTCCCGCTCGCACCACCATCACGAACTGCCTGCCGGCCACGCTGCACTACGAGATTGAGTGCATCGCGGTGGTGAAACCGGCCTGAGGCCCCATCGTTTCCCTTTCATGAGCAAAGCCAAGATTACCGGCGGCGTCTGGTCGGCGACCCCGACGCCCCTGACGCAGGACGCCCGCCTGGATGCAGCGTCAATCCCGAGGCTCGTGGAGCATCACGTCAGGATGGGTGTCACCGGCCTCATGCTGGCCGGCACGTGCGGCGAGGGTCCCTGGCTGGCCGAGGCGGACCGGGAGGGTCTGATCCGCGGGGTGGTGGCATCGGCGCGTGGGCGGCTGCGCCTGGCGGTGCAGGTGACAGACAATTCCGCGGGGCGGACCTTGGCCAACATCGAGAAGGCGGCGGCCTGGGGCGCGGAGATCGCGGTGGTGGCGCAGCCGTATTTCTTCCTCAACAGCACGCCGGACCGGCAGCTGGCGTTTTACCGGGAGATTGCCCGGCGCAGCCCGCTGCCGGTGGGATTTTACGACCGGGGCAAGGCGAGCCCATACCAGCTGCCGGAGACCCACCTCGCGGAACTGCTGACCGAGCCGAACCTCGCCATGGTCAAGGACAGCTCCCAGCTGCCGGCCCACCGCGACTTATTCCTCGCGGCGCGAAAGAACCGTCCGGGTTTGATCCTGCTCGACGGCGATGAGTTCGACTGTGTGAGCTACCTGCGGGCGGGCTACGATGGCATGCTGCTGGGCGGGGGGATTTTCAATGCCGCCCTGGCCCGGCGGATCATCGCGGCGGTGCGGGCGGGTGACATCGCCGAGGCGGAGCGCCAGCAGGCGCGGATGAACGACCTGATGCTGCGGGTCTACGGCGGCGCGAAGATCGAGTGCTGGCTGACGGGGCTGAAGGAGCTGCTCGTGCAAATGAAGCTCTTTTCCACGAACGTGAACCTGCTCGATTATCCGTTGACCGACGACTGCCGCCGGCAGATTACGGGCGCGGTGACCGGCACAGACGGACTCGGCTACAAGGCCGACCTGTTCGAGCCTTTCCCCGCCTGAGTCTAGCCCCATGCCGACGCCCGCCACCTCCGATCTGCCCTACACGGACACGAAGCCCGTGGGGTCGCCGGATTTCTATTACGGGATCAACGCGACGTTCCGCTTCATCATCCGGCGACTGGGCCTCGACGGCTGGCGGAGTTACCTGGAGGAAATGGGCCGGGGTTATTTTGCGGCGGCGAACCAGCAATGGTCCGACGGCGGGCTGAACGCCGTCGCGCGCTACTGGCGGGCGTTCTTTGCGGCCGAACCGGGCGCGGTGGTGGACGTCGTCGAGCAGGCGGATCGCGTGGAAGTGCACGTGCGCGAGTGTCCCGCGATCAAGCATCTCCGGGCGGGTGGCCGCGAAATCGTGCGCGAATATTGCCAGCATTGTTATTTTCTCGGCGCGGCGCGCGCCGAAGCCGCCGGACTAACCATGCGGTTGAGTGGCGGCAGCGGCAGTTGCTGCCACACCTACGCGCGGCCCAGCGCGGGACTCCCGCCGCAGGACATGGCGCAAATCAAGGAGGCCCGGTCATGATCGGCTGCTATGATTTCTGCGGGCACTACGAATGGACCTTCGGGTGGTTCGAGCGCGTCGGCGGCCACCAGCTTGTGCTCGAGTACTGGGACGAGGCCATCAACCAGGACAGCCAGCGGCACGCGCGCGATCTGATCCGCAACGGCGGGATTCCCGGCATGTTGAAATACTGGGGGCACACCCTCCTCGAGGAGTCACCCAACCTCGGTTTCCATATCTCGCACCGCGAGGATGTATTCCGGATCGATTTCCATGACTGTCCCTCGCGTGGGTTCCTGATCCGCAACCAGCTGAAAAATTTCAGCGATTATTGCGACCATTGCATGGGCTGGACGGGGCCAATGATGGCCGAGGCCGGTTACGTCATGGACCACGAACACGATCATCAGGGCCATTGCTGGTGGGAAATGCGGCCAGCCTCTGCAAAGGGCGGGCACGCGGCCCCGGGCTCAGTGGCCGGGGACAAAGACATCCGCTTTCATCCCGCCTGGCCGAAGGATCCGGCGAAACTCGATCGTTACACCAAGGCGAATTACCCGGACGACAAGATGAAGTAACCGCCACCGGCGATGAAACCGCCTCCGCGCAGAGGGCGACCGGCGGGGAGCGTCTTTCACCAGGCCGTCCAGCCGCCGTCAACGACCAGACTGTGGCCGGTCACATAGGAAGCGCTGTCCGTGAGCAGAAAAAGCACGGGGCCGACGATCTCGGAGTTCTGGCCGATGCGGCGCAGGGCGGTTTTCCTCGCCAGTTCGCCGATGAACGCGGGATGGGCCTGCTGGACGCTGGGATTCGGGAACGGCCCCGGCGTGATGCAATTGAAGCGGATGCCGGCGGGCCCGTAGTGCACGGCAAAATAGCGGGCGAGCTGCAGGATGGCCGCCTTCGCCACCCCATAGTCGATGGGATTTGGCGTCATGGGCTCAACGTAGATGCCGGGATCGGGTGCGACGACGCCGTACATGCTGGAAAAAAGCACGATGCTGCCTGAGCCGCGGGCCTTCATGCGCTCGGCGAGCTCCCGGCACAGCACAAACGTGGGCGGCAGGGTGCGGTCGAGGGTGTTTTGAAACTCCCCGGGCGGAAGGTTTTCCAGCGTCCGGCCGCTGGACGAGGCCACGGCGAGATGCACCAACCCGTCCGGGAGGCCGCACTCGGCGATCACGGCATCGAGCGCGGCCGGGAGGGCGGTGGCATCGCTGACGTCGAGCGAGTATGGCAGGGTGCGGGTGAGGTTTTGGGTCCGTACCAGTGCCTCGGCCCGTCCTGGCAGGTCGAAGCAAGCGACCTGCCGGCATTGCTTGTCGAGCTCGGCGGTAATGACGGAGCCGAGATGGCCGACGCCGCCGGTGACCCACACGGATTTGCCCGCCAATGAATGCCACGGGATCATTTTGCGGTGTAACCGCCGTCGACGGGCAGGTTGATGCCGGTGACATAAGCCGACGCGTCGCTGAGGAGGAAAACCACCGCGCCGCCCACCTCGTGCGCCTCGGCCATGCGGCCGAGCATCGTCATCTTGCCATAGCGCTCGAGAAACGCCGGCGCCTGCGGTTTCTCGGGGTTGAAGATCCCGCCGGGCGAGACGACGTTCACGCGCACACCATTGGCGCCGTAATGCGACGCGAGGTAACGCGTCAGGTTAATCATGCCGCCCTTGTGGAAGAAGTAATCCGGCGAGGCAGTCATCGCGGTGCCTTCGTAAAGCCAGGGGTTCATCCCGACCATGCCCTGCATCGACGCGACGTTGACGATGCTGCCCGCACCCTCCGCGGCCATGACGTCGCCGAACGTGCGGACCGTGGCGAAGAAACCGGTGGCGTTGGTGTCCATGGACGCCCGCCAGGCGGCCAGGTCGTCATTCGCGGTCTTCATGGTCCGGGCGACGGCGTTGAACACGATGCCGTCCACCCGTCCGTGCTTCGCCAGTACGCGATCGCGAAGGGCGTGCAGCGATGGTTCGGAGCCAATGTCCACTTCGTCCACCTCGACGAAACGCCCCGCGGCCTGCTCGCTCTTGGCCAGCGCGGCGAGCGAACTGCGGTTGCGGGAGGCGATCACGAGCGTCGCGCCCGCCGTGGCGAGCGCGGAGACGAGCGCGCGCCCGAGCAGGCCCGTGCCGCCGAACTGAAGGACGACCTTGCCGCGGAGGGAAAACGGGGAGGTCTCAGGCATAGGGGGAACGGGCGGTGGGTTTGAGGGCGGCGGGCAGCGCCGCGATGTGGCCTTGGACGAGCTCGAGCCGCTGTTTCACGTAGGTGGTCAGGCCGATCACATCCGCGCCGATGCCGATGACGTTGTGGCCCTCGGACACGAGGTCGCCGAACGGAGCGATCAAGCCGGAGGTCATGGCGAACTTGCCATGCTTGCGCGCGGCGGCGGCGACGCGCTTGCGGGCGGCGACGACCTGCGGGTCATCGAGCACTCCGGCCTTGCCGATGCGATGGCTGAAATCGCCCGGGCCAAACAGCAGCCCGTTGAAACCGGGGACCGCGGCAATGGCCTCAACCTGTTCCAGGCCTTCGGGTGACTCGATCTGGAAGATGACGAAGCGCTCGGTGTTGGAGTGCTGGATATAGTCGTTGAGCGGAACGAGGCAGAACTGGCCGTCGACATTGCCGCCATCGAGCGCGCGCTTGCCCACGGGATGAAAGCGAACCCATTCCACGATCTGTTTCGCCTCCGCGACGGTGGCCACGTGGGGCACCATGATGCCGGTGGCGCCGGCCTCGAACGGACGGACATAGTCGCTGTAACTGCCGCGGCTGACGCGGACGATGCTGTCAATGTCATGCACGCGCGCAGCGCGGATCATGTTTTCCAGCATGGACCAGTCCGTCGGGATATGCTCGTTGCAGAGCCAGACGGCATCCACGCCGCAACTGCCAGCGGCCTCGATCACGCGCGGGTCCGCGAGGTTGGACTTGAGCACGGTGGGGAATTGGCCGTCGCGAATGAGGCGGAGGACGCGGCTGGGGCGGGTTTTCATGAAGGGAGTTCTGCCTGGATCTCGGCGACGGTGACGCGACGGGATTTTTCGGCGCGGCTGCGGATGCCGGCGATGATCACACACATCATTTCGACCGTATCAACGAAAGGATAGGGGGCCGAACCGCTGCGGACAAAGTCAATGTAACTGAGCAGCTGGCCGCGAAAGGCATGGTAAGTGTCGGCGAGGCGCACCGGTACCTGGGTCTTGGTGCCACAGACCTGGCCGGTGCCGAAGATGGCGCCGCCGTCGTAGACGACGGGGAGCGTCACCTGCACCCCGCTGCGATGCAGAAGGTGGGCGACTTCCAGGCCGGGTTGTGATTCGAGTCGGACCGACAGGAACCCGGGGCCCAGGAGGCGAAAGACCGGCTCGAGCGAGTGGATGCCGTAGCGGTCCCAGGTCTTGATCGTCACGAGGGACACCCAGCGCAGGTCGCCGAGCGCCGGCAGGTTCGCGATCAGGGGCGTGAGCTCGGGCGCATACCGCATGCCGCTCGAGGAGAGAATCCGGGCCCCGGCCCTTTCCCACGCGATGAAGGTGCGCAGTTCCTCCAGCGTGGAGGCGAGAGGCTTGTCGATAAAGACCGGCAGGCCGGCCTCCACAAACGGGCGCGCGCGCCGGACGTGGTCGGTGCCGTCGTCGGTGGAGATGAGCACGGCATCCACGTGGCCGATCACGTCCTCGGGTCGGGCGACAATGTTGGGAATGAGCGAGGCCCGTGCGACCGGGGCCGCCTCGGCGGGAGTGTCCGTCCACAGGTGGGTGACCTGCACGCCCGGCACGCGCACGCTTTCGTGGGGTTGGGCGCCGAGATACGCGGGAATGCCGGCATACGGGCAAAGTGCCATGGCCGCGCGGTCGTAGCCATTGATGATGGCCGACCACGAGTAGGGATGGCCGTTGCCCGGGATCATACCGAGCATGGCGAGGCGGAGGGGCGCGGGGGCTGCGTCAGGCATGGACGGAGGCGCAGGCCACGCGGGCGCCGGATGCGGCGGAGGCGAGGGCGGCGAGGTTGAAGCGCAGGGTCTGGGCGGCCGCCTCGAGCGAGCAGAGGCGCGAGGGCTGCCCCTCGAGCTGGTCGAGAAACGCCTGGGCTTGGACGATGAAAGGCGTGTCGCGTTCGCCCGCGGGCACGTGGTGCCAGGTCCAGTCCTTGGCGCCCTCGGCGAAGGTGCCCCATCGCTGCTGGTGGAGTTCAATTTTCACACTGCCGCGCGCGCTGTTGAACTGAAAGGTGGTCTCGTTGGGCTGCTGGAATTGGTTCAAGGCAAGAGTTGCGAGGGCGGCGCCGTGCCGGGACGAGACATGGACGGTGTCCTCGACCTCGACGTTGGGCAGCACGAGATGCGCGCAGTCGCACAGCACGCTGTCGGCCGGGCCGAGCACGCTTTCCATCCAGTTGACGGAATGGGTGAGCGCATCCTGGATGGCGCCCCCGCCGGTGCGGCGGTCGCGATAATAGGTCTGCGCGTAGGCCGGCCGGAAGAAGGGAAAGCACTGGCCCGAGACGACCGTGGCCTGGCGCACCGGGCCAAATTCGCCGCGGCGCAGGAACTCCCGGGCCTCCGCCAGCAGGGTATAAACATGCAGGACATAGGCCACCGCCACCTGCCGGCCACTGCGTTCCCGCGCGCGGAACAATTCATCGAGCCCGGCGAGGGTGCAGGCCAGCGGTTTTTCCACGAGCACATGGCTGCCGGCGGCCAGCGCCTGGATGGCCATCGGCACGTGCAGGTTTGCGGGGGTGCAGATGACGACGGCGTCAAACTTCGACCGCAGGGCTGCCTGCCAATCGGCGGCCACCGGCACCTGGTAGGTGTCCGCCATTTTTTGGAGGAGCGCGGGGTTGGCGTCGCACGCCGTGGCTTGGACCCGGCCGGTCTGCTGGGAGCAACGCAGGTGACGTTCGCCGATGCTGCCGCAGCCGATGACCAGGAGGGAGGGTTTGGCCATGAAGGGAATCTTATCGCCCACTCTCGCGGGCCAGTGTGGTCAGGATGATCGCGGCCGCGCCGATGCGCACATCGTTCTCGGAGGGGGAAAGGTCGAGCAGGCCGGTCAAGGACGGCAGATCGGCGGCAGGGTAACGCCGCTGGAGGGCCCAGCTGGTTTCAAAGCGCTCGCCCACCGACGCCGCGTTATTTTCCAACACGAAGTTGAGCACCGTTACCCAGTCTTGCGCGTGGGCCGGGTCGGCGTCGACCGTCATTGCGGCGCCCAGGATATAAACCGAGGAGGGGTTGAGGTTCGGCACGGCCGCGGCCGCGGCACGGGCGAGGGCCTGGCGCACGGCGGAGTCGGAGGGGTGCAACCAGCGGAGCGCGTAGGCGGCACTCCGGCGCAAGGCGGGATCTTCGGCGGTCAACAGCTGCGTCAGTCCTTCAAGCGCATGCGGTTCTCCCTCCAGCGTCGCGGACCAGAGCGCGAGGGCCATCGGTGCGGACGGCGGCTCTGCCATGCGACGGCGCACGAGCTCGAGCGTCCGGCCGCTGACCCGATATCGGAGTTTACACAGGGTCTCGATCGCCTGGTTTTGGTCGGACGCATTCTGGTCGAGGTAGACCTGCTCAACCTTGGCGATCCATGCGTTGCGCTCCTCCGGTGAGCGGGAGACCGTGGCCAGCACACGGTAGACCCCGATCCGAAAGGCCGAGGACTCCGTGCGGGGAAGCTCGGTGAGAAAATAAGCGCGGATAGCGTCAGCCTCGCCCGCGGCGATCAACGCTTCGGCGGCATGGATCCGGACCCAGCTCTGTTCACTCACCATGATCTGGTGCAACACACTGCGCGCATGCGCCTCGAGCGCGGTCGGAGTGGGGGCGGGCACCCGTGGGCCGGTCTCGGCGCCAGGCAGCATCGCTCCCGCCATCACAACCAAGCCAAGGCCGAGGCTCTGGCGCACGCGCGGAATTCCCATGGGTGATAATGCTTTCACGGATGGATTCAGCGGGCGAGCACAACGAAGGCGGGGGAGGTGGGCCCGATGGGGCTGCGGTCGAAGTCGCCGTGGATCGTCACGTTGGTGAAACCGGCGCGGTGCAGCAGGTGCTCGAGTTCATAGCGCCAGAACCAGCGCATGGACATTTTCACGACCGACTCCTTCACTGCGCCGCCGTCGAGTTCCTCGACATACCGCATGGTGATGGAAATCAGCTGCGTGGTCCGGTCGCGGGTCGCACCCACGTAGCGTCGGACGGGACGGCCTGCATACGTGAAGCTCAGGTCGAGCGTCTCCGGCTCGACCGGCCGGGCCATGTTTTCCAATTTCGGGTTGAAGACATCGAAGGCAAACAATCCACCGGGCGCGAGGTGAGCCCGGACGCGCGCGAGGCAGGCCAGTTGCTGTTCCACGGTGTCGAGGTGCTGGAACGCGCGGAAGGCGGAGAAGACGAACTGGAAGCGCTGCGCGCCAAGGTCGAAGGACTCCATCCGCGTGCAGACGAGATTGATGCCCGCCGCGCCGGGTTTGCGGCGGAATTGCTCGAGCATCGCCGGCGAGAGATCCACACCGGTGCAGGTGAGCCCCTGCGCCGCGATCGGCAGGAGCGCGCGGCCCGTGCCGCAGCCGAGTTCCAGCACGGGTCCGCCGCTCGCCACCGCGAGATCGCGGTACAACTGCAGATCCGTGCGCTGCGCGGACAACTCGGCGTAGGCCGCGTCGTAGTAGCGGGCCGTGTATTCGTAGGACTCGGTCGTGCTCATGCGCGGGCGGGTGGGGTGCACCACACCGCCACGCAAGCGACGCTGGGTCAATCGTTGCCCGAGGGAGCCCGTTCAAAGGGAGACGGTCGCATCTGGGGCGTTTTGGCGGGCGGCTTGGAACATTGGGGGGCGTGAGGGTCAGTGTGCTCAACATCAACCGCCCGGTCGTTGCCGGGCGGCGGTAATGGCCAGCCCCTCCGCTACTCCAAACTCAATCCCGCATTCCCATGATTATCCTACCCATTGCAGCTGCAGGCTACTCGCTCATCTACCTCCTCCTCGGCGGTGGCTTGGGTGGGGCCGTCCTGATCTTCATCGTCGCGAAGCTCTTCGGGAAGTAATCCCGGGCTTTTTCGTCTCGACCGCCTCCGCGTGACTGGGAGTCGTGGACTCCCGCTCGTTTGCGGATGCGCGACCGTGAACTCACGGAGTCATTTCGCCGCGTGACGTTGACGGCGCCACTGTCATTTTAGACCCCTCGTTGTGCGCGGCTGGGCGGGTCTATTCGCGGAAGCGCGGCGCATATTTTTGTGAGATTGAGGAGGTGCCGCGAGATGGCATGGGGCAAGGTGAGGGAAAGGTCCCCCGAGGCTCCTTGAGCGCGGCGGGTCGTTTTCCTCCGCGGGTGAGGAGTTGATTTCTTAGGTAAAACTCCCGAGGCCGCTCCGCGGGGCGGCGGGGGGAACTTTCGGCGGGCTGGGGCCACGATGCTTTGGTATGAAAATCACAATCCAAAACTCCCTTCGCGGAGCGGCCTTCCTGATGGCTGCGTCGCTCGCCGCCTCCCTGGCGGCCCAGAACCCCGACACCGCCACGTCGAGCAGCAGTGCCTCGACCATGGCCGACACGTCCACCCCGCCGGCGACGGCGGGCAGCACCCACTTGGCGCATCACGACCGCGCGTTCATCGAGAAGGCCGTCAAGTGCGGCCTGAAGGAAGTGGCTGTCTCGCAGGCCGTCACGGGCCGGCTCTCGAACCCGCAGCTGCGCGATTTCGCCAACAACATGGTGACCGACCACACCGCCGCCAACAACGAGCTGATGCGCCTCGCCGCCAGCAAGGGCGTCGTGTTGCCCAGCGAAAAGGACGACACGATGACCGCCAAGCTGACGGAAAAATGGTCCGACAAGAGCGGCAACGTGGACAAGAAATATCTCAGCGAGATGATCGATGACCACGAGGACGCCGTGAAGCTGTTCGAAAAGGCCGCGAAGAGCGACGACGCGGACATCGCGTCCTTCGCCCAGAAGACGCTGCCCACGCTGCAGCACCATCTGTCCATGGCCAAAGAACTGAAGAAGACCCTCGACCTCTGAGCCTCGCCGTGACGCCGGTTTGACCGGTGCGCACGACCACAATCCGGCCCCTTTGCTCGTCGAGCAAGGGGGCTTTTTTTGAGAGCGAGACGTTCCGCGACGGGCTTCCCCGTCAGGGTTGGGTGTCAGGCGCCGTCGTTGCCGATCGAGCCTGTGGCGCAGCCCGCGAGGATCTCCTCGACCGAGGCAATTTCGTCGTCGCTCACCGGCTGGCGAATGACGAAGGAAAGTCCCTTGTCCTCGTTGCGACCGAAGATCTGGGGCGCCGCGACGCGGCATTGATCGCAATCGATGCAGGACGCATCGACATAATAGCGGCCCGAGACGTTCTCAGGCAGTCGTTCATTGAGTGAGGCCATGGCACGACTCTACCATCCTTCGGCGCGCCTCGCTCATCGTCCTTTGGGCAAAATTGCGCATTTATTGCGGCACTCTTTCGCACCGGCCGATCTGGGGCGGCGGCTTTCACAATCCGCTGCAAGGGAGCACCTAAAAGCGCAAGGACGCAGTTCCACCCCCGGTCGACGGGAGGCCTCGCGGGGATTCAAGCTGACTTTCAGGAGAGCGGTCAGCCCATTCCCGCTGGACGGGTTCGGATGAGACCGCGTTTTCTCCCGCTGGAGGGCGGCGGTAAGTGCAGATTTCGGCGCGAAAAGCCGGGCAACAAGCTACGCGCAGAAATTGCCAATAAATGGTGCGGGTTGGCGATTGAGCCAGCTATCGACAGCTGCTTCCTTTATTTCATCGTCTAATCCATGAGCGAACACCCCTACGCTTTTCTTGCTCTGTTCCTGGCCGTGGCCTTGGCGTTCCCCTTGGTGTTGCTGGCGGTGTCGCAGTTGTGGTTCCGGTTCTTCCAGCCGCCCAAGCCGAGCGCATCAAAAACCGACGTCTATGAGTGTGGCTTGGCATCCACCGGCGACTCTTGGATCCAGTTCAAGCCCCACTATTATCTCTACGCCATCCTCTTCCTGATTTTCGACGTGGAGATCCTCTTCCTGCTGCCGTTCGCGGTGGCCTTTACGGGCCTGCCCACCGGCGCGCTGGTGACCATGCTCGTTTTTGTGCTGCTGCTCGCCGAGGGCCTCGTGTGGGCCTGGCGGCGCGGGCACCTGGAGTGGCGCTGACATGGACCAGATCGCCCCAACCACCGTCCCCATCTCCGACGCCGAGCGCGACGAGCTGCGGCGGCATGGCATTTTGCTGACGGGACTCGAGGAACTCTACAACTGGGGTCGCAGCCGTTCCGTCTGGCCGCTGAACTTTGGCCTCGCCTGCTGCGCGATCGAGATGATCGCCGCCTCGATGGCGAAGTTCGACATTGCCCGCTTCGGATCCGAGGTCTTCCGCCCGTCGCCCCGCCAGGCTGATCTGCTGATCGTGTCGGGGACCGTGACCAAGAAGATGGCCCCGCAGGTGGTGCGGCTCTGGAACCAGATGCCCGAGCCGAAATTTTGCATCGCCATGGGCGCCTGCGCGATTTCCGGCGGGCCATTCAAGCAGGGCTACAACGTGCTCAAGGGCATCGACCGCTTCATTCCCGTCGACATCTACATCCCCGGCTGCCCGCCCCGGCCCGAGGCATTGCTGCACGGGCTTGTGCAGCTGCAGGAAAAGATGCGCGGCCAAACCATCTCCGGCCCGGCGGCGCCGCGTCATTTGCGGGCCGACGTGGACTGCGACTGCCCCATTCCCGAGTTTGGCGAACACGATCTCGAGCCGCCCCAGAACGACGTCCTCTTTCAACCGCCCGCGTCCCCGGTGCGCCCGCCCAAGGCCTGACCGACCATGGAAACCCCCGAACAGATCCGCGACCGCCTCCTCGCCCGCTTTCCCGGCGCGCAGGTGACCGTCGTGGTGAACGGGTCACCGTCGGCGCAGCATTCGCTGCTCGTGGACGCAGCGCACGGGCGGGAAATCGCCGGTTTCCTCCGCGACGATCCGGTTTTGAGGCTCGACCAGTGCTCCAATGTCACGGGCGTCGACTGGCCCGAGAAGGAAGTCGTCGAGACCACCAAGACCACCGTGCCCGACCCGGCCGGCGGCACGCCCAAGATCATCGAGGAGAAATCCAAGCGCATCGAGCCCGGCTGCCTCGAGGTGGTGTATCATCTTTTCTCGGTGGCGCTGCGGCACGGCCCCGTCGTGCTGCGGATGCGCACGGGCAACCGCACCGATGCCGTGACGCTGCCCTCGCTCATGCCGGTCTGGCGCAGCTGCGACTTCCAGGAACGCGAGGTGTTCGACCTCTTTGGCGTGAAGTTTGATGGGCACCCGGACCTGCGCCGCATCCTGATGTGGGACGCGTTCAAGGACCATCCGATGCGGAAGGACTACGTCGAGCCGGACGATTACGAGTGGGAGCCAACCCCGCACGGCGACGTGCTCGCCAAGGCCCGCAAACATTTTCCCGCGCCGGCCGCGCCCGCGGCTGCGCCAACCCCTCCCTCTCCGACGGCATGAGCACGGAAATCACACCTCCTGCCTCGCCGAACGCCGGCGCTTTCCCGACCGGGGGGCTGGGGGACCTGTCGCCCGGCGGCGCGCATGTCCGCGCGGTGCATGATGAGTTCCACGGGGATTTGCTCGAGGTTTCGATGGGACCGCACCATCCATCCACGCACGGCGTGTTTCGCATGGTCGTCACGCTCGACGGCGAGCGGATCGTGAAGCTCAAGCCCGTCTTCGGCTACCTGCACCGGAACCACGAGAAGCTGGGTGAAGGCACGAGCTACCTCGGCTCGATGCCCTACACGGACCGGTTGGATTACCTTTGCTCGATGACGAACAACTGGGCCTACGCCGTCGCCGTCGAGAAGCTCGCCGGTCTGACGGTGCCCGAGCGGGCCGAGTATGTGCGCGTCATCCTCGCCGAGCTGACCCGCCTGCTGAACCACACCTGCCTCGCGGGCTTCCTGATGCAGGACTGCGGCTGCAGCGGCACGCCGCTGATGTATGCGTTCCGCGAACGCGAAAAAATCCTCGATCTCTTCGAGTCGCTCAGCGGCTCGCGCATGATGTGCAACTACCAGCGCTTCGGCGGCTGCCGCGTGGATCCGCCGGCGGACTGGCTGGCGCGGGCGCAGACACTGGTGGACGGTTACACCGCCTTCTTGGACGAGTTTGAAGCGCTGCTCACCGGCAACGAGATCGTCATGGCCCGCACGCAGGGCGTTGGTTGCCTGTCATCCGCGCTCGCGGTCAGCGCGGGCGTCACCGGCCCGGCACTGCGGGCGACCGGCGTCAACTATGACCTGCGCAAGGTCGACGCTTACGGCGTTTATCCGCGCTTCACCTTCCGCGTGCCGCTCGGCGCGCACGGGGACGTCTACGATCGCTACATGATCCGCGTGCTCGAGATGCGGGAGTCGGTCGGCATCCTCAAGCAGGCCCTCGCGGGGCTGCCCGGCGGTCCGATCATGAATCCGGCGGCGAAGTTGCGCGGCTTCCGGCCCAAGGCCGGCGAGGCCTACGGGCGCATCGAGGGTCCGAAGGGCGAGATTGGCTTTTACCTGATCAGCGACGGTAGCCCGAATCCGTGGCGCTACCGCGTGCGCCCGCCGTCGTTCATCAACCTCACCATCCTCGAGGACATGTGCCTCGGGCACACGGTCGCCGATGCCGTGATCATCCTCGGCAGCGTCGACATCGTCCTCGGCGAAGTCGACCGCTGACCCACCCACCATGCTCGGCTCCGGCATACTTCAAGGTCTCGCGGTCACCGCGAAAAACTTCCTGGGCAGTTACCACGACCCGGCGCGCTACACCACGGTCGAGTATCCCGAGGTGAAGCAACAGCTGCCGGAGGCCTTCCGCAACTTTCCCTTCCTCGTCACCGAGAACGCCACCGACCCGATGGGCACGCTCCGCTGCGTTGCCTGCCAGATCTGCGAGAAGGAATGCCCGCCGCAGTGCATCTTCATCGAGAAGAGCAAGGACAAGAAGCCCGACGCCAACGGGAAGCTGCAGATCTACCCGGTGGTCTTCGCCATCGACACGTCGGTCTGCATGAGTTGCCAGATCTGCGTCGAGGTCTGCCCGTTCGATGCGATCAAGATGGACCAGGTTTACGAGATCGCGACGGAGAACCGTTTCGACGCCCTGCTGCTGAATCGTGAGCAGCTCGCGAAGCCGAACGAGTATTTCCACCAGATTCACCCGACGGAAGCCGCTGAGGTGGATGCCCGCCTCGCCGCCGACCGCAAGGCCGCCGAGGAAAAAGCCAAGGCCGCTGCCGC
>Ga0265327_10001694_pt1 | contig 26328 bp, 21 predicted proteins | sample 41621metaG_FD_202089 | JGI IMG/M metagenome (GOLD analysis project Ga0265327, IMG submission 202089) | Rhizosphere microbial communities from Carex aquatilis grown in University of Washington, Seatle, WA, United States - 4-16-21 metaG | ecosystem: Host-associated > Plants > Roots > Rhizosphere...
CGCCAGCCGTCCACCGCCTGCCAGGCGGATTCGACCCACGGAATGCCCGCGCTCTCCCAAATCGTTCGATCAAACGCCACAATCAAATGCTGTGCCGAACAGTGTTGGGACAGACCCATTTTCACGGACAAACGGCACTTCGGAGTCGTGTCGCGTCCATTTAAGCTAATTGTGCTTACTGTGAAAATGCGTCAGTCCCCGACCCGTGAACGGTTACGATCGATCTGATCGCGTGCCGCAACTTCGCCCTCCCGAATGTCGGGCACAACCGTGGTTTTCAGTTGATCGCGATGGCGGTATTCTGACGCGGAAATTCGTCCTGCCACGGATCGTGGCGCCAGTGGCCCCAGATCCAGACGTGCGCGGGGACGTTCAGCAGGTCTTGCGAAGCGAACAACGACCCAAAGGAATTGCCATGAGTGCCGAAGCGCGCGTTGCCGATCTGAAACTCGATTTCCCACCGGCGCCAAAGCCGGGAGGGATTTATCATCCCGTTGTGATTGTCGGCAACCTGGCCTACGTTTCCGGCCACGGCCCCATGCGTTCAGACGGGACAATGATCACGGGCAAGGTTGGCGCCACGATGTCCGAGGGGGACGCGTTCCTGGCAGCGCGACAGGTCGGCCTGACCATGCTGTCGACACTTCGACGGGAACTTGGCAGCCTTGATCGGATCGAACGACTCGTCAAGACCCTGGGTATGGTCAACGCGACACCCGACTTCGCAACTCATCCGCAGGTCATCAATGGATTCAGCAATCTGATGGTGGAAATCTGGGGCGATGTGAGCGGCAAAGGAGCGCGTAGTGCCGTCGGCATGGGATCACTGCCGGGGAATATCGCGGTCGAAGTCGAAGCGATTTTTGAATTGAAGGTGTAGACGTTCGGAAGCCGCCTTCGGTTCGAAACGATTGCAGCAGATGGAACAATAACAGGCCGGAAGTGAACTTCCGGCCTGCCATTGGTTTTTCAAAATCGTCACGCGGAATGAAGTCCGATGTTACTTCGATCCAGCGTCCTTCAGAGCCTTTTCCTGCTGCGCCTTGGAGACAGCCGGATTGGGTGTCGCATCCCCTTCCACTTCGTTGCGAATCCAGCGGATGGCCGCTTCGGTGGAATCGAGGAACCGCTTGTCGGTCCAGGTCGATTCGTTGTGACCGAGGTTATTAAAGAAGATCTTGCCATCGCCCCATGATCGACACCAGGCGACAGGAACGTGCTCGGCATGCAGCACTTCCACTTCCTTGTCCCCATACTTGACTTTGTTATTCTGTCCCTTGGTCGGGCACTTCGCAATGTTCAAGCTCATCAGGACATGGACGTTTTCGGGAACCCAGTGGTCGTACCAGTAGATTTCGTCCTTGATCTGGAATTCATCGCCAAACGCATGCATCGCGGGATGCTTCGGGTCGTGAACGCTGATGGTGACCAGTTCCCCGGCGTTCCAGGGATGCCCCTTGAATGTGCCACCGCAAAGATCCCAGTACCACTTGTGACCAGGATTGTTCGTCCGATACGTGTCGGCGGCCGAATGGAATCCAATCCAGCCATGCCCCTTCTTCTTCAACCATTCGTTCATGAAGTAGTCACGATCGGCATCGGCGATCGGCAGTTCACCCGTCGTATAGAACATGACGATGTCGTACTTCTGCAGGTTGTCTTTCGTAAAGTCCGCAGCGGCATCCTGGGTACAGTGGATGTCGAACAACCCAGTGGACTGCCCCAACTGAGTCATGGCAACTTCCGAGACCGCCAGATCTCGTTTGTCGCGATTGACCGAGCCGTGTTTGAAGCCCTTGCTTTGGGTCAGAAACAGGACCTTGGACTTGTCCGCGGCCTCGGCAACGTGGGACATTAACAGGCAGCCAACGGCTGCCAACAGGAGACGACGAGACAGTTTCACAGTGAGTTGCTCCAGGAGAAGTAGTGGCGTCACGACATGACGGTGAGGGCGCATCATACCTGTCTCCGCATCGGGGGGCCAAGTGTTTGAGATGCAGCTCAATCGCGGGCTTTTTGATGGGGCGCGGTGTTCGCTCTCCGACACTGCCAATGACGCTGCCATGCACACTCATTCCACGCCAGGATTTCTCTTGCGACCACCCGTTGCTGCCGATAGAATCAACTTGAGACTGAGTCTCAATCTCACGGCCTGCCAGTGATTTTGGGGCTTCAATACAAGCCAGCTTCAGATGGATGCGAGAAGACGGGGCCTTTGTTGCCTACGGACCTCTCAAATCCGCCACACCAGAGTGACATCCCGCCAGCAAGACGCCAGCCAGCCTCCCATCCACAAACCTGATTATGAAGATTTGATTTAGGTTGTGAAATTGACGTGAGAACGCCCTGCCGGTGCTTGTTCTCGCCTCAGTAATTCGGAAAATCCCCGCATCCCGCACCAGAGCGGTCGCGGTCCGTACACCCCCGCTCTCGAATCCCACTCGATCGTTTGCATTCGGCCGATCATCCGGCTCAATCACGCAGGTGACAGGTGGCGAGTCCCCGAAGGAGTTTCAGCATGACAGATCAGTGGTTCTACCGCATGTTTGGCGAAGAGTTCGGGCCCCTGCCGCTTGAGAAACTCAAAGAACTCGCGGAGAGCGGCACGATCCATGCCTTCGATCAGGTCCGACAGGACGTCACTGGCGACTGGGTCGATGCGATCACGATCTCTGAGTTGGGACTTTCCACCAGTGAGCGTCCCGAACCTGTCGCCCTGGCCACTGCGGTCTCTCTTTCCGACTTCGACATCGCGACCACTCCACAGACGAACGACGAGTGGTATTGCATGGTCGCAGGGGCAGAACTTGGACCGATCGGCTTTGATGAACTGTTGAAGTTCGCCGAGCACGAGCAACTCGGCGCCGACGATCAGGTCAAGCTCGGCCGCAACGGGAAGTGGCGTCGTGCCGGGTCGATTGGTCGCCTGATGGCGGCCCTGCCCTATCAAGCCACTGAAAAGACGATTGGTGGCACCGGTTCCAAGTCCTCCAGCGAGATCCGAATCGACGAACAACATTTGACCCGGACTGCCACGAAGTCGCCAACTCCGCGCCAGGCTGTCGCACCATCCCCCGCACCCGCGGTCGAGACACCCGATCCCGAGGCCACATACCGCGCGGCCTACGAACAGGCCAAGGCGCGTGTCGCGGAATCCATGATCGCCCAGGCGGACGCTGCGTTCAAAGCCGCCGAAGAACAGGCGATGGCGCAAGTCGCCTGGGCCACGGCTCCCAACGTGGATCGATACTGGTGGGGCTGGGCAGGGGGAGTCGAATTTGGTCCCGTCGAGTTTACGCAGGTCTTCGGCCTGGCCAAATCCGGTCAATTGAAGCCATCTGATTTTGTCCGCAATGGTCAGCATGCTCAGTTCGTTCCGTCAACCAACATCCCGGGCCTGTTCAAGGCGATTGAAATGATCGCACGGGCTCAGGAAACCAGGAATCTTGCGAAGTCTCAGGCACAGGCAGCAGCCTCGCTTCCGGATGCTCTTCCCCCCATGCCGGCCATCGCTCCCAAGGCCGCAGCGCCGGTCGCGAAACCGAAGTCGAATCCGGCGATCGCAACAATCGCAGCCCCGTCCCCCACGGCAACTCCCGCGAGGTCGAATCCCATAATCGACACGCCACGACCACAGCCGCGCACGGGATCCGATCCCCAGATTTCCGCGCCGGTCGCCCGTACGGTCGAGCCGGAGCCCGTCGCTCCGTCCCGCCCGGCTGAAGAACCAGGCCGTTCCGCCCCCTATCAGCCTGCGAGTCCCGCCACAAGCGGCGGCTACTCGTCCATGAACAGCGGGTTTTCTTCGTCGTCCAGTTCTTCACCCAGTACCTATGGGATGAATCGACCGGCGACACCTGCCCGTCCCGTCCCCCGCAAGTCATCGGCCTCGTCCAGTACCTGGCTGTCAGACACACTGGAAAGCCTGAAGGAACCGAAGGCGCTGGGGGCGATCGGTGCAATCGCACTGGTGCTTGTGATCGTCGGATGGAGCTACATGCCCAAGAGCCGCGGGGCCGACATCAAGCGGTACCAGGCCATGAAGCAATTGCTCGACGAGATCAAGTCGAAACGAACCAGTGCCCCGGCGGAACTGCCGAACCTGCAGCAAAAGCTGCAGAAAGTCGGCAAGGAAATCGCAACCGAATTGAAGGATGTGGCCAGCCGTGAGGAACCCGCGAAGCAGTGCCTGCTCTGGGCCGCACGCGACGAAGTTCCCCGCATGGTAACGGCTGGATTGACGATGGAATCGAGCGCCGAAAAGAGCCTGGAAACCCGGCTGAAAGAAGCGTCATACGAGTTGGGACTGGAGAAGCGTCCTGCCGTGGATGTCTCACAACTGCAGGCCCGCGCCAACGACGACTGAAGCCGTTTGGCAATCCCGATTGCGATCCCGCCCGCAGAACGATTGGACGTGATTCTCAGGGGAATCACGTCCGCCACTTTTGCCTGAACAACTTCAGAGCCTCAAACCAGATCACGCTGGCGAATCCTCCTGCCAGGCAGAGCGCCAGGTCGTTGAGATGCAGCGTGGAAAAGTGGAACACGTCACGCAGGAACGGGACGTAAAGCACCAGGCCCAGGAAAAAGAGAGTGCCGCCAATGATCGACCAGAGGGCGGTGTTGGGGACTCTCAATGTCGCCCAGATCGTGCGTGTCCACGAGCGGTTGGCAAAGATCAGCCCCAGGTTGGCAACAACCAGCGTCGTGAAACTGAGCGCGGTGGCGTCGGTGGCATTGAGCCAACCCCTCAGCGCTGAAATGTAGATCGCCAGGACGATCAGCAAGCCGCTGGCTCCCTGCAGCAGTCCAAGGCCAAGCAATCGTCCCCCAAATAAGGGGAGCGCCGATTGTCGTGGTGGTCGACTCATCACATCCGCGTCTTCCGGTTCGGCTTCAAAGACGACCGAACACGCAGGGTCGATCACCAGTTCCAGAAATAGAATGTGGACAGGCATCAGGGCAATCGGGCCGCCCAACAGCACGGGGATAATCGACATCCCGGCAATCGGCACATGGACCGCGACGATGTAAGTCATTGCCTTTTGCAGATGGTCATAGATCCGTCGCCCCATGCGAACGGAATGGACAATCGATGCGAAGTCATCATCCAGCAGGACCAGTGAGGCCGCTTCACGGGCCACATCGGTCCCGCGACCTCCCATCGCGATGCCAATGTGTGCGGCCTTGAGAGCCGGCGCATCGTTGACTCCATCCCCTGTCATGGCGACAACTTCACCGTTGGCCTTCAGCGCGTTGACCAGTCGCAGCTTTTGCTCGGGGACCATGCGGGCAAAGACGTTGATCGTTTTTACTCGAAGCTGTAGTTCCGCCTCACTCAGCAACTCCAACTCCGGACCGGTCAGAATCTCATCAACGGGCATAAGGCCCGCCTGTCGGGCGATGCTTTTGGCCGTGGCGGGATGATCGCCAGTGATCATCACAACACGGATCCCCGCGGCATAGCACTCGTTCACCGCCGAGGGGACGGTTGATCGGACGGGATCGGCCAGTCCAACCAGTCCCAGGAATTGAAATGTGAAATCGTGCTGCTCGCCAGGAAGCGTCTGCTGCCCGAACAGTCCTCTGGCAACCCCGAGTACTCGAAGTCCATTCCCGGCCATTGCCGAAACCTGACCACGAATCGCGTTCGTCTCTTCGGCGTTCAAATGGCACAGGTCGGCGATCGCTTCCGGCGCACCTTTTGTTGCCAGAACATAATCCCGACCATTGGGAGACTTCCAGACGTGCGACATCGCCAGCAGCGATGGCGACAACGGGTAACCCCGTTCCAGTCTCCAGTCGGCGTGCAGATGTTCCGTTTGGGCAAGCGTGGAATTGCCTAGGTCGTGGAATGCTTTCTCCATGGGGTCAAACGGATCACGTTGGCTGGCCAGGATGCCAAACTCCAGGATCTCGTGGAATTCTTCGGGTAATGGCTGATCCGACTGCGGTTCAACCTCATGCACGATTCCATTCACCACCAGCTGACAGATCGTCATCCGGTTGACAGTGAGTGTGCCGGTCTTGTCGACACACAGAACTGTTGCCGAACCGAGTGTTTCAATCACGGGGACACGGCGAGCCAGGACGTTGATCCTGGACAAACGCCATGCCCCCAGTGCCAGGAAGATCGTCAGCACAACCGGAAATTCCTCCGGCAGCATCGCCATTGCGAGGGTGATCCCGGCCAGGATTCCCTGAAGCCAATCTCCACGCGAAAGGCCGTACAGAACCACGACGAAGACGCACAGCACGAATCCGAGGATCGCCACTCGGCGCACGAGGAATCCAACCTCGGTTTGCAGCCGCGTCCCTTCCACCGGCACCGTTTGCAATGCCTTACCGATGTGGCCCATTTCGGTATGAACACCAGTGGAACGAACGCGGGCAATTCCCTGTCCCTGCACGATCAACGTTCCGGAGAAGACGAACGGCAGGTCTTCGCCTCCAGGTCGAGTCATCTCGCGCAGACCATTCCAGTCCACTTTTCGAACCGGCACGGACTCACCGGTCAATAACGACTCGTCGGTAAAGAGGTTGTTGCTCGAGACAACCACCGAATCGGCAGGAACTCGATCCCCCTCGGCCAGGACCACCAGGTCATCGGGAACGACATCCCGGCCTGCGATCCGTTTCCGTTGCCCATCACGGATCACCAGCGCACGAGGACTGGAAAGGTCGCGCAAAGCTTCGAGCGCATGCTCGGTCTTTCGTTCCTGGTAGAGAGTGATTCCCAACACAACAAACACGAAGCCCAGAAGCATCAGGGCTTCCTGTACATCCCCAAGAACCAGGTAAATCGCGCCGCACGCCAGCAGCAACAGAAACATCGGCTCGCGGACAATTTCCCACGCCGTCGCGAAGAGGCTGCGATTCTTCGAGGAGGGAAGTTCATTGAACCCGTTCTGCTGCAGGCGAAACGCGGCTTCGGCCTCGGTGAGACCTGTTGAGGTGTCCGTGCTTGATTGATTCTCCGCCATTCCATCCATGCTTTCTGTTCGGCCCCAAGGCTGTGGGACTGGTCACGTTCTTGAGCCGAAGACGTCACCTCCGATCCAGATCGCATTTCAACTTCAACACGGCGACCTCCTTGGCTTTCGCTTCGACCTCCACGGTCAGATCAAGATCCTGCCAGCAATCGGGAAAATCGTTGATGTCAATGAAGTCATGATGTCGTTCGGGCTTCGGGCCATCCCAGCCTTCCATCGGACTGGAAAGATGGAACATTGGTTCTCGCGTCCAGGTCGCCATGGCCTGCTCAGTCGCCTCTTCCACCGAGAGCCCATCCTTGTTGCAGCGGTGGTGATGCACATCATAGACCAACGGGATTCCGGTCGCCTGACACACGGGAAGAAGATCCTCAGGAGTAAAGATCTTGTCATCATTCTCCACCGTCAACCGACTTCGGACCCTGGACGAGAGTCGGTCCAGACAACGACCAAATTCAGACAGAGCCTTTTGCTTGTCACCAAATGCCCCGCCACCGTGAATGTTGACGACATCCGCCCCGATCCACTCGGAAACCTCCGCCTGGTATTCGAGTTCTCGAATGGACGAGTCTACGACTTCGGGTCGCTGTGAGTTGAGCACGACGAATTGATCGGGATGAAAGCAGGTTCGCAACCGGCGTTTCTTGACGAACGCTCCGCAGGCTTTGAAGCGGCGAACGATTTCATCGGCCTCAGGCAAATCCGCGACGGAATACCCGCACGCCGGATGAGTCCTGATCGGAAGGATCTGACTGTTCACTCGAAAACAACCGATACCGTGATCAGCACAAAACTGCAGCGTTGCCAGCAGCGCATCGGCATTCTCAAGGCAAAGGCGGCTCAGCTTTGCCAGCGCATCAGGCCGCTTCATCCTGCTGATGGCGGTGGCCGTTGTCGTGACGAACTTGACCGGATGGTCTCGGAACATGCAACAAAGGCCAAGTCGAATCATGGCCCCGACCTCTTCAATGGCTGGGTCGAAGTGCTGGCAGACTGAAACATCCCCATATCCTCCAGCTTCGTTGATTCGAGTTGCTGTCCCGAATTGTCTTTACGAGTGGAATTCCATCCAAGGCGACTTCACTCCGGCCCGCCGTAACCGTTCACGGGCAAGCGAGGGGGACAGACCCGTGAACGGTTACGGCCGGCCTGATCAAATATTGAAATCAGGTCATGAATGTGGCGATTCGTTTTGCGCTGCGAGTTCCTTCAAAAGCCCATCCAGATCGAGGTGACGGGTAAACATCGCCAGTTCGCCTTGCGGAGTCCGGGGCCAGGCGTCTCGGGGTCGATCCCAATAGAGCTCGACTCCATTTTCATCCGGGTCACGCAGGTACAGGGCTTCGCTGACGCCGTGGTCGCTGGCCCCGTCGAGCGGTATTCCTGCGGCAAGAACACGACGGAGAGCGTCGGCCAGGGCACCCCGGGTCGGATACAAGATGGCGGTGTGGAATAGCCCTGTCGTCCCGGGTGGCGGCGGTGAACCACCCAGGCTCTCCCAGGTATTGAGCCCGATGTGATGGTGATAGCCGCCGGCGGAAACAAACGCGGCCTGAGTCCCATACCGTTGCGTCAGTTCAAAGCCGAGGACGCCGCAGTAAAACCCAATCGCCCGTTCCAGGTCCGCGACCTTCAAGTGGACGTGTCCAATGCAGACGCCGGGATGAATTAGGTGAGACATTGCAGGAATTCACCCGATCTCTGGCAATCCCAGGAGCCCTGTGGCTTCCACAAATCACGTCAATTCCATCATTCGAAACCAGCCGGTCATCGATCGATTTCGCCCATCACGATATCGAGCGACCCGACGATGGCCGGGATGTCGGCGATCAGGACTCCCTGACAGAGCGGACCGGTGACCGAGAGGTTGCAGAAGCAGGAACTCTTCGCGCGAGCCCGGAATGGTTCTCCGTCTCCATCGGCAATCACATAGAAACCCATCTGGCCGCGTGGGCACTCGGTTTCGAGATAGACTTCTTCGGAGGGAAGCTTCTGGTTCATCTTGAAGGGAACCCGGTATTCTCCCTTCGCGGAAGGATATCGATCCATGGCCTGGCGAACGATCTCAATCGACTGCGCCACTTCCATCATGCGGACGAAGAAGCGGCACCAGTTGTCTCCCAGGACCACTTCTTTGGGCAGCTTGCCAAACGCGGGATCCTGGAACGGGGCCACGGGAATCTTGTAGTCGTAGCCTTCGTACATCCGGGTATAGATCGGCTCGCCATCGCGACGCAGGTCATGGTCAACGCCGCTGCCGCGCAGGACGGGGCCAGTGCAACCGTAGCTGATCGCCATTTCTCGCGTCAGGATCCCCAGGTTTGCGGTCCGCTTGATGAAGATCGCATTGCGAGTCAGCAGCGTGTGGTATTCCTTGATCCGCGGCCCCATCCAGTCGAGGAACATCCGGACGGCATCCATCCACTGCAGGCGCATGTTCGGATTGCGGCCGGTCAATTGGGCCAGACCGGGCGGGATGGTGATTTCACCAGGCAGATCGTGAGTCGCCCCGCCGATGGTCAGGTAGCTGTAGGTCAACCGGGCGCCGCAGGCTTCTTCGAACAGGTCCAGAATGATTTCGCGTTCGCGGAATGCATACAGGAACGGGCTGAACGTCCCCAGGTCCAGTCCATAAGCCCCCATGCCGACCAGGTGACTCGCAATGCGGTTCAGTTCCGAGATGATCACGCGAAGCGTCATCGCCTTTTCGGGAACATCCATGCCGATCAGCTTTTCAACCGTCAGCGCGAACCCCAGATTCATGTTCATCGCGGCCAGATAGTCCATCCGGTCGGTGTAGGGGATCCACTGCGGAGGCGACAGGTTTTCGCCAATCTTCTCGGCACAGCGATGCAGGTAGCCGATGTGCGGAGTCACTTCGTGAATGATTTCGCCGTCGGTCTTCAGCAGCAGACGCAGCACGCCGTGAGTACTGGGGTGCTGAGGCCCCATGTTCACGAGCATTTCATCCGTGCGAACATCAAATTCGATGATGCGGGGATCTTCGAGTGTCAGGCTCATATTCGTCTCAGTGTTCGCAATAGACCGGTGTTCGCAACAGATTCGCTTCTCGACGTCGAACCGCAACTACTTGCCGCGGACGCCGTGGTATTCCAGTGGAAATTCGTAATCCTTACGCAACGGATGCCCTTCCCAGTCCTCGGGGCACAGGATCCGACGGAGATTCGGATGCCCGGTGAATTCGATCCCAACCAGGTCGTATGCTTCACGCTCGTGCCAGTCGGCGATCCCCCAGACGTGCGACACCGAAGGAACCTGCGGCAACCGGCCCGCTTCGCCATTCAACCACCGGGGAACCTTCACCTTCAGCTTGCAATGGTGCTTGTTGGCGTAGCTGTACAGGTGATAGACCACTTCGACATGCGGATCGCACGGCGTCTTTTTCTTGGGATCGGTCTCAAGAAAGTCCGACCCGCAAAGATCATTCAGGGCATCCAGCGCGATCCCCGGTTCATCATGCAGGAACGCGGCCACGTCGGCGATGCGGTCCGCCGCGATTTCGATCCAGGGATCTTTCACGCCGGTCTTGAGTTCGCGAACCGCGTCAGCCCCGAATCGATCAAGCAATCGCTGGTGAATGTCTTCGATGCGCATCGCAACCTGTTTCACTTTCTGAGCGGACCGGCCTGCGCGGCCCAAATCGGGAAATCAGCCGACCACGTGAGGACTGGGACGTTCGCGGACACCACTGGATCCGGTCGCCCGTGATGGGGCCAGTTTCGACTGCTGAGCCAGCGTGCGGACCCACTCCAGATCGCCCCGCTTCCAGACATAGGCAAACCCGACCAGCAGCACACCGAAGAACACCAGCACATCGACGACACCCGTCCAGCCAAGCTGCAGAGCCGTCGCCGAGGAGATCGCCTGTTCGGGGGTCAAGGTTCCGGGAGGAAGACTCATCAGTTGCTCGCTGAGAGCCACGCGATCCGGAGTGGCCAGTTGCTTGTCCGTCAGTTGCACGGCATTCCCGAAGACGGAAGCCCAGGGGAAGAAGAACACCACTTCCACGTCGAAGATGATGAACAGCAGTGCGACCACATAAAACCGCAGGTCGAACTGAATGTAGCTGCTGCCGATGGACGGTTCACCGCACTCGTAGGCGGCGTCCTTTTCGGTAGTCGGCAGCCGCGGACGAACCAGTCGACCCAGCAGCAGCGGGGCCAGCAAAAATCCGATGGTCACCACGGTGAACACCAGGAAATGTCCGACAACTTCGGTCATGGTCCGTTCCGATTTTCTCTCAGGGAAATCTTGCAGTCGACTGGCCGCGGACCATTCAACATGCGTTTATGCACAAAAAGGGGGCATTCCTTCGAATTGTCACGAATCGGCCTGCAATTCACAACCAGTCGGGCCTTGCCCAGTCCCCACCATCAGGTCGCAGCGGGAGCATCGTCCAGTTTCTGTCGCCCCTGGAACCCGGCTTCGTGGGTATGCCAGAATTCAACAGAAGGCTCGCCAAGCTTCCAGCACAGGTAAACTTCCTGCCCATTCAAGGCAGCCGGAAAATCCACCAGCCCCATCACCGGGTCTTTGAATTCGACCCCCAGTTCCACCAGCTCTTCCACGAATCCTTCGAGTTTTTCGACGTCCTTTTCCAATTCCAACCGAATCTGCTCAACTTCTTCGCTGTAGGGATCACCCTGCTCATGCTGCTGTTTGCTCGTGGAACCGCGTCGCAGCGAATTCAAGCGCTGTTCGCGTTCACGCACATCGCCGTAAAGATCAACAATGTCCTGAACAATCGCACGCACAAGCGGCAGAGTCTTGTTGGCGGTCGCCACTGTGAACAGCGTACGAGGAGCAAGTTTGGCGCTCATGATCCATCCACCTTTCGCCCATTCCAGAGCTATGTGAGAGCATCCGTCCGACACTCGCCCATTCCCATCCCAGGGAATTATTCCTCTTTCGGCGCGAACTGGAATGGGCTGGGTTCGCCTTTGACCCAAACCGGTTCGTACAGCACTTTTGATTCCGCAACGGCTGTCGGATTCAAAGTAGCCTGACCCCAGGCGACTTCGAGCGGCAGCTTGGCATAATCGACGATACAACCATCGCGGCTGAAGCAGCTCAGGTCGTGATTAGACCCCATGAAGATGCAGTCCACAGGACACGGCTCGACACACAACGCACAGAACATGCACTTGGTATAGTCGATCGTAAACCCATTCACCCGGAACCCCTTGCCAACGGGGCTCTTTTCCTTTTCGATGTAAATGCAGTCGACAGGACACGCGACCGCACATTTTTCGCAGCCGATACAGGTTGTCAGATCGAACCGGTGAAAGCCCCGGTACCGCGCCTTCACCGGGACTGGAACTTCCGGATATTCGAAGACTTCCGTAAACGTCTTGCGGCGGTATGTCCAAAGCATGGTCCGCATCGTCACCCACATCCCGGCAATCAGGGTGGAGACAGCGACCCAGACGTTCCGACACCACTCGCCAAAATTCCGCAACCACTGCATGGTTGGCTCGCTGTAAAAACCTAAGCCGCAACAGCACGCCGGCATGGCGCCGATCATTCGGCGGCAAATCAAAGCAGGCGCAATTTCACTCAGAACGACTGCGGATTATAGGCCCTGCAGAGGCCAAAGCAAGCGACGCTGAAGCCGGTTGCGATTCTCAGAAACGAGACTGTCAGAATTCCCCAACTCCTGCCCGCGCAGATCCTTTGGTCCCTCTTCAATTTGCCCCGTTTTTCACGGAAATGTCGACCGGACCGCATCACGGACCGCCTGCGTGTGACGGGCCAGATCATCCTGCAACCGCAACCAGTTCCCGCCGTATCCCATCCTTCGCGCCAACGATTCAAAATCGGCCGAGTTCACCACGGGAATCGCCAGATCCCGCGCATCACCTCGAACCATCCGCAACGATTCAATCACGTTTCGAAAGAACGCATACGCCTCGCTCAACCGCTCGTGCAACCCCTCATCAAACAAGCCCAGGCGAAACAGCGCCTGCAACGCGTCCATGGTATTCGTCGTCCGCAACTCGGACTGACTCTTCCCGTGCGTGATCTGCAACGCCTGAATCAGATATTCCAGATCGACCAGCCCCCCTGGACTGAGCTTGGCGTTGAAGGTTTCCGCCCCCACCAGGTGCCGAACCTGACGTTCCCGCATCGCACGAATCGCCGCAAAGTCCACGGGCTGGCCACTATAGACGATCTCGTCTCGCAGCGTGATCAGCTGTTTTCCAAATTCAGCATCCCCGGCGATCGGACGCAATTTCACAAGACTTTGCCGTTCATAGGGCCATGCCGGGCCATCCAGGTGAAAGTACTGCCGGAACGAATCGAAGCTGACAGCCAAACTCCCCGACCGACCATATGGCCGCAGCCGCAAATCGATGCGGAACACTCCCTCACTTCGCGCGCGGATCGCATGACAGATCCCTTCGACCAGTCTCGCGAAATAGTTGGCGTTGGCCATCGGCTCTCGACCATCCGTCATTCCGTCGGCTTCATAAACCAGCATCAGTTCGATATCCGATGCGAAGCCCAGCTCTCGTCCGCCGCATTTTCCCAAGGCACAAACCGAGACACGACTGACTCGCCCCTCGTCCGCTCGAGGCCTTCCAAACCGCTCTTCCAACTCTGACTGGCAGATTTCCAGACTGGCCGCCACCACGACCTCGGCCAGGTCCGTCATCTCCCTGCCAAAGAACTCGATTCCTCCGCAGCGTCCCAGAATATGACGCATGTCGATACGAAACAGTTCCCGGTCCTTGAATTCGTTCAGATGCAGACGTCGCTCTTCATCCGATGACGCGGTACGCAGGACTTCTCGCAATTCCGTGGTGAGTTGTTCGGAAGATTTCGCGAGTTCCAGTCCGGCCATGTCGCGCAGAACAGGAAACAGATTGGCGTACTGCAATCGCAGGAAATCTTCCCACAGGAAATCACTGACCCCCAGCAATCGCGCCAGTGCCGACAGGACCTCGGGCCGTTCGAGCGACGACAGCTGTTCAAACCAATCGGGCCGCTGAAACAAATCTCGCAAGAAACTGCGGAAATGAAGCAAGGCCGCAATCGGGTCCGGCGCCCCGGGAAGCAGATGCGTAAAGTGCTTGATCAGCACGACGGCCGCCTGCAATTCCTGCAAACGGTCCGCTTCAAAGATCTTGCCGCCCCGCCGGGCATCGGTCACCAGCAGCGTATCGGATGCCAACCCCTGCTCGGCACTGATCTGCACCTGCTCGATGTTCACTCCACTGAGTGTCAACGCGTTGGCCAGCTCATACAGAAAACCGATCGTATCGTCGCCGCGAATATAGAGCACCGTTGCCGATTCATGAGCCTCATTGTCAATTCGCACATCCAGTGGCGCCGGACGACTGGTCGTCACGGGAGCCCCTTCGAGTGCATCGGCCACCCGCTTGGCGAGTCGACCCTGTGCTTCGTCGACCAGGCCTGCCTGCGCCATGCGAACCAGTTCGCACAGGTCATCTTCATACCGTTGCCAGACCTCGGGCATCACGTCCAGTTCAGAGCGAACACAAAAAACATCGACAAACCCGCACGGAGCACGCCCGGTTCCCGACTGGGTTCGGAACTCGGTCGAGACAAAGCCGGTGACGATGTCAAACCCGTAGGCAAACATCAGCCCGCACATCATCGACAATTCCCCCGGGTAATCGTGCCCCAGAATCGTCACGCGCCACAATCCATCCTCTGTCAACTGCGCAACGACGCGCACAGGCTGGTCCTCTTCGATCTGCGCAAACAGTCCGCGGTGCCGGCGCTGTTCATCCTTCGAAAAGACACTGTTGTAAGTCGCCAGCTCCGTGCGATCGGGGGGCGGTTCGGTCGGCAGCGCCGTGGGAACCGCTGTCAGGGCATTCTCATCCGACAGGTATTTCTCGAAGATGGCGCGGATCGAGGCCCGGTGTCCCTCGTAGTGCATCAACAATTGATCCACGCCGGCAAAGTCCAGGCGGTGCGACAGCGACGACAGTTCGCGCGGGTCGCTCGGCAGCGAATGTTCCTGCCGGTTGTGCATCAATTGCAGCGAATGCTCGATGGTCCTCAGGAAGACATAGCCATCGGTCAACCGCCGGTATTCATCCGCCTGCAGTACACCGGCATCCGTCAGTCGAACAAGCCCATCCAGCGTGTTTGGAGACCGGACATGACGCGAATTCACGCCATGAACCAGTTGCAGCGCCTGCACGACGAATTCCACGTCGCGAATGGAACCGGTCCCCAGCTTCACTTCGCCCCAGTCACGGCCACGACGTCGCAATTCCGCTTCAATTCGATCCTTGGCCTGGCGGACCGCGGCACGCACATCCTTCGGCGTTCCCGCATAAATCAGCGGATCCGCCCGCTTCAGAAACTCGTTCCCAACCTGCTTGTTCCCCGCGACGACGCGTGCCTTCAGCAGCGCCTGCTTTTCCCAAAGCTCCGCGTGCGACTGAATGTATTCCAAGTATGACGGAATCGTGGTGACCAGTTCCCCGGATCGTCCCCAGGGCCGCAGCCGGACATCAACACGATAGAGAAATCCCTCGGCGGTCGCGTCCTGCATCCCCTTGATCAACCGCTGGGCCAACGGCATGACTTCGGCCGGCTTTCGATTCGTCAGAAAGACCAGATCGATGTCAGAACTGTAGTTCAGTTCTTCGCCACCCAGTTTGCCAAACCCGATCACGGTCAACCCCTGGGGATCCGCCCCCAGTTCCCGGGCACTCAGGATCAGGCAGGCCTGGACCAGGCTGTCGGCCAGCAGACTCAACTGCACCGTCGCGGCCCGCAGGTCGATCAGACCAAACAGGTCACAGGCGCCAATCCGCAGGATTTCATATCGCTGGAAGCGCCTGAGCGCATTCAGTCTGGATGTGGAATCCGGCGCGGCATCGGCCGCCACCATGGCACTGCTCAGAAAGTCCTCGCGGCTTTTCAAATCCGCCAGTTGACGGTGTTGAATCAGGTCGCGCAGGCTTTCGGGATTCCGTAACAGCGTTTCCGTCAGGTAACGACTGCTGGTAAACAACCGGACCAGCATCTCGATGGCGCGCGGATTCTCACCCAGGAACTGAAACAGTAGACCACGATCGGAAACGCGCTGAACGAATCGCTCGAAATCCCCCAACCCTGCGGTCGGATCGGCGGAATCCGACAACAGCGTGATCAATTTGTAAATGCTCTCGGCCGCCGCCGTCGTCGGAACACCGGGACCGGTGAGGGCGCGAATCCGCTGAGCAATCGAAACCGGGTCACGAAACCCCAGGATCGCCAGTTGCTCATGAACGGCGATCGGGGATCCTTCGTCGCCGTCCAGCATCAGGCGCAGCGTTTTCAACATTCCGAAACACTCTCTTACGGTCACAAGCCGTGGCGGTCATCGCCGGATGAACGGCCCCTTCAGCTGAGCGCTGCGGTGTCATCTCGCTACCGTCGTCACTTCACCTTCACACCACCGGCATCACTTCGTCTCAACACCACCCGCCTCAACACCACTCAGCAGATGCGACGTGACAGCCTTCCAGGCAAGTTCCTGCAGCAGCCGATTCAGTTTCGTTGTTGTCTCTTCATCGCCCCCCACTTTCAAGGCCGGGGGAACAGGAAGTCCCTCGGGGCTGCGACGATAGATCTGTGCGTAGTAGCAGTAAGCGACCAGGACTGCCAGCGGCGGCTTCGCATGGCCAATCGGATCCGTAAACAAATCGGTCTGTTTGGTCAGCCCCGGCGCCGCCCCTTCGTCAATCTTCTGACGCAACAGCAGGACAGCCTGCCCCACCGGCACCACAAACACGGCCGGCTTCCCTCCGTATTTCTGATTGAGCCCCTTCACGTGTTCGTCGATCTCCTTGAAATACTTGTCGTGTTCCTCCTGCAACTTTTTCAGGTCGAACACCGTGCGGTCGGGAGTCGGCGCTTTCTCTTTGCGAAAATTGACGGACGAGTCAAACGGCAACCAGAACTCCTGCACCAGAACGCGGATCTGCGGACTCTTTTCCGAGGCCAGGCGAATAAAGTTCTCGATCCCTTCATCGGGAAGAAACAGCGGCGCCATCGTCAGCACATCCAGGTTGCCCGACTCCAGCGTCGCCTTGGATTTGAACTTGTCATCCGCGACTTCCCAGTGCTGCATCACATACGACCCGCCAATCGACGACAGTCCGACCTGCTGATGGTTGTTGATCCCCGCCGATCGGGCGATCTGTTGCAGGATTCCCGGCATGAACACATGAAAGCTGTGCCCGATCGAATAAATCCGCTGCCCCCGGGGAGCTTCCGTCGGTGTTGCTTTCGCCGTGTCTTCCGCCCGGGCGACGCTGGCCATCGCCAGTGCCGAGACCAGGGCCAACACCAGGCGGTTTCGCACGGACATCTGCAACAGAAGGCGGGTGAGCGTCTGCATGAGGTTCTCCAGCAGGAACAACAAGTTTGAGACGCCCGCTATTTGAGACGATTGCTGTTGCACTCGTCAAACCCAAGATTCACCGCAAAACCGACCGGCCCGAAGGGGAGCCCAATCCGCTTTGCCGATCTCCGTGAGAATGGGTCTGACTTCCCGCGCGCCGTCGACCGCGGACAACCCAGGTAGATTCCCCTGCCCCCATCGCACATACTGCAACTGGCATTCAAACCTCATTGAGACATTGATGGAACTTCCATGAAAATCACATTCCTGGGCGCGGCAGGCGAAGTGACGGGCAGCCAGCACCTGATTGAGACCGAGCGATTGCGAGTTCTGCTGGATTGCGGATTTTTCCAGGGCCATCGCGCCGAGGCGCGGCGAAAGAACGAGCAATTTCACTGCCGGCCGAAGGAACTGGATGGCGTGATCCTGTCGCACGCTCATGCCGATCACTGCGGCAACCTGCCGGGACTGTACAAGGCGGGATTTCGCGGCCCCATCTTCTGCACTCCCGCCACGCGCGACATCGCCCAAGTCATGCTGCTGGACAGTTCCCACATCCAGCAGGAGGATGCCCGGTACCTGCAGGAACGCCTGGCGCCCGACCACCCGCCGGTGGAACCCCTGTACGATGACGATGATGTCGCCGGTGTCATGGACTGCATCGAAACCATTCCCTACGGTGAATGGCACGACCTGTCCCCGGATTTTCGCCTGCGGTTTTCCGATTCCGGTCATATTCTTGGTTCCGCCATCACCGAAATGGAAATCCGGGACAAGGGGGACTGGAAGCGAGTAGTCTTTACTGGCGACCTCGGTCGCCGGGGCCTGCCCCTGCTGAACGACCCCGTCCGTGTCAGCGGATGCGACGTGCTGATTACCGAGTCCACCTATGGCAACCGCATCCACCCCCCCGCGGATGACATCAAGGAAAACCTGCGGCGCATTCTGCAGACGGCCGTGGAGAATCACAGCCGCGTGGTGATCCCCGCCTTCAGCCTGGGACGCACACAGACTCTTGTCTATTTTCTGAATGAATTGCACAACGCCGGCCAGCTTCCTTCGATTCCGGTCTTCGTCGACAGCCCGCTCTCCAAAGAGATCACGGCCGTCTATCGACGTCATTCCGACATCATGGATGTCCAGTTCCAGCGCATGCTGCAGTCGGACAAGGATCCGTTCGCATTCCCCGGCCTGAAATACGTCGCCACACAGCGAGAAAGCGCGTCGCTGAACCATCGCAAGGGACCGTTCGTCGTCATCGCCGCCAGCGGCATGTGCGAAGCGGGTCGAGTCGTCCATCACCTGCGGCACACGATCGAAGATCCGAATAATGTCATCGTGCTGATCGGATTCCAGGCGGAAAACACCCTGGGTCGCAAACTGCAGGACCGCTGGCGAACCGTCCGGATCTTCGACCGGTTGATCGAACTGAACGCGAATGTCGAATCGCTACAGGGATTGTCAGCACACGCGGATGCCGAGGACTTCAAATGGTGGTTCGAAGGTCTCGCCGCCGATCGTGGAGTCGGCCGGGCATTCATCGTCCACGGGGAAGCCGAATCCGCGCAGGCGCTGGCGCACCTGCTGGAACACGTCTGCGATGAACCTCCCATCATCCCGCAATTCGGCCAGTCGTTCGAAGTCTGACACGCTGCCGGTTAATCCTCGCTCCTGATCGCGGTTGTCATCGCGCGCAACCGCCGGCGGAAATTTGGCAAAAGGAAACAGATGACTGGCAACATCCCGGCAGCAGCAACCGATTCGACGGCAGCAGACTCGGCCGTGACCGTCCCGGGCTGGGTCCCCGTGGTGTTGTACGCCGCCGCCCTTTACAACCTCGCCTGGGGTCTTTTTGTCATCCTGTTTCCCACGCTCCCGTTTCGATTCGTGGGGATGGAACCGCCCAACTACCCCGCGCTGGTTCAGTGCCTGGGGATGATCGTGGGCGTCTATGGCGTCGGGTATGCCCTCGCCGCGCGAGATCCCGTCACCCTGTGGCCGCTGATCTTTGTCGGGCTGCTCGGAAAAATCCTGGGACCGATCGGCTTCGTCTACGCCGCATCGATCGGCGAATTTCCCTGGGTGGCGGGCCTGACCATCCTCACCAATGACCTCGCCTGGTGGCTGCCATTCATCGCCATCCTGGTTCAAGTGGTCCGGATCCAGGACCATCGTCAGGCGGGACCCGGCCTGGAACTGGAGCAGGTGCTGGGTGAAACGAGGACCGCCAAGGGCGAAAGCCTGCTGGATCTTTCCCGCCAGCAGGACCTGCTTGTTGTCTGCGTTCGCCATTCCGGATGCACCTACTGCCGGGAAGCGGTGCATGATCTGGCGCAGCAACAAAGCGTGCTGAAATCGGCGGGGGTTCGGACGATTGTCGTCCACATGGGTTCCCCAGCCCAGGGGCAGGAAATGCTGCAGCGCTACGGGTGTGAGGGGATCGACATGGTCAGTGATCCGTCACGCCGTGTCTATCAAGCCCTGCGCCTGCGACTCGGTTCGCTCTCTGAACTGTTCGGAATCCGGGTCTTCTGGCGAGCCCTGCTGGGTGGAACCGTCTTCCGCTTTGGATTCGGCCGCATCGTGGGAAACGCGTTGCAAATGCCCGGCGCCTTCGTCATCCGTAACGGCCAGATTCAGCGGGCCTTTCGCCATCGCACATCTGCTGATCGCGCGAACTTTGCGGAACTGTGTGACCTGCGTCCCAGCCGGGCTGGTTCTGTGTAAACGAAACGGGGACAGGCACCGATCACGGAGCCAGTCCCCTGAATGCCATTCTCGCATCTATACGTCAGCAACCAACGGGAGCGGCGATTACAGCTTCCGAGCGGTAGCTCGAAGTAAAAACCCCGTAACATTATTCGCGAGTCTTGACGTCAGCGACCAACGGGAGCGGCGATTACACTGTCCGAGCGGTAGCTCGAAGTAAAAAACCCTTAACATTATTCGTGCGTCTTTACGTCAGCGACCAACGGGAGCGGCGATTACACCGTCCGAGCGGTAGCTCGAAGTAAAAAACTCAGTCGTGTTCCATGTCCGCCTTCGGTTCTGGCAGGTAGTACGACAGGAACAGGTTGATCAGCACCAGGATCGTCGCGATCGCGGCAGCGACATTCGCGGTCTTGGCAGCCGATGACAGCCCCGGGACCATGGGGAGCAACGCCAGTTGCTGCGTGACGGCCGCGAAGGGTGTGCCAATCATGCGGCCACCGATGTTGGCCGCGAAACTTTCCCCCGTCCCTCGCAGGTGCACGGGATACGCGTGCGGCAGGTAATTCCCCCAGAAGCTGAATTGAGCCACCGTGAAGAATCCGGCCAGGAAGATCGCGACCCCCAGCATCGAGAGCGACAGCTGATGGAATCCGGGAATGAAGCTGATGTCGGCGGTGAAGTACGTCGTCTCGGCCCCTTGAGCAAACGCGAGGAAAACCAGCGGCATCAGGACTAGCGCGGGAGCCAGGAAGATTCGCAGCAGCGCACGTCGGCTGGCGAAGTAGATCACAATGGCAGCGAGAGTGAATCGACCAAACAAACCGCCAAATTCCTGAGCCTTGGTGTAGTTTGCGATCGCTTCCTGAGTGACCAGTCCGCCGATCCGCTTGGCATCCCCTTCCGGTTTCCCTTCGGTTTTCTCGGCGACTTCGGCCCGGACGGAATTGATCCCCGGAACGATCTGCGGCATCTGCTGCACGGCGCCAAACGCGATTCCATAGCTGCAGGCGAACATGGCGGTCGTGATCAGCGTCGTTTTGCGAAGTTCCGGTGAGAACAGTTCGGCGATGCTCGGACGGCGCAATGTCCCGGCCGCCTTGCGAGCCGCCCACTTGGGAGATTCCGGCAGGAACGGGCGGATCACGATCAGCGGGATGGCGGGAATCAATCCCGACATCAACGTATAGCGCCAGGCGGCGAACGGATCCTTGATCTGACCACCGAACAGGTTCAGGAACTCGGGAAGATGAATGGCAGGCAGCGACTTGTTCTTGGCCCAGACCAGGATCAGCCCGTTCGCCACAGCAACCAGCAGTCCCCCCACCGAGGAAAATGCCTGAGTGTACCCCAGCACCTTTTCACGCTGATTGGGATTGTCGAAGAGTTCCGCCAGCCATGCGACCGCTGCGACGAATTCCACGCAGACGCCGATGAACGTGGTCGTCCGGAAGAACAGCAGCATGTACAGATTTGTGGAATACCCTGCGGCAAAGGCCGAGAAGGCGTACAGCAGGATGCTCCACGTCAGGACGCGTCGACGACCGAGCCGGTCGGTCAGGTATCCGCCGAGCAACCCGAACAGGCCGCCGCAGACAGCGGGCACGTAGAACATCAGTCCAAACCACGTCGCAAATTCCTGGGTCCCCCGCTGCAGTCCCCCCAGTTCCGAAAGCGCCGGCCCCACGACCAGCGGCAGCATCAGCAGTTCATAAATGTCAAACGCGAAGCCAATCGAGGCAATGATGCAGATCAGCCATTGCGTCGAGGTCAGGGCTTTGGCTTCAGCAGGTGCGGATGAAGACATGCAGAGCTCCGGTGAGTCACGGGTGGGAGGGCCAGCAGGGCGAGTTTCGACGGTCGAGCGGAAGGAAGTGTAAGCCGGGTGCGCGAGTGGGGCAACCGAGCCAGCGGCTGGGCGGTCAACGATCACTATGGTAGAACGGTGCCGTGCCGGACTTATGCGGTTCGGCGACTCGACCGTCATCACCGTCTTGCGGAGCATTGCACCATGCGAATTGCCTCTCGGTTCTTCACTCTCCTGGCCCTCGCCAGTCTGGTCCATGCGGCGGCAGCTCAGGATCACGACGCCGTCAAACCCGTCCCCCGCGACGGAAACTGGATGAAGCGGCATGACTCGTTCAACGAGCGCGTCAAGAAAGGAAACGTCGACCTCATTTTCATCGGCGATTCCATCACCCAGGGCTGGGAAGGGGCGGGCAAAGAGGCCTGGGCCAAGCACTATGGCTCCCGCAACGCCGTGAACCTGGGAATCGGTGGCGACCGGACCCAGCACGTCCTCTGGCGTCTGGACAACGGAAACATCGAAGGGATCAAACCGAAGCTGGCGGTCATCATGATCGGCACCAACAATTCCGGATCCAACACCAGCGAACAAATCGCCGACGGGATCACCGCGATTGTGAAGAAGCTGCGTGAGAAACTGCCGGAAACCAAGATCCTGCTGCTGGGAATCTTCCCCCGTGGCGTCGATGACAATGACGCCAAGCGAAAGGTCAACGCGGGCGCGAATGAGATTGTCGCCAAACTGGCCGATGGCAAGATGATCGAATACCGCGACATTGGCCCCAAGTTTCTGGATGACAAGCGGGTTCTCAGCAAGGAAGTCATGCCCGACCTGCTGCACCTGACCCCGGCCGCCTACCAGACCTGGGCCAATGCCATCGAAGCGGATGTCGCTCGCATGCTTGGCGAGGCCAAGTAAAGTCCAGTGCTTTGTGACAGTGAGAAATTCGAGTGCCACTGCTTGGCCGTCTTCGGACAAGCAGTGTGATTTCAGCTCAGCTGGATGCCGAAGTGCACTGCTTCCCAAGCGGGAAGCAGTGCACACAACTTGAAAATCAAGCTGTAACAAAGCACGAGTGACCGTACGACCGCACCAAATCTCAAGGCCCGACCCTCCCCGTCGGGCTGTGTCTCAGGCAGGAGTCTTTTCGTGAATCGTGACCGATCCGGGCTGCGCCGCGTGCGCGGCGTCTTGTTCGACATGGACGGAGTGATCTATGTCGGCACCCGCCCGCTGGCAGGCGTCCAGCAAGCCCTGGATTACCTGGCCGCCACCGGACGCCAGTTTCTGTTCGTGACCAACAATGCGAGCAAGACCCCGGAACAGTTCGTCGAACGACTGGCGGAAATGGACATCCGGATCCGGCCGGAACAAGTCCTGGGAAGCGCCGAAGCGACCGCCTGCTGGCTCGCCGAACAGGTGACTCACCATGGCTGGCCACGCGGACCCGTCATTGTCATGGGACAGGACGGATTGAAGGTGGCCCTGCAAAAGAATGGGTTCGAGCTGACAACCGATCCGCATGCCGCGACCTATGCCGTGGCGGGCATCAACTTCAAGCTGACCTACGAAGAACTGGCCAACGTCTGCCTGGCCATCCGGAATGGCGCCCGATATATCGGCACGAATTCCGATGTGACCTATCCCAGTGAGCGGGGTCCCCTTCCCGGCGCGGGCAGCATCCTGGCACTGATTACCACCGCCAGCGGCCAACAACCCCTGGTCATCGGCAAGCCGAATCGCGGCATGTACGAACAGGCCATGCAGCGTCTGAACCTGACCGCGGCCGAGACCCTGATGGTCGGTGACCGCTACGACACCGACATCTCGGGTGCGATTCCGCTCGGCTTGTGGACCGCCGGGGTCCTGACGGGGATCAGTACCCGGATCGAGTTCGAACAGGCCAGCCCGCCCCCCGACCTGATCGCGAACGATCTGCCGGACCTGATCGAGCAACTGCAACTGGCGGACCGCTCCTGACATCCCCGTTCGGGCGTTATTCAGACGCATTCAATTCCACGATCCGGGCCTGCAGAGTGGATGTGTCCAGAAACGCAATCGTGGGGTTGTGGTAGGACCAGCCGCTCAATTCACCCGGATTGATGAACAGCCGGCCCCGCTCATCATGCGTGATGCTCGGCTTGTGAGTGTGTGCATAGATCGCCACATCGAACTCCCCATCCAGATCCCGCAGGGAACGGTCCATGTGAGTCAGCAGGATTCGTCGACCGTCCGGCGTTTTGAAGCCAAATGGGGGTTCGCCCAGGGTCCCGATGATTTTCATCCCCGCCGCGACACCGATCTTGTTCCCCTCGTTGTCGCCATAGCAGGCGATCACGCGGCACTTGAGTTCGCGCAGCGGGGGTACGGCGAATGACGAGACCAGGTCGCCCGCAAACACCACCAGCTCACAACCCGCGCTGTTAAACAACTGCACCGCACGGCGAATGTGGTCCAGGTGATCGTGACTGTCCGCAAAGATGCCTATCAGCATGAGACCCAACCGCGAAAAAGTTTGTGAAACGATTCAAGCAACCCATTCACTTGAGTCAGAACCAGCCAGCGTCAACTTTCGGCCGCCAGTTGCCGAACTCGCTGCATCATCAACAGGTGACACCCGATGCTGGCCCCAAACTCAATCATCCCGGTCAAATAAAAAACCGGATCCTGTGGACCGCGACTTCGAAACAGCATCAGCGGCAACAACAACGCCCCAAACGCGATCGCCACACTCAGTGGAACTGCCCCCCACCGCATATAAAGCGCCAGCAGCAGCGCCACATTGGGGATCAACACAAAACAGGCGATGACGTGGATCCCGGCGGGATCCCGGAGCATCATCGAAAAGTTCCTGAACCCCTCGTCGGTGGTGAATGTGACGAAGGCATCAATCAGCAAGCCCGGCAGCCATCCCATGAGGGCGCCGCCAAGTTTGAAGTACACCATGGATGCGGTGGAACCAGGCAACATCATGAGTGATGCCAGCGTCTGACCGCGCACCTCATCATGGAGCGACCGGGCCATAACTCGACCTGCATCAATGACCACCGCCAGGGATAAGAACAGTTGGAATGTCGTCACATCAAAATGCCGCGCCGACATTGTCGACAGCACAAATAAAACCCCGCAAAACAGCAGCCGGATCGGAATCATTTGCAGACCGCCGGACACGAAATAGAAATCCTTCCACAAGAAGGGATTGGACCACGCCCGACCTGGCGCCCCCCAACGCCGAATTCCACGACTTCGACTGGTGTGACTGCGCGTCAGCAACCCGCGCGTCGCCACTTCCGTGGCAGGACGCAATGAGAACACTCCGAACAGCACCCATGACAATCCGAAACAGACAACTCCCGTCACCGCATTACTGACCACCTGCCAGCTCAAACGCGTGTCCGCGTATCCGGAAGTCAGGATCGTCCCCATCTGCTGAAAGACGGAAAATCGCGAGATCAAATCCAGCGACGTCGTGATGAAGGTTGGCGCGGGCTGGCTTTGGCTCAACCTCCAACTGGCGATCTCCGAGAGCCAGTGCGCCGCGCTCATTGGCACAATAAGGTATGCCGCCAGGCCAATGATCATCAGTGTCGATGACGACCGATTGTTCGAACCGATCGTCGAGCAAAGCAGGCCGAAACCGGCCAGCAACACCATGTAGCTCAGCAACCCCGCATAGGCGGCGCTGATCTGCGGCGCCGTCACTCCCCCCATCGTGATCGCCAGCAGCGTAAACGGATACTGCACGGCAACCAGCAGCGCCGCCTGGATCAGGCGGCCCCCCGATTTGCCAATCAGGATCCCCAGCGGACTGATCCCCGCCATCAGCATTAAGCCGAGCGTGTCTTCTTCCTTTTCCTCGCTGATCGGCGTGGAAAAGAAACCGATCCCCAGGAGGCTCAGGAATGTCAGGTTCAGGAATGCGATGCCATAAAAGAACCTCAGTCCGGGTGCGCCGAAAAAGACGGCATTCCACATGGAAATGCACAGCACCGCATAGATCGCTCCCATCAGCCCCAGGCGTGCCAGATGAGGTTGCCAGGATCGCGCGTCCTGACGCAGCGACCGACCCACCAGTGTCAGCACTCCATGAAACATCGCGAATCCTTCGCCCGGGCCAAGTCGACCCTACTTGCCATCAACCAGCAGCGACAGGATCGCCGACGCATACACGCGGTGACCAAAATCGCTGGGGTGATTAACCCCATTCCCCGTCAAATCACAATCCCGTTTCCGCTTGAGCATCTCGGTCCAGATCGACGTCAGATCGGCCAGGGCAACCCCTTCACGACAGAGTCCGGCCAGGGCATCGCGATACTTCGGAAACATCTCGCGCGGCGTATGCTGCCACTGATCGTTCCCCAGCATCGTTGCGACCAGGATGATCTCCGCCTGCGGCCGCGCTGCCTGGATTCGAGTAATCATCTGCC
>Ga0265327_10001695_pt1 | contig 26327 bp, 31 predicted proteins | sample 41621metaG_FD_202089 | JGI IMG/M metagenome (GOLD analysis project Ga0265327, IMG submission 202089) | Rhizosphere microbial communities from Carex aquatilis grown in University of Washington, Seatle, WA, United States - 4-16-21 metaG | ecosystem: Host-associated > Plants > Roots > Rhizosphere...
GTCATCGGGCCGCCCACGACCTCGAGGAGGGGGTGGTGGCAGACGGCGACCCTCAATATCCCGGGCGGCTGGCGGGCCAGGTCTGCCGCCACGGCGCCGGCCTGGCCGCGGCCAAGCGCTCCCTTCGACCAGTTCGGCCGCATCTGCACGGCGCGGGCGGTGTTGAAGGCGCGCGCCGCCAGACCCTCGCCGTCGAACCAGGCGCTGCCGGCCGGGCCGAAGCGATGTTCGTAGCGGCCGAACGGATTGATCAGGCGCTCCCAGTGCACCTGGGGCATGTCGTGGTTGCCCGGCGTGACGATCTTCGGGCCAGGCAGGGCTGCGTACCAGCGGGCCGCGGCCTCGAACTCGATCGGCCGCCCGTCCTGGGTGACGTCGCCGGACAGAACCATCAGATCGAAGGGCGTGGCGTGGGCCAGTTCGACGGCCGCGGCGGCCGCCAGGGTGTTCTCGGCCCCGAAGTGAATGTCGCTGATGTGCAGCAGGCGGGTCATGCGGGCGCTGAGGGCGGGGGCCTGTCGATGGCGTTCAGATCCAGCGCGAGGGCGCGGAAGGCCGCCGGCTTGAACCGGATGGCCGCCGTGCGCGCCAGTCGCACGGGCTCGCCGTCGATGATGGCGTGGATGTGCCGCCGGGCATAGGCCCGACCTTCGGTGCAGATGGCGATGGTCACCGCGGGATCGGACCGCCAATCGATATCCGGGCCGGTCAGCGGGCCGAGCAGGGCCGATAGCCCGAGACGCAGCACGTCTGCCCAGTGGCGGGGATCGATGGCGGCGGCCTCAAGACCCGGGGTGTCGTCGGGCACGCCATGCGAGACCAGGGGGCAGAGCAGCGACAGGGCCTCGGCCTTGCGGTGGGGCGCCCCGTCCAGGGAAAAGCGCAGCTTGCGCCGGAAGCAACGCCGCCAGGCGTAGAGCGCCCGGTCGATGGCGCGCCAGAACTGATGCAGGCGCAGGGCCTCCCGCGCCGGCGCCCACAGGGCCGGATTGCCGAGGATGGCGGCGACATAGAAGGTGTGTCCGCCCACTTCGCCTCCCGACACCGCCTGCTCGCGGCCCTGGCTGAGGATCAGCCGCAGGGCTTCGCGCCAGTCGCGCTGTCCGTAGAGGGCGTGGGGCAGCATGTTCATGGTCCCGCCCGGCAGGGGCGCCAGCAGGGGGCCATTGGGTCCGCACAGGCTGGCGGCGGCGTTGGCGGTGCCGTCGCCGGCGATGATCACCAGAAGGTCGGGGCGGGTCGCCAGCGCCTGCTTGAGGCCGTCGACCAGGGCGTCGGGGTCCAGCACCCGGCCATGGGCGTCGAAGCCCAGGTCGCGGGCCATGGCCTCGGCCTGGGCGGCGGCGCCGGGCCCGACGCTGCCGGAACGTTCGTTGGCGACGATCTCGATCCGCCCAAGCGCTGGGCGAGCGGCTTGAACCGCGCCCGCCTGCGCCTCTATCCCCCCCTCGGCCATCGCGCTAGCGCTTGGTCGCGGTGGAGGCCTGCTGCTTCAGGTTGGCCCCCGCGTTCTGGATCGCCTCGCCGGTCTTGGCTACGGCGTCCGCTCCCGCGGTCTTGGCCTGACCGGCCGCGGCCGACAGGTTCTGGTCGACCACCTGGCCGCCCCGGGTGAACGAGCCTTCGTGCGCCGCAAGGGCCAGCATGGCTGCGCCGGCCACGGCCACCACGACCAACAGCAGGCCGATCACAGGGTGCCCGCGGTGGCGCTTGCGCTCCTCGATGCGGCCCTCGCGCAGGCCGGCGGCGAAGGCGTCGCGCTCGGCCGGCGGGCCGGCGACGGCGGGAGCCTCGGGCTCGACGCGCTGGCGGTGTCTGAAGAACTGCATGGGTCTGCTCCGCTGTTCATTATCGATCGCCCACGCGAGGGAAGACAATTGGGCGTCGAAGAGAATTGACAGGGTCCCCGTCCCGCCGGATTCAACGGAGCGCCGCCGACCGGGTTCCCGCCCGCGCCCGGCGCGCGGGTGAGGAGAGCTTCGATGCGTTGGACCCTGGCCGTTGCGATGGTGCTGGCCGCGGCCTCGGCGATGGCGCTGGGCGGCTGCGGCACGGTCTCGAAATTCCGCGAGGGCCGCGACGTGTCCGCGGCCAGGTCCGAGTCCAAGCCTAAAGATTGCAGCAAGGGGGGACTGGGGTGCCCGCCCACCGACCGGCGTCAATATTACGATCAGCGTGCGGCCCGGTACTACTACTTCGACCCCCAGACCGGTCGTTACTACTGGGAGAATGGCGATCCGCGCTTCTAGCGCGTTACGCAGGTAGGCGCCGGTTTTGTGCGGACGGAGGGTTGCGTGGCGTTCAAGGCGATCGGTTCGGGCTTTGTCGGAACGGCCTTGGCCGTCGCGCTCGCCGGATGCGGAACGGTGTCGGGGCTTGAGACCCGGGCGCGGATCCTGGCCCAGCCGTCCTGCTCGGACTTCTTCTTCCCCATCTATTTCGCCGACCGCTCGCCGGTGGTGGGCCCCCCTGCCGAGCGGGTCATGGCCGACGCCGGCAGGCGCTCCAAGGATTGCCGTATCGAGGAGGTCAAGGTGGTGGGCCTGCCTGATCCCGGCGGATCGGAACCGCAGCTGGAGCTGTCCCGCGAGCGCGCGCGCCGCGTCGCCGGCGCCCTGACCGCGGCTGGCTTTCCGGCCCCGGCGTTTCAGATGAGCCCGCTCGGCGAGGCCGGCGACAGCCTGCCGGACGCCCGGCTCCCGCGCCGGCGTGTCGACGTCTACGTTCGCTTCGGGCGCTGACGAGTTTCTCTTGCGCTACCGCGCTGCGCGCTACTTGAGCGCGTTCGGCCGGCGCTCAAGTAGCAGGCGGTAGTGCTGGCCGAACAACGAAAATGAGCGCGTTTGGCCCGCGCTCAAGCAGCAGGGCGTGGTGCAGGCCACACAATCCAACAAAGAAAAAGGCGGCCGGTGAAGGCCGCCTCAGGAAGATTGCATCATCGAGAATAGGGGTGCGGAGGCGACTGACCGGGCATGGCCGGTCTCAAGTCGGGGGGGCGTCGCCGCCTCCGCATCACATAAACCGCCGACGGCCGGCGATGTTCCCGGTCAAATCACAATTTCAAATATTTTTTCGCGTCTCGCGTGTGCCGGGGGGCCGCGCCTGGCCGGATCAGTCCGCCGGGGGCAGGGCGGCGATCTCGGCGCGGGTGAGCACGGCGACGTAGGCGCCGGACGGCGCACCCTGGCTGGGCGGTTGGAGGGCCTCTACCGGTAGGGCGCGCAGTACGCGATCTACCCTCACCAGCACCTGCCTCGGGCGGCCGTCGGGGCCGGCGATGATCCTCTCGATCTTGCCCACCGAGGCGCCCTTCTGGTCCTTGACCTCGGCGCCGATGGCCGGGGCGGGGCCCTGGGCCCGGGCCAGGCCGGCCTGGGCGGCGAGCAGCAGGATGGCGATGGCGGCGGCGCGGAGCGTCATGGCGCGCATGGGGGCGTAAAAGGGTCGCCCTGGCAAGTCCTTGGGGACGCCGAGCGGCGCCTAGACCACCGACTGTCCGCGGATGGCGCGGATGATGAAGCTGACGACCAGCAGCGCCAGGAAGATGACGAACAGGATCTTGGCGATCGAGGCGGCCAGGCCCGCCAGGGCCACGAAGCCGAGCAGACCGGCCACGATGGCCAGGAGGGCGAATGTGATGGCCCAGCCCAACATGGGAACCTCCAGATGCAGAATGAAGAAGGGGCCGCGAAGCGCGGCCCCCTGAGTCCGAACGTGTTGTGGGACGGCCCGTTCCTGAGAACTAGGCCGCCTCGCGCGCCTTAGCCGGGTGGAAGAACAGCGCCTGGCCGATCGCCGCCTTCACCGTCTCGGGCTGGAACGGCTTGGTGATCAGGAAGGTGGGTTCCGGGCGCTCGCCGGTCAGCAGGCGCTCGGGGAAGGCGGTGATGAAGATCACCGGCACGCTGAAGCGGGCGAGGATGTCCTTCACCGCGTCGATGCCCGACGAGCCGTCGGCCAGCTGAATGTCGGCGAGCACCAGGCCCGGCGTCTTGCGGGCGATGGCGTCGACCGCCTCGCGGCGGGTGGCGGCGATATCGAGCACCTGATGTCCCAGTTCGCGAACCAGGGCCTCGATGTCGGCGGCGATCACCGGCTCGTCCTCGATGATCAGGACGGTGGTGGCCAGTTCGGCGTCGATCTCGGCCTGGGCCTGGCCGATCAGCTGTTCGACTTCCTCGAAATCGGTGTCGAGAATCTGAGCGGCCTCGGAGGGGGTGAACCCCTCCAGCGCGGTGAGAAGGAAGGCTTGGCGCGAGCGCGGGGCGATGCGCAGGAGGCGGTGGGCGGTGTCGTCGACGCCATCCTCGTCAGGGTTCTCCAGCTGCGCTCCGGTGGAGCACCAGATGGCGTGGAAAACCCGGTACAGGGCCACCCGCGGGCTGAGGGCGCCGTCGAGCTGGGCCTCGCCGGCGGCGAGGGCCTCCAGAGCGACGCGCACATAGTTGTCGCCGGTGGTCTGGTCACCGGTCAGGGCGCGGGCGTAACGGCGGACGTACGGCAAATGCGGCGCAAGACGTGCGAGCAAGCTCATTTTGGAAATCCTCCCCCGAGAAAGGAACTGCCGCGGCCAGAACACGAGAACCCATCACGACCCGGATCACAAGCGCCGTTCAGCGGTCCCCGCGTGGCGCGGGACTGTCAGGCTTCAACGTGGCCAGGCCCGGTAGGTTCCGCAGGCGGACGAAATATTTACAGCCAAGCCGCCCGGCTTATGGAACTCTCTGGGAGCAGGAGCGTTGTGGAGCGGCATGAAGACCAGAGGGGGCGACGGCGCTGCGCAGGCGCCTGCCAGTAAAATGATCGAACAAAGGCACTCCGAAATGCGTACGGACGCGCGCCGCAAGAGCGATCCGTCGCTCGATGAAGCGCGGCTGAGGCAACAGGCAATTGGCGTCAAGCTGCGTCAGATGTTCGATCAAGTGGTTAACGAGCCCGTGCCTGACGAGTTCCTGGATATCCTCAAGCGCGCCGACGCCAACAAGTCGGGTCGTGATTGATGGAAGCGCAGCAGCATAAAGACTCTGCGGCCGATCCCGCCCGCGAGGCCGCCTTCAAGGCGGAGCTGGTGGCTCTCATTCCTCACCTTCGCGCCTTCGCCCGCACCCTGGCCGGCGACCCCACCTCGGCCGACGATCTGGCCCAGGACGCGATGATGAAGGCCTGGGACGCCCGCGCCAGCTATCAGATGGGCACCAACATGAAGGCCTGGACCTTCATGATCCTGCGCAACCAGTTCTATTCGGAGAAGCGCCGCTCGTGGCGCCAGACCCAGCTGGACCAGGAAGCGGCCGAACGCACCCTGGTGGCGGTGGACGATCCCGAGGCCCCCGTGGCGCTGGACGAGCTCAGGCTCGGCCTCAGCATGCTGCCGGCCGAACAACGCGAGGCCCTCATCCTGGTCGGCGCCGGCGGGTTCGCCTATGAAGAGGCCGCCGATATCTGCGGCTGTGCGGTGGGAACGGTGAAGAGCCGGGTCAGCCGGGCGCGCCGGGCGCTCCAGGGGATCTTGGAGGCCGGCAACTACAAGCGCGACGGAGCCTCGGCCAGCGATGCGATGCGCACCATTCTTGCTGACGCGGAGCGGCTCAGCGCCTTGAGGTGATGCGAATGAGCGGGTTGGCGTGGGGGCCGCTGACCATCCGACTGAGACTGGGCGTGGCCCTGGCCATCGCCCTGATGCCGGTCCTGATGCTGGGCGCGGCCCAGTCGATGGTCGCCTTCCGGCGCGACGCCGACGAACGCCGCACCAGCCTGATCGCCGCAGCCGAACGCAGCGCCGCGGTGGCTCGCGCCCGCATGCAGGCGGCCGAGGTGCTGCTTGAGACGCTCACCCCCGCCGCCATCGGTCAGCAATGCTCGCCCCGGCTGGCCGAGGCGATGCGGCGCTCCACCGGCTTCTCCAACCTGATCCGCCTGGACGCCCAGGGACGGGTGTCGTGCGCGGCCGCGCCGCTGGGCTCGGACCAGCAGGCCGGCTCCGACTGGTTCCAGGCGCTCCGGCATGGCGAGCCGATGGCCATCACCCGGGTGGACGCCGGCGTCTATTCCAGCAAGCCGGCGGCCCTGATCGCCGTCCGAGCGGTGGCGCCCGCCGGAGGCTTCGACGGCGCCCTGACCGCCCTGATCCCGCTCAGCGAACTCAAGCCGGACCTCAACGACCGCACCCTGCCGACCGGCTCCCAGATGGCCCTCGCCGACCGCAGCGGCCGCTATGTCCTGTGGACCGACCGCGACGCCTTCGCGCCGGTGCCTGCGGCCGACGTCGCGCCGACCGGCGAGGCCAAGGTGTTCCGGGCCAAGGACCTTCACGGAACTGAACGGGTCTACGCCGTCGCTCCCCTGCTGCGCGACGTGACGGTGGTCCTGTCCGCGCCGGACGAGGGGCTCTATTCCTGGGCTTGGCTGAATCCGTGGTCGAGCCTGCTGGCGCCGATCGCGGCCTTCGCCCTGGCCCTGGCCTGCGTATGGGTGGCGGCCGACCGGATCATCGTGCGCTGGCTGTCCTATCTCGACCGGATCGCCGCCATATACGCCCGTGGCCGCTTCACCGTCCGGCCGCTGCAGGCCGAGCGGGCCCCGCCGGAAGTGCGGGCCTTGGCCCACACCCTCGACATCATGGCCGAGACTATCGCCGGCCGCGACCAGGCCCTGCGCGACAACCTCGCCCAGAAGGACGCCCTGATGCGCGAGATTCACCACCGGGTGAAGAACAACCTGCAGGTGATCACCAGCTTGCTCAACATGCAGCAGCGCGCCCTGTCGGACCCGGCGGCGCGGGCGGCGATGTCGGATACCCGCCAGCGCATCGGCGCCCTGGCCCTGATCTACCGTGCGCTCTACCAGGGTCCGGACCTGAAGCGGGTGGATCTGCGCTCGTTCCTGGAGGAGTTGATCGCCCAGGTGCTGCAGGGCGATTCCGGCCAGCACCCGCCCTTCCGCACCGATCTTGAGGCCGACGACCTGGTGGTGGACCCCGACAAGCTGGCGCCGATCGCCCTGTTCGCGGTGGAAGCCCTGTCCAACGCCCAGAAGCACGCCTTCGGCCCGCAGGGCGGATCCCTGCATGTGCGCTTCTCCCTCGTGGGCGAGGAGGGAGTGCTGGAGATCTCCGACGAGGGCGGCAAGGGCGGTCCGCCGCCGGAGCTCACCGAGGGGGTCGGCCGCACCCTGATGACCGCCTTCGCCCGCCAGCTGCGCGGCCGCTGCGAGGTGGCCCCCAACGCCAAGGGCGGGATCACCGCGCGTCTGGTGTTCCCCGCGCCCGAGGGCCAGTCCCAGGGCAAATCCCCGCGTCCGCGCAACGATCGGGCCGCCTGATCGATGGTCAAGGTCGTCGGCATCGACCATCTGGCGATCCGCGTCAGCGACTTCGACGTTTCCCGCCGCTTCTACGACCGCCTGCTGACCTTCCTCGGCTTCGTGCGCGAGTGGGAGTTCGGCCGCACCGTCGGCTGGAACAACGGCGTGACCATGTTCTGGATCACCGAGGCCGATCCGGGGGCCAGTCCCCATCGCGCCGGCGACATCGGCTATCACCACTACGCCTTCGAACTCGGCGCGCGCGAGGAGGTCGATGAACTCGGCGCCTTCCTAGAGGCCGAGGGCGTGACCGTAGTCGACCCGCCCGCGGCCTATCCCAGCTATGGCGAGGGCTATTACGCGGTGTTCTTCCTCGACCCGGACGGGCTGAAGCTGGAGGGGATGTATTTCCTCGAGAAGGTCAGGCGGGGCGGCAAGCCGCCACGCGGGCTCTAGCTATCGTTTGACCGAAATGAACCAACCCCGATCCGGGGCGTTTCAGCTTCGCCGTCTCATTCAAGGGGTACCCCATGCGCAAGTTCATCATTCTCGCCGTCGCCGCCTGCTCGTTGGCCGTGGCCGCCTGCAACACCGTCGAAGGCGCAGGCAAGGACGTCTCCTCCGCCGGTCACGCCGTTTCCGACACGGCTCGCGACGCGAAGTAGGCCTTCTCTGCTCTCTGATTCAGCGAAACCCCGCCCTCACCGGCGGGGTTTTGTTTGACCAGTAGTTGAGAATAATTCTCATTGCCAACCGCCCAGCCGCTTAATAAGAACGACTCGCAATTGCATTCGCAACTGAGGAGTCGGCATGGCTGGGCTGAGACGTATCGAGGGGGTGCGGGCGCGGCGTGGGATGCTGGCGGCGGCCGGCGCGGCGCTCCTGGCGCCGGCCATGGCCCGGGCGGACGATACCCCCGCAGTGGAGGGCGTGACCGTGACGGCGGCGGCCGGCTATCACGCCGTCAATGCCCTGACGAAGCTGCCCGCCGACCTCGATGACGTTCCCCAGTCGGTCACCGTACTGAACCGCGGCCTGCTGCAGTCGCAGGGCGTCACCTCCCTCTCGGAGGCCCTGAAGAACGTGCCGGGAATCACCATCGGCGGCGCCGAGGGCGGCCAAATCGGCAACAACATCAACCTGAACGGCTTCACTGCCCGCACCGACATCTACATGGACGGGTTCCGCGACCGCGGTCAGTACTACCGCGACACCTTCGCCCTGGACTCCGTCGAGGTGCTGATGGGCCCTTCGTCCATGCTGTTCGGGCGTGGCTCGACCGGCGGGGCGATCAATCAGGTCTCCAAGAAGGCGGGGTGGACGCCCCAGGCCACGGCCGGCCTGTCGGCGACCAGCAACGGCCTGGTGCGCGGCGTCGCCGACGTCAACGCGCCCCTGTCCGACCAATCGGCCTTCCGCCTGTCGCTGATGGGCCAGCGGGGTTCGGCCTCCACCCGGCTCAAAACCACCGTCGAAGACTACGGCGCGGCCCCGACCTACAACTGGGGCATGGGCGCGGACACCCAGGTGACGGTTTCCGGCCTGGTCCAGCACAACAACGACCGTCCCGATTACGGCCAGCCGCCGCTGAACGGCGCGCCGGCCCGGGTTGGCCGGGACACGGTCTACGGCTATTCAAGCGACCGCACGATCCAGGACGTGAAGGCCATCTCGGGCCAGGTGAAACACAGCTTCGCCGCCGGGATCGCCCTGCGCGACCAGCTGCAGTTCAACGGCGTCGACACCGACGCCGTCGAGACCGCGCCCCAGGGGATCGGTCTCGTCGATGGCAGGGGTTACGCGGCGCTGTCTCCGGCGGGCGTTTCGGCCCTGCCGCTTTCCGCCCTGTTCGTGCAGTTGCAGAGCCATGACCGGAAGATCCGCGACCGCTCGCTGTTCAACCAGGCCGAGGCCTCGGGCAAGCTCGCCGTGGGCGGCCTGAACAATGAATGGCTGGCCGGGACCGAGTTCGGCCACGACGACTACGCCAACCAGGGCTACAGCCGCACCGGCTCGTGCAACGGCGTGGCGCTGAAAACCGGCTTCACCGGCTGCACCACGCTTCTCAGCCCTGGCTACCCGGCCTCGCCCGTGGCCACCGAAGCGGCGGGCAACCTCGCCGGCGGCAAGGCCGACACCGCTGCGGGCTACGTCAACGACACCCTGACCCTGGTCCCACAGCTGAAGCTGGTGGGCGGGGTGCGCTACGACCGCTATTCGGCGACGGTGACCAATTCGGTCAATTCGGCCAACACCCCCGGCTCGACCGCCTTCCCGAGCGTCAGCCAGACCGTCGGCTACGCCAGCGTGCGGGCCGGCGCGATCTTCCAGCCGGCCAAGGGCCAGTCGTACTACGCGTCCTATTCGACCTCGTTCAACCCGTCGCTGGAGCAGCTGACCTCGACCACCGGGATCAGCCGGCCCCTGCCGCCGGAGGACAACAAGGCTTACGAGGTCGGGGGCAAGTGGGACCTGCTCAAGGATCAGCTCGACCTGACCGCGGCGGCCTTCCAGATCACCCAGTCCAACAGCCGCTCGCAGAACGCGGACAACACCTACACCGCCAACGGAACCATCCGGGTGCGGGGCTTCCGCCTGGGCGCATCGGGCCAGGTGAGCAAGCGCCTGTCGCTGTTCGGCGGCTACAGTCATCTGAACGCCCAGATCGTCGGCGCCATCGCCCCGGGCACGGAGGGTAGGGTTCTGGCCAATACCGCGCCGGACTCCGCCACCCTGTGGGGGACCTACGACGCGGGCCATGGCTGGCAGGTCGGCGGCGGCGGCGTCTATCTCGGCAGGCGCTTCCTCAACAACACCGACACCGTCTCCGCGCCCGGCTACACCCGCTGGGACGCCACCGTCGCCTTCCGCCGCGCGCGCTACGACGTCCGCCTGAACGTCTTCAACCTGACTGGCGCCCGCTACGACGACAACCTGATCCAGTCCGACGGCGGCCGCGCTGTTCCTGGCTCGGGTCGTACGGTGATGCTCTCGCTGGTCTGGCGGCCATGATGCTCGCCATCCCCGAACTGCTGTCCCCGGATCAGGTCGCGGCGCTGCGCCGGCTCCTGCAGGACTCGGGCGACTGGGTCGACGGGCGCATGACGGCGGGATGGCAGGGCGCGCCGGTCAAGCGCAACGAACAGATCAGGGAAGGCTCGGCGACCGCGATCGCGGCCCAGGCGACGGTCCTCATGGCGCTGGAGCGGAACCCGCTGTTCATCTCCGCCGCCCTGCCGAACACCGTCTATCCGCCGATGTTCAACCGCTACGACGAGGGCATGGCGTTCGGGGCCCACGTCGACGGGGCGGTGCGGCTCGATCCGCGCACCGGGCTCAAGCTGCGCACCGACCTCTCGGCCACCCTGTTCCTGTCGGATCCCGATGACTACGACGGCGGGGAGCTGGAGATCGCCGACGCCTATGGCGTGCAGGCGGTGAAGCTGAACGCCGGCGACCTGATCCTCTATCCGGCGCGCAGCCTGCATCAGGTGACCCCGATCACCCGCGGCGAGCGGCTGGCCTCGTTCTTCTGGGTCGAGAGCCTGGTGCGCGATGACGCCCGCCGCGCGATTCTGTTCGACCTCGATCAGGCGATCCAGGTGCTCAATCGCACCGAGGCGGACGCCGAGGCCCGGCGCGGCCTCGTGGGCTGCTACCACAACCTTCTACGGGAGTGGGTCGAGACCTAGGCCGCGATCCGGAAGTTCGGGTCGCGCACGTAGAGGCCGTGCAGGCCGGGCACCGGGCGGAAGGCCGGGGTGTGGTGGGCCGAGGTCTCGTAGGCGCCCATCACCAGATAGCCGTCGGGCGCGAGGGTGGCGGCGATCTGCTCCAGCACCGTGCGCGCGGTGGAGGGGTCGAAGGCGCTCACCACGTTGCGGCACAGGACCAGGTCGAAGGGCCCGGTGCCCTTGACGTCGGTGAGCAGGTTCTGGCGCTCCATGCGCACCATCTGGCGGATGCGGGGCGACATCACCCAGTGGTCGTCGACCTTGTCGAAATACTTGATCAGCAGGCGCGAAGGCAGGCCGCGCTGCACCTCGAATTGGGTGTAGATCCCGGCCATGCCCTTCTCCAGGCAGCGCTCCGACAGGTCGCTGGCGAAGATGTCCACGGCCATGGGCCCGTACTTGCCGCGCTCCTCCTCGGCGAGGATGGCCAGGGAATAGGGCTCCTGGCCGGTGGCGCAGCCGGCCGACCAAACCTTGACCTCTTGCCGCCCCTTGCGCGCCAGGGCCGGCAGCACGTCCGAGGCGATCACCTGGAACGGCGTGCGGTCGCGGAAGAACTGGGTCTCGGTGGAGGCCAGGGCTTCGACCGCCGCCCAGATCAAGGTTTCGTCCTGGCGACCATGCAGGTCGGAGACCAGTTCGCTGATGGTGGTGAATCCCTGGCGCCGGGCGATCGGGGCCAGGCGGCTCTCGATCACATAGGTCTTGTCGGCGTCGACGATGACGCCCGAGCGGCGGCGCGCGAGGTCCGCAAGGACCGAGATTTCCCCCGGAGTCATAGCAGTCCCGCCTCGACGAACTTGGATTCGATGATGTCGCTGTCGAACGGCTTCATGATGTATTCGACGGCCCCGGCGCTGAGCGCGCGGGAAATGTGGTCCGGATCGTTCTCGACCGTGCAGAACACCACCACCGGGCTGTCCCCGCCGGGTTCGCGGCGCAGCTGGGTGAGGAATTCCAGACCGTCCATCACCGGCATGTTCCAGTCGAGCAGGATCGCGTCCGGCATGGCCGCGCGGCACCAGGCAAGCGCCTCCACCCCGTCGGCCGCCTCGGCCACGTCGAATCCGATCTCTTCAAGAATGCGTCGCGACACCTTGCGCACCACGCGGCTGTCGTCGACGACGAGGCAGGTTTTCACCACAGGACCGGCGCTCCTTCCGATCATGTTTTGACGCCGGGTTGGTTAAGGACCGGTGTTGGCCGGTTAAGCTTGAGGCGATCCAAACTCAAATACAGACGAATTTTATGGCTAGGCGTCTTGGATCGGCAGGCTGGCCCTGACCTCGATCAGGTCTTCGGCGATCACTGAGTCGAGGCGGCCGCCGGCGTCTGTCACCAGGGCGTGCAGATAGTAGGGCTGGACCCACTGCCCCGACAGGCCTTCGCTCATGGCCTGGCCCTTGAGCCCGGCCTGGGCCTCCGGACGCAGGCGCGCACGCGGGCCCCTGGCCTCGAGCTTGATCACCGTTTCGCCGCCCAGGGTCTCGACCGTGACCCGGGCCATCCCCCCGGTGGGCAGGGCGGTGGCGCCCAGCTGGGCCAGGTTGAGCAGGGCGCGGGCGGCGGGCTTGTCGAGCCGCTGCGGCCGCACGGCCCAGTCGAGTTCGGCGCGCACGTGGCCGAATACGCCGCGGGTCAGCTTCTCCAGATCGAGCGGGTCGAAGGTCTCGGCCGAGGCCGACGAGCCATAGGCGATCCGGGCGAAACTCAGCACCGTGGCCAGCTTGCGCGCGCTCTGAACGATCAGGTTCATGGCGTCGTCGCGCATGTCCTGGGCGGAGGGGTCCTCCAGCAGGTCCAGGCCCGAGACGATCGCGGAGACGGGGCTGATCAGGTCGTGGCACAGGCGGCCGGCGAGATGGGCGGCGAGTTCGGCCTGGGCCGTGGTGGGCGATTCGTGGGGCATGGCGGGCGAGCTTGGCCTGATTTGCATCTTTGGGAAAAGGGCCGGGCATGCGATGCACGCCGCGGCTTTATGAGTGCTTACCGTGATTTTCTTCGGTCTACCGCTTCGCTACTTGAGACCGGAGCCTTTGCCGGTCTACCGCTTCGCTCCTTGAGGCCAGTCGTGCTCGACCCCTTCATCGAACCGGGCGCCCTAGTGCGCCTTGCCGGAAGCGAGGACTGGGGCCTGGGCCAGGTGCAGACCGTGGTCGGCCATCGGGTGACCGTCAATTTCGAACACGCGGGCAAGCAGCTGATCGACACCTCGCGCGCGCAGCTGGTGTACGTGTCGCGCGATCCCAGGGAGTAGTGGAGAGAATGAACGACATCGGAGCCGTGCTGGCGGATATCGTGGAAGAGGCCTCGGCGGTGATCATGCCGTTCTGGCGCGGCGAGTTCGTCACCGAGCGCAAGGCCGACTTTTCGCCGGTGACCGAGGCCGACCACGCCGGCGAGGCGGTGATCGTGGCCCGGCTGGCGCAACTCTATCCCGACATTCCGGTGATCGCCGAGGAGAGCTCGGCCAAGTTCGGCGTGCCCGAGGCGATCGGACCGCGCTTCTTCCTGGTGGATCCCGTGGACGGCACCAAGGCCTTCGTCCGCGGCGACACCCATTTCACGGTCAACATCGGGCTGATCCAGGACGGCGTTCCCGTGGCCGGCGCGGTGTCCGCCCCGGCCCAGCAGCGCACCTGGTTCACGACCAAGGACGGCTGCCGCCGGCGGGCTTTCGGCGGGGGCGCCGGAGAGCGGGTGACGGTGCGGCCCTGGCCGGCCGAGCCGGTCTGCCTGATCAGCCACACCATGGGCCCGGCCGAGGCCGAGGCGCTGAAGCTGCAGTATGGATCGAGCCATACCCTGGCGATGGATTCCTCGATCAAGCTCTGCATGATCGCCGACGGGACCGCCGATATCTATCCCCGCCACGGCCCGACCATGGAGTGGGACATCGCCGCGGCCCACGCCGTGCTGGCCGCCGCCGGCGGCAGCGTCAAGCAGCCCGACGGCTCGCCCTTCCTCTACGGCAAGGCCGATAAGGGCTTCCTCAACGGCTGGTTTGTGGCGCGGAGCTGAAGCGGCGGCGCCGGCGCGCTAGGCGCTGGCCCCGGGGCGGGAAACCCCGTCCAATCCCTGGCGCGCGCTGCGGGAGTCGGGAAGCTCGCCGACCAATTCCTCGAACAGGGCGCGGTAGTGGATCATCGCCTGCCTCAGCGCCTCAGTGGCCGCCGGCCCTTCGCTCCGGCGAATGGCGATGTCGTGCCCGGCCCGGTAGTTGGTCACCACTTCGGCATGATCCACCGACAGATCTGCGGCGCGCTGTTCGAAGTCGGCCATGGGATAGCCCCGGACAGCCATGATGTTGGTCAGGAGTTCGTCGGCTCGCGCCACAGCCCCGGCCGGATTGGAGACGAACGCGGCCTCGACGTCGCGCCAGGACACGGAAAAGCGCGAGCGGTCCTCCGGCGTGAGCGGCGTGAGCGAATAGGCGTGGACCCGCTTCTCGCGCTCGTGCAGCTGCTTCTCGGCCTCGCGCCGACCACCCACGGCTTCCCTCGTTCGGTCATATTCGGCTCCGTATCGGTCGCGCAGCTGGCGGCTGCGAACGCCACGGACGATCAGCGCGACCGCGCCGACCGCGACCGCGAGAACTACGATTGCGCCGATGGCGAGAGTGATGTTGGTGTCCATGGCAGGCTCCTTCGCCGCTGTCCTGAGGCGGCCAGAGACGGCTCCCGGATCAGCGCACGGCTGAAAGCTCCAGCCGGCAAGGCAACGGATGGCCGGGGGCGCTGTTCCAACGGCTGCGCCTGTTGAACAGGTCATGTTCGCCACCGCCTATGCGGTGCTGGCGGCGGCCGTTCATGGCGCGCAGCTGACGGGCCGTCAGAGCGCGAAGTTCAGGGGCACGCGGATGTGGGCGCCGCCCACTGGCTTGCAACCGACCCGTTTCGGCAGGAATCGGAACTCCCCGGACGCTTGGATGGCCGCGGCGCCGAAGCCCTGGTCGGCCGGCGACTCTTCCGCAACCGCGCAGGATGGAGCTCCGTTCTCGGCGACCTCGCAGTCGAGCACCACACGCCCGGCGACGTGAGCGGCCTTCGCCGCGGGCGGATAGACCTTTTGCAGCAGGCCGGCCGTGGGCTTTTGCGCCCAGTCGGGGTTGATGATCGTGTGACGGGCCGCTTCCGGCGCGGGCGGACGCGGCTTGAGCAGGTCCGGCGAGTCGAGGAACCGGATCGGCCGGTCCATTTCGGCGCCCGGCTGCAGGTCCGGCATCAGGCAGACCGGCGTGTCCTCGATGGCCTGACGCAGGTTGTCGATCTTGCGGGGATCGAGGTCGCCGGGATCCTTGGCCTCGCAGGCCGCGAACTTCGGTCCGGCGTCCACGCGGCAATGGAACGTCATGACGAGGGCTGTCGGCGTCCGATCCGCCGCCCGGACAGGCCCGTCAACCCAAGCGCCGATGGTACGGTGCCTCAATGTCCGCGTCCTGGCCAGATTCTTGGAAGCGGCGACCTGCGGCAGGCGCGGCGGCGTAACCCTCCCGGGCGGGCCAGCGAACAACCCTGGCGGTCGATTCCGCGCCAGCCACAGGGGATAGACTTGGACAACCACGCCGTCGTGATCGCGGACGCCTCGGGCGTCATCCGTTTCTGGAACGCCCAAGCGGTCGAGACCTTGGGTCATGCGGAGGCCGTGGCCTTGGGCTCGACCCTGGACCTGATCGTTCCGGAGGGATTCCGCGAGGCTCATTGGAATGGGTACCGGCGCGCCATGGCCTCGGGCGCGGCGGCCTCCGAGGGCCAGCCCGGGCCCTTTCCCGTGCTTCGCGCCGACGGCGAGATCGCGCCGGTGCTCGGCCGCCTCACCCTCATGCGCTCGGCCCAGGGCTCGGCGATCGGGGCGATGGTGGCGTTCGGCTGAGCCGCCGGCGTCTACTCCTAGACCGGCTCGATCAGCCCTTGGCCGCCATCGACTGCTGGTCCCAGAGATTCAGCACATGGCCGTCCGGGTCGTGGAGAACGGCGCCGTAGCCCCAGAACTGCTTGGAGGGCGGAGCGGCGAAGGCCACGCCCGCCGCCAAAAGGCGCTCATGTAGACCGTCGACGTCGTCGACCTGGAGCGTGTAGAGCGCTTGACCGCTTTGGATCGACCCCGACAGCTGCTCGAGGAACAGAGTGAAGCCGGCGTCGTCCTGCAGGGCAGCAACACCGAGTCCGTCCCGGCCGCCCTTGTCGACTTCAAATTCCAGCTGGAAGCCGAAGTTGCAGATGTACCAGTCACGCGAGCGCCGCCAATCGGCGACGGGGATCGACGCATGGTCAAGCTTGACCAAGTCCGCCTCCCATCCCGAGACTGGCCTGCGCCGCCTCGACCCCGCCCGGGGCGGTGATCCACACCACTTGCACGCCGTCGGCCAGGGCCGAATGGTCCATGTCTCGCGGCGCGATACGCCGGGCGTCGCGGCGGGCCAGCGACACGATGCCGGGGTCTGCGGCGGGGTCGACCACCAGCAGGTCGGCCTCCGCCAGGGCGCGGGCGGCTCTGAGGGTCAGAAGGTCGGCGGGGCCCTGGCCGTCGATCAGGCGCACCGAACCTGTGCTCTGCAGCCCAGCGGCGATAGCCTGGCGCAGCAGGGTTTCCGCTCCGGCTATGTCTCCGGCCAGGGCGGCTTCGGCGGCGGCGCCGTCCAGCACGCTGCGCAGGAAGGCCCGGCGCGCGGCGAGGTCGGGGAAGGCGGCGCGCACCTCGGGCTGCATGCGGCCGAGCAGGGCGGCGACGCGGCCGGCGCCCTCGGGCACGCGGGCCTCGATGTCGCCGCGCAGCAGCGAGGCCAGGATCGGCGCGCTGCCCCCGGTGCCGACGGCGGCCACCACCTCGCCGCGGTCGATTACGGCGGGGGTGACGAAGTCGCACAGGTGTGGGCGGTCGACCACGTTCACCGGCACGCCGGCGGCGCGGGCGGCCCGCGCGGCGGCCTCGGCGGCGGCGTCGTCCGGCGTCGCCACGAACACCAGCGTCGCCCCGGCATAAACCCGCGGATCCGCCCCGGCGGCGGCGCTGATGCGCTCGACCTCCGCCGGAGAGCCCGCTAACAGCCGCGCCTTGGCGTCGGCGCCCTCGCCCTCGCCAACGATCACGACCCGTTTGCCGGCCAGCGGAAAGAACGCTGGAAATGCGTTCATCGCCCGTAACCCCCGTATTTTCCTTGCCTGATTATGACTAATTCCCGTTAGCGATACCCATTCGTTAAGCCTTTTCGGGCACGCTTTCAGCCTCCGGAAGCTGAAGGACGGAGCCATGTCCGGTCCGCAGTCCAGCACCCGCGCTTACAGCGACCCCGAGCCTTCGGCCTGGGCGGGCCTTGGCATGGATGTGGTGGAGCATAGCCCGCCTCAGCTGGTCCAGGCCATCGGCTCTCGCGTGTGGAGCGACGACGGCGCCGAATACGTCGATTTCGACAACGCGGGCGGCTCGGTGCTGCTCGGCCACCGTGACCCGCAGGTGATCGCCGCGGTGCGCATGGCGCGCTCCGCCGACGAGCGCCGCGGCTATTCCCGCTACGAGGCCGACGTGGCCGAACGCATCCACGTCATGGCGCCCGCGGCGGAGGCCTGCGCCTTCGGCGGCGAGGCCAGCCAGGCCCTGCGCGCGGCGGTGACCGCGGCCAAGATCGCCACCGGGCGCGAGCTGGCCTTCGTGTGCCGCTCGGCGGCCGAGGACGGCGCAGGCCGCTCGCTCAACGGCGAGCGCCTGCCCTTCGACGACATCGAGGCTCTGGGCCGGGCCATGCAGCTGCACGGCCGGGACGTCGCCGCGATCGTGGTGTCGCCCTGCGGCGGCCGCGGCCCCTCGCAAGGCTATCTGAAGGACGTCAAGACCCTCGCCGAGCGCAACGGGGCGGTGCTGGTGTTCGACGAGACCCTGTCCGGCTTCCGCGTGCACGAGGGCGGCGCCCAGGCGCTCTACGGCGTCAAGGCCGACCTGATGGTGTTCGGCGAAAGCCTGGCCAACGGCATGCCCCTGGGCGTGCTGGCGGGGCGCAAAGAGCTGGTCGAGGCGGTGCAGGCCTTCGACCCCCTGCGCGCCGACATCGCCAGCCTGGCCGCCGCCAAGGCGGTGCTGAACAAGATCCGCACCGAGCCGGTGATCGCCACCCTGCGCGTCGGCGGGGCCGAGATTCAGGCCGAAACCGCCGCGCGCCTTGCAGGCTGCGGACTGGACGGCGTGGTCGAACTGGCGGGCGATCCGGCCGCCGGAAGGCTGCGCTTCCATCGCGCGCCCGGCATCGATCCACAGGCGACCAAATCGTTGTGGATGAACGAATGCCGTGCGCACCGACTGTTTACCTTGGGCGCCGTCAATATGTCCTACGCGCACGGCGAACGTGAGATCGCGGTGCTGCTGGCGGCCTTCGAACAGGCCGCCGATCGACTGGCCCAGGCCCTGCGCCAAGCCGTTCCGCAACCAGGGCGGCTCGCCGCCTCCAGCTTCGGGTGAAGGCTCTCCCCCCGGCCGCATGACCATGACCTCGCCCCAATCCCAGCCCGCGCCCTACCGCCACGGCCACCCGAAGCTCGGGCTCGGCTGCTCGCAGCTGGGCCTCGACCAGCCGTCCTCGGCGCCCCGCGGCCGTCCGCCCGAGCGCGAGGCCGTCGACGCTTTGCAGATCGCCGCCCGCGCCGGGCTCAAGATCCTCGACGCCCAGGTTCAGTTCGGCCGCGCCGAAACCCTGATCGGCAATCTGATGCCGCGGCCCAACCCGTTCCGCGCCATCATCCGCTGCGTGCGCCCCGACAAGGGGCCCGACCACGTCGAGGACGAGCTCCGCCAGGCCCTGCGCCGGCTGCGCCTGGACAAGGCCGACACGGTGATGGTGCAGACCGCAGGCGACCTGTTCTCGCCCCAGGGCCCGGCCATGTGGGACCGGCTGAAGAAGCTGCGCGAGGAGGGCCTGTTCGAGCGTATCGGCGTGTCGGTGTTCGCCTCCGACGATCCGGTCGCCCTGACCCGCCGCTTCAAGCCCGACGTGATCCAGGCTCCGGTGTCCCTGCTCGACCAGCGCCTGATCGTCTCCGGCGCCCTGGCCGAGATCGCCGGCCTCGGGGTCGAGGTGCATCTGCGCTCGATCTTCCTGCAGGGCCTGCTGTTCCTGCCGCCCGACCGCATGCCGGTGTCGCTGCGCGGCTCGGCGGGACCCTTGTCGCGGGTCAGGCGCCTGATCGCCGAAGGCCGCAGCGATCCGCTGCAGGCCGCCCTGTGGTTCGCCCTTTCGCGGCCCGAAGCCCATCACGTGATCGTCGGCGTCGCCTCGGCGGCCGAACTTCAGGCGGTGATCGCCGCCGCCGCCAGCGCCCCGCCCGATCTGGACTGGGACGAAATGGCCCTCGAACACCCCGAAGCCCTGATTGGCGGAGATGGCTGGGCGGCATAGGGCGGTCTAGTTCTGGGAATCCTGGGCTGAATTGGGCGCATCCGCCGGCGCGATCGGCTGGCCCAGCTCGCCGCGGTCGCGGTCGGCGTCGTAGCCGAAGATGCGGGCGGCGGAGTCCGGCGACCAGCTCTTGGCCATCAGCACCAGTTCGAAGGCGACCAGGATGGCGATGCCCAGCCAGAACGCCATGGTCTGGCGGCGCTGCTCGGGCGGCCTTTTGCGCAGGCCCGCCTGGGGGGCGTAGTTGAGCTTCATGCGCCTCCCTCTCCCGCGGTTGCGACTCGCCTAGTGAAACGCCCGACGGGCGATAAGTTCAAGACCTCGCGGATTCTAGTCGCGCTATCGCCTTGCGGCTACTTGAGCGCGTCTTTCCACGCTCCATACGGATCGGCGAACGGCTTGCCCAGCGCCTGGGCGACCGCCGGATGGGTCACCTCGCCCTTCAGGATGTTGAGCCCGTGCGCCAGGTGAACGTCGTGCTGCAGCGCGTCCAGCCCCTGGTCGGCCAGGGCCAGACCGAAGGGCAGGGTGGCGTGGACCAGGGCTTCGGAGGAGGTGCGCGGCGCCGCGCCCGGCATGTTGGCCACGCAGTAGTGCACCACCCCGTCGATCACATAGGTCGGCTCGGCGTGAGTGGTCGGATGGCTGGTCTCGAAGCAGCCGCCCTGGTCGATCGACACGTCCACCAGCACCGAGCCGGTCTTCATCTTCTTCAGGTGCTCGCGGCGCACCAGCTTGGGGGCGTTGGCCCCGGGGATCAGGGCCGCGCCGATCACCACGTCGGCCTTGATCACCTCTTCCTCCACCGCGTCCAAGGTGGAGTAGCGGGTCAGCACCCGGCCCATGAAGATGTCGTCCAGCACCCGCATGCGCGGCACCGAGCGCTCGATCACCACCACCTCGGCCCCGAGGCCCGCGGCCATGCGCGCGGCGTTGGCGCCGACCACGCCCCCGCCCAGCACGCACACCCGCGCCGGCGGCACCCCCGGCACGCCGCACAGCAGCAGCCCCATGCCGCCGTTGTGCTTGAGCAGGGTCTCGGCGGCCGAGAACACCGCGATGCGCCCCGCCACCTCCGACATCGGCGCCAGCAGCGGCAGGCCGCCCTGGCGGTCGGTGACGGTCTCGTAGGCGATGGCCGCGCAGCCCGAGGCCAGCAATCCGTCGGCCTGGTCCGGATCGGGCGCCAGGTGCAGGTAGGTGAACAGGATGTGCCGCGACCGCAGGCGCTCCCACTCGGTCGGCTGCGGCTCCTTGACCTTGACGATCAGCTCGGCGCCCTCGAACACCGCCTCGGCGTCAGCCGCCAGCTCGGCGCCCGCGCGCATATAGGCGGCGTCGTCATAGCCCGCCTCCTTGCCCGCGCCCGTCTCCACCAGCACCTGGTGGCCGTGCACCACATATTCCCGCACGGCGGTGGGGGTCAGGCCGACCCGGTACTCCCCGGGCTTGATCTCCTTGGGCACGCCGACGCGCATTGGAACCTCCGAACGGATCAGGCCTGATCCTCGGCCTTATGGATATCAGCGTCCGACAGCCCGAAATGATGCCCGATCTCGTGCACCAGCACGTGGGTGATCAGCTCGCCGAGGGTGACGTCTCCGCGCTCGGCCCATTCGTCGAGGATCGGGCGGCGGTAGAGGAACACCTGCGACAGATGCGGGACCGGGTCCAGCACCGAGCGATCGGTCAGGTCCACGCCCTGGTAGAGGCCGGTCAGCTCGAACGGGTCCTGGATGCCCATCTCGTCGAGCACCTCGTCGCTCGCGAAGTCCTCCACCACCATCTTCACCTCCCCCGCCAGGCGCTTGAACGGCTGGGGCAGGGTCTTGAACGCAGCATCGGCCAGGGCCGCGAAGTCGTCCAGCGAGGGCGCGGCCAGATCGGCGAAGGGATCACTCATCGGGCACCACGATATGCGGCGCCTCGGGCAGGCGCACTTCGAACAGCCCGATGTCCAGCGGCTGCTGCGGCTTGATCGGACGCATGGGCTGGCGGGACAGGGCCTCCAGCGTCTCGCCGTCCGGCGCCGGGCCTGACTTGGACTTGCGCGCCTTCCGCGCCTGGGCCGTTTCCGCCGGCGCCTCGGGCGCGCCGCCGATGCGCCAATAGCCCACCGACAGGCGCCACACCGTGTGCGGAGGCGCGAACGGCATGCGGCTCCTCTGGATCACCGGCTTCAGCTCGCAATATCGGTCTTCAGGACCGATGCTGGTCCGCTTGCCCGACCGGCTGTCGTCAAAACGCCCGGCCCAGTGATCCAGGGCTTCGTCCTCGCTCTTGAACACCGGCCCGGTGAACTCGCGCACGAAGGCCACCGGCTCGCCCACGATGCGCTCCGCCTCGCGTTCGCGGGGCGCGCGGCCCTTCGGCGCGGTCAAGGCCGCCTCGGCGCTCGCGGCTATGGGATAGAGGATGCTCACCGCCGCATTGTGCAGCAAACGGAGGCCGAGGTTAAACGCCGCAATGTTCGCGTGGTCATCCAGAGCGCAATATGTTGGATGGGGTTTGATTCGCGGGCGGCTGGGCCGTTCGGTTTGGGAGCATGGGCGCGTCGGACTTGATCCTTGCCGCCGCCCTGGGGGCGGTATGCCTGGCCCTGGCGGCCACCTTCTGGGCCCTCGCCCAGGGGCGGAGGCTCGGCGCGCGCCTTGCAGACCTCTCGGATCGCCTGAAATCCGCTGAATTCGACGCCGAGGCCGCCCGCGGGGCGGTGGACGCCTTCGACGGCGCGGTGGTGGCGATCTCCGGCGAAGAGGTGAAGCTGGTCTCGGGCGCCGAGGTGCTGGCCGCCTGCGCCAAGCTGTTCGCCTCGCGCTCTGCGCCCCGCTCGGTGCTGGAGACCCTCGGCCGCGCCGATCCGCAGCTCGGCGCCCGGCTGCAGGCCCTGGTCGACGCCGGCGAGGCGTTCACCGGCCAGGTGCACCGCGGCGACGCCGCCGTCGAAGTGGAGGGCCGCGCGGGCGGGGCCATGTGCTGGGTGCGGCTGTCGCTGCGCCAGGACGCCGAGGGCCGCAGCGCAGAGTCCGGCTTGCCGAGCGCGGGACTGCTGTCCGACTTTCTCGACGCCCAGGCTGAGCCGATCTGGCTGGCGCGGTCCTCGGGCGAAATGCTGTGGGCCAACCAGGCGTGGCTGCGGGCGGTCGAGGCGCCGACGCTGGAATCGGCCCGCAAGCGCAAGCTCTCGTTCGACAAGGGCGCCGACGCCATCGCCCGCGAGGCGGTGTCCGCCGGCCAGCCGCAGTTGGCCCAGCGCTGGATCACCGTCGACGGGCGCCGCCGCGCCTTCCAGATCACCGCCAAGCCCCTGCCGGGCGGTCTGGTCGCCGTCGCGGCGCTCGACGTCACCGACGCCGAGGAGGCCAAGGACCAGCTCAAGCGCCACATCGAGGCCCAGGGCGAGACCTTCGACCAGATCGGCGAGGCGGTGGCGATCTTCTCGCCGCAGAAGACCCTGATGTTCCACAACGCCGCCTTCGCCCAGATGTGGGGCCTGGAGCCGGCCTGGCTGGCCGACAAGCCGACCCACGGCGAGATCCTCGACCGCCTGCGCCAGCGCCGCCGCCTGCCCGAAACCGCCGACTACGCCGGCTGGAAGGCCGCCGAGCTCAGGCGCTACGAGGAGCTGGGCCGGGGGCACGACGAGATCTGGCCCCTGCCCGACGGGCGCACCCTGCGCATCGTGCGCCAGCTTCACCCTACCGGCGGGCTGCTTCTCCTGTTCAGCGACATCACCGACGAGCTCAAGCTCAAGGCCCAGTACAACGGCCTGATCCAGGTGCAGCAGGCGACCCTCGACAAGCTGTCCGACGCGGTGGCCGTGTTCGGCTCGGACGGGCGGCTGCGCCTGCACAACGACGCCTTCTCGCGGCTATGGGACGTGACCGGCCCGCAGTTGCTGGCGGCGGGCGACTTCGACGGGGTGGTGGAGCACTGCGTCCGCCGGGTGCACGACCTGGCCCTGTGGAACGACCTCAAGGCCCGGGTCACCGACACCGATCCTCAGGCCCGCACGCCCCTCACCGGCGAGGTGCGCACCTCCGACCGCCGCATCTTCGCCTATCAGAGCCGGCCCCTGCCCGACGGCGCCACGCTGATCGCCTTCTCCGACATCACCGACACCCGCGAGCTGGAGGGGGCCCTGGTCGATCGCTCGGCGGCGCTGGAGGAGGCCGAGCGGCTGAAGCGCGACTTCGTCGGCAACGTCTCCTACGAGCTGCGCACCCCCCTCACCACCATCATCGGCTACTCCGAACTGCTCGATCACATGGGCGAGGCTCTGGGCGAGCGGGCGCGATCGCATGTGGGGGCGGTGCGGATCGCCGCGGGGCACCTGGCGCGCTCGATCGACGACGTGCTCGACATGGCCCAGGTCGACGCCGGCGAAATGCAGCTGAACCTTGGCGACGCCCCGGTGCAGCATCTGCTCGACGTGGCCGCCGAACGCTGGGCCCGCGACGCCGAGGACGGCGAGGTCTCGATCCTCATCGACTGCCCCGAGGATATCGGCGTGATCCGCGCCGACGCCCGGCGCCTGGGCCAGGTGCTCGACCATCTGGTGGAGAACGCGGTGCGCCAGTCGCCCAAGGGCGGCACGGTGACCCTGACCGCCCGGCGCGGGGTGGGCGAAATCCAGCTGGAGGTGCAGGACCAGGGCCGCGGCATCCCGTTCCACGTCCAGGCCCACATCTTCGACCGCTTCATCGGCCGCGACCGCGGCGGCGCCGGCCTGGGCCTGGCCCTGGTCAAGGCGCTCGTGGAGCTGCACGGCGGCTGGGTGGCCCTGCAGAGCGAACCCGGCCAGGGCGCCGCCTTCACCTGCCACCTGCCCGAAGAAGCCTACGCCGGGGCGGCCGCGCCTGAATTGCAGTTCTGACCCCCTCGGCCCGCTGCGCGGGGGAGGTAAGTGGTCACCCGACCAGCGGAACCGGGCTCACGCCATCCAGATAGACGGTCAGGGCGTCCATCTGTGTCCGGATCTCGCCGACCTCGCCCTGATCGGCGGCCCGCTCCAGCGCGGCGCCGATGTCGGTGATCGGCTGGAAGCCGTAGCCGCCGCCGGCGCCCCTCAGGTTGTGACCGATGATCAGCACGGTCTCGAAGTCGTCCCGGTCCAGGGCGCAGCGCATGGCGACCAGGTTCTCGCGGCAGTTGTCCAGGAAGGCCGGGGCCCGGTCGGCGATCATCTGCTCCGCGCGCTGCGAAACGATCCTCCGGCGCGCGCTGTCGGACGCCGGGACGGGGACCACCTTGGAGAAGTCGGTGATCGCCTGCAGCAGCACGTCCTGTTTGATCGGCTTGGTCAGATAGGCGGTGCAACCGGCGGCCAGACAGGTCTCGCGGTCGCCCTTCAGGGCCGAGGCGGTCAGGGCGATGATCGGCGTCGGCAGACGGCCGCGCGCCTTTTCCCAGGCCCGGATGGTGCGGGTGGCGGTCAGGCCGTCCATCACCGGCATCTGCCGGTCCATCAGCACGAGGTCGTAGTGGCCCTCGGTGAACATGCGGCAGGCGATGGCGCCGGTTTCGGCCACGTCGACCTGGTAGGGCGTGTCCTCCAGATAGGCCAGGGCGATAGTGCAGTTGTCGGGCGAGTCTTCGGCCATCAGGATGCGCAGGGGCGGCAAGGCCGCCTTCGGGTCGATCCCGACGGGCGCGGCGACGGGGCGGTTGGCCGCGGCCCACACTTCGAACGGCACGGCGAAGGCGAACAGGCTGCCCTTGTCGACTTCGCTCTGCACCCAGATGCGGCCGCCCATCAGCTCGACCAGGCGCTTGGAGATGGTCAGGCCCAGCCCCGATCCGCCGAACCGGCGCGTGGTCGAGGAATCGGCCTGGGTGAACCGTTCGAACACCCGCGCCAGCTGGTCGCTGGCGATGCCGATGCCGCTGTCGGAAACCGAGAACCTGAGGGCGGTGGGCACGGAACTGTCCAGATCGGGCTCGACCTTGAGCGTCACCCCGCCGGATTCCGTGAACTTGATGGCGTTGCCGAGCAGGTTGAGCAGCACCTGCCGCAGGCGCGTCGGATCGCCGACCAGATCGTTGCTGACGCTCGGCGCGATCTCGCACGTCAGAGTCAGGCCCTTTTCCTGAGCGCGGGGCGCGACCATCTCGATCACCTTCTCCAGGTGGTCGCTGAGGGAGAAGCCGGTGCGTTCCAGATCGAGCTGCGACGCCTCGACCTTGGACAGGTCGAGAATGTCGTTGATCAGATTGAGCAGATTGTCCCCGGAGCGGCGGAAAATCTGCACGAACTTGTCCTGTTCGGGCGTCAGGGCGGTCTTGGCCAGCAGGTCGGCGATGCCCATGATCGCGTTCATCGGCGTGCGGATCTCATGGCTCATGCTGGCCAGGAAGTCCGACTTGGTCCGGCTGGCGCTCTCGGCCGCGGCTTTGGCCTGCTGCAGCTCCGCTTCGACCCGCTTGCGTTCGGTGACGTCCCGGGCGGCGGCGAACACCCCCTTCAGCGTGCGATTGCGATCGTAGAAGGTGGTGGCGTTGTAGGAGACCACTGTCTCCTTGCCGTCGCGGGCCCGCGCGGTCAGCTCGTAGTCGGTCACCGACTTTTCGGCCAGCACCCGCTTGATGCCGGCCTGGGCCCGCGCGGGATTGGTGAAGCAGTCCTTGAACGGGGCGCCGATCAGCTCGTCCCGCGTGGAGCCGGTGAGGGCCTCCATCTGCTTGTTCACGTCGGTGATGATGCCGGACGGATCGGTCGTGATCAGGGCGTCGATGTTCGATTCGATCAGCGAGCGGGTGTAGAATTGTTGATCGCGCAGGCTCTGGTCGGTCTTGCGTTGTTCGGCTTCCACCAGCTTGCGCGCGGTGTTGTCCGTGCCGATCAGGAGGTAGCCGATGATGGCGTCCAGCGCATCGCGAAGGGCCGTGACCGAAACCACCGCCGGGAA
>Ga0265327_10001696_pt1 | contig 26325 bp, 22 predicted proteins | sample 41621metaG_FD_202089 | JGI IMG/M metagenome (GOLD analysis project Ga0265327, IMG submission 202089) | Rhizosphere microbial communities from Carex aquatilis grown in University of Washington, Seatle, WA, United States - 4-16-21 metaG | ecosystem: Host-associated > Plants > Roots > Rhizosphere...
TGCAGGCCCAGGATACCGACCAGCACCCCGACGTCGTCGCCACCAAGCGCGCCCTCGAGCGGGCCCGCCAATCGGCCGAGCGGGAAGCCACGCAGCCGACCACCCTGGGTGGCGGGCGCGGGCGGATTTCCAATCCCCTTTACGAGCAGGTCAAGTTGAGGCTGATCCAGTCCGAGGCGGACCTTGCCCAGGCGCAGAGCCGCGCCAGGATCGCCGGGGACGAGGTTCAGCGCCTTCAGGGCCTGGCCGAAACCGCCCCGGGCGTCGAGGCCGAACTGGCCGACCTCAACCGCGAATATGGCGTAATCAAAGGAAAATACGAGGAATTGCTGGGTCGGCGAGAATCGGCGCGTCTTAGTGAAGCGGCCGAAAGCCGCGGCGATAAAATTCAATTCAGAATTATCGAAGCGCCGCAGGTTCCCACCCAGCCATCGTACCCGAACCGACCGCTATTGGTGTCGGGCGTTTTTTTCTTGTCACTGGCATTTGGCGCCGCGGCTTTATACTTTCTACACAAATTGGATGATACCATTGGATCGGTTTCCACCTTGACGGAAGAATTCAATGTACGGGTCTTGGGCACGGTCCCCAGGGTGGCCAGCCTTGTCGCGACGAAGCGATTGCGCGACGAAGGGCGCAATTTCGCCTTCGGCGCGGGGGGTTTGTTCACCCTCTACCTGCTGGTCCTCGCGGGCACGTTCGCGCAACAGGCCTTCCCGGCGCAGTTCCGTCTGGATGTTCCGGCCCTATTCCAGAAGATTCAAAATCATGTCGGTTGACCCACCGCGCCCGCCCGAAGCGGCCTCGCTCGCCGAGCGCGTCGCCAGCCGGTTGAGGGCCCCCGGGGTCAATCCCCCGCCCCCTCTGGCCGCCGAGAAAGCGCGCGCCCCCGATCCCGTGGCCATAGCCGACGCGATCGACATCCCCGGCCAACCGCCGACCGAGCCGCTACAGATCAACTTCGCCAAATTGCAGGTGGCCGGCTTCATCACGCCATCGGCGCCGACCACCGGCAACACCGAAGCCATCCGGGTCATCAAGCGCCAGCTGCTGAAGACCGCGTTTCCCCAGGGACACCATGGCGCCGTCGGCAGCAACGCCAACGTCATCATGGTGACCAGTTCCATGCCGGGCGAGGGCAAGACCTTCCTGTCGCTGAATCTGGCCATGAGCTTCTGCGCCGAACGCGACCTGTTCGTCCTCTTGATCGACGGCGACGGTCACCGGCGGTTCCTGGGAGGCCTTCTCGGCGCCAAGGAGGATGTCGGTCTGGTCGACATTCTGGTCGACCACAAACTTCGCGTCGGCGACCTGATTCAGCGCACCAACGTCCCGAACCTTTCCTTCCTGTCCGGCGGGCGCTCGCATCCGCACTCGTCGGAATTGCTCGCCAGCAAGCAGTTCGGCCTGCTGATGCAAGACATCGCGGCGCGCTATCCCGACCGGATCATCCTGATCGACACGCCACCCGTCCTGGCCAGCGCCGAGGCGGTGGTGCTGTCGGGCCATGTCGGCCAGACGGTGGTGGTGGTGGAAAAGGATCGGACATCCAAACGACAACTTCAGCGGACGCTCGAAATGCTCGAGGGGGGGCGGAACGTCGGCTGCATTTTAAATTTCGTACCGCCGGAAGAGAACTTCGCCGGTTACGGGTACTAAGAGCGATGGGGGCATCCTTGAACGTATCGAGCAAAGCACTGATCTCCGGGGTGATTCTGCTGGCGGCCGAGCCCGCCTTGGCGCAACAGGCCGGGCCTTTGCCCGATGCCATTCGGCCGCCGGCCGTCGCCAAGGAATTGGCGCCCCAGCCCTTGGTCAACGGCGGCGGCGGCGGCTATGGCGCCGCCCCCTTGTTCTCGCCGTTTCCCAGGGATGGGGCGTTGCAGCCGCTGTCGTTCCGGGTTCCCGGCCTGAAACCGGCGGACGAGGCGCCGCGAGAATTCGACGTCACCTTCGGCGTCGAAGGCGACGAGAAATGGTCTGACAACGTTTACTCGACCCCGCAGCCGACCAAGGCCGACTTCATCACCTCGGCGGGGGCGAGCCTGGGCGCCAATGTCGATACCAGACGCGTCAAGGGCGGCCTCAATTACGGCCTGACCTACGACAAGTACGCCACCTATTCCGATCTGGACGGCTTTCGCCAAAACGGCATCGGGCTGTTCGATGCCGAGGTGATCGACCAGCGCTTCTTCATCTCCGGCCGGGCCAGTGTCAGCCAACAAAGCATCAGCGCCACCGGCCCGACCACCGCCGATTCGCGCACCGCCGCCGGCAACACCGTCCGCGTCTATACCGAGAGCGTCTCGCCGCGTGTGCAACAGCGGTTCGGCGAATGGGCTTTGGGGCAGATTTCCTACCACCATGACGAAACCCGTTACGAGAACGCGTCCCAGGGCACCCCCCAGACGAATTCCGTGACGACATCCCAGTCCATGACGGCGGCGAATCTCAACGACAGCCGAACCGACGGCGGCCGCGTGGAAGTGCGCGGCGGCGAGGCGTTCTCCAGGCTGCTCTGGGACTATACCGGCGACGTCAATCGCGACGTCTCCAGCGCGCGCACCTTCGATCAGGTCACTCACACGGTGGGAACGGAATACCGGCTGAGTGCCGATTTCGGGCTGCTGGCGGCGGTCGGCAATGATTATCTGCACTCCACCGCCATCGATCTGAGCACCTATGGCGGCGCCTTCTACAGCGGAGGCGTGCATTGGACTCCGTCCCCCGACACCGATCTGCGCGTCGGACTCGGACGGCGCTACGACCGTCCTGATTGGATCATGCTGCTCGCCCACTGGCTGGGGCCGACGACGGTCGTTCGCGTCTCCGTCAGTTCCGGCGTGACGACCGATTCGCTTTCCTTCGAACGGGCCTTGAACGCGGTTCAACGCGATGTGGATGGCGGCTTCGTCGATCCCTTCTCGGGATTGACCGCCAATCCGTCGGCCTCGCCGTTCTCGCGTTCAAATTCGATCTATTGGCAGCGCAATTCCGATCTGGTGCTCCGCCACGACGAACTCCGCGACAGCGTGGCGCTGTCGGCGAGAGTGGCCGAGCAGCAGGTGATCGGTACGGCCAACAACCTCAATTCGCAGTTCGGGACCAATACGACGCCGGGTTCCTCGGCGACGGTCTTGGCGGCCTATCTCACCTGGATGCATCACTTCACACCGGATGTCTCCGGCCTGGCGGTCATTTCCCAGTCCGACACCATCGTCAGCGGCGGCGCGATCGGCCGGGTAACCCAGCGGAAGGGAAGCCTGTCCCTGAATTACACGCTGAACCCCACCTTGATGGGAACCCTTGGCTACAACATCATTTCCACCGCGCCGACCCCATCCGGAAATATTAGCGAGAATATGATCGCTGCCGGCCTGCGTAAAACCTTCTAGCAACCAGATGTATGCAAAATATTATGGTCTCTCGGAACTCCCATTTCAGCTAACGCCAGACCCACGATTCTTTTTTGAAAGCTCCGTCCACCGCAAGGCGATGGCCCATTTGTTGTTTGGGCTGGAACAGAGCGAGGGATTCATCGTCATCACCGGCGATGTCGGCGCCGGCAAGACGACCATTCTCGGCCATATGCTGGCGGCGCTCGATCCCCAGGCCTATGTGACCGCCAAGATCGTCAGCTCCCATCTGGCGGGCGACGACATGCTGCGCGCGGTCGCCGCCGCCTTCAACCTGCAATACGCCAATATCGACAAGGCGTCGCTGCTGCGCCGGATCGAGGATTTCCTTGTCGCCAATCACCGACAGGGAAAGCGCACGCTGCTGCTGATCGACGAAGCGCAGAACGTCCCGCCCCAGGCATTGGAAGAGTTGCGGATGCTGTCGAACTTTCAGGTCGGCGCCAAGGTGCCCCTGCAAAGTTTCCTGCTGGCCCAACCGCAGTTCCGGCGGACGCTGGCGAGTGCCGATCTCGAACAATTCCGCCAGCGGATCATCGCCTCGTACCATTTGGGTCCGATGGGGGCCGCCGAGACCAGCGAGTATGTTCGGCACCGTCTCGCGGTCGTCGGGTGGAAGAACGATCCCGAATTCGCCGAAGAGGCGCTCGCCGACATCTTCCTCCACACGGCCGGGGTGCCGCGCAAGATCAACACCGTCTGCTCCCGCATCATGCTGTTCTGCTTTCTCGACGAACTGCATCAAGTGGATCGCCAGGTCGTTAGCAGCGTCGCCGAGGACTTGGCCCGCGAAAACAACCAGATCCTCGACACCTCCGATGGCCGGGCCAGGGGGGTGATGCTTTCGCCGCAGGGAAGCGGCGAGACATCGAGCGACATGTCCCTGATCCCGCGACGGATCGAGCGAATCGAGAAGACCGTCGAACGCCACGGCCGCGCTTTGAAGTTCTTCGCGTCGGTGGTCGAGAAAAGCATGCACGAAGACACCGGCGCCGGCGAGCTGGATTAAGGAGCGATGATGGCCGAAGGAGCGACCCCGTTTCGCACGAAGACCTTCGAGCCCCTTAGCCGGGACGGCCGGCTGGTCAACGCCATGACGGTCGATGTCGAGGACTATTTCCAGGTTCAGGCTTTGGCGGGCGCCATTCGCAGGGAGGACTGGGAGAGCCAGCCCCGCCGGGTGGAGACCAACACCGACCGTATTCTCGAGCTTTTCGACGGCCATGGGGTAAAGGCCACCTTCTTTACCCTGGGCTGGATCGCCGAGCGACATCCGGCGCTGATCCGGCGCATTGTCGACGGGGGCCACGAACTGGCCAGCCACGGCTGCGAACATCGGCGGGCCGACGAACAGAGCGCCGTGTCGTTCCGCGAGGATCTCCGCCGTTCGAAGCGGACGCTGGAGAACATCGCCGGCGTGGCGGTGCGCGGCTACCGCGCCCCCACCTTTTCCATCGGCGACGATAATCTCTGGGCCTTCGAGGCGCTGGCCGCCGAGGGCTACGCCTATTCGTCCAGCGTATATCCGGTGCGACGTGACTATTACGGCATGCCGCTGGCGCCGCGCTTCGCCTTCTTCCCCATCGATGGGCATCGCTTGGAGGAATACCCGATCACGACGGCGCGACTGGCCCGGCGCAACCTGCCCTGCGGCGGCGGCGGGTTCTTCCGGCTGCTTCCCTACGCGCTGAGTCGCTTCGCCATCGCCCGCGTCAACCAAATGGACCGGCAACCGGCGATTTTCTACTTCCATCCGTGGGAAGCCGATCCGCGCCAACCTCGGGTGACGTCGCTCGGCTTCAAGTCGCGCTTCCGCCATTACGTCAACCTCGACAAGACGATGGGCCGCCTGGGGCGGCTGATCGACGATTTCGCCTGGGACCGAATGGATACGGTTTTCCGCCCGGGCATTGGGGCTTAAGGAGGCGGCATGTCCGTTCAGATCAAGACGTTGGACGACCGCCATCGGCAGGCGTGGGATCAATTCGTCATCAGGGGCTGTCCCGAGGCGACCTTCTTCCACCTCGGCGGCTGGAAGACCGTCATCGAGGCCGCCTACAAGCGCCCCTGCCATTACCTCTATGCCGAACGCGACGGGAAGATCGTGGGCGTCCTGCCGCTGGTTCATATCAACAGTCCGCTCTTCGGCAACAGACTGATTTCAACCGCCTTCACCATCGGCGGCGGCGTGGCGGCGCTCGACGCCGAGGCCGATGCGGCGCTCGACGCCGAGGCCCTGCGCCTCGTGGACAAGCTGGGGGTGGATTGCCTGGAGACGCGCAATCCGCCGCGCTCCCACGTCGGCGGGGGGTGGAGCACAAAATCCGACATCTATGCCAACTTTTCCCGCCCGATCGCCGCCACCGAGGATGATTGCCTGAAGCAGATCCCGCGCAAGCAGCGCGCGGTGGTGCGCAAGGCGATCGATGCCGGGTTGCTCGTCGATGAAGTGGACACAGAGCCCGGCCGCTTCTTTTCCCTTTACGCCTTCAGCATGCGGAACATGGGGACGCCGGTCTTCGGTCAACGCTTTTTCGCCGCCTTGATGCGGGAATTCGCCGGAAGCTGCGACTGCTTGACGGTGACCCACCAGGGGGTGGCGATTTCCAGCGTGCTGAACTTCTATTTCCGCGACGCGGTGATGCCCTATTACACCGGCTGCCTGCCCCAGGCCCGCGACCTGGGAGCCAACGACTTCATGTATTGGCGGCTGATGCGCCGGGCCTTCGACCGTGGCTTCGCCACCTTCGATTTCGGCCGGTCGAAGCTTGGAACCGGGCCCTTCGCCTTCAAGAAGAACTGGGGATTCGAGCCAACCCCCATCCGTCACGAATACCGGGTGAAGGGCGGCGGCGAGGCGCCGGAAATCAATCCGCTCAACCCGAAATACCGGTTGTTCATCGAAGCCTGGAAGCGCCTGCCGCTGGGAATCGCCAACGCCCTGGGACCGCATGTGGTTCGTCACCTCGGGTGACGCGCATCTAAGCGTGGCCGACGCAATCCTGCAGGGTCGAATCGAAGAAGCGCAGGGTATCCCGCCCGGCCCCCTTGGCCTGGTACATGGCGAGATCGGCGTTCTTGAGCAACACCGAGATCGATTCCTCCTGTCCGCGACACAGGGCGACGCCCATGCTTCCGGTGCATTTGAATTGGCGGCCGCCCAGTTCGCAGGGCTCGGCGATGGCCTCGCGGATCTTCTCGCCCAAGATGGCGATCTGGGCCGCCGCTTCCTTGGCATCGACGCTCAGATCCTCGAAAATCAGGACGAACTCGTCGCCGCCCAGCCGGGCCACGGTGTCGCCGCCGCGGACGTTGGCCTGGATGCGCCGCGCCATTTCGACCAGCAACATGTCGCCGACATCATGACCACGGGTGTCGTTGAGGACCTTGAAATTATCCAGATCGAGAAAGAGGACGGCGCCGTAGTGACCGCTGCGGCTGCTGCCGACCAGCGCCTGGCCGATCCGGTCGTGCAATAGGCGGCGATTGGGCAGGTTGGTAAGCGGATCGTAATAGGCCATCCGATGGATTTCCGCTTCGGCCTCCTTATCCTTGGTGATCTCGGAAAAGGCGCCGATGTAATGGGTCGTGGCCCCGCTTTCCGAAGTCACGGCGGTGATGGTCAGCCACTCGACATAGAGCTCGCCGTTCTTGCGACGGTTCCACATCTCGCCCTGCCAATAGTTCTTGTCCCACAATTCCCGCCTGATGTTTTGGTAGAACGCCCGGTCTTGACGGGCCGAGGTCAACAGGACGCGCTTCCGCCCGATCGCTTCCTCGGGGCTGAAACCGGTCAGTTGGGTGAAGGCGCGATTGACCCGCAGGATGACTCCGTTCGGATTGGTGACGACCATGCCTTCCTGCGACTCGAAGGCGATGGCGGCGATGCGGAGTTCTTCCTCGATCTTCTTACGTACGGTGATGTCGGTCAGGGTGATCCGCAAAGTCGGCGCCACGTCGCCGGTCGCGGTGCGGAGAAAATCGAGACCGGCATCGAAGGCCGTGCCGTCGCCGTGCTTGAGCCGCAATTCGCACGTCCGCGCCCCTTCATGCCGCAGCGCCTGCCGGAAGTGCTCTAGCCAGCGATCGCGATCCTTGACCGCGACATGTCGAACAAAATGACGGAGAAGGAGCTGGTCCCGCTCCACCCCCAACAACGCGGCGGCGGTAAGGCTGATTTCGGTGATCAGGCCGCTATCGGAAAGGGTCAGATAGCCGACCGGCGCGAATTCATAGAGATCAAGATAGCGATCCCGGGATTCCTCCAGGGCCGCCTGGGCCTGGCGCAGCGTCTCGTTCTGCATTTCCAGTTCGACCTGATGAACCCGCAACTCGTGCAGCAGCCGTTCGGGCGACGGCGCGGGCTCGGTGACGGGGGAAGCCCGCTCCAGTTTCGCCTCGGCCGCCGCCCTTAGACGGGACGCGGCCGAAGCCGACCGGGGCCGCTTCGGGGCTGGGGACAGGGCGGGATCCGCCAACTTATTCATTGCGCTGCACCTCAAGACAATCTCGGCGACTCGCCAATTGAACGCGGCGTAATGACCGCATCGCAAACGACATGCCAGCGCGATAGGCGCCTGAAATACCTGCGATTTCGATCAAAGCCGGGGGATCCGTGTAAAGAATCTCGGCCATGAAGGCCGCGACCGCCTAGTCACGCGACGGGCGGCAACAGGGCCGCGCACATCTTTCAAGCCGATGGAAGGCGCCGCTTACAAGGTTGCGAATGATATTTCGCAAAACCTGCGGAATTCTGCCGATTTTTTTATTGGCACGATCTTTGCGATGAAGATCAGTTACACAACACTCGATACTTGACCCCGGGATATTATTTCATCGGCAACCGTAATTTACACTAAGGCCGAACCACGGGGTCGAAGACAAGGAGACCAGGGCCATGACACGCACCGCGGGGACGGCTCCGGACCAGGGAGTGGCGGTCATGGCCAATGACGTGGCCCGGCTGGTTCTGTCCAACATCAGGAACGATCCGCCGCCCACCCGTTGGAGTGCCGGATTGGCCCTGGCGTGCTTCGCTCCGCCGCTCCCACCGCTTCTCCACCGCGAAGTCCATCGGCGGCTCGCCGCCATACTCACGCCCCGAAGGGGAGCCCTCCGGTGATGGAAGCGGCCCAGCCAGTCTTTAGCGGCACGATCGCCGACAAACTTCTCGACCAGGCGGGCATCACCGGCGACGTTTTCCTGGAGCGCAGCCTGCGGCGGGCATCGATCGGCTGCGTCGTGGAACGACGCTCCCCCACCGAATTGGCCACCCGACTGGTGTTCGCCGACGGCTCCGATCTGGTGATCGTCGAGAATCCGCTCGAGGCCCATCCCGGCACGGTTCCCCTCCTTGACGAGACCATCCGCGGATGGTGCGCGGACCCGGCCGAATGACGCAAAAATAGGGCGCCTCCCCAGAAGGGAAGCGCCCTTTAAGGCGATTGGCTCGGCGCGGGCGGATAAGCCCGCGCCGAGCCGTTTGGTTAAGACGCGAGCGACGACGAGCGACGGCGACGGACCACGCCCAGCCCGATCAGGCTGGCGCCGAGCAGCAGCATCGACGCGGGTTCCGGCACGGGTATGGCCTGGGCCACGACACTACCCGAGAAGCTCGTGCTCTCGGGCCCCTGGGCGGTGATGGTGAGAATGGCCGGAGTGGGGTCATAGCCGGTGAGGTTCAACGTCCCGGCGCCCGACAACGTCAGCTGGCCGAGATTGTTGGCCGAAGGCTGGGCCTCGGTGGTGACGAAGGACAGCAGGTCGAAGGTCGCGGTATAGGCCCCCTGGATGAAGGTCAGGAAGTGGCTGACCGGCAGCGCCGGGGTGTTGAGCGTGTTGGTACCGGGAGTGAAGCTGGTCAGGTCGATGACCGTCCCGCAACCGCCGAGGGTGGAGGTCGGGCAAAGCGCGGCGCTGAACACCGTGAAGGACCCGCCGCTGGTATTGGTGATACCGAGTGTCCCGGGGATACCCGGGCTGGGCGCGCCGGAAGTGCGGAAATCGACGCCGGTCGTGGAGGGACTATAGACATTGGGTCCGCCGATCGGATCGACTCCGCCGGTGAAGTCGATCTGGGAACCGGCGGCGATGGGGCTGGCGATGACCGGCGACGAGGCCAGGGCGCCGATGCCGATAATGGCGGCGGTCAAAGTGGCGAGATGGTATGAACGCATGATGTATTCCTTCCGGAGATTAAGGCTTCCGAAGAAGACATCTGCAATGCCCGCGCCAGACATATAATCGCTTGAAACTGCTTGATTATTTGTTTTCCCGCGACGGCCAATTGTAAATATTTCGCCTCTAAACCCTATTCCGCACCCCGGCCATAAACATCTTCCAGCCGGACGATGTCGTCCTCGCCGACATATTCCCCCGACTGAATTTCGATCAGGCGCAGCGGCAACTTGCCGGGATTCTCCAACCGATGTTGGATGGTCGCGGGAATGAAGGTGGATTCGTTCTCGCGCAGCACGAACGACTTGTCGCCGCAGACGACCAGGGCGGTGCCCCTCACCACCACCCAATGCTCGGAGCGGTGCCAATGCTTCTGCAAGGACAGCTTCGCGCCGGGATCGACGTGGATCTGCTTGACCCTGAATCGCTCGCCCTGCTCGATGGTCTCGAACCACCCCCACGGCCGCCACCCTCGGGTGCCCTGGATGGTCTCGGCCCGCCCTTGACGCTTCAAGGTATCGACGACGGCCTTGACCTCCTGGTCGCGTGCCTTGTCGGCCACCAGCACCGCGTCGTCGGTAACCACCACCACCAGGTCCCGAAGGCCGATGGCGGCGATCAGATGGCGCTCGCTGCGCAGGTAGCAGCCGGAGGAATCCAGCGCCAGCACATCGCCGATCACCGCATTGCCGGAATCGTCCTTTGGTGTTTCCCGCCACAGCGCCGACCACGAGCCGACGTCGGACCAGCCCATCGCCACCGGCACCACCGCCACCTTGTCGGAGCGCTCCATCACCGCCCGGTCGATGGATTGCCCGTCGATGGCGGCGAACGCCTTTTCGTCGAGGCGGAAAAAGAACAGATCCGAGCGGCCATCGGCCAGCGCGGCGCGGCAGGCTTCGACCATGCCGGGAACATGGGCGTCGAGTTCGGCCAGGAACAGACCGACCGGCAGCAGGAAGATGCCGCTGTTCCAGACATAGTCGCCGGAAGCCAGATAGCCTTGGGCGGTGGCGAGATCGGGCTTTTCGACGAAGCGTTCGACCTCATGACCGCCAACCAGCGCCGCGCCGGCCTTGATGTAGCCATAACCGGTGTTGGGATCGGTGGCGGCGATGCCAAAGGCCACCATCCGACCGTCCCGCGCCAGTGGCACGGCAATGGCGACGGCATGACGGAAGGCTTCGCGATCGGCAACCAGATGGTCCGATGGCATCAGCAGCATCAGCGCGTCGGGATCGCTCTCGGCCAGCATCAGCGCCGCGACGGCGGCGGCCGGCGCGGTATTGCGACCGATCGGCTCGACCACCACCGCTCGGGCCTCGATGTCGATTTCGCGCAGTTGCTCGGCGACGATGAAGCGATGTTCGACGTTGCACACCACCACCGGCGGGCTGCCCAAGCGCAGCGCCGTTTCCTGCAACAAGGTATGGCCCCCCACCAGCTTCAGCAGTTGCTTGGGCATCCGTTCGCGCGACAACGGCCACAGTCGGGTGCCGGTGCCGCCGGAAAGGATCACCGGAATCGGAGCCTCACTCATGTTCGTCGCCTCGCGCCGCGATTTGGGGGTCGAACGGATGGTGCTTGGAGGGATAATAGGCCTGGATTCGCCGGACATAGGCTTGGGTCTCGGGATATGGGGGAATGCCGTTATAGGCGACGACCCGATTTTCACCGGCGTTGTAGGCGGCAAGCGACAAGGCGACGTCGCCGCGAAAATAGGACAACAGCCAGCGCAGGTATTTCATTCCCGCGATCAGATTGTCCCGCGCTTCCATCGGCCGATGGAGGCCGAAGCGCTCGGCCGTCGCCGGCATCAGTTGCATCAACCCTTGAGCGTTCTTGGGCGAAACGGCATCCACCTGGAAGGCCGACTCGACCTTGATCACCGCCAGCACCAGCTTGGGGTCCAAGCCGTGCCGGGGCGCCAGATCGGCGACCAGCCTGGCCACCGCCGCCGGAGCGACGAACGCGACAGGCTCCGAGGCCGCCGCCGAGGCGCATCGCGCGGCCGAACCATCGGGGACCAAGCGGAAACGTGCCAGGATCGCGGCGGCCTGGAGATGATCGTGCGCGGCGGCGATCGCCAGCCAGCGGCCGGCGGCATCGGTGTCCCGGGCCACCCCGCGCCCCAGCAGATACATCCATCCGATATGATATTGCGCATCGGCGTTGCCGGCATCGGCCGCCGAACAATAGAGCGCCATGGCGCGGGCGGTATCCTGGACCATTCCCTCGCCATGCTCGAACCGCTGGGCCAGTTCCACCTGCGCCGACGACGAATTGGTGGCGGCTTTCCCGTCAATCGGCAGGATGGTCAGCAAAAGCGGGAACAGGAACGCGGCGGCCCGGTTCACCGCCGCCGCCGCCCCGATCACTGAAGCAATTGGGGCGCGAGTCCGAACACCCCGACGACGATCAAGTAGATCGCCACGATGTAATTGAGCAATCCCGGCTGGAGCAGGATGAGGATGCCCGCCACCAAGGCGATGACCGGCTGGATCGGTATGGAATGGAAATTCATGGCGCGAACCCCTTGGCTGGATTTGCTCTCGTGGCGGGCGGCCCGGCCGCGCGGGCGGATCGGGTGGCGGGCCAAGGGCGATGACGAAGATAAAGGCCCCCGCGTCACCCTGGGGAGACACGGAATTTACCTACCGATGGCGCCCAGAAAGCCGCGCCCCCTCGTCTGCGTAGATTCCGGGGATGCCGTCACGCCAAGGCCGTCCTTAAGGTCGAAACAGCCAATCGCGGCGGCGGCACGCTTCAAGGGTGGGAAATCACGTGGTCAAAGTCATCATCGCGGAAGACGATCTGGCGATCGCCGCCCTGCTCAAAGAGGCCCTCGAGGCCTCCGGGTACGAGGTCTGCGGAATCGCGGACACCGTTGCCGGCGCCATCGAGCTGTGCAACCGGACACGGCCGGATCAGGCGATCATCGATATGCGACTGGCCGACGATGGCTGCGGGATGGACGTCGCGGCGGGGATCGCTCACCGCGAGACGATCAGCATCCTCTATGCCACCGGGAACGCGGGCTACTCGCTGCTGACGGCAGCCGATGGCGAGGCCTGCATCACCAAGCCCTACCATGCCGGAGACCTCCTGCGGGCGCTGCAAATCGTGGCCGAGATCAAGCGCCACGGAACGGCGTCAAGGCCGTTCCCCACGAATTTCCAGGTCCTGCGACCGGCCCCATAGGCCGCCGCCGCGAGGGGGGCCCCGACATCACTTGCCGATTCGAACCTGGGTGAAGGCGAGGGCGCCATTGGCGCACCGGGTGGCGATCAGCCTGGCGGTCCTCGTGGCGCCTTGGGCGGCACCGCCGTCCATGGCGAAGTTCACCGCCTGATAGGGCACGTCGAAGGTGAGGAAGCGACCATCCTCGGAGGCCTTGATTTCCTTGGCGCCGCCATCGATGAACACCGGCGTGTCGAACGAGGCGGACAGCAGCTTGGCGGCGATGTGGGGAACCATCGAGGCAACCGACGCCCCCTCGACGCCGTTCTCGACCACGACACCGTCGGAGGCCTTGGGGCACTGGTCGGGCTGATCGGGAACGTGGAGACGGGCGATGGCCTGACGCTCGGCATAGCCATTGGCCGCCACGAGGTCCGATTGGGTCACCACGAACTGGTTGGATCTGGCGACGGAATAGTAGGTGGCGAAGCCCACAATGAGACTCTCGAAGACCATGTCGCGCCCTCTCCCAACGGAGCAATTCAGAAATAACTTCTGATCGCGCACATGATGAAAATCCTCATCATGTTTATCCGTCGGCACGGACCTTATATCTCGGGAGCATCCTGGCGACAGGATCGGAAACTACTTATATATTTCCGATTATTTTTTGCATGTGTATTGAACACAAAATCAGACTTCGCCGTTTCTCTTTGGCGCAACACTTCGTCCACTCAGCGCTCGCTCACCGCGTCCTCCAGGTCGGCGAACAGCGGGCCGGCGACCGCCCCCAGCACCGAACGGGTCCCGGTAAGGATGGCCACCGAAACGGGGACGCCCGGCGACAATGGATAGACCTCGCCGCGCTCGCCTTGAAACGCCAGGGCTTCGGGCGCGATTTCGACCATGTAATTGAACTGCCCGGAACGCTCGTCGGCGGAACTGTCGGGAGCGATCTGCGTCACGCTGCCGGTCAGCGGGTGGAGATGGCTGTCCGGCGGAATCAGATTGATCCGCGCCTTCTGTCCCAAACGGACATGGCCGACCTCGGCCGCCGGCAGCTTGACGCTGATTATGCGCTTGGCGTCGTCGGGAACGATTTCCACCGCCGACTCGCCGGGCCGCAGCGTGGCGCCGACGCCGGTGACCGCGATGGTTTTGACGGTTCCGCCCACCGGGGCGACGATGTGCATGCCGTCAAGCCGCCGTTCCAGCTTGGGGCGCAGGCTGGCGACGCTGTCCAGTTTGGTGTGAGCATCCTTCAGCGACTTGGCGATCTCCTCCTTCCAGCTATCGTCGGCCGTCGCCAGGCGGCGGCGCGCCTTCTCCTCATTGGCCTGGCCTTCCTGTAGGCGGCCGATCAACTCGGCGATACGGGCCTCGTCCTCGTTGAGTTGGAATTTTGACGCCAGCCCCTGCTCGACCAACGCGCGCCGCGCCAGCATGCGGTGTTGCAGCGGCACCAACGAGGTGGCGAAGCCGGCCACCGAGGCGTGGTAGGCGGCGATCTCGCTTTGGACGACCGACAATTCCTCGCGATGGCGATGCTGGCGGGTATTGAACATCGCCTCCTGCTGGGCGACCAACGCCGTCGCCATGCCGGTGAAGTCGGGTACCGCCCCCAGACTTTCCGCATCGAGACGCCGAATGTCGCCGGTCAAAGCGTCGCCCTCGGCGACATTCTGGGCGAGATCGGCGCTCGCGGCGGCCGAGTCCAGGTCGATCAGCGGCGAGCCCGCGACCACCCGCTCGCCGATTCGGACGTAAAGTGCCGCCACCGCGCCGCCCTCGGCATGCCCCAATATCCGCACCCGCTCGGGAGGAACGACCCGGCCGCTGGCCGAAGCCATGATGGCGATACGGGTGTTGGCCGCCCAGAGATAGCCGGCGACGAACACCGACAGCACCGCCATCAATGCCACTTTGATCGTCAGGCTGGGATGGTGGCGGTCGGGATGGGGACGGAAGTTCGCCAGGGAATCGGTTGTCGGCGTCACCGGATCCCGCGGCGAGATGGCGGGCGGAACGCGATTCTTGGCGGCAATCTGGTTCATGACCGCGCTCCGGAGGTTGCCGCGACGTCCGTCCGACCGGGGCCGGAAGGGGGCTCGCGCAGGAAACGGATGACGGCTTCCATGGCCGGCTGCCCACGCCTCAAATCGGCCAGGACGCCGGTGGCTTTCAGCGCCATGCCGATCGCCCGGGACGAGATCAGGCCGATTCCGAACAAGGTGCCGGGCGACAGCGTCCCCTCGACCACCATCACGGCGCCGACCGCGAGGACGAAGGCATAGGCGACGCTGTTGGCGGCGCCGATGGCGCTCTCGCGGACATTGCCGACACGGGCGACCGCCGAGCCCCGATCCATCCAGGCGATCATGGCCGCGATCAACCTGCCGTCCGGCGGCGCGGCGAAAATGGCGCCGCGCGCCCCGTCCCGGCCGGCCCCCGCCACCGTCGCCACCCGCGACAACGCCACCTCCAGTCCGATGGCGGTAACCAGGGCGGCGGTGGCGGCGACGCCGATGCCGGCGGACAGCAGCCACAAGGCGGTCAGATAGAGGATGACCGCGGCGATATCCATGAAGGCGGCGATCTTGGCCGCCGAGTAGGTGCCGGAAATCATTTCCAGCGCGCCCACCGCTCGGCCCAATTCACCTTCCGCCGCCCGCGAGATGACCTCGACGCACAATGTGTCGTCCGCCGCCAGGCAGACGCCCTCGAGCAGACGGTGACGCAGGGCGCGCAACGCCACCTCGGCGCCGATGGCGATGGCCAGCCCCACCGACATGGTGATCAGCGTTCCCATTTGACCATGGGCGGTGAAGCGCCCCATCACCTGGGCGGCGTAGACGCTGGGCATCAGCCCCAGGATGGCGATCAGGATCGACAGCGCGACCGCCATTACCGCGAGGATCGGCTGGGCGGACAAACGGCGGGTGATTTCCGAGAACATCGCAACCTCCGGCGAACGCCCCTTTAGACGAGATGGAACCAATGGCTGTCCAAGCCGGCCACATGGACATTCTGGAGCGTGACGTCGTGATTGGCCGAAAGATGGAGGACGGCGTCGCCGGCGGCGTTGACGGTGGCGTGGGAGATCAGATCCAACGCCGTCATGGCGGTGCCGCCGCCGCTGATTTCCAGCGTGTCGAAACCGGGCTTGAAGGCGACGACGGTGTCGTGGGCGGCGGTTCCGACCTGGAAGGCGAAGGTATCGACGCCCGATCCACCTTTCAGGTAATTGGTGCCGGCGCCGCCATCGAGCCGCGCCGTACCGGAACCGCCGAACAGGAAGTCGTCACCGCCGCCGCCACGCAGCACGTCGTTGCCGCTTCCGGCGATCAGGATGCTGTCGCCGCCGCCGGCGACCAGCACGTTGTTCCCCGAATGGGCCGCCAACAGCCCATTGGCGGTGGCCGCGACGGTGGTGCCGCCATCGCCGTAATAGACTTCGGCGTTTTGCAGATGGTGGCCGTCGGCCAGGGTGGGCGTGATGTCCCAGGTCTGCGAGGTGGCGTAGCCGCTGGCGCTGTTGATCAGATTCGGGGTCAGGCTGGTGAGATAGGCGTAGGCGGCAAGGTCGTCGGCGCTGTGGGTGACATCCCATTCCGCCGCCAGCGACGCCTTGGCGATGGCGGCATAGCCCCCGCCGGAATCGTCGGGATAGCCTTCCAACTGGGTGGGGGGCGCCTGTCCCGCATAGGTCGAATTGTAGACCTGCGCCCAGGTCTGGAACGTCGCGACGCCGGGATCGCCGGGGCCGGTCGGATTGTAATGCGACAGATCCGAATTGGGATCGGCGATATTGATCCAGTAGCCGGTGCCGTGCAGCGGATTGTAGCCGTCGCCGCCGTTCAGGAAGCGGCCGGCGATGAAGTTGTTCTCCCAGGTCATGAATTCCTTGGCCCCGGCGAATCCCAGGTCGGCGGCATGCGCCATGGCCAGCACCAGATAGTCCTGCTGCCACGGCGCCGTCAGGTCGGGGTGATAGGAATCGAAGACGTATCCCTGCAACAGCCCTTCGGCGGCGCCCTTGGCGGTGCCGACATATTCGTGAAGAAGGTTCTGGATATTGTTTTCCAGGGCCTGGGTGAAATAGGCCTTGAGCGGATCGCCATCGGCACTGACGTAGGCGGCGTCGGCGAGATCGCGGATGCTCCAGGCGATTTCGCGGACCTCGCCCATGACGATGCCGGCGGCACCGCCGCGATAGCCCGGATTGTAGGACAGCAGGTCGTAATTGGCCTGGGCCTGGACCTGATGGACGTAGGTGTCGCCGCCCTGGGTGATTGCCGCCATGTAACTCAGTTCCGAGATGTGGGCGCTATCCAGCGTCCAGCCGCTTTGCGTCTGGATCGTGTCGAAATTGTTGGTCGGCTTGACGGCGCTTTGGTTCCGGCCGTCGAGCCAGAGATCGGGATGATTGGCGATGGTGACCATGCCGCCATCGGCGTTGACCGCATGGAACGGTGAGGACCCGGCGGCGTCGGCGTTGGCCAGCATCACCTGTTCGGCGGCTTGGTTCTGGGAAACCAGCCAATTGGCGCTCCACCCATTGGCGATGCCGATGTCGCTGCGGCCGCCGGTGGTCGGCTCGTATTGAACGACCTCGGCATTGCCCAGCAGACTGTGATTGCCGGCGGCGATCGCCGCGAGGTCGGCGTTGACGCTGTTGGCGGTGACGCCGACCGAGGTGTCGTAGCCCATCACCGCCCCGGTCTGTTCCAGGTAGGCGACATTGTAGACCACATGGTCGGAGGGGGCCGCCGCCCGCCCGGCGGCATTGCTCCACACATCCTGATGCCATTCCTGCATCGGGACCTGGCTGATCCCGGCCTGGCTGAACAAAGTCTGCCCGTGGCTGGTGATGGCGACATCGTAGTTGTAGGTCTTGGCATCGACGCTGAAGATGTGGTCGTTGCGGGCCTGAACATCGGTCGAGAAGGTCCCGTCGGCGTTACCGCGAATGTTCAGCACGACATGCAGCGAGCCGTTGACCGGCACATCGACCTGAACCTCGCCGGCGAGCGGACCGGACAGGACGGTCTTGGCGGTGCCATTGGCCAGTGCGGCGGTCAGCGCCTGCGCCGCGTCGATGGTCTGGACGCTGGAGGAGCCGTCGGCGCTGTGGAAGGTGAGCGCCAAATGGGCGTCGTAGCCATGGGCGGCGAAGCCGTGGGGATCGACGGCGGATGCCGGGGCCGCCGCGCCGCCCGCCCGGTCGAGTATGACATCGATGGCGGAATGGGCCGGGATCGACGGCGCGGCCAACGACAGCACCGCCTGCTGGACCGAGCCGTCGGGGTAATGGGTGCGGACATCGACCTGAACCGTCACTTCGTGGCCGTTCACCAGGGCGATCAGATGCCCGCCGGCCGGCAAGTCTCCCTTGGCGAAGACCTGGCCGAAGGTGACGGTGCGCGCCTCGCTGGCGACGGCGGTATTGTTTTCGAGGTGAACCGCGACGATGTCGTTCGCACCGGTGGCCGCCGAAACCGCCGGCGCATGATCGATGGTTCCGCCGCTTTGTACGCCGGTGGGGATGGATGGCGGAGAGACCGTGGCCGCCGGCGCCGAGAAGCTCGCGCTCGCCACATCATAGACCGAATTGGCGAAGGCGATCTTGGCAATGCCGTCAAGATGAACCGTGGTGCCGGTGGCATGGGTGTCGGTGACGTCGAGGCCGCCGGCGGCGTTCTTGGCGATGCTGTACCAGCTATCGTAATTGGCAAAGGACGCGGTGTCGGTTCCCCCCATACCCTCGACCAGGCGGGTATTGGCCCCCACCACCAGCTTGTCGTTGCCGGAGGTGCCGTCGATCTCCCCCAGTTGGGTGCCGTCGGCGAATTTCAGCACCTGGATGTGGTTGGCGGTAACCGCCAGATGGGTGGCGTTGTCGACGACGCTAAAGGCGCCTTCGGCCAGCGAGGTCACCGTATAGGCGCTTTGGGCCTTGGCGAAGACGGCGGTGTTGATGCCGCCGCCGCCCTCGACCACCTGCGCCCCGGCCGGGACCGTCAACGTGTCGTTTCCGGCGCCGCCCACCATGGTCATCTTGCCGGAAGCCGTGTCGTAGGTCAGGCCATCGGAAAACTTGAGGGAGGCGATGCCGTCAAGGTGAACCATCGTGCCGGTGGCGTGGATGTCGGTGACGTCGAGACCGCCGGCGGGGTTCTTGGCGATGCTGTACCAACCGCTGTAATTGGCGAAGACGGCGGTGTCGGCGCCGCCCTTGCCCTCGACCAGGCGGGTATTGGCGGTCACCTGCAGGGTGTCGTTGCCGGCGGTGCCGTCAACCTCGCCCAGCTTGGTGCCGTCGGCGAATTTCAGCACCTGAATGTGGTTGGCGGTAACCGCCAGATGGGTGGCGTTGTCGACGACGCTGAAGGCGCCGGCCGACAGCGAGGTCACCGTGTAGGCACTTAGGGCTTTGGTGAAGACGGCGGTATTGATGCCGCCGCCGCCATCGACCACTTGGGTCCCGGCGACGACGCTTAGCGTGTCGTTTCCGGCGCCGCCAAGCATGACCATTTTCGCCGAGGCCGTGTCGTAGGTCAGGCCATCGGAGAATTGAAGGGCGGCGATACCGCTGATCGTCGTGTTGCGCAAGGTCCCGTAAACCGTGTCGGTAACGGTCAGCGAGCCATTGGCGTTCCTGACGATCTGGTAGCTGTCGTGACCATGGCCGAGGACGACGGTGTCGCCGACAAAATTACCGGTGATCGATTGCACCGGATTGGGCGTGTTCGGGATGGCGAAGACCTGATTCGCCGCCGTGGCGGCGATGCTCCACTGGCCGCTGGCGCCGTTGTAACTCCAGTGATCGGCGAACGTATAGGTGTTGGCGCCGCTCAGAGGCGTGTCCGCAACCCCCGCGATCGAACTGTGCAACACCTTTGAGCCATCGGGGTTGGTGACGACGCGGTAGCTCGCGGACTCGTACTTCAGATTGATGACGGCCATATCGAACCCCTTCCTCTACCACACTTGCTGACGCCGCATGACACACACAAAAGCAATACGCGCCGCAGCATGTATAGACGAGGTTACGACACAACATCAACAATAATAATACTAATAAATTATGATCGCGCATATAACCATATTTATATTTACCATTTCGCTAACGTTGCGCCATCTATTGCATAAAATTTGCGGAAGAGGCCAAAATATGAACGGAAATACGACGGAAAACATTACACAACACTGGAAGGTAAACCTTACACTTCTCGGCCACAGATCGCGAAAGTCGGCGCATTCGTGCGGCCGGCACGATCGTTGCGTAGCTGAGAATGATTTCATGTCGTGGGGGGCGTGATTTCCCGGTGTCCGCCAGGGACACAGGTCGCTGCCGAGGAGGCAAGCCCATGATCGCCAGACATCTCGTCCCATCGACTATCAACTTGGCATTGAACGCGGCAGGGTGGACCTTGGCGTCGACGCCATCTTCATTGGACGTGACGACAGACAGCTTCCTCCAGTGCCGGATACCGATGGGGTATCAATGGAACCGGCCCTTGACGAGGCGTCCTCGGGCGATCCGCTTCAGCTGGGGCGGCATCCTGCGCCGATACGATCCGGCCCCCTCGGTCGCGATGACCAAGGCGGTGATGATCCCCCGCCTGCTGATGACGGATGTCGCCCGCTATCTCGCCCGCTTCGGCTGCTCGCCGCTGACGGCGCCGCCGGCCCTGATCCGGGACGCGTTGGCCGCCATCGCCGACCCGGTACGTCGGAGCGTCGATTCCCGGGCGTTTCAGCCCCGCGTTCCCTGGTGACTCCGAGAAGCGCCATCGACACGCCGCAGGCCGCGGCGGACCTGGCGCATCAGCGGATATTCGATCATCACCGACACCAGGACACCCCCACCGATGCCGGCGGCGGCGACCAGCCCGAAGCCAGCCCATGGCGGCGCCCACCCGGCTAGGCCGCCGGCCGTCCACAGCTTGTAGGACAGGCCGATCCAGGTCAGATGGAAAAGATAGATCGAATAGGACGCGCGCCCCAACCACAACAGCCGGGACGGAACCGCGATGGCCCCTTGCCGCTCCATCTCGACCAGCCCGAGGACGATCAAGGCGGACGGCACGCCATAGGCCAGCCGCGCCCATGGCGCGTAACCGTCGAGGAGGCCGAACACCTCGGCGGCGGCGGCGGCGGCGAAGGACGACAGGCCGAGCGCGAACAGCGTCCGCGCGAAGGGAACGGTGCCCCGCCGCAGCCACAGCGCCGCGCCCATGCCGAACAGGAATTCCAGGTTATAGGCCGAGAAGAAGGCCGATGGCGGAATCGTCCATCCGCCGGCCAAGCCGACGACGATGACGGCGAACCACGCGACGAGAACCGCCGCCCCCATCCTTCGGTGAAGGATCAGGGTGGCGAAAAGCACATAGAAAATGACCTCGTGCTGCAAAGTCCAGGAGACGCCGACGATCGGCTCGCCGCTGGTCGGTAGAAGCAATGCCGCCCACACCACGTCGAACGGCGACGGCGGGAGGTGATGGCTGGACACCAGGGCGATGGCGACGGTCACCGCCAGGATGACCCAATAGATCGGGTAGATGCGGGTACACCGCCGCAGCGCGTAATGGACCAGACGGCCCGGCCGTCCGAAATCGCCGATATGAATGAACAGGATGATGAAACCGCTGATGACGAAAAAGAAGTCCACGCCGGCATGGCCGAATTGGAAGGCCTGCCGGCCGAGCGGGAAGCCGACATCCTTATCGAAGTGACGGGCGGCGTGATAAAACACGACGATGGCGGCGGCGATTCCCCTCGCCATTTCAATGGACAAGAGCTTGTCCGCCACCGGCGTCATTTTCCCGTGCATGGGCCTATTTCCGTGGAACGATGGCGAAGGTCGGATTGTCCGGGAAGGCCAGCACCATCATCGGCGCCTCGACCCGCAGGCGGGCGAAAGCCTCGGCCGCGCCCGGAATGTTGAAGTCGGCGGCGACCGCCAAGGCGGCGGCGGCGTTGGCGACATAGCCCCCGGCCGACGCCGGGTCGCCGAACGGAAAAGTCGCCGGACAGGCCTTGGCATCCGGCCAGTTGAGGACGAACAGATCCTTCAGCGTCGGAACGAAACGCCGGTCGCCCGCCCGGATCTTGATGTAATAGCCGGGGGCCATCTGATGACAGAAACCGGCCGCGTCCGAGGTCCAGCGGCCGACGGTGAATCGGGCGAGCCAGCGCAGGATGTCCTCGGCACCGGGAACCCCCAATTCGGCCATATGGCCGACGGCCAGGAACAGGAAGTCCTGCTGCCAGGGAGACATGATGCCGGGATCGTCCGGCTTGGGGATGATGCCCAGGAGCGGGCTGCGCTCGACGTCCGGATTGTTGACGAAATTCTTGAGATACCAGGAAACATTCGTCCGCAGCCGGTCATTGAAATAGGCTTTCATCGGATGATCGTCGGGCAGGATCACCGCCGCTTCCGCCAGGGTGCGCAACGACCAGGCCTGGCCGCGCACCTCGTTGGCGGCGATCAGGCCCTTGGCGCCGTCGCGGTAGCCGGGATCGACACTGGCCAGGACCCAATCGGCCCAAAAGGCGACCTCCTCCAGATAGAACAGATCGCCGGAGAGCAGATAGGGAAGATAGAACAGGGACGGGTGGTGGGCGATCTGCGGCGTCCATGGCGTGTCACCGACCGTCAGCGCGGGAAAGGCGTCGTGGGCGCTTGGGCTGCCCGGCCCCATCACCACCGTCGGATGATCGTCCAGGCTGACCGGCAGGTCGGTCTTGCGGTCCCGATAGTGAATGGGAATCCCCGCCCCGGCGTCGGCATTGGCGAAAAGCGCCGAACGCGCCCGAGAATCCATGGTCAGCAGATAGACCACCGCCCAGCGCGGCAGCGGCCCGATATCCGGCCGCCCGCCGGTGGTCGGCATGTAAAGCGTGACCTGCGCCGACCCCATGGGGCCGGTATCGGCCTTGGACAGGGCCAGGGCATCGCGATCCATCACCTCGTTTGGAATGGACAGGCGGGGGTCGAAATGGGGAACCGCCCGGCTATCCAGCAGATAGGCGATGTCGTGGACGATTTCGGGCTCGTCCGAACCCTCGGACCAGACCGCCTTGTGCCATCGGCCATGGTGGGTGTGGGTCACGTCGGCACGGCTGTAGACGGCCACGCCATTGCGACGGATGGTGACGTCGTAGGTCAGGTTTCCCGGCCCCGGCTCGTAGGCCCAGTCGTTTTCCACCACGACATCGGCGCGGGCCGTCTTGGCCTGGGGATAGCGGCGAAGATGGAAGCGGGCGGCGAGCCGGGGATGCGGCAGCCCGGTCGTCCGCGACAGGAATGGCACGGCGATGTCGCGCTCCACCGCCACCGGCCCGTCGAGCCAGGGCTTGCCCTTGCCGCCGTCTCCCAACGCGGCGACCCAGACTTCCGGTTTCTCCACCGCGAGATAAGGCTGGACCGAGACCATCGCCCGACCGCCATGCTCGGCGCTTACCGTGAACGCCTCGCCACGCTCGACCGTGGTGATCCACAATTTCTCGTAGCCGTCGTTGGCGTCGTTCCAGCGGGCGCGATAGCGCTTGCTGCGGTTGTTGATCAACGGGACGAACGCCTTGGCGATAAGCATGAAGGGGGTCATCGCCCCGCCGGACATTTCGGGGGTAACCGTCAGATCGAACCGTTCGTCGCCGATCTTGAGCGCCACCGCCGCGCCACTCTCGAACGGGATTCCCGGTTTTTCCCCACGGCGGTCGCCGAATTTCACCACGCTGACCTGACGGGAAAAGACGCTCAGTTCGACACTCAGGTCAAATGCCGGCGGATCGCCCGAGGCCACCGCGGCGGGCGGCGGGTCGCTCCGCAATAGCGCGATGGTTCGCGCCCCGTCGGCGGCCGAGGCGGGAAGCACCGCGCTGACAACGGCGAACCGCAGCGACCCGTCGGCGTGGGTGGACCGGCCGTCGAGCTGCAAGGCGAAGCGATTGCCCTTGTCGTCACGCCCCGACAGATTGGCATGGCCCGGAACGTCGCCCGGCTTGAACACCTGGCCGAAGGTGACCGGCCGGGCCTGACCCCGTCCGCCCGGCCAGACGACCCGGACACAGGTGATCGCGTCGGACGGACAAATGGCGCCCCGGGGAGCGGTCACCGGCGGAGGAGGCCGAGCGACGGCGGCTTTTGCCATCGCGGGCGGCGCCGAATTCGGTTCTTCCGGGCCGACCGTGACGATTTGACCGTTGGGCAGCCGCTTGATCGCCGGCACCGGCGAGCCGGACGGCAATCGCGGCGGATCATCCGCCGCCCAGGCGCCCAGGCCAATGACCAGGCCGCCGACGATGGCGGCAAGGCCCGACAGATGACACCGCCGCTTCATCGATGAGCCCATTGTCCGGGAACGCCGATATGGCCCCCTCTTTGTCGACACGGTAAGCAGCGGAAATGTTAGTGAGTACCATCGGAAAATACTCACATCCGTCTTCTTGGCGCATCCATCCTGTCAATTGGCGGCTCTATGCCGTTATATCTGACAGGAAGAATGACGACAGGAAGTCCTGTGCAGGAAAATTACTGCTCACGCATTATTTCTCCGGAGCGCGCCACTCATCAGGAGCGGTCGCTATGGGCCGAATTTTGTCGAACAACATCCGGCCTCGACACGCCCTTTCTGTCATTTTCCTATGTGCTCACCGCGTCGCGCGCCCTGCGCAATGTGCGCATTTGCGTGATCGAGCGGGCCGGCCAGGTGGTCGCCTTCTTCCCGTTCCAATTCCCCGACCTTGGGCATCGCCTTTTGGGCTTCGGCCAGCGCGTCGGTGGCGAGCTCAGCGACTATTTCGGCATGATCGCGGCGGAGGGAATCCACATCCCCCCGGATCGACTGCTGCGGCTGGCGGGGCTGAACGCCCTGCTGTTCACCCATCTTGATGAAACCCAGGCGCGGTGCGGCTTGACCGGAACCCAGCCGCAGACCGGCTTGCTGATCGACCTGTCCCTGGGCGGCGAGGCCTATTGGAGCGCCTTGAAGCGAACCGACAAGCGCTTCGTCGCCGACACCGAGCGGCGCGAGCGCAAGCTGATCGAAGCCCATGGCCCGCTTCGATTCTCGTTTCGCCACGAGAATCCGGGGGCGGAACTGGATCGCCTGATCGCCCGGAAGCGCGAGCAATATGGCCGCACCGGCGTCGAAGACGCCCTGGGCGACGAACGATCGCGCCGGTTCCTAAGGCTTCTGGCCGAAGGCGACGACCCGCTTTGTCGCGGCATCGTCAGTACCCTTCACGCCGGCGACACCTGGGTGGCATCGCATTTCGGCCTGATGCACCGGGACACGCTGCACTTCTGGTTCCCGGTCTACAACCCCGAGCTTCAGCAATTCTCGCCCGGTCGGGTGATGGTGACCTCGATCATCAAGAGGGCCGACGAACTGGGCATTAGGCGGATCGATCGCGGTGTCGGCGACAGCCCGGCGAAGCGCGATTTCGCCAACGTCGAGCACACGTTCACCCGCGGACTTTGGTATCGGCGGAATTTACCGGCGATATTTGTCCGCGCCGGCCTGTCGCTGCGATGGCGCCTGAAAAGCGCGTGAGATAATGCCCAGGCTCGTCAGCGTCATCATTCCCGCCCACAACGCCGCGCGAACGCTTGAGCGCGCGCTGAAATCGGTCTTCATCCAGGCGTATGAGCCGCTCGAGGTGATCGTCGTCGACGACGGCAGCGGCGACGGCACCGCCGAGGTGGCGAGCGCTTTCAGCGGCGGCGAACTCCGCGTCCTCCGCCTGGAACGCTGCGGCGGCGCCGCCAATGCCCGCAACCACGGCATTGCCGCCAGCCGGGGCGCGTTCATCGCCTTTCTCGACGCCGATGACGAATGGGGCGCCACCAAGCTGGTCAAGCAATTGGCGATCCTCGATGCCGACCCGGCGATGAGCTTTGTTTCCTGCGGCGCCAGACTGATTGCGCCCGACGGCGGCGATCGCGGCAATCTCTACCCCGGTCGGGCGCCGGCTTGCGGCGACCAAGCCTGGCGGGTGCTCCTGGCCTATAATTTCATCGCCACACCCAGCGTCGTCGCCCGCCGCCACGCGTTGGCGGAGGCCGGCGCCTTCGACATCGCGCTCAAGGTCGGCGAAGACCAGGACATGTGGATCAGGCTCGCCGCGATGGGGAGCGTCGGATATGTCGACGAAATGCTGGTCCGGGTCCACGAAACCCCCGACAGCCTGTCCAGCGGCAACTTTCAGGACCAATTGGTCTATACCTTGCCGATGATCCGTCGGCATGTCGAAAGGCGGCGGGGCGAACTTTCCCCCCGTGAAGTCAATGCGATCCTGGGCAACCGGCTGGGCCGCCTTGGCCGGTCGGCCCTGGGACGTGGCCTGCGAAGGGATGGCGTCGCGCTCATTCTCGGCGCCATGCGTCTGGGCAACCATCCGATCGGGAACGCGCTGCTGCTGCTCCGCGCCGCGATCCCGGTCCGCTGGCTTGACCGGGTCCGGCGGCGGCGATAAGGCCCCCGCCCTCACCGTGTCAGCGCGACGACGGAAGCCAGGAAGGCTTCGAGATCGTGGCGCA
>Ga0265327_10001697_pt1 | contig 26322 bp, 20 predicted proteins | sample 41621metaG_FD_202089 | JGI IMG/M metagenome (GOLD analysis project Ga0265327, IMG submission 202089) | Rhizosphere microbial communities from Carex aquatilis grown in University of Washington, Seatle, WA, United States - 4-16-21 metaG | ecosystem: Host-associated > Plants > Roots > Rhizosphere...
GTGGTCTTCGGGAACAGGGGATCGGGCCTGGCGCTGGTTTTTTATTCTAGGGCTGCTGGCCGGCGGTGTGACGCTGGCGGCTTTCCACCCTGAAGCCTTTGGCGATTCCCCGTCATCTTTGACGATGCTGCTTTTGGCGGGTTTCCTGGTGGGCCTGGGTGCCCGCGTTGGCAACGGCTGCACCAGCGGCCACGGCGTCTGCGGCCTGTCCCGCCGCTCCCTGCGCTCCCTGGTCGCCACCTTGGTGTTCATGGGCACGGCGATGGCCACGGTCTATTTGGCCAAGCACAAGCTGGCCGTTTTGGCGCTGGGGGTGGCGTCGCTTGAAGCCGTGTTGGCCGTGGCCGGGTTCGAGGCTTGGACAGGGCAGGGCTGGGCATGAAACAGATCAGCGCCTTGTTTTGTGGCTGGCTTTTCGCCGTCGGGCTGGGTATCGCCGGCATGACGAAGCCTTCTAAAATCATCGGCTTCCTCGACGTGGCCGGGGCCTGGGATCCGAGCCTGATGTTTGTCATGGGCGGCGCGGTCAGCCTCGGTCTGTTCTCGTTTGCCTGGGTGCTGAAACGCCGCGCGCCGGTGTTGGACGAGAAATTCGTGCTGGCAGAGAAAGCCGCGATAGATTCTGAATTGTTGGCCGGGGCCGCGCTGTTCGGGATAGGCTGGGGCTTGTCGGGCTATTGCCCGGGACCGGCCTTGGTGTCGCTGGTGATCGGCAATGGTTCCGTCATCGCGTTTGTCGCGGCTATGCTGGCGGGATTGGGGGTTGGGCAGTGGTGGGTGGGAAATAAACGATAAGGGCATACACGCTTTGCCGCTTATCTAGACGCCGCGCACCCATGTTGACATTGCCCGCTTACATTGCGGTATTGTAGGCGCAGGGTGGGCATAGGTCTCTCACTGTCTGCGTCTTGGAACTTGTGCCGGTTTGGTTGGTTGGTAAGCTTTTAAACCAGCATCGCCCGTTAGAATTTCGACCTCATACCCGGCCCGCGCGTAATGTTCGGCAACGTCTTTGATCGTGGCATCTCCGATAGAAAACCCGGATGCGGCCAGTGCAGGCCATTCCGCCGCCAACTTCTTCAAGTGTTCGGCTTCCCATAATAGAGATTGGTCGGTGAAGGCAGCCCAAGGCGTGTCGGAGTCAGCAGCCTTGCGTAGATAATCCGCAAGGCGTGTCGCCAATTCATGACGATCCCGATCCCCGCCATAACGATCCCGGGGGGCCTGGGCGATATGGTTGCCGGTTTCAATCAAGCTGGCTAAAGGCAGCACGAAAGTGCTTTGCTTGTCGCACTCTTGATCGACAAGTTCTTGAATTCGGGCTTGGTTCCAACGGTCTTCGATTGGCCCGGCTTCGTCTTTGCCCGGCACTGCCAGCCAACAGCACAGCACCGAGGTGTCGAAAATCAACACCCGCCGACTCATCCTTTATCCCCGCTGTGCAACGCTTGTTCAATCAAGCCTTGGGTGGATAAACGGCCTACCGCGCCCTGTGCCAACAACTTGGGCAGTTGTTCAATATCTTCGAGCAAGGTTAAGCGGCTGCAACCCGTGGCAAAATCGCGGTGCGCAACGGTGATGAATGGCACCAAATCCGTTTCCATCGCATCCAGCAGCGCGGGATTGTGGGTCGTCACCAGCACATCCACCCGGCGTTCGCCGCCGACCGTGCGCAGCATCTCCAGCAGCAGCCGGGCGCGGGAAGGATGCAAGCCATTGTCCACTTCCTCGACCACCAACAAGCTGCCCGGCGGGCGGGTCAGCAACGCGGTCAAAATGCCGAGGAAGCGCAACGTGCCATCCGACATGCCCCGCGCATCCACGGTCGGCGGCTCGCCCTCATCCGTCCAATGCTCCTCGCAGTACAACATCGCATCGCTTTTGAACTTGCCTACCGGCTCGGCGTAAACGCGGCGGATGTCGCATTCGGGCAGTTGGCTGGCGTAGAACGTCAATTTGTCTTCGATTTCCTTGCGCTTGGCCTCTGGCATCGCCGCGATAACGCCGGCGATGTTGCGGGCGTCGGGGGCTAGTCGGTCGGAAAGGGGCGAGTAATCCCGCATGTGGGAGGGGATTGGGTCAAAAATAAAGATACCGCGTAAGCTTAGGGCTACTGCCGCTATAGCATGATAAAGCTCTTGTTTTAGAGGTTGACCGGTCAATTGAAACAACACCGATTGAGTCCGGCTTGCGAGGCGTGGCATACCTTTTTCGGATTCGCCAAAAGTCAACCAAGAATGGTCGTTATTTAGGCGTGCCATGATGCTGGGCGAATCGCTCTCACAATGCTCTGTCCAGTACAGAGTAGTATTATCGACGGTAGATGTGCGCCTATTATGTGCATCCAAGCCATATTTAATTCGCTGTAATTGCTCGGCGACAAGCTGGCAATGATTGCCTTTAATTTCACACTCGATTTTATAATAATAGTCAGTAAAATCATCGGTGCGGACTTTAACGCCTAGAACGAATAGACTGCTAGGATGCCTAGCTGCCCATTCTACGCCGCCGCGTATACTTTGCACGCTGGTATTATCACCTTGCAATGCGACCGTCAGCAAGAGACCAGATACTACACGGCTTAAGAATTGCAAGCCATCCAAAGCATTGGACTTGCCGCTGGCATTAGCACCTATCAATATGCTGAGGGGATCGAAATACAAAGTAGCAGCATCAAAACTTTTCCAATTTTCCAAATAAAGCTCAGTCACTGCGGCAGGAATATCCGCTTCCCAGTTTATAGATTTAAAAGCGTGTGGTCTTTTACCGGTAATCCCCCAAATCAATCTTAAAAGACCATCTTCTTCATTGTTATCGCGGAGATCTACCCAAGCAAACTCTTTTAGAAAATCTGGCAAATCCGGCTGGTGTGGGCATCCTGGCAGCAAGACAGGAATAACCGGGAGCTTGCGATCAAGAAAAAGTGTTTGTAAGTAGGCTTTCATTTCCATTTCTCCATCATCCCATGGAGCAATCCCGTCGCTGCCTACCAGCACTGCTACTGAGCGGGAACTTTTAATGCTTGCGAAAAATTCTCCCCAAGGATGGCCGGGGCGAAGCTCCCAAACATCTAGGCAAACTTTCAACCCATATGCTTTGAGCCGCTCAGCCAAAGCAATCACGGCTGACCGGTCTTTGCTGTTATACGATAGGAAGACGTCAAACGATTTTTCAGCCATGTACGGTCATTCCTTCAAAGAGTCAACATCATGAATTCTCTGTATCCGAAAAATCAGGTGGCAAGCGGGTAGTTGCCCGCTTAGGCAGGGCAAGTTCAACCCCGCCAAGAGCGGCGAAACGGCTATGAATATGAGTACCTAAGCCATTTTCGGCAGTCGAAGATTGCACGGCTTGCTTAAGAATTTGCCGTGCTTCTTCTTCCATGGAACAACCATGGCTGGCCGCACGTTTGCGCAAACTCGTTGTGATGGATTCGTCGAGATTGTGAATAATGAGATTGCTCATAGGGAACCCTCTATTCAATATTCCCACGCCGCAGCGTGGGAACGAGCCTTTAGGAGCCTCAGATTAAGTCCTTCGACAGGCTCAGGACGAACGGTAAACAGTTGATTCCGTTCGTGCTGAGCTTGTCGAAGCATGAACGGAATCAACTGACTCAGAGGTTTCTTAAAAGATAACATCCCTCGAAGGGATGTTATCTCTGGCTTTTACTCCGGCTCATAAGCCAAAACCGGCCCCAGCCACCGTTCCGCCTCTTTCAGGCTCAAGCCTTTGCGCTTGGCGTAATCTTCGATTTGGTCTTGGTTGAGTTTGCCGATGTTGAAATATTTCGCCGCCGGATGGGCGAAATACCAGCCGCTGACGGAGGAGGCGGGGTACATGGCGTAGCTTTCGGTCAAAGAGATACCGGCATTGTCCAAGGGATTTAATAGCGAGAACAACGTCGCTTTTTCTGTGTGATCCGGGCAGGCGGGGTAGCCGGGGGCGGGGCGGATGCCTCGGTATTCCTCTTTAATTAACTGCTCATTGCTGAATTGTTCCTCAGGCGCGTAGCCCCAAAATTCCCGCCGCACACGCTTGTGCAGCACTTCGGCGAAGGCTTCGGCGAGGCGGTCGGCCAGCGCCTTTAGCATGATGCTGCTGTAATCATCATGCTGCGCGGCGAAGCGTTCCAAGTGTTGCTCAATCCCTTGGCCGGTACTGACCGCGAAACTGCCGATATAATCTGCCACGCCGACCGGGGCGATGAAATCAGACAGCGCATAATTCGGCTGGCCGGGTGGCTTTATCAGTTGTTGGCGCAGATGGTGGAGCGTCGTCAATACTTCGCTACGAGTATCATCGGTATACAGCACAATATCGTCGCCAATGCGGTTGGCCGGGAAGAAGCCGACCACGGCGCGGGCTATTAGCCAATCTTGCTCAACGATGAGTTTGAGCATCGCTTTGGCATCGTTAAATAGATTCTGCGCGTGTTCTCCGACGATTTCGTCAGTGAGTATTTTCGGGTAACTCCCAGCCAATTCCCAGGTATGGAAAAACGGCGTCCAGTCGATACATTCGGCGAGTTCGGCCAGCGGGTAGCCGTCGAATACTTGGACACCTAAGAAACTAGGCTTAGGTGGAGCATAATCCTGCCAATCGCCACGGAAAGCGTTGGCGCGGGACTCTGCCAATGTGTGCATCGGGGTTTGTTGCTTGCGGCCCGTATGGCGCAGGCGGACTTCCTCATATTCCTGTTTGATTTTCGCTGAGTAATCGTCGCGCAGTTCTTCGCTTAATAAACTTCCGGCCACGCCGACGGCCCGCGAGGCATCGGTGACGTACACCACGGAGCCTGAGTAATTCGGCTCGATTTTCACGGCGGTGTGGGCGCGGGACGTCGTCGCGCCGCCGATCAACAGCGGCATCTTGAAGCCTAGCCGCTCCATTTCCTTGGCGACATGCACCATCTCGTCCAGCGAAGGGGTAATCAAGCCGCTCAGGCCGATCATATCGGCGTTCTCGTCTTTGGCGGCTTGCAGGATCTTGTCGGCGTGTACCATGACGCCCAAGTCCACCACATCGAAGCCGTTGCATTGCAGCACGACGCCGACGATGTTCTTGCCGATGTCATGCACGTCGCCTTTGACCGTCGCCATGATGATTTTGCCGTTGGACTGCACTTCGCCGAGCAGCGCTTTTTCCGCTTCCATATAAGGCATCAAATGCGCGACGGCTTTTTTCATGACGCGGGCGGATTTGACGACTTGCGGCAAGAACATCTTGCCTTCGCCGAATAAATCGCCGACCACGTTCATGCCGTCCATCAGCGGGCCTTCGATGACATGCAAAGGCCGTTCGACTTCCAGCCGCGCCGCTTCGGTGTCGATGTCGATGAACTCGTCGATACCTTTAACTAAGGCATGTTCCAAGCGCTTGGCAACCGGCCAGTCGCGCCAGGCCAAGTCTTCTTTTTTCTCCGCCGTTGCGCCGCCGACGCGGTAATTGTCGGCGATGGCTAACAGGCGCTCGGTGCTGTCGGCGCGGCGGTTCTGGATCACGTCTTCGACGGCCTCGCGCAGTTCCGCCGGGATTTCGTCGTAAATCGCCAACTGTCCGGCGTTGACGATGCCCATCGACAGGCCGGCTTTGATCGCGTGGTACAGGAACACCGCGTGGATGGCTTCACGGACGGGATCGTTGCCCCGGAACGAGAACGACACATTGGACACGCCGCCGGAAATCAGTGCGTAGGGCAGGGTGGCTTTAATCCGGCGCGTGGCGTTGATGAAATCCACGCCATAGTTATTGTGTTCTTCGATGCCGGTGGCAACCGCAAAGATATTCGGGTCGAAGATGATGTCTTCCGCCGGGAAGCCAATGCCGGTTAATAACTCGTAAGCGCGGGTGCAGATTTCGACTTTGCGGGCTTCGGTGTCGGCCTGGCCTTGCTCGTCGAAGGCCATGACGATGACTGCCGCGCCATAACGCCGGGCCAGTTTGGCGTGATGGATAAAGGCTTCCTCGCCTTCCTTCATCGAAATGGAGTTGACGATGCCCTTGCCTTGGATGCACTGCAAACCGGCTTCCAAAATCTCCCATTTCGACGAGTCCAGCATGATCGGCACCCGCGCAATGTCTGGTTCGGAACCAATCAGGTTCAAGAATTTCACCATCGCCGCCTTCGAATCCAACATGCCCTCGTCCATGTTGATGTCGATGACTTGCGCGCCGTTTTCAACCTGCGAGCGGGCGACGCTGAGGGCTTGCTCGTATTGCTCCTCGCGGATCAAACGGCGGAACAGCGCGGAGCCGGTGACATTGGTGCGTTCGCCAACGTTGACGAATAGCGAATCCGGGCCGATGTTGAATGGCTCCAAACCGGACAAGCGGCATTGCGGCGGGATGACGGGAATCTTGCGCGGCGGGTAATGCTCGACCGCGTCGTGGATGGCTTTGATGTGCTGGGGCGAGGAACCGCAGCAACCGCCGATGATGTTCAAATAGCCATTCTGCGCCCAATCGGCGATTTCCTTCGCCATGGCTTCCGGGGTCATATCGTATTCGCCAAACTCATTCGGCAAACCGGCGTTCGGATGCGCGGACACGTTCGTGTCGGCGATGCGGGACAGCTCTTCGACATACTGGCGCAGCTTGTCCGGGCCTAAGGCGCAGTTGAAGCCAAACGAAATCGGCTTGACGTGGCGCAGCGAATTCCAGAAGGCTTCGGTGGTTTGGCCGGACAGGGTGCGGCCCGAGGCGTCGGTGATGGTGCCTGAGATCATCACCGGCAGCGTGCAGCCTTGCTCGTCGAAGAACTGCTCCACCGCGAAGATGGCTGCTTTCGCGTTCAAGGTGTCGAAAATGGTCTCGATCAACAGAATGTCCGCGCCGCCGTCCACCAGGCCATGGATGGATTCGGTGTAATACTCCACCAGTTCGGCGAAGGTCACATTGCGGAACGACGGGTCGTTGACATCGGGCGAGATCGACGCCGTGCGGCTGGTCGGCCCCAGCACGCCGGCGACGAAACGCGGCTTGGCGGGATTTTTCGCGGTGAATTCTTCGGCCAGTTGCTTCGCCAGCTTGGTGGCCGTGACATTCAACTCGTAAACCAAATGCTCCATGCCATAGTCGGCCATGCCGATGTGGTTGGCGTTGAAAGTGTTGGTCTCTAAGATATCCGAGCCGGCCTCCAGATAGGCCCGCTCAATGGCCTGGATGATGTGCGGCTGAGTCAAGGCCAACAAATCGTTGTTGCCCTTGAGGTCTTTCGGCCAGTCGGCGAAGCGCTCGCCCCGATAATCTTTCTCCTCCAGCTTGTAGGTCTGGATCATGGTGCCCATGGCCCCGTCCAGGAACAAGATGCGTTCCGCCAGGCGTTGCTTGAACAGTTCGGTGCGTTGGTTGCGGTCGGTCATGTCGGAGGCTCTTCTTTCGGGGCGCTTAAGCGCATTGGCAAAGGCCGCCATTTTAACAGCTTTCGCAAGACAGCCCGGCCCTTTGCCCGCCGCCCGCCGGTTCAGCCTTTGGTGGCGGCGTTGCGATGAGGCACGACCAGCACCGGGCAAGCCGCATGCCGCACGACGAATTCGCTGACCGAGCCGGCCAAAAGCCGCAGGAAAAACCCTTTCTCGACACTGCCCAGCACGATCAGGTCGGGATGCAGCTCGTTGGCGATGGCGACGATGGCATGGCCGGGCTCTTCGTCCGAGGACACCAAGCGAATGTCCGCCGGCCTGCCCAGCGCCGTCCGTGTGCGTTCCAAGGCAGCTTCGCCGTCGGCCTGCTGGCGTTGATATTCCTCCTCCGCCTCCTCGGGCGTTATCAGCGGGCCTTCAAAACCACCGGCCATGTCCAGCGGATTTTCATAATTTTGGATCACCGTCACCAGCGTAATCTCCACGCCGGCACGTAGCAGGCCCAAAGCCGCCTGGGCGGCTTCTATGGCGATATTAGTCCCGTCGGTAGCCACTAACACTTTCATTTCACTGTCTCCTGCGTCATATTGAATACTGTCTGCCGCGCCGGACAAGCCACTGTCGCGCAACGTAAGGATTATTGCCGGCATTGCCTCGGCGTTCCAGCGCAGCAGGAGCAGGGAAAGGGGGACGCATCCCAGGCGGTTTTTATGGGGCGGTGTTTAAACGTGACATTTTTTCTCAAAATTCAGACTTCGCCCGGCACGACAAAACGAGTAGAGTCTATGCTCTATAACGCAGCCGCCATGGCCTGGCCCGCGCCGGCCGACGGCACCCTGACAACCGCCAATCCAACAAGGAGCCAACCATGACCGACTGCCTGTTCTGCAAAATGGTCGCCGGCGAAATCCAGCCCACCGTGGTCTACGAGACCGACCGCATCCTGGGCTTCCGCGACATCCATCCGCGCGCGCCCACGCATGTGCTCATCATCCCGAAACAGCACATCGCCACCCTGGACGATCTCGACGACCCCGGCCTGGCCGGCGAGCTGCTGCTGGCCGTGCGCCTGGTCGCGCAGCAGCTCGGCGTCGCCGACAACGGCTACCGCACCGTCATTAATTGCCGGGGCGACGGCGGGCAGGAGGTTTTTCACCTGCATGTGCATCTGCTCGGCGGACGCAGCATGTATTGGCCGCCAGGCTGATGGCCGCTTAGGCCAAGCGGTCGTGACTCGACCCGCCAAGCCCGGATGCTTTAGAATGCCTTCCGTTGTAAACCGGGTCTTAAGCGACAGAACCCTTTTTCCAAGAGAAATTCCAGGAAACCGTCCATGCGAATGCTTCCGGCCTTATTCATCCCCTTAGCCCTCATGTCCTTCTCCGCCGCCAGCCCGGCGGCGGAAGCCCACAAAGCCCACAAGGCAGCGAAAAAAATGACCGAACACACCATCCAAGTTAAATTCGAGACCACCCAAGGCGATTTCGTCCTCCAACTGGACAAGGCGAAAGCGCCTGTCACTGTGGCGAACTTCCTCACCTATGTGAAGGAAGGCTTCTACGACGGCACCATCTTCCACCGCGTCATCCCCGGCTTCATGGCCCAAGGCGGCGGCATGACGGCGGACATGAAGCAGAAAACCACCCACGCCCCGATCAAAAACGAGGCGGACAACGGCCTGCTCAACAAGCGCGGCAGTGTGGCCATGGCCCGCACCAACGACCCCAACTCGGCCACGGCGCAGTTTTTCATCAACTTCATCGACAATAGCTTCCTGAACTACAAGAGTTCGACCCCGCAAGGCTGGGGCTACGCCGTGTTCGGCGAAGTCGTGCAAGGCCTGGAAGTCGTGGACGCGATGGGCAAGATCCCCACCGGCCCCGGCGACGTGCCGAAAACGGCCATCGTCATCAACAAAGCTTCGGTGGTGAGCGAGTAATTATCCTAAGGCACATTTCCCGCGCCGTCATCCGATGCCTGGCTATTGCTGATGGCGCGGAATGTTCCCACCCTAGACGCTCTCGCCGACAAGGGTCTTATCGTGGTTATTTTCCAATGAGCGTTTGTTTTTTCTGCCCTACCATTTTTGCTTCCCATATTGGGAGCACGTTTTTTCTGATCAATTGTAGCGTTATCCGCAATGCATAATGCCATCGACAGGGTTCTGCAAAAACTGGCTGTGTTAGTCCAGGAAGGCCGCTTTGAGGAACAAGAGACAGACACTCTTGAAATTAAACCTGTGCCTGCAGATGCCGGGAGTTGGAAGCAGATATATGTCTCAGCCAATGCGTTTTTGAACACCCGTGGCGGAATTATTGTTCTAGGAATAAAAGAGGAATCGAAAAACGATAAACCGAGGCGTTATCTGTTTACTGGCTACCGGGCAGAAGCCGAAGACAAGCTCAAGGAGTTGCGTTTGCAATTCACTGACCGCCTAGGCCAGAAGCTTGAGTTGGAACCAGATGCTTTTCGGATACAAATCAAGGAATTCCTCCACGGCAGGGTGGCTTTAGTATTCATTGATGGACTGTCGGCAGACCGAAAGTACGTATTTTATCGAGGGACAGCCTATCATCGCATAGTGACAGGAGACCATCCGATAGCGCCTTCTGAGATCGATGCGCAAGAGGAATACAGGGAAGAGCTTGCCCTAGCCAGTGAACTTCAGTCTTGGCCAGGAACGAGCATGGAAGCACTCGATTTGGATGCGCTTAATGATTACATATTACATCTTAATCGCCAAGCTGGACAAAAAGTGGAGGCCATGAAAGCAAACATTGCCGACGCCATGCCTTTTCTGGAACGCAAGGGCTTCATCAAAGAAGGCAAAGTCACGCTATTGGGCATGTTGGTGTGCGGACAATATCCTGCGGACTTTCTTGGCTTCCGTTGCCAGGTTCATGCTTATGTGCAAACAAGTTCGGACATCGCCCAAGACAAGCAAATATTGGCGTACAACATTCTCCCGTTGATGGAGGCCAGCCTCGCCTATATTTTGCGCAACATCCAAGTAGGAATTTCTGCCGAACGCGGAGGAACTAGCGTTCCCCAGTATCCAGAGGAAGTTCTACGGGAAACCGTGAACAACGCTTTAGCCCATCGAGATTACTCTATCAATAAACAAGTATTCATCTCTATCAAGCCGGGTCGTCATATTGAAATTCGCAATCCAGGACGGTTCAGGCCGCACCTATTGCTTGAGCAAGCCGACCATGGCATACCCTTACGCCGAATTATTCCCGATGCCAAGGCGCGCAATCCGAAGTTGGCGCATGTGTTAAATGTATATAGTAAATGGGAGGGCTATGGTATAGGCATGGCGACTTTGGTCAACCTTTGCTTGGAAAACCGTATTGATTTACCAGTCTATAGGCTGCGTTGGGAAGAAGTCTGCTTGTTTTTAAAAACCGGCAAATTACTTGATGAACGCATGGAGCTATATTTCCAGGCATTTGATTCTTATCTTGAAAAAAAAGCCGGGGGGGGGGTCACCGCCGAACAAAGGCAAGTGCTCACTTATTTAATGAAATCAGAGTGGGAAAATCAGAATTATTTGTACACGATTTTGCTGACTCCGGATAATAACCATTTTGAGGCCTTGCGAGTTTTGGAGTGTTGCGGTTTGATTGTCAAACACCCGCAAAGCACTGCAAGCTACCCTGTTTTCGTGGTTGACAGAACACTGATGAGGCAGGATTACAAGGAAGAATTGCGAGAGATTTATGGAGAAGCTCTACGGCTTGAGGGAATACCTTGGAAAATATTGAACATCTTGTACCGCCATAGCCGGTTTTCGAGAACCCACGCGGTCATTGCCAAAACCGCCGCGTTTTCGATATGGCATGAAACGCGAACCAGTGTGCATGATATTCGTGAATTTGAGACATTTTATCGAAAAATTCGCCATGAATTTAAAAGGCTGCATGACGCCCGCCTTATCGTAAAAGCTGCCGCTGGGCGTGGCTATAGTTTGAATGAAAATTACAAATCGGAACATTTGTTTTAACCTGAAAAATACTGCTAGAATTCCCGTCATCCGCCTTGTCAATCACATTGACTCACGCCATGCCCCAAGAAACCCTATTCATCTCCGACCTGCATCTATCCGCCGCCAGGCCCGATATCACCCGGCGCTTCCTGTCATTCATCGAAACCAAGGCAAAAGAAGCGCAAGCGCTCTATATCTTGGGCGATTTGTTCGACGCCTATATCGGCGACGACGACAATTCCTCGCCAAATCGCGAAGCCAAGGCGGCGTTGAAAAAACTCACAGACAACGGCACGAAGGTTCATTTCCAGCATGGCAACCGGGATTTTCTGGTCGGCAGGCGTTTTTGCGAGGAAACCGGCGCAGAGCTATTGGATGATTACGCGGTCATCGACCTTTACGGCGAGCAAGCGTTAGTGACCCACGGCGATTTGCTCTGCACTGACGACACCCTCTACCAGGCCGCCCGGCTGCGCGTCCGAAGCGAGGCATGGAAGCACAATGCCTTGTCCAAACCGCTGTTCGTCCGCCAGCTCTACGCCCGCTGGTATCGCTTCAAAAGCGGTTTGGACAAGGGCAAAAAGACACTGGAAATCATGGACGCCAATCCACTAGCCATCAGCGCCGCGATGCGCCAATATGGCGTGAATATTTTGATCCACGGGCACACCCACCGACCCTCAGTCAATGAATTGGAGGTTGATGGCAAACCGGCTCGGCGCTTTGTTTTAGCCGAATGGAATACTGGTGGCCAAGTCCTGCGTTGGCAGGCTGAAAGCCGCTGGAATATCGAAACCTTTGCCTGAGAACCTTATGAATTCTAGCACCGACACGCTTAAATCCCGCCTGACCCATGAACCGCAAGCGCTCAAATTCGGCACCAGCGGACGGCGCGGGGAAGTCGCCCACCTCAGCCAATTAGAGGTGTATCTGAATGCCCTCGCCGAATTGGAATACCTGCAATCTTTAAGCTTGGACGAAGGCGGTGTCATACCGGGCGATGAATTTTTCTTCGCCCAGGACTTAAGACCCAGCTCCAGCCGGTATGTGGCGGAACAGTTTGGCCGGGGCGAGCTGGCCCAGGCCATCGTCCAAGCGATCCGCGACGCCGGTCTGAAACCGGTGAACCTCGGCGCCATTCCCACGCCGGCGCTGACTGCCTATGCGCTATCGCGGGGCAAAGGCAGCATCATGGTCACCGGCAGCCACATTCCGTTTGACCGCAACGGTTACAAGGTCAACACTGCGCGGGGTGAACTGCTCAAAAAACACGAAGCCCCGATCAACGAGCGAGTGGGCCTGGTGCGTGAGCGGCTTTACGGCCAGCCCTATGGCGCATCCCTATTTGACGAAACCGGACGCTTCAAAACCGGCCACCAGGAATTACCGCCGGTGGACGCCGTCGGCGCGGCGGCGTATGTGAGCCGTTATGTGGATTTTTTCGGCGATGTTTCGTTGGCAGGCACGCGCTTGCTGGTTTACCAGCATTCGGCGGTAGGCCGCGACCTATTGGTGGACATTCTGACCCGACTGGGTGCGGAAGCCGTCCCGGCAGGGCGCAGCGAGACTTTCATCCCGATCGACACCGAAAACATGGACGAGGCTCAACTGCAAGCCATCCAGGTGTTGCACGACGAGACGGCGGCGCGGCACGGCCGCTTCGACGCCATCGTCTCCACCGACGGCGACAGCGACCGCCCGTTGATTCTCGGTGTGGACGAGGGCAGGGTACGCTTCTTCGGCGGCGATTTGATCGGCATGGTCACGGCTCACTATCTGGGCGCGGATGCGGTGGCTGTGCCGATCAGTTGCAATGACGCCATCGACCGGGGCGCGTTGAAGGACATCACCCTGCCCAAGACCAAAATCGGCTCGCCCTTTGTCATCGCCCGCATGGAACAAGCCTTAGGCAAGCACGCCGTCTGCGGCTTCGAGGCCAACGGTGGCTTCCTCACCGGCTCAGACATCAAGCGCAAAGGCAAAACCCTCGCCGCCTTGCCCACGCGGGATGCCTTGCTGCCCATCCTGGCCGTATTGTATGCGGCGAAAGAACAAGAGGTGTCCTTGAGCCAGCTTTTTGGGCGTTTGCCCAAGCGTTACAGCCGCGCCGCGTTAATCAAGCAATTTCCCAGGCCCGTGAGCGTGAAAATAGTCGAGCGCTTTTCGCCTGTCGATGCCCGAATCACCGAAGTGTTATTTAACGCGGACGGGGTTTTACTGTTGGATGCGGAAGGTAAAGTCTTGGCAGGCTTGGACGCCGAGATAGCAGCCGTGCAAACCATCGCCGCCGGGCTTGCCGGTTTTTTCACTCCGGCATCCGGCTTTACGGCCATCGCCAAGCTCAATTACGTCGATGGTGTGAGAATCTATTTCTCCAATGGCGACGTGGCGCATTTGCGCCCCTCCGGCAACGCCGACGAATTGCGCATCTATGCGGTCTCCGACAGCCAGGCGCGGGCGGACGCCATCGCCAAACAGGCAATCGCCGAGCCTGACGGGATTTTACGGCAGTTGGAGCGGCGGATACTTGAGTAGGCCGGTCTGCACGGGGTAAGCGCGGCTGCTTTAATGCCTTACCCCTTTATGGCGCAGGCCTTAAAACAAACCGCTGATCTTCCCTTGGTCGTCCACGTCGATGCGCTCCGCCGCCGGCACTTTCGGCAGGCCGGGCATGGTCATGATGCTGCCGCAGATGACGACGACGAACTCCGCGCCATGGGCCGGGCGGACTTCACGAATGGGCAGGATGTGGCCGGTGGGCGCGCCTTTCAGATTGGGGTCGGCGGAGAAGGAGGTTTGGGTCTTGGCGATGCACACCGGAAAGTGGCTGTATTCCTCGCTCAAGCCGGCCAATTGGCGGCGCGCCGCGATGTCGGCGGTGATGTCGGCGGCACCGTAAATTTGCGTGGCGATGGCCTTGATCTTGTCCCACAGCGGGGCGTGCTCGTCGTAGAGGAAGCGGAAGTCGCTCTTGCCTTCGGCCAGGATGCGCAGCACTTCGTGGCCGAGTTCCTCCGCGCCCTTGCCGCCTTCCGCCCAGTGTTTGCAAACAATGGCTTTAGAGCCCAGCGCCTCGACTTTTTGCTTAATCAGCGCAACCTCGGCCTCGGTGTCGGAGGTGAAATGGTTGATGGCGACCACGCAGGGCAGGCCGAATTGCCCTTGCACATTATTCAAATGCCGCTCCAAGTTGACGAAGCCAGCCTCCAGGGCCGCCAGGTTTTCCACGCCCAGCTCTTTCACCGCGACGCCGCCGTGCGACTTCAGCGCGCGCACCGTGGCGACCAGCACGACCGCGTCGGGCTGGATGCCGGCCTTGCGGCATTTGATGTCGATGAACTTCTCCGCGCCCAGATCCGCGCCGAAACCCGCCTCGGTGACGACGACGTCGGCCAGTTTCAATGCGGTCTTCGTGGCAATCACGGTATTGCAGCCGTGGGCGATGTTGGCGAACGGGCCGCCGTGGATGAACACCGGGTTGTTTTCCAGCGTCTGCACCAGGTTTGGCCGCAGCGCGTCTTTCAGCAGCGCCGCCATCGCGCCGTGGGCTTTGAGGTCGCGGGCGAAGATGGGCTTGTTCTCGCCCAGCGTGTGGCCCACCAAGATGTTGCCCAGGCGTTCGCGCAATTCCTTGATCGAGTTGGACAGGCACAGGATGGCCATGACCTCGGAGGCGGCGATGATGTCAAAGCCGTCCTGGCGCGGGAAGCCGTTGGGCGGGCCTCCCAAAGCGACGACGACTTCGCGCAGCGCGCGGTCGTTCATGTCGATGACGCGCTTCCAGTGAATCTTACGTTCGTCCAGATTCAAGGCGTTGCCTTGATGGATGTGATTGTCGATCATCGCCGCCAGCAGATTGTGGGCGACGCCGATGGCGTGGAAGTCGCCGGTGAAGTGCAGATTAATGTCCTCCATCGGCATTACTTGCGCGTAGCCGCCGCCCGCCGCGCCGCCTTTGACGCCGAAGCAAGGCCCCAAGGCCGGCTCGCGCAGGCAGATCATGGCCCGCTTGCCCAGTCGGTTCAGCGCGTCGCCTAAGCCGACGGTCGTGGTGGTCTTGCCCTCGCCGGCCGGCGTCGGGCTGATCGCAGTGACCAGAACCAACTTGCCGCTGGGCTGGTCTTTGACGCTTTCAATGTATTCCAGCGACAGCTTGGCCTTGTAGCGGCCATAGGGGTCGAGATGTTCCGCGCCTATTCCCAGCCTGTCCTGGGCCAGCCCGATGATCGGCTTCATGGTGGCTTGTTGTGCAATTTCGATGTCGGACATGGATGCTCCTGATGGTTGGTCGGATCTTCGGTGCGCAAAGGCCGGGCGAGGCCGCTGCGCAAAGGCGCTTTAAGCCTGCCATTTTATCAGCGCCGGGGCGGTTCCACGACTACAGCGGCCATGACAACGGCCTAGGGCGAGGATAGAATGGCCGAAACGCGGTACGCCAGTATCTGGCCCTCGCGTGGAAACACCTTGCAATCCCTGTCAGCACCGGCAGCGTGCTCGGTTGCCTCCCACTTCTGTCAAGCTGCCAAGTCTCAGGAACCCTTCATGAGCCGTCCCCCGTCTGATATCCGTGCCCTCATCCGCGCCTTGGTCGCCCGGCCCTCGGTGAGCAGCACCGATCCCGGCTTCGACCACGGCAATCTGGCCGTCATTAACCTGCTGGCGGAGTGGCTAGAAGGACTAGGCTTCGCCGTGGCAATCCACGATGTCGCGCCGGGCAAGGCGAACTTGCTGGCCAGCCTGGGCGGCGGCGGCGCGGCGGGAGAGGGCTTGGTATTGTCCGGACATACCGATACGGTGCCTTACGACGAGCATGGCTGGTCAGTCGACCCTTTCGGCGGCGTCGAGCGGGACGGGCGGCTGTACGGCTTGGGATCATGCGATATGAAATCTTTCTTTGCCGTGGCCATCGAGGCGGCGCGCAGCTTCGACGCCAAAGCCTTGCGCCGGCCTTTGACGTTGCTGGCAACCGCCGACGAGGAAAGCACCATGGCCGGCGCGAAGCATCTGCTTGCCCTCGGCCTGAAGCCGGGCCGTTACGCGGTGATCGGCGAGCCCACCGGCTTGAAGCCCGTCCGCATGCACAAGGGCGTGATGATGGAGATCATCCGCGTGCATGGCCAGTCCGGCCATTCTAGCGACCCGTCCCTAGGCGCCAGCGCCATTGAGGGCATGCACGGGGTGATTGGCGAGTTGCTGGCTTGGCGCACGGAGTTGCAGGCAAAATACCGCAACCCGCTGTTTAAGGTTGACGTGCCCACGCTGAACTTAGGATCTATCCACGGCGGCGACAACCCCAACCGCATCTGCGGGCATTGCGAGATGCACATTGACATTCGGCCTTTACCGGGGATGGATTTGCAAGAATTGCGGCAGATTCTCGCTGAACGGCTGGCCGGTGCGCTGGACGCATACCCGCAACTGCGTCTGGAGACGCGGGCGGCGTTTGACGGCCTGCCTTCTTTCGAGACGTCGGCGGATTCGCGGCTGGTGCGAGCCTGCGAGACCTTGAGCGGGACGGAGGCCGGGGCAGTCGCCTTTGGCACGGAAGCGCCATTTTTGTCTCAGCTAGGGCTGGAGACCGTCGTCCTCGGCCCCGGCCATGTCGAGCAAGCCCACCAGCCGGACGAATACCTGCCGCTGGCGCAAATCCCGCCGATGGTCAGGGTGCTGAAAGGCTTGATTGGACGGTTTTGCGTACAGGACGAAGCGTCGTGAGTCCGGGCAAGTCCGTTGGCTTATACCACTGTTAGCTTAACAAGAGAGGATTTTATGAGCGAAGCTATTAACACCCAAAAACCATTCAGAATACTATGCTTGGATGGCGGGGGTATCCGTGGCGTGATTACCGCACGGATGTTACAAGAGGTTGAGAAGCAAATCCGCGAGCACCACCAACAGTCGCTGGCGGAGTATTTTGACATGATCGCGGGAACCTCGACCGGCTCTTTGCTGGCCTCGGCCGTCTCCATGGGCTATACCTCGCAGGATTTAATCGGGCTATACCAAGACAAGGGCCTGGAAATTTTCCCCTATCAAAGCCTAGCCAGTCCAAGCCGATGGAAATTGTTCTTTCGATATGGCCTGTCCGCCCCGAAGTTTTCCAATGACGGCTTGATTAAGGTGCTGACCGAGCTGCCCATGTTTCAACAGGACGGCAAGCACGTCCTGCTGAAGGAAGTGGGCAAGCCTCCCGGCGAGACCCAGCCCAAATCGATTTTGTTGATTCTCGCTTATGATGCGAAGTACCGGAATACCACGTTCTTCACTAACTACCATCCAGCCAGTCCAAAACGATGGTACGACAACCTGCCATTGTGGAAAGTCTGCCTGGCTTCCGCCGCCGCCCCGACGTTTTTCCCCGCCTGCGACTTGACGAACACGGAAAGCGGCACGGTGGAAACCGGCGAGACGGTCAGCGAAACCTGGAGCTTCCCGCATGTGGATGGCGGCGTGGCGGCCAACAATCCTTCGCTGTGCGCTATCGCGCAGGCACTGATGCTGGGGCATCGCCTGGAAGACATCGAACTGCTGTCCATCGGCACGGGGCAAAACAAGAAACCTCTGGGCTATGACGAAATCGAGGGCTGGGGGCTCGTCCAATGGGGCCTGCGGATAGCCGATGTATTCATGGAGGGCCAGGCCGAATTGCAAGGCGAGGTTTGCCAGCGGCTCCTGGGCGGGAAGTCCTCGAACCGTTATCTGCGCCTGCAATTTGACCTCAATGATTCTTTAGGCGCGCCTCGTAACAGCCTCGCTCAACCGCCGATTCTGCCCAACGCCAAGCGCAAGAACCGACTGCTGGGGAAGCAAGTGTCCGAATCCATGGACGACGCAACCCCTAAAAACATAGCCAGGCTGCTAGAGGCGGCCGGCCTGTATGTTGAGCAAGGCAATCTTTATGAAGGGCGGTTCGACCATTATGGCAGCGTGAAAAACGCGATTGAAGATTTCCTCAAAAACCCTGCCGGAGAACGGAAAAGGCGGGAGAAAATTGCCCAGCCCCCAAGCCTCCCGCCGGTCAATAGCGCGGCCACATCGACTTCCGCAAACACGTTTCGGACAAGGCTGTTGGCCGATTCCGCCCGCCGGGGGTATGCGAGAACCGGCCAAGCTTGAATTTTAACGGGCCCGGCGCGCCCGAATTAAGGCGCGCCGGGCTATAAACCCTAGGCAACTGGAGAAAAACATGGCTCTGATGGACTTCCTGAAAAAACAATTCATCGACGTGATCCACTGGACGGAATCTACGGACGGGCTGCTGGCCCACCGTTTTCCGCTCAGGGATTTTGAAATCCAAAATGGCGCGAAGCTGACCGTCCGCGAATCGCAAATGGCCTTGTTCGTGGACGAGGGCCAGATCGCCGACGTGTTCGGCCCCGGCCTGTATACGCTGGACACCGAAACCCTGCCGCTGCTGACCAACCTCAAGCATTGGGACAAATTATTCGCTTCGCCCTTCAAATCCGAGGTTTATTTTTTCAGCACCCGCCAACGGCTGGATCGCAAATGGGGAACGCCGAGCCCCGTCACGATCCGCGACAAGGAATTCGGCGTCGTACGCCTGCGCGCCTTCGGCAACTACGCCTATCATTTGGCCGACCCGAAGAAGTTTTATCTCAACATCAGCGGCACCCGCGAAGACTTCACGGCGGAGGAAATGGAAGGACAATTGCGCAACACCTTGATCGGCTCGATTAGCGATTTATTCGGCGAGTCCGGGGTGTCTTTCATCGACATGGCGGCCAACCAAGACGAATTTGGCGCGGCTTTACGGCAGAAATTGCAGCCGGTGTTCGACAGCTATGGGCTCGTTCTGGACTCCCTGGTGGTGCAAAACGTGTCCCTACCGGAAGAACTGCAGAAAGTGCTGGATACCCGCATCAGTATGAACGTGCTCGGCGACATGGGCCGTTACACCCAATACCAGGTGGCTAATAGCATTCCCCTGGCGGCGCAAAACGAAGGCGGTCTGGCAGGCATCGGGGCTGGCTTGGGGGTGGGCGTCGGGATGGGGCAAACCTTCGCCCAGGCGGCGAACCCGGCCCCGCCAGTGTCCGCCGACGAGGTGGTGGCAACCCTGGAAAAATTGCATGGGCTGATGACCAAGGGCATCCTCTCGACCGAGGAGTTCGAGGCGAAAAAAGCCGATTTGCTGAAAAAGCTGGCCTGAAGCCGCTCAGGCCTACTGAGAATCCGGTTCCGTCAACACAGTTCCCGACAGCCTGGACGCATCCCAGCAGGCGACGGCCCAAGCCAGAATCTCTTCGGGGGAAGCCCCGCCCAACTCTGCGGGAGGCGATTGGCCGAGCAGCCGCAGCAACGCGAACAAGATCGGCGACGGATTTTTCGCGTCCACAGCCTCCGCCAGGTTCTGTTTGCTCAATTTGACGCCCTGCCGGTCCACGATGACCGGAACATGCCGATAATCCGGTGTTGGCAGGCCCAGCAGCTTTTGTAGGTGGATTTGCAAGGGGGTTGATGCGAGCAGATCATAGCCTCGCAACACTTCGGTGACGCCGGCCCGGGCGTCATCGACCACTGTCGCTAAATGATAGGCGACAATCTGGTCGCGGCGGAAGACGATGAAATCGCCGAACTCGCGGGCGAGATCCCAGTGCTGCGTCCCTTGCAACTTGTCTTGCAGAATAATGACCCCATCCCCGGCGATGATGCGCAGAGCATGGGGCTGTCGCCGTTCCCGCCCGGCCCCTCGGCAGATGCCGGGATAGGGTGCGGATTCCGACGGCCCACGGGGCAGGGCGGCGAGCATTTTGCGGGAACAGGTGCAGGGGTAGAGATGGCCTGCCGCGTCCAACTGCGCCAAGGCGGCCTGGTAAGCCTCGGCTTCCTGGCTCTGCAGCACGACAGGCCCGTCCCAGTGCAAGGCGAAACGCTCCAGGGTGCGCTTGATGGCGTCGCCCGCGCCGGGTGCCATGCGCGGGGCGTCGGCATCGTCCAGGCGCAATAGCCATTGGCCTTGGCGGGATTTAGCTTGGAGAAAACCCGCCAGCGCGGTGCACAACGAGCCCAAGTGCAAAAGACCGGTCGGCGAGGGCGCAAACCGGCCACGGTATTTTTCTTCGCTTTTTGGCATGGCGGGGAGCCGCCGGCGTCCAACCGCAGCAGCCTAGGCGGCCATCCCCCGATGGCTGGCTCGGCAAGCGGCGGCGGCGATCAACCGATTTGCTTTTCCCTGATTTCGTCCAAGGTCTTGCAATCAATGCACTGGGTGGCTGTAGGACGGGCCTCAAGCCGCCGCAGGCCGATCTCCACGCCGCAGGTTTCGCAGTAGCCGTAGTCACCGCGCTCCAGATTTTCCATCGCCTCCTCGATCTTCTTGATCAACTTGCGCTCGCGGTCGCGGGTGCGCAATTCGAGGCTGAACTCCGACTCCTGGGTGGCTCGGTCATTAGGGTCGGGAAAATTGGCCGCCTCGTCCTGCATATGATGCACCGTGCGGTCGACTTCGCGCATGAGTTCGCCCTTCCAGTTCTGTAAAATGCGGCGGAAATGTTCAACCTGCGCCTCGTTCATGTATTCTTCGCCGTCCTTGACCTCGTAAGGCTTGAAACTGAACGGGGTAATATGAGTTTCGCTTGCTTTAGCGCTGGACATCCACTAGCTCCTAAACCTTGGGTTCGGTAAAAATCGCGTATTGATAGCAGAAAGCGACCGGCGCCGCAACTTCAAGGACGCAAACGCGGCAATTCTGGTTTCGGATCGTGGCGGCGCGGGTCATTTTGCCATTCCGGCAAAGCTTGCAAGCGACGGGAGTCACCAGTCCATCCCACAGACCAAAGCAGGCCAATTTTAAAGCCTCGCGCAAGGTCTCCGAGCACGCGCTTGGATCGTCTGCATAGCCCTGAATGCTGGCGTTCTAGCAGGCGTCATGGAATGGCCTGGCTTCGAGGCAAACGGAAAATGCGCCGGGCAAAGTCCTGTTGGCCGATCATCAGCATCCGTGTTACCCTAACACACCAGAATTCGCTTAAAGGTTAAGCTAGGCGCTTGATAGGGTGGAGGTTGACGATGGCGCGGGTTTCCATTTCAATGCCGTCGGCAGGCGTTCCGCGACAATCCCACCGCATCGGGCAAATGCTTGGCTTCCTTCGCCCCATCCGGGCAGTCAGGCGGAGCAAGCAAAGCGGCGTTGGATTGGCAGCGCACGGTGGCGCTCATGTTGACAAGAGACACCAAAGCCCAGCCCTGCGCGGCTTGCCAGCCCCGCATTTTGTCGGCCTAAGGCCTTATCGCGAACCACGCAGTTTGCCCGGGATGGCGGCGGATTTATACCGAAAAGCCATGGTAAAATGATATTTCGGATTGGTTTAAAAGCAAAGGCCAGCCCCTATTTTTCAACGAAAACCTTAAGGGCGCACTTAGGGAAGGCGAGCAAACCTTCGGCGTCACGATCCATGAAGCCCATGGAAGAAAGCTTTTGTCAAGATGTTTTGAACCAAGCCGCTGTTATTCCTTAAAATCCACAATACCGGAGCTCATGTGTGAAGCTAGCAAACAAATTGCTTGTGAGCGCGCTTATGTCATGTGTGATGACATTGGTCGGCTGCACAACGATACCTTACGCGCCTAATGTCGAACCCTTGTCGGAGTTTACCTACATCATTGGGCCTGGCGACAGTCTTGAGATGTTCGTCTGGGGCAATCCTGAAATTTCGCGCACCAGCGTCCTAGTGAGGCCGGACGGAAAAATCTCATTTCCGCTGGTCGAGGAAATGCCTGCGTCAGGAAAAACCTCGTTTCAATTGGCTCGCACAATTGAAAAAGAATTGGCAAAATACATTCGCGACCCTCTCGTGACCATCATCATTGGACAGGGAATTGGGCCTTACAGCGAACAGATTCGCGTCATCGGCCAAGCCGCCAAACCGCAAGCTGTCAGCTACAAGGAAAACATGTCCTTGCTGGATTTGATGATTCAGGTTGGCGGATTGGGGCAATACGCATCTGGCAATCGTGCAAGCATCATCCGCAAGGTCAATGGAATACAGCAGGAGTTCAGGCTTCGCCTAGATGATCTGATGCAAGACGCCGATATTTCAGCGAATATCAACGTATTGCCAGGTGATATTTTGATCATTCCCGAATCTTATTTCTGAAGTGACATATTATGCATGGATTGTTATCCGAAGCTCTCCACTACATACAAAGTGCCGCGCGTTACAAATGGTGGTCGTTGATTTTTGCATGGCTGGTCTGCTTAGGGGGATGGGGCTTTGTTTCACAAATGCCGGACGTTTTCACTGCGACGACCAGAGTCCACGTCGATACCCGCTCAATTTTGCGCCCACTACTGTCAGGCATGACGATTCAACCGGATATTGGATCGCAAATCCGGTTGATGACGAGGCTTATTTTTAGCCGTCCAAACATCGAAAAAATTGCGAAAATGACGGATCTTGACCTGACCGCCAAAGATGAGAAATCGATGGAAAAATTGGTGCTCAACTTGCAGAAGGCCATGGTTATAGAAGGCGGGGAAAACAATCTGTTTTCGATTAGCGTTACCGATCCCGATCCTAAGATGGCGAAAAAAATCGTCCAGGCCGTACTGACCTTATTCGTCGAACAAAGCTTGGGGGAGTCGCGGGAAGACTCTGATTCCGCGCAGAAATTTTTAGAACAGCAAATTAAGGAACATGAGCGGCGGCTGCAAGTGGCGGAGCAAGCACGGGAAGACTACAAGCGGGCCAATTATGGCTTAATGTCTGGAGGCAACGACGGAGGTAAAGATTTATACGCCCAGCTAAACCAGATGGCCAGCCAAAAAGAAGAAGCCAAATTACAGGTGCAAGAAGCCATTCAGCGGCGCGATGAAATTCAGCGGCAACTCAAGGATGAAGAGCCTATGATTCAGAGTTATGAAAGTGAGACCGAGTCGGCGGTAGTAGAATCCAGCCCTTTGGATGTACGCATCGAAACTCTCCGTTCAAAGCAGGATGAGTTGTTGCTCAAATACACAGACAAGCATCCGGCAGTCGTTACGTTGAAAAAAAGCATTGCCGATCTTGAGCGGCAAAAGAAAGCAGAAATAGAAGCGGCGGCAGTTGAGCAACCGGATAAACCTGCTTTGGCAAAAGGCATGGAGGCAAACCCTATTTACCAGCAATTGAAAATCGCTTTGGGTGAAGCCGAAGCGAATATTGCTTCTCTCACTGCCAGGGCGAAAGCGTACGACGATAAAATTGAGCTTCTAAAACAGCAAATGGATGATAGACTAAAAGTTGAAACCCAGTTGCAAGGCTTGAATAGAGACTATGACACTGTTAAGGTAAATTATAATGAACTACTGAAAAAGCGAGAAACTGCAAGGATGTCCGGAACCGTCGAACAAACGACCGACGCCGTAAAGTTCAGGATAGTCGATCCGCCGCAAGTTCCGTCTAAACCATCGGCACCTAATCGGATATTGCTGTCTAGTCTCGTGTTGCTAGGCTCCCTGGTCACAGGTCTAGGCTTTGCGATATTATTATCCTTGTTGCGTCCTAGTTTTGGGACAATACAAGGATTAAGGGATAGCACCGGCCTATCGGTTCTGGGGGGGATATCCATGAATTGGATTCCCGAAGCCAGAAGGAAAAAAAGGCGTGAGTTTATGCAGTTTCTAGCCGCAGTGGTTTCGCTTGTAATTTTGTACGTGGGCGTAGTCTTGCTAGAAATCAAAGGCATCAACCTGCGACACCTTCCTATTTGATTCGGGGAGATGCCATGAGTATCATTGAAAAAGCTTTGGAAAAAGCAAAAGAAAACCAATCCTCCGAGCGAAGAACATCCGACAGTGGCGAGCTTTCTCGGACACAGGAAACGGCATCGTCTTCAGCATCCTCTGCGTTACTACGCCAAGGGGCTGACACCCAACAGCAGCCCGAAAGAACTCGTAATTTTCTTTCCATAGACTGGTCTGCGATGCAAGAAAACGGGATGCTGACTCCCGAGATGGCGAGGAGTCAGCTGGCCGAGGAATATCGGCTCATCAAGCGGCCCTTGCTAATGAACGCGTTTCCTGATGGTGACAACGGTATCGAATATGCCAACTTGATCCTGGTCACCAGTAGTGTGCCGGGCGAGGGAAAAACATTCACAGCGGTCAATTTGGCATTGAGCATAGCCATGGAGCGCGACAAATGGGTGCTGCTAGTGGATGCGGACGTCGCAAAGCCCTCCATTTCAAAACTCCTTGGCATAAAACCGCAAGCAGGCTTGATCGATCTGCTGATAGGTTCAGGACTTAGATTGTCGGACACCTTGGTCAAAACAGACATTCCCAATTTTTCTATTTTGCCGGCGGGGGCGTTGCATCAGTATTCCACAGAGCTTCTTGCCAGCGATACGATGAAACGTCTAGCCAAGCAGTTGTCTGAACGATATCCGGATAGGATAGTGATTTTTGATTCACCACCTCTTCTTGCCGCCACCCAAGCTCCAGTGCTGGCCAACCTTGTGGGTCAAGTTGTTTTAGTGGTTGAAGCGGAAGTGACCCCACAGTACATCGTGCAAGAATCCGTGGCTAAGCTTGAGTCCTGCAAGGTGGTCGGTTGTGTTCTCAATAAGACTAAAAAAGGGCTTGGATTCACCTATTATGGTTTAGGCTATGGTTATGGCTATGGTTATTATGGTCAGCCCAAAAAACCAGACTAAGGTTTAATTCAACCCATGTCAAAGAAATGTTACCTAGGCATCTTTCTAACGGTTAGCTTCTTGCCGTCAGCTAATGCCGGGGTATTGGGTGTCACCTTAAAGCCTACGCTGACATTTAGCCAAGCATACTCAGATAATCTTACTCTTGGCTCATCATCCTCCCGGCAGAACCCGGAAAGTGGATTTGTGACACAATTGGCCCCCATGCTTAACGTAGTTCGCGACACGGCAAATTCAAAGCTTAATCTAACGGCCAGATTACAATATTTGTACTATGAAGGAGTTGATATCAGTTCGCGCTTATATCCGCAGCTTCAAATGACTTCAAAAACGGAGGTATTTGACGATTCTATTTTTGTTGACTCGACAAGTACCATAGGGCAAGGTAACGCTAGCGCTATAGGGGGAATTAGCAGTAGCAATATCAACCAATCTTCGTCCATCAATTCCACCACCTACAGGACATTCCGGTTCAGCCCTTATTGGGTTCCCCACTTAGGTGGCTATGCGGAGGGCGAAGTTCGCCTAGCTTACAGCCACTTCGGCAATAGCACATCAGGTAGTGCTGCCACCACCGGCAATAACATCGGAAATCTCGGAACGAATTCCTATCAGGAGTCTCTTCATCTTAAAAGTGGAAGAAAGTTTGATTCTTCCGGCTTGACTTGGCGGCTTAGCTTGAGCAATCAAGATATGCATTATGTGGCAAACAATAACTCTACTGTACGATTTCGTTCTTATAATGGCGAGTTGAGCCATCACTTACTAAGTGATATTAGCGCATTTGTACAGGCAGGCTACTATGATAACCAGTATTCTTCCGGGAATATTTCAGCTAAAAATGGCTTGTATGTCACGCCGGGATTATCTTGGACGCCAAGCTCTAAATTGAGTCTTGCTGCTGGCTATGGGTATAATGCCTATTTCAGCAACGTGAGCTGGCATCCTAGTCCACGTACGTCATTTCAACTCAACTACCGCAATAGCAAAGTTGGCGGCAGCTCTTACGGACTAGGATTGGGGGGCGGGGCGACGGCATCCACATCGGGTGCTGTTGCGGGATTTGATTACAATCCGGTTGGCGGCAGCGCCGGAGGAACGACGGGCGCGGCATCTCCAACTGGTGCCCTAGGTGCCAGCAACGCAGGATCGACTTGGAATGGAAGTTTGAATTACCATACCCGCACCAGCAACTGGATTGCCAGTTATTATACAACGACCACGACCCTACAACAGCTTTTGACCAATTCTCCGACTTTTGCCACGCCGTACGACGCCAATGGAAATCCGATAGGCGATACGACTGCAATTGAG
>Ga0265327_10001698_pt1 | contig 26313 bp, 25 predicted proteins | sample 41621metaG_FD_202089 | JGI IMG/M metagenome (GOLD analysis project Ga0265327, IMG submission 202089) | Rhizosphere microbial communities from Carex aquatilis grown in University of Washington, Seatle, WA, United States - 4-16-21 metaG | ecosystem: Host-associated > Plants > Roots > Rhizosphere...
TCCGTGGCCGCCGGTCGGCACCCACCTCGACGTCCTGCGTGCCGGCTTCTTCACCCTCATCCTGGTGGCGTCGAGTTTCACCATGCAGACGGCCTTGTTCGCCGAGGAGCGTTTCAACCGGCGCAAGGCCCGGATCTGGATCGCCATCACGCTCATCCTGGGCGCCCTGTTCCTTTACAACCAGGGCTACGAGTGGATCACCCAGGCCACCCGTCCGGGCACCAACGCCTACGGCTCGCTCTTCTTCATCATGACCGGCCTCCACGGCCTCCACGTCTTCTTGGGGCTGGTGGCCATGGTCTTCCTACTCGGGCGGATGCGAGGACCCGCCGGCGACCCCGGGGAGCTGTCGGTCTTCCAGGGGATCAGTTACTACTGGCACTTCGTCGACATCGTCTGGGTTGGCCTGTACAGCTGCCTCTTCCTGCTCAAGTAGGGACCGCATCTTGCTCCGGAGACTCCTAAAGAACCGCTATCTCCTGCCGACGGCCATCCTGGTCGTCGTGGGGCTGGGCGGGTTCGTCGGGCTCACGACCGCCGGCGCCCAGACACACCCGTCTACAGCCACAACAGCGGTCCCCACCCTCTACACATCGGCCACAACGACGACGGCCACAGCCGCACCCTCGGCGTCGACGGGCAAACCCCCCTCGACCACAGCGGGAGCGAGCCACGGCGGCGCACTGGTGACGCCGCCGGGGACCACACGGACCACAGCCCGCACACACGCCACGGCCTGCCGGAAGGAACTGGAGCGGATCAGCTACACATCCCCGCCCAACTCGGGCTCCCCCAAGACCTCGAGCCACCACAGCTGCGTGAACGGCCGCATCCGCACCTACGGCAACACCAACATCCTCTACGCCTCACCCCCCACGTCCTTCGAGCAGGCCGGTGAGCAGCTGTTCCAGCAGGTCTGCGCCAGCTGCCACGAGTCCGACGCCCAGGGCGGGCCGCTCGCCCCGTCGCTCAAGGGCGTGGGCTCGGGAACCGTGGACTTCTGGGTGACCACCGGACGGATGCCGGCCGCCACCCCGCTGAGCGTGCAGGCCCAGACCAAGCCGCCCAAGCTGAGCGACCGTCAGGCGGCCGAGATCGCGGCCTGGGTCACATCGCTCACACCCGCGCCGCCGTTCATCCCGGCCGTCAACACCAAGTCGGCCAACCTGGCGGTGGGCGCCAGTCTCTTCGCCCTCAACTGCGCCGCCTGCCACACCATCACCGGAGCCGGCGACGAGCTCGCCTTCGGCACCAACGCCCCGTCGCTGCACACGGCCACCGCCACCCAGGTGGCCGAGGCCATCCGCAGCGGTCCGGGCAACATGCCCCGCTTCACCGGCAACCTCACCGACCGCCAGGTGGCCGACGTCGTGGCCTACGTCACCGAGAAGATCCAGCATCCGACGAACAGCGGCGGCTTCGGCCTGGGGGGCATCGGGCCGGTCACCGAGGGCTTCGTCGGCCTGCTCTTCGGCGTGGGCGGGCTCATGCTGGTGTGCTTCTGGATCGGTGACCGCTCGTGAGCACCACGGGACGGAAGGAGCGGCGGTGAGCGACCACGACGGGGACGTGGCCGTGGACGACGGCACCCGCACGCCGGTGGCCCTGCCGGTCGCCAGGTTCGACGACCCGCACCTCCAGCCGCTTGCCCGCCATCCGGCCCGAACCGAGCGGCTCATCGCCCTCACGATGCTGGCCGGGATCGGCGGGGTCGTCTGGTTCGGGGTGGCCTACGTCCAGAACTACTCGTCGTGGGTGCTCGGCGTCTCCCTGGCGGTGGGTCTTCTCGGCCTGGGCTTCGGCCTGACCGCGTGGGGGAAGTACCTCATGCCCCAGGGGCCTTTCGTCGAGGAACGCCACACCCTGTCCTCCACCGAGGAAGAGCGCACGGCCATGGCCGCCGCCGTCACCGAGCGCACCCAGGTGGTGGTGAAGCGCCGCGGGGTGCTCGGCGGCCTGCTGGCCGCGGGGATGGGCCTCTTCGGGATCGTGGCCATCTTCCCGCTGCTGCGCTCGCTCGGGCCGGCGCCGGGCAACCTGCTCGAGGAGACCGACTGGAAGAAGGGCACCCGGCTGGTGACCATCACAGGCCGGCCGGTCCACCGCGACGCAATGCAGCCGGGCGGGATCGTCACCGTCTACCCCCTCGGTCTCGAGAAGACCGACAGCGGCCAGGCCACCGACCAGACCGTGCTCATCCGGGTGCAGGACACCGACCTGGTGACCATGAAGGGCCGGGAGGACTGGGCTCCCGACGGCTACGTGGCCTACTCCAAGATGTGCACCCATCTGGGGTGCCCGGTCGGCCTCTACGAGCAGGAGCTCGAGCTCCTCGTGTGCCCCTGCCACCAGTCGATGTTCAACGTGCGTGACGGCGCCGTGCCCCAGTTCGGGCCCGCCCCCCGCCCGCTGCCCCAGCTGCCCCTCAAGATCGACGCACAGGGGTACCTGGTGGCCCGGGACGGCTACAACCAGGCGGTCGGCCCGGGCTACTGGTCCCGCACAAGCACACCGCGTCAGAACGGGGCGCAATGAGCACGACCGATGCCCAGCGCCCGCGGACCCGCCGTGAGGCCAAGCGGGCCAACCCTTACGGCCATGTCCAGAAGGCCATCGACGAGATCGACGAACGGCTTGGGGTGGCCAAGGGCGGCCGGGCCTTCCTGGACAAGATCTTCCCGGACCACTGGTCGTTCATGCTGGGGGAGATCGCCCTGTACTCCTTCGTGGTCCTCCTGGCCACCGGCGTCTTCCTGAGCCTCTACTACGTCCCCTCCCAGTCCACCGTCGTCTACCACGGCATGTACAAGCCGCTCGACGGGGTGCGGATGTCCGAGGCCTACCTGAGCTCGGTCAACCTCTCCTTCGCCGTGCGGAGCGGGCTACTCGTCCGCCAGATGCACCACTGGGCGGCCGACGTCTTCATCGGCTCAATCGTCATCCACATGGCCCGGATCTTCTTCACCGGGGCCTTCCGCAAGCCCCGCGAGACGAACTGGATCATCGGGGTGACCATGCTCATCATGGCCATCCTGAACGGGTTCATCGGCTACTCGCTCCCCGACGACCTGGTGTCGGGGACCGGGTTGCGAATCGGCTACTCGATCCTGCTCTCGATCCCCTTCGTCGGGAACTACCTGGCGGTCTGGCTCTGGGGCGGCAGCTTCCCCGGCCACATCATCTTGTAGCGCCTGTTCATCATCCACGTGCTCATCATCCCCCTGGTCATCTTGGGGCTCCTGGGCGCGCACCTGGGGCTCCTGGTACGCCAGAAACACACCCAGTTCCCGGGCAAGGGCAAGACCGAGCACAACGTGGTCGGCTCGCCCATGTTCCCGACCTTCATGGCCAAGACCACCGGGTTCCTCCTGATGGTGACCGGGGCCCTGGCCGCCCTGGGGGGACTGGCCCAGGTCAACCCGATCTGGCAGTTCGGCCCCTACCAGGACCCGTCGAAGATCTCCTACGCCGTGCAGCCAGACTGGTACATGGGGTGGCTGGACGGCGCCCTGCGCATCATGCCCGCCTGGGAATGGACCGGCTGGGGGCACACCCTGCCCTGGGAGGTGTTCTTTCCCGCGGTCCTCTTCCCCGGCCTCATCTTCAACATCTGCCTGGTGTGGCCGATGATCGAGCACGCGTACACCAAGGACAACGCCATGCACAATCTCCTCGACCGCCCGCGCGACCGGCCTAAACGAACGGCCGTCGGCGTGGCGATGGTGGCGCTCCTCTTCACGGTGTTCGGCGCCAGCTCCACCGACGTCCTGGCCAACTTCTTCCACGTCTCGCTCAACCAGGTGCTTTGGTTCTTCCGCATAGCCGTGTTCGTGGTGCCGGTGGTGGCCGCCTTCGTGACCTGGCGGATCTGTTTGGAAATGCAGGGCGTGGCGGGCATCGGCAAACGCAAGCGGGCCATGGTCGTCCATCGCACCGCAGAGGGCGAGTACGTGGCCGTGTCCTCCGAGCCCCGGCCGGGTGACGACCACAGCGAGCTGGAGGCAAGGCCGGTCCCGGTCCTCATCGAGACCGAGCCCGAGCCGGTGGGTGCCGCGGCCGGCACCGTGGCGGACGCCGGTGGCGTCCGGCGCGTCGTTCGGGACTGAGCGGGCCGCTCGGGCGCACGGTTGCCCCTCAGGACTCTTCCTGTCGGCTTAGGACGGCTCGTGGCGGGCCCACGAGCGCACCCTGGAGGGTGCCGCCCAAGCTCTCGATCGAGGGAGGGGCTGGGCGCGGCGCCCGGGCTCAGGCGTTGGCCAGCCTGGACGTGGCCAGCTGGAACCAGACGGATTTGCCGGGAGCGCCGGTTCTCCCCTCGATCCCCCAGCTCTCGGAGAGCTCCCGCACGATGCGAAGCCCCCGTCCGTGCTCCTCGGTGGGCGGCGGGGGTGGTTGGACCTGGGGCATCCTGGGGCCTCGATCGCTCACCTCGACGCGCAGCTGGTTGCCGTCGAGGGTGAGCGTCACGTCGAACTCCGTGCCCGCGTGCAGGACCGCGTTGGTCGCCAATTCCGACACCATCAGGGCGACGGCGTCTTGCACGTCTGTGTCCATGCCCGACAGGTGGGACAGCACGAAGCGACGTGCCTCCGGAACGGAGGATGCGGCTGCGGGGAACTCCCGGTGTGCCCTCAATCGACGATCCTGAAGGTGTCGGTGAGGCCGGTGACCTCGAGCAGCCGGCGGATCGACCGGGAGGGCTTACGGATCTCCACGACGGTCTCGGCTTGGGTCAACGACACCAACAGGGCGATGCCCGAGCTGTCCATGAAGGCCAGCCCGCCGAGATCGAGGATGACCCGCGGCGGTGAGCCCTCCAAGGCAGGTGCCATGGCGAGTCGCGCCGTGTCGGCCGTGGAGAGGTCGAGCTCACCCGCCATCTGAATCACCGGGACCCCGTCGTCGCGGCCCAGCTCGACCCGGAGAGGCGGGGTTTGTGGGGTGTTCAGTTCAGCCATCGGATGCCGATCAGTGCCACGTCGTCGCTCGGGGAGCCCTCGGTGAGGTCCGAGACGATGCTACTTAGCAGGCCGTCCACCGTCTCGGATGACTGTGCGGCGGACCGTTCGAGGCGCTCGAAGCTCTCGTCGAGTGTCTCCCCGCGTCGCTCGATAAGACCGTCGGTGTAGGCGAGGATCGTCGAGTGGGCGGGCACCGGGACCACGGTCGACGTCGCGGCGGCCGGGCTCGGGACGCCGATCGGCGTGCTGGGCGAGACCTGGAGCACGGCACTGCTCTGCGCAGAACACAGGACGGGCGGGGGATGCCCGGCGGTGGCGATCTCGAGCTCGTGGCGGGCCACATCGATGCGGCCGCAGACGACGGTGGCGAAGTAGCCGTCGGTGTCCACGTCGAGCAAGCTGCGCAGGCGCTCGAGGACCTCGTGGGGCGGATGGCCTTCCATGGCGAAGGCGTGGCCGGCGAAGCGCAGTGACGCCATCACCGAGGCTGCACGGACACCGCGTCCCGACACGTCACCCACCACGAACACGAGTCGGTCGTCGCTCAGCGGAACGAAGTCGTACCAGTCGCCGCCCACCTCGACGCCGTCGGCTCCTGGCAGGTAACGAGCCGCTAGTTCGAGCCCCTCGGCGTCCGGCACCGACTCGGGCAACAGAGCGTGCTGCAGGGTGGTGGCGATCGACCGCTGCTCGGCGTGAAGTTGGTGGAGCTCGGAGGCAAGCTCCTCGGCATGACGGCGGCGGCGACCGACGTACTCGAGGGTGATGGCGCTGGCCAAGGTGATGAAAACGCCGGCGCCGAGGACGATCCACGGGAGATCTCCTGAGAGGGTGCTCGAGAGACGCGTCCGTGGCGTGGCCACCACGGTGAGCGTCGCGTTGCCGAAGGCAACCGACGACTGCGCCTGCAGTCCGTGGATCGGCGTCGGTCCCGTGGAGGCGATCAACGTCGGTGGCGTTGCATACGGGCCCAGGTAGAGGGCGTAACTGAGCTGGCCGAAGGCAGAGTTCGCCGGCACCACCACCCGGTGGTTGGCCGGCAGGTCGCTTTCGGCATAGACGATGTAGGGCGAGGTTCCCGGCGGGTCGTCGGCGTATCCGATGCGCGGTGGGTGACTGGGGAACAACTTCGTCACCTGTAGCTGGCCGCTCTGCTGGAGGTGGGAGAAGAAGGCGGGGGCCTGTTTGTCGAGAATGAGCTCGGGTTGTGTACCGGCGACCCCCACGAGCTGGGCCCCAGTGGGCGTCCGCTGCCACAGAGACTCGGACACGAAGCCAAACGGGTTCACCCGTGTGGCGACGAAGTTATTGAAGGCAGCATCCGAATGCGTGGCCGTTGCTTCGTTCACCGCGTCGCTCAGCTCGGACTGCACCGAGGAGAGTGCCGCGCTCAAGGTCCCCGCGACCTGTCGCACCTCGAGCTTCAAGAGCGCGGCATTGCTGTTTTCGTTGGCACGGGACGATGCCCAGGTGATCAGGGCCGTCAACCCCAGACCGACCACGACGATGGCGACGATCCCCAGTCGGGCCGTTCTCCGCGACCGTCGCCGGTCCGACGTCGTGGGCGAGAGCCCGTTTTCTGGACCGCCCATCACCACCCCCCTTCGTTTCGACAACTCTAGGTGGAGTAGGTCGGTTCAAGCCTTCGCCGGCCCGAGCCACCAGGGCCGCTCTGGCCACAAAGGTGCTGCTGAGAGGATGCATATCGGGTAATCATTGGTTTCCGTCAGCTCACGGAGAGAGTCGAGGGGGCCATGACGACAGACACCCAAGAGCAGCACTGGCAGTCACCGGTCGGACAGTACGTCGGACGTATGCGGGGGCGACGCGGCGCGTCGATGCATCCTCAAGTGCGCCCGTCGATCGTGGTGATGGCGTTCGTCGGGTGCTTTGTCGGCGTCTACCTCATCGCAGTCCCCGAGGTCCTCAATCTTTCGCTCGATACGAAAATCTTCCTTATCGGATCCTTCGGCGCCTCGGCCACCCTGCTGTTCGGAGCACCTCGGGCACCGGTCGCGCAACCGAGGAGCTTGCTCCTCGGCCAGTTGATTGCGGCGTTCTGCGGCGTCACGGCGTTCAAGCTCCTGGGTTCCGACGTCGGGCTGGCTGCCGGCGCGGCCGTGGCCTTCACCACCGCCATCATGTTGCTGAGCGGATCTCTCCATCCCCCGGCTGGCGCGACGGCCCTCATTGCCGTGCTCGGGCCGGCCAAGGTGCACTCCCTCGGCTACCTCTACATCCTCAGTCCCGTGCTGATCGGCGCGTGCATCCTCCTTGTGGTGGCGCTTCTCGTCAACAACTTGTCGTCGGACGAGAGCCGTCACTACCCGGTCGCTTGGTGGTGAGGCGGCTCCAAGGCCGCACTGCGAGTCGCCGACAGGCGGCTACCGATGCATCGAAAAGCGAGGGGCGACCGAGAGGGTGCCCCGGCTAACTAGACGTTTCCGCCCCGTCGGCTCTCGGCGGTGACGCCGACCAGCGCGATGACGATCAGCCCGATCGCTGGCGGCACGAACCAGGTGCCGAAGATGAACGTCATGACCAGGAGGAAGGCGCCGACACCGAGGCAGAGCGGCCAGATGCTCGACCCGGGGAAGGTGTTGATGACGCCGGCTCCTTCGGCGATCGTGGCGTCGGGCCGATCCTCGGGGCGCACGCCGACGGCGGGCATACTGCCCCAGAAGAAGTAGCGGTACCCGAGGAACCGGCGGTGCCAGTAGTAGTAGAAGGTGCCCGGCAGCAGGCCGAGGAGGCACGAGCCGAGCAGCATCATGCCGCCGCCGTCCTCGTAGCCGATGAACCAGTAGATGAGGCCGATGGCGCCGAAGAAGAGGCCGACGCCGATCAGGAACAACCCCTCGATCTTCATGCGCTGGGCACCTCCGCGGCCACCGTTCCGTTCGTCCGACCATGCCCGTTGCTGGACTCGTTGGCACCTGGTCCGTGGGCGAGCACGGGGTGCTCGGGGTGGTTGTAGTCCCACGTCGGCCGCTCCGAGCGGATCGGGGGCAGGTGGGTGTAGTTGTGGTGGGGCGGCGGGGAGGTGGTGAACCACTCGAGGGTGTGGGCGTCCCAAGGGTTGTTCCCCGCCGGCACCGGTCGCCGCCAGGAGATCCAGAGGTTCCACAGTAAGACGCCGAAGGAGATGGCGATGATGAAGGAACCGATGGTGGAGGCGATGTTCCACGACTCCCAACCGAGGTAACTCGGGTAGGAGGCCACCCGCCGGGGCATACCCCTCAAGCCCACCACGTACTGGGGCATGAAGGTGACCCAGAACCCGATGAACATCAGCCAGAAGTGCCACTTGCCCAGACGGTCGTCGAGCATCCGGCCGAACATCTTCGGGTACCAGAAGTAGAGGCCGGCGAAGCCGGCGAACACCGCCGTGCCGAAGAGCACCTGGTGGAAGTGGGCCACGACGAAGTAGGTGTCGTGGGTGAAGAAGTCGATGGGCGGCGAGGCCAGCATGACGCCGGTGACTCCTCCCATCAAGAAGGCGAAGAGGAAGCCGATGCAGAAGAGCATCGGCGTGGTGAACCGCAGCTGCCCCCGCCACATGGTGCCGATCCAGTTGAAGAACTTGATGCCGGTGGGCACGGCAATCAGCAGGCTGAGCAGGGAGAAGAAGGGGAGCAACACCACCCCGGTGGTGAACATGTGATGCGCCCAGACTCCCGTGGAGAGCGCGGCGATGGCCATGGTGGCGAAGACCATGCCCTTGTAGCCGAAGACCGGCTTGCGGCTGAACACCGGGAAGACTGTGGTGGCGATGCCGAAGTACGGCAGGGCCAGGATGTACACCTCGGGATGGCCGAAGAACCAGAAGAGGTTCTGCCAGAGCACCGGGGAGCCGCAGGCGTTCGGCGCCGGCACGGCCGGATGGCCTGCCGTCGCCGTGGTGGTACAGCCGACGACTGTATAGATGTGGGTGCCGAAGTGCCGGTCGCACACCAGCATGACCACTGCCGCCGTCAGGACCGGGAAGGCGATGAGGATCAGGATCCCGGTCACCAGCATGTTCCAGGTGAAGATCGGCATTCGGAACATGGTCATGCCCGGGGCGCGCAGGTAGAAGATGGTGGCCACGAGGTTGACCCCGGTGAAGATGGCCGAGAAGCCGGTGAGAGCGAGCGCCATGAGCCAGGCGTCGGCTCCCGCCCCCGGGCTATTGGTCACGTTGGAGAGCGGCGCATAGGCCACCCACCCGAAGTTGGCGGAGCCGCCGGCCACGAAGAAGCCCATCAGCATGGTGATCGACCCGCCGAGGTACAGCCAGTAGGAGAGGGCGTTCAGACGGGGGAAGGCCATGTCGGGTGCGCCGACCTGGAGGGGCACGATGTAGTTGGCCAGGCCACCGAAGGCGAACGGCCCGGCGAACAGGTACAGCATCAAGCTGCCGTGCATGGTGAACAGCGCGTTGAACTGGGCGAAGCTGACGAACGAGCTGCTGGGGGAGGCCAGCTGGATGCGCATGCCGAGGGCCAGCAGGCCGGCGATGTAGAAGATGACGATCGAGGTGATCATGTAGCTGAGGCCGATCACCTTGTGGTCCGTGCTGGTGAACCACTTGAGCAGGCCGCTGGGGCCGTGTTCCTCGTGCCCGTGGTGCGCCTCTGTCACGTGGACGACCGGGGGGTGGGCCCCCGTTCCTGCCACCGGCGGGACGATCACGTCGGTCATCAGGACGCCTTCCCTTGGAGGATCTCTCGCTTGGCCTTGGCGATGGACCCCGAGGTGTTGGGTGTCCGCTGCTCCTGCTGCACCCAGGACTTGAACTGCGAGCTCGTCACGGCCTTCACCCGGAACAGCATGATGGAGTGGTAGAGGCCGCAGAACTGGGTGCACTGGCCCCGGAAGGTGCCGGTGTGGGTGACGTTGAGGTCGAACTGGTTGGTCACGCCCGGCATGGCGTAGCGGCTGAAGTTGAACTCGGGCACGTAGAAGCCGTGGATGACGTCGACCGACCGGAGGAAGATGTGGACGGTGTCGTGCGCCGGGACCACCATCTCGGGGTTCTGGGTCTCGATGCCGAGGATCTTCACGTCGTACTTCGGGTACTGGAACTCCCAGCCCCACTGGAAGGCGGTCACGTTCACCGTCACCGGGTCGCCGGTGGACGAGACGGCGTCCACGGCGTTCTCGGCGAAGAACGTGAAGCCGAAGAGGACCAGCACGATCACGACCGGCACGACCGTGTAGAAGACCTCGAAGACCGTGTGGTACTGGAACTGGGCCGGGATGGCTTCGGACTTGCGCCGGTAACGCAGGACCGCCCACATGATGAGGAAGAACACGATGGCGAAGATGACGGCGCCGGCGATGAAGAACCCTTGCCACAGCTTGAAGGCGTCCTGGCCCTGGGTGGTCGACCCGGAGAAGGCCCCGAAGGAGGGGACCTGGCAGCCCGAGAGGACCACGGCGGCGAGCCCCACGGCGCCCATGGCCGCCCAGCGGCGCGGCCGGGTGCCGAGCGGCCCTTTTCGACGGCGCGCCAGCGCAGGACCGGTCTTCGGCTGATCCACGGCGGTGACACTATCGAAGTGGCCGGGGTAATTCGAAGTTCCTGGCCGGGAAGTTGCGCCAGGCCGTAGCCGTCGCGTGGGGCCGCTCGGACGGGCCACGGTCCCGAATGGCCGAAGGTCCTCTGAGCCCCCTCAGCCCTCGCCGGAGTCCGACGGCCCCGACTCGCGGGCGGCCCAGCGGAAGACCCCGTGGGCCATGGTGGAGGTCGCCCGGTCCGCCCGGCGCGAGTAGACGCGGTGGCGGACTCCTTGGACCCCGGTGTCGCCCGGAGCGGCGAGCCAGGCCAGTTCCGCGAGATGGGCGGCCAGCCGCAGCGACCGGTCGTCGCCAGGATCATCGGTCAGCTGCAGCGCCCGGTCGGCCAGGGCCCCGGCCCCGCCCGCCAGCTCGGCCAACTCGGTGGCCAGCGCCTGTTCGGGGGCGGGTTGGAGGGTGGCGGGGTTGCCGTCCCACCACCCGCCGTAGAGGCGCCAGACGTTGTGGACGATGAACTCGGGCTCGTCGTAGACGGGCCGCAGGTACGGCCGGTCGGCGAGCCGCTCAGGCGGCCGAACGGCGTGCACCGCCTCGTCCAGGCGGGCGCCGGCGTTCATGAGGGCCAGCGTCTGGTCGACCAGGGCGTCGAGCAGGTCGGCGGTGTCGGTGAGGGCGGTCCGGACCCGCTCGGCCCCCACTACCGGGAAGCCGTGGCCCGGAAGGAGGACCTCGGGCTCGAGGTCGACCATCCGGCGGAGGGCCTCGGACCACTCCTTGGGATAGCGCTGGACCTTCTGGGGATTGCCGGCGTTGGGGGAGGCCCAGATGAACAGGTCGCCGCAGCACAGGACCCGGTGATCGGGCTGCCAGGTCACCGTGTGGTCGTCGGTCTCCCCCTTCTCGTGGTGCAGCAAGAAGCGGGTCCCGCCCACGTCGAGCTCGAGGTCCCGCGCGTAGGTGACGTCGGGATAGCGGTACTCGGTCGGCCACACCAGGTCGTCGAAGCCGAACTGCCGACGGTTGATGGTCTGGTTGTAGCCGGCCGTGAGCACGTAGCGGTCGAAACGCCGCGGGAGGGCCTCGTGGGCGACCACGGTCGGCGCCGGCCAGCCGCGCTCGGCGGACTCCTCCTCCCAGACCCCGACACCGAAGACGTGGTCGATGTGGCCGTGGGAGAAGACCGCGGTGTGCAGCGGTAGCGGGGACCACCGGCGGACCTGTTCATGCACCAAGGAGGCCACCACCGAGCTGCCGGTGTCCACCAGCACGAGTCCGTCCTCGGTGGCGAAGGCCGAGACGTTGGCGAACGACGGCAGGAACGACACCCCGTCGTAGATCTCGACCAGGTCGCCCATGTGGCCGACCGGATGGAAGCGGGTGGTCTCGACCTCGCCCCGCCACAGCCGGTCGGCGAGGGCGAGGACGTCATCGGCCATGGGTGTCTCCCCGTCGGCCGTCGAGGGCCCCCCGACCGTCGAACTCCGACGTCGTCAGGTGGTGGCGGGGCCCTTCTCGTCGGAGGCCTTGACCGAGGCGTCCCCGGTGGTCGCGTCGCCGGGCTTCGCGTCCTTGAGCCCCTTCTCGAACTCGTTCTTGGCGGAGCCAAGGTTCCGGGCGAGCTTGGGAATGGCGGCTCCCCCGAAGAGGACGACCAGTACGACCGCCAGAACGATGATCCCGTCCACACCGAAGATCTCTGCCAGCATCGCAGTCTCCTTGCTGGGCAGCCGCTCGATCGCGACCGCCGCCCACGAAAAGGTTAGACCCAGACCCAGATACCCGTTGCCCGGGCGCCCTACTCAGGGGCCAGCCTGTCTCCGGCGCCGTCGCGGCCCTTGGATGCTTCGGCTCAGGGGCCGGCCAGCAGCACCCCCATGAACAGCGCCGCGATTGAGCACACCCCGGCCACCGAACCCCAGGCGGCCAGGCCGGCCTTGGTCGTAGCCCGGCTGTGGAGGAAGGCCGCCACCCCGGCCAGGGCGACGATGGCGATCTTCACGCCGAGAACCACCTTCCACGCCGTGGTCTGGTCGGCGAAGTGGAAGGTGGACACGTTCCAGAACCCGGTCGCCACCACGACGACGAAGGCCGGCCAGCTAAGGCGGGCGAACGCCTGCGCCAGGACCTTGGGGGCTCCCGACTCCAGCCTGCGGGCGACCGGCACCAAGCCGGCCATGACGATCTGTCCGCCCACCCATACGGCCGCCGCCAAGACGTGCAGGCCGAGCCGGAGGGTTGTGAGGGCCGGGGCGAGTCCCTGGGCGGTGGCCGTCACCGGGCCGCCCTACCTCCCCTGCCAGTTGGGGGCGCGCTTCTCGGCGAAGGCCACGGGGCCCTCCATGGCGTCGGCCGAGGTGAACACGACCGCCACCGCCGCGTCGTTCAGCTTCCATCCCTCTTCTTCGGGGACCTCCGCGGCCTTCTTGATGAGCTCCTTGGAGTAGCGGATGGCCAGTGGGGCGTTGGCGGCGATCCGCTCGGCCAGTTCCAACGCCTCGTCCAACACACGTTCGGCGGGGACGACGCGGTTCACGAGTCCGAGCTCGAGGGCGCGGTGGGCGTCGATCGGGTCGCCGGTCAGGGCGAGCTCGAGGGCGACGGCGGCCGGGAGTCGCTTGGGGAGCCGGATGAGTGCCCCGGCCCCGGCGATGAGCCCCCGCTTGGCCTCGGGGATCCCGATGGCGGCGTGCTCCGCCGCCACCACCAGGTCGCAGGAGAGCATCACCTCGCAGCCGCCGGCCAGGGCCGAGCCGTTCAGTGCGGCGATGAGGGGTTTGGGGAACACCCGGGTGGTGATGCCCGCGAACCCGCCCGGGGCACCCATGATGGACCCGCCCTCCCCGGCGGCGAAGGCCTTCAGGTCCATACCGGCCGAGAACGCCTTGTCGCCGCTCCCGGTCAGCACCACCACCGCCACCTCGGGGTCGTCGGCCAGCTCGTCGAGGGCGGTCGCCAGCCCGGCGCTGACGGCCCCGTTGATGGCGTTGCGCGCCTCAGGCCGGTTGATGGTGAGGATCTCCACCTTGCCCCGCCGTTCGCGCAGTACCTCGTCTGCCATGTCGCCCTCTCCTCCACGCTTTCGTCTGGCGTGCCGAGGACGCGGAGCCGTCGGTTCGTACGGCCACGGGTGCTCAGCGGCAGCGACGCTACCAACGATGCGTTCAACGTCGGCTCCCGCCGACGGTCGTTCCCGGTCGTGCCATGCTGTCGGCATGACGGCGGGATCGGGGGAGGGGCTGGTCCCTCCGGACTTCTTGTTCGGCGTTGCGACGTCGGGCTTCCAGATCGAAGGTGGCTTCAACGGCCCGGATGAACCGGCCAACAATTGGGTGCGGTGGGAGCGCGGCGGGAGGATCGAGCCCTCGGGCGTCGCCTGTGACTTCTGGCGCCGACCTGAAGAGGCTCTCGACCGCGCCGCCTGGCTCGGCTGTAACAGCTTCCGGCTGTCGGTCGAATGGGCGCGGTTAGAGCCCTCCGAGGGCGAGTTCGACGAGAGTGCGCTCGAGCGCTACGAAGAGATTCTGACCATGTGCGCCGATCGGGGGATGGCGCCGATGATCACCCTCCACCACTTCACCCACCCGTGGTACCTCGGCGAGGAGTTCTGGTTGACCCCGGGGTCCCCCGACCGTTTCGGCGATTACGTGGAGCGGGTGGTCCCCCGGCTGGCACCCCACTGCCGCCACTGGGTGACCATCAACGAGCCCAACATCGTGGCGCTCATGGGGTGGGTGGCCGGCGCCTGCCCGCCGGGACGACGTGGCGCGGCGGCCGACGCCTGGGCGGTGGCCGACAACTTGATGACCGCCCACGTGCTGGCCTACCGCACCATTCACCGGGTGCAGCCCGAAGCCCTGGTCACCACGAATACCAGCGCCTCGTCGCTCTACGACTACGACCGTCTGCTGACCGACCTGCTCTGCGCCCGGCGCATGGGTGTGGACCGCGATGACCTCGACGAGTGGGTGGACGAGCGCCGGGCCCTCCACGACGCGGCACTCCCGCCGGAGTCGACCGGGGAGCTGGCGATGCGCCGCCTCTTCGCCGCCGTGTCGCCGTACGGGACGACACGGGGTCCGGGCCTCCTCGGCGCGGTGCGCCCGCGTCTGCGCAGCCGTTCGCCCCGCCGCGTCGTCGACGTCGTCTACGACGGGCCCGACGAGCGTGCCCTCGACGCCTCGGGCTTCGACTGGTACGACCCGGTGGCCAGCCACGCCATCCGCATGCCGGGTCACCGCACCTCGGGCGGCAAGCGCAGCTGGGACCCGTCTCAGGCGATGTGGGACATCCCGCAGAACCCGGCCGGCCTGACCGCCTGGTGCCGGGACCAGCACGCCTTCACCCCCCAGATCCCGGTGTGGGTGGTGGAGAACGGCATGGTCACCCGCGTCCACAACGGCCGGGCCTACCCGCGCCTGGACAACCTGGACCGGCCGACCTACCTGCGCGACCACCTTTCGGCGGTGGTCGACGCCATCGACGGCGGGACCCCGGTGACCGCCTACCTGCACTGGTCGCTGGTCGACAACTACGAGTGGGGCTCCTACGAGCCCCGGCTCGGCATCTACGGCATCGACCGTGACCGCGGCTACGACGGCGTGCGCTGGCTCGAGACCGACGCCGACGGCAAGGACTCGGCCTCGGTCTACCGCCGGCTCATCGAGGGCCTACGCAAGGGCGACCGGTCTGTCCTCGACCCCGCCTGACCTGCAGCGACGGACGGTCACCTCCCCCGCCCTCGGGCGCTGTTAGGAGATCGTCAGCAACCGCGAGCAGACTCTGGGGGTGCAGAAGGCGCCGGAGAGGTCGTTTCGCCCGCCCCCGGCGCCGGTCAAGCCGCGCCGCGCCTTCCTCGCGCCGCCGCCCGGGGCCCAGTTCATGGCTGGGTGGGTCCTTTTGCCCCTGCGGGCCTTCCTCGGCTTCACCTTCTGCTTCGCCGGCCTGCAGAAGCTGGCCAATCCCAACTTCTTCAACCCCCAGAGCCCCTCGGGCATCCAGGCGCAGCTCATCGCCTCCGAGCGCATCAGCCCGCTCCATTCGCTGCTCGGCCACCTGCTGCACGTCGCCACGCCCCTCGGCATCCTCATCGCCCTGGGCGAGCTGGCGGTCGGTGTCGGCGCCCTGCTCGGTCTGTGGACGCGCCTGGCGGCCTTGGGCGGGATGGCCATCTCGTTCCTGCTCTTCCTGACGGTTAGCCTCCACTCCTCCCCCTATTACACGGGGTCGGACATCGTCTTTCTCTTCGCCTTGACGCCGCTGGTCATCGCCGGGGCCGGTGGCGTGATCTCGCTCGACGCCGCGCTCGCTTCGCGCGCGCACGAGGAGGCGGGGTTGGCGACACCCACCCGGGTGCCGGTCCGGTTCGGGGCCGTGCGCGGGATCTGCGGGAATTACGACCAGGGGAGCTGTCGGGCCCGCTCGGGCGAGCCCTGCTCGCCGTCTGGCTGCCCGTACCTTGCCGAGCGCCCGGGCCGGAAGGAGCGCCGCGCCGCCACCGAGGTCCGGCGTCGGACGGTCGTGCTTGGGGCGGCCGCCGTCGGTATGGCGGCCATCGGTACGGTCCTTTTGGCGGGGTTTGCGGCGGCCGCGGGACGGCTGGCCGGGGGTGCCAAAGCCCCGTCGGGGGCCGGCACGGCCACCCTCGGCCCGGCCAAGCCCACCTCGACGACGACCACCACCACGGCCCGAGCGGCCGGGTCGACAGCCCCGCCGTCGACCACCACGACCACCACCACCACCACGGCGCCCGCCAAGAAGCCGACCGGCACGGCCATCGGCGCCGCCGCCGACGTGCCGGTGGGCGGGGCGGCGCGCTTCACCGACCCGTCCTCGGGGGACCCGGCCCTGGTGCTCCAGCCGGCGCGCGGCACGTTCAACGCCTTCGACGCCGTCTGCCCCCACGCCGGGTGCGCGGTGGGCTATTCGTCAGCGGCGCGGCTGCTCGTCTGCCCCTGCCACGGCTCGCAGTTCAACCCGACAACCGGCGCCGTGGAGGTGGGCCCGGCCTCCCGCGGGCTTGCCCGCATCGCCGTGGCCGAGGGGGGCGACGGCCAGCTCTACGTGGACGGCTGACCGCTCGGCGCCGTTCGGCGTCTCGGGTCAGGGGAGGGCGCGCAGCGCCCGGTCGTGGCCGACCAGGTGTCGCCAGCGGTCCTCCACCTCTTGGACGAACCGTTGGCCGGAGGGCACGAGGGTGAGGACGTCGGCCTGGCCCTGCGGCCGGGCCAGCATCCACGAGTGGCCACCCGGCACCCACTGCACCGACGTGCTGGCGCACTCGGCGAACTCGGCGGCGGCGGCCGTCGTCGTCACCCGGTCGAAGCAGCCCCACTCCGCCAGGATCGGCATGGCCTCGGCGGCTAGCTGGCGCACTTCGGGGCGCAGGTCGGTGGCCATGAGCATGCTGCCGATGGGCATCGTCCGGGCCATCGAACGGACGTTGCGCCGCACGTCGGGGATGACCGACCGCATGGTCGCCGACATCCGGCCGATGAAGAGGTCGGGGGTGTCGGCCAGGATGGCGGCCATCATGTCGACCATGGGGGCGAAGTCGGGCATGACGCCGGCCAGCAGCACGGCCAGCAGCCCGCGTCGCTCCCTCCAGGCCGGCGTGGCGACACCGTCGCGGTAGACGATGCCGAGGGTGCGGCGGGGGTGGTCGTTGGCGTACTGCACGGCCACCGCTCCGCCCATCGAGTGGCCCAGGAGCACAGCCGGCCCGGCGCCCAGGTGGTCCAAGAGGCGGTCGATGTGGTCGGCCAGGACCTCCATCGACACCTGGTTCCAGCCCAGCGGGTCGCTCCCGCCGAACCCCGGGAGGCTGGGGTTGACCATCCGCCATCCCATGGCATGGGCCAGGCGGGCGCTCTCCCGCCAGTACATCCCGCCGCCGGCGAAGTAGCCGTGGATGTTGACGGCCCAGATCGGCTCGGAGCCTGGCCCCTCGGGTCCGTGGGCCCCTTCGTTGTCCGACACGGCGAAGCGGAACCGCCGTCCCTCCACGTCGAGGGTGCCCGGCGACATGCGGATCTCGGGGGTGCGCAGGACGTTGCGACGGTAGGTGCGGCGGACGGCGGTGACGGTCCGGGTCCCGAAGGGGCCCCGCTCGTCCCCGCCGGGGGCCGGCGATCCGGTGCCGACCCGGTCGGCCTTGGCCTCGGCTGACGCGACCATCGTAAGCAAACGCTAGCCGCCCGCGAACGGCCCGACGCGGCGGGCCCCTGGGTAAGGTCCCGGGCAATCGGTGCCCGGCGCCCGGGCACGGCGAAGGGAGAGCCATGGACACGACCGACCTGCTTGTCGACGCCTTCCAGCGCGTGCGCGACGCCGTGCACCCCGCCGTCCAGGGGCTCACGCCCGAACAGCTGTCCACGCGTCTCGAGGGGCAGGCCAACTCCATCGCCTGGCTGGTCTGGCACCTCGCTCGGGTCCAGGACCACCACGTGGCCGACGCCGCCGGCACCCAACAGGTCTGGACGGCCGACGGCTGGGAGAAGCGGTTCGGCCTGCCCTTCGACCCCGACGCCACCGGCTACGGCCACGGCCCCGAGGACGTCTCAGCCGTCAAGGTCGAGTCGGGCGAGCTCCTGACCGGGTACTTCGAGGCGGTCCATGAGGCCACGCTGCGGTTCGTGGGGTCCTTGAACCCCGAGGACCTGGACCGGGTCGTCGACACCCGCTGGGACCCGCCCGTCACCCTGGGCGTGCGGTTGGTGAGCGTGATCGACGACGATCTCGAGCACGTGGGCCAAGCCGCCTTCGTACGCGGGCTCCTTCAAGGCTCCTGAACCCCCACCGCTAGCCTCGCCCCCCGTGACCGGGGCGAGCGAGGCGTTCGGGCGGTTGGCCATGAGGACGCGGCTGCTCCTGCGCGGGGTGACCGAGCTCGGGCCCTCGACCACCGGTGCCATCGTGACCAGCAGCGCCGCCATGGCGGTGCAGCGACGTCGTCAACGCCTGGCCGAGGGCGGACCCGCGGTGGCGAGAGGCCCCGGCCGCTTCCTCGCCGCCCGCCCCCTCGTCGCCGAGGGGAGGCCGCCGGGACCGATCGGGATCGTCTGCCGGTTCACCGAGGCCGATCTCGAAGTCCGCTTCCTCGCCGAGGACGTGGTCCGACTCACCTGGGGCCCGGGCGACCTCCCGCTTCCCTGGGCACTGGCCGACCCTGAGGCCGACCACCGGCCGGCCGGGACGGTCGAGGTGTCCGGGCCGAGCGCGCGGTCGACGGCCCTCTGCGTCGAGGTGGGCGCGGGCGGGGAGGTCAGCGTCTTCGACGCGAAGGGTCGGCTGCTCCGCCGGGAGCTCCCGCCGTTGCGCCGGGGGGCGCGGCGCACCGCCCGCCATCTGCTGCGCGCCGGCGAGCACGTGGCCGGCCTCGGGGAGCAGGCGTCGCCGGTGACACTGCGCGGGACCGTGCACCGCCTCTGGAACCGGGATCCGGGCGGGGCCTGGGGCCCGGGCGACGACCCGCTGTACCTCACGGTCCCGGTGGTGGTGGGGGCGCACCCCGACGGTGACGTCCTCACCTTCTACGAGAACTCCCACGACGCCGAGGTGCGGATCGACGGTGCCTCCTCGGTGGCTGCCGGCGCGCGGGTCGAGGTCACCTTCGGTGGCGGGGTGGACCGCCATTACGTGATGGCCGGGTCGCTGCCGCGCCTCTTGGAGCGTTACACCTGGCTGACCGGCCGCCCACCTCTCCCGCCGCGCTGGGCCCTCGGGTTCCACCAGTGCCGGTGGGGCTACCGCAGCGAAGGGGAGGTGCGCGAGGTGGCCCAAGGGTTCGCGGCCGAGGGGTTGCCCCTCAGTGCCGTCCACCTCGACATCGACCACATGGACGGCTACCGGGTCTTCACGACCGACCCGCGGCGCTTTCCCGACCTGGCCGACCTGTGCGGGGAGTTGGACGAGCGAGGCACCAAGGTGGTCGTGATCGTCGACCCCGCCGTCAAGGCCGACGACGCATTCTCCGTCTTCCGGGAGGGACGCGACGACGGCCGGTTCGTGCAGACCACCGACGGGCGTGTGCTGTTCGGGGTGGTGTGGCCCGGGCGGGCCGCCTTCCCCGACTTCACCGACCCGGCCACGCGCAGGTGGTGGGCCGGCCTCTACAAGGGGATGCTCGACGCCGGGGTCTCGGGGTTCTGGCACGACATGAACGAGCCCACCTCCATCGCCCTGTGGGGCGACCGCACCCTGCCGCCGGGCACGCCCCACGCCGCCGAGGGCCGCGGCGGGGACCACCGCGAGTGCCACAACGTCTACGGCCTCCTCATGGACCAGGCCGGCTTCGAGGGTCAGGCCGAAGCCCGCCCCGGCCGCCGTCCCTGGGTGCTGTCGCGTTCGGGGTGGGCGGGGGTGCAGCGCTGGGCCTGGACGTGGACGGCCGACGTCGAGTCGAGCTGGTCGGGGCTGCGCCAGCAGATCGCCACCGCCATCGGGCTCGGGCTGTCGGGCGTGCCGTACACCGGCTCGGACACGGGGGGCTTCAGCGGGGACCCCAGCCCCGAGCTGTTCGTGCGGTGGCTCGAGATGGCGGTGCTGATGCCGCTGTGCCGGACCCACTCGGTGACCGGTGCGCCGCCGCGCGAGCCCTGGCGGTGGCCCGACCCCTACCGCCTCGCCGTCGGCCGGCTGGTGCGCCTGCGTTACCGCCTCCTGCCCTACCTGTACACCCTGGCCCACGAGGCCAGCCGCACCGGCCACCCGTTCGTCCGCCCGCTCTGCTGGCCCGACGGGCGCGGCGCGGCGGGCGACAGCGACCGCCTGTGGGCAGGCAACGACGCCTACCTCCTCGGCGATGCCCTCCTGGTCGCCCCGGCCACCAGCGAGGGGTGCGAGACCCGGTCGGTCCTGCTCCCGGCCGGGGACTGGTTCCGGTGGCGGCCAGTGCCCGCGCTGGGCGACCCCTCCGAGCACACCGACAGCGCCGAACGCCTGGTGGGCACACGGACCGCCGAGCTCGACACGCCGGTGGGCCAGCCACTGGTACTGGTCCGGTCCGGGACGGTGCTGCCCCTCGATGACGGGTGGGTGGACGGCGCCGACGGCTCGCTCGGGGCGGGCCACGCCGCCCGTCGGCCGGCCGTCCACTGCTTCGCCTCGGCCCAGGGCACGGCCCAAGGCGGCTGCTACGACGACGCCGGCGACGGCTACGGGCCGGGCCGCGTCGACCGGTTCACCCTCACGCAGGGCCCGTCGGGGCCCTCCCTCAGCTGGGGACGAGACGGGGCCTACCCCGCGCCCGAGCGGCTCCGCGTGGTGGTGCACGGGCTGGCCGCCACCCGCGCCGTGGCCGACGGCCTCGAGGTGGCACCAACGGTGCACCGCGACGCCACGGGTCAGGCCACGACCTCGATCGAGTGCCGGGCCTTCGACGAGCTGCGGTTCGAGCGATGAGCCGACCGCGCTCGACCCCGCCTCAGGTCACGTCGCGCCGGAACGTCGTGAAATAGCCGACGACCGCCGTGCCGATACCCCAGGCGAGGAGGGTGAGCCCTCCCGCCCACCAGCTGAGCAGCGAGCCGTTGAGGTTGTTGTCGGACTGTGTGCCGCGGGTGAGGCCCCCGGCCACCGCCGCCGTCGAGCGCGAGGGGAACCAGTTGAGGTCGGCGTGCAGGACGCCGTGCACGAAGAGCACCAAGATGGGCTCGAGCACGAGCGTGAGGGCGAGCACGCAGATGACCGCCGCCACCTGGTTGCGCAGCAGCGTGCCGAAGCCCATGCCGAAGATGGCCAGCAGGGCGTAGGCGCCGAGGAGGCCCGGGACCACCGGCCCCACTTGGTGCAGCAGTGTCGACAGCGTGCCGCCCTGGGTGAGGAAGAGGGGGATGCCCATGGCCGCCACCATCACCAGGCTGGCCACCCCGAGGCAGATCCCCAAGATGGCCGAGGTGAGGGCCTTGGCTACGAGGACCTCCTCGCGGCGTGGGGTGGTGAGGAGCGTGACGCTGAGCGTCTTCTGCCGGTACTCCGAGGTGATGCACAGCACCCCGATCACAGGGGCCAGGAGGATGGCCGGTTGGTAGCCCGCGCCCACCAGGAGGCGGAGGTGGTGGACTGTCATCGGGGCGATGAAGCGGCCGTGGCCGTCGGGACCCGTCACCAAGAAGGCGGGGAGGATCCCGAGCAGAGCGGTCAGGACCATGGTGACGGCGAGGACGATCCACAGCCCCGGCGTGGTCCGCATCTTGAACAACTCGGACCGCAGCACTCGGGTCATGACGGTGTCCACCGTGCCGGCGTCGGCGGCGCGGGCGGTTGACCGGTCGGTCCCGGCGGTGCTGGCGGCGGCGGCGGTGGTGGTGGTGGTGGTGCCCACCCCGGACCGGCGGGCGGCACCCACGGCTGCCCGGGGGCGCCGGGCGGGGCGACCGAACCGGGCGGTGGCGGCGCTGGGGGTCCGTGGCCCGGCGGCGGGGCGCCGTAGGGGACGGTGAGCGAGAGGAAGAGGTCCTCCAGGCCCCGGCTCTCCTGGAACATCTCATAGATGACGACCCGGTTGGCCGCCAACAACGGGCCGAGCTGTTCGGGGGTCACTCCGTCGACGACCACCACGTCGGCGGCCGGGCGGCGCGCGGCCATCCCCAGCTGGGCTACACCTGCCGCCAGTCGATCTGCTTCGGGGCTGCGGATCCGCATGGATGACCGGCTCTGGGCCACGAGCGAGGCCAAGGGGCCCTGGGCGCGGAGCACGCCCTGCGAGACGATGACGACGTCGTCGACCGTCTGGGCCATCTCGGCCAATAGGTGCGAGGAGACGAGCACCGTCCTCCCCTCGGCGGCCAGGTGACGCAGCAGGTCGCGCAGCCAGACGATCCCCTGGGGGTCGAGGCCGTTGGACGGCTCGTCCAAGATGAGCACACCGGGGTTGCCCAACAGAGCGGCGGCCAGCTCCAGTCGCTGGCGCATGCCCATCGAGAACCCGCCGACCCTGCGCCGGGCGTCGCCGGTGAGGCCCACGAGGGCCAGCACCTCGTCGATGCGGGCGAACTCGATGCCCGCGGCCATGGCGATCATCTTCAGGTGGTCGCGTGCCCGTCGGGCCGGGTGGAAGCTGGTGGCCTCGAGCACCGCCCCCACCCGCCGGCTGGGGGCGTCGAGGTCGCGATAGGCGACGCCGTCGATGGTGGCCGAACCGGCGGTGGGGTTGACCAGACCGAGCAGCATGCGCAGCGTGGTCGTCTTGCCGGCGCCGTTGGGTCCGAGGAACCCCGTCACCCGACCGGGCTGGACGCTGAAGGCGAGATCGTTGACGGCGACGACCGAGCCGAATTTCTTGGTAAGGCCGCGGACCTCGATCGTTCCGCCGACGGGGGCGTTGGCCACGGTCACCGCGGCACCCTACCCGTGGGCGTTGTCGCCCCCGCGGCTAGAAGTCGATGACCTGTCGGATGACCTCACCGCGCTTCAACGCCTGAAGGCCCTCGTTCACGCCGTCGAGGTCGAAGCGCTTGGTGACCATCCCGTCGAGGTCGAGCCGGCCTGCCTTCCAGAGGCGGATCAGACGGTGGAACTCGGTGCGCACGTCGGCGCCGCCGTAGTAGCTGCCGAGGAGCCGCTTCTGTGTGAAGAAGACCTCGAAGCCGTTGAGCTCGAGCGTTGACTCGGCCCGTCCTGCCCCCACGATGACCGTGGTGCCGCCGCGCCGGGTGGCGTCCCAGGCCGCCCGGAAGGTGGGCGCCACACCGACGCACTCGATGGCGTAGTCGAAGCCCTCACCGCCGGTGACCTCGCCGCGCACCTCGGCCAGGTTGTCGGGGTGCACCGCATGCGTGGCACCGAACCGCTTGGCGTCGTCGAGCTTCTCGGCCACCATGTCGACGGCGACGATCTCGGCCGCCCCGCAGATACGGGCGCCTTGGATGGCCGAGATGCCGACACCGCCGCAGCCGAAGACCACCACTGACGAGCCCACCGCGACCTGGGCGGTGTTGACTGCGGCCCCCACTCCGGTGGTGACCCCGCAGCCGATGAGCGCGCCGATCTCGTAGGGCACGTCGTCGGGGATCACCACCACGCCCTGTTCGGGGAGGATCATCTCCTCGGCCCAGGTGCCGGTGCCCGCGAAGCCGAAGATGTCCTCGCCCCCCCGGGTGAAGTGGGTGGTGGCGGCGATAGTGAAGAAGATGTCGACGCAGAGGTTGGGCTGACCGCGCAGGCAGGCCTTGCAGTGGCCGCAGGGCGGCGTCCAGGCCACGATGACGTGGTCGCCGATCTTGGTGGAGGTCACGCCGTCGCCGACGGCCACCACCTCACCGGCGCCTTCGTGGCCCGGCACGAACGGTGCCATCTGGGGGAACACCCCCTGCATGGCCGAGAGGTCGGAGTGGCAGAGGCCGGCGGCGTGGATGCGTACCCGGACCTCCCCGGGCCCCGGGTCGCCGAGGGCGAGGTCGTCGACGATCTCGACTTCCTCGGTCCCACTGGTGGTGCAGATGGCTGCGCGCATGGCTCCTCCGTCTCTTCTGTTCTCGTTGGGTTGTCGGTCTCGTGTCAGCGCCCGGCCCGCCCGTCAGGCATTCGACCACGACGCGGGCGGGCGGGCAAGGTGTTCAGAGGTCGGGGGGCAACAGCAGGCCGACGGCCACGGCCAGCTCGTCGTGGACCCGGCTCATCGGCGACCACCCGCTGACCCACCCGGCCAGGGCCGAATACCAGACGTGGCCGATGATGCGGGCCCTCTCGGCCAGATCCGGCGGGTGGGGCTCGCCGATGGCTCGGGTGATGACCCCCTCCATCAGCGAGGTGATCTGCTGCTGGCAGGCCACCGCGCCGGCGTCAGGCGAGGAGAGAGACGTGAAGACCGCGCTCACCAAGCGGGGCTGGCGGGCCATGGCCCGCAGCCCCCGGTCGAGGACGTCGAGCACCCGCTCGGCACTCTTCCCCCCGCGGGCCGGCTGCTGGGCCATCCGGGCGTCGAGCTGCTCGACCCAGTGGACCAGGGTGGCGGCCAGCAGGTGGTCCTTGGAGGTGAAGTAGCGGTAGACGGTGCCCATGGCCACGTCGGCCCGGGCCGCCACATCGCGCATCTGCACGGCGTCGTAGCCACCTTCGAGGCCCAGCTCCATGGCGGCGTCGATGACCCGCTGACGACGGGCCAGCTGGGCTCTGGTCATCGGCCGGAGCGCGACCTCCATTCAACGAGGATAACCGGGGGTGTGTGCGCAAAAAAACCCAGCTAGATGACCGTGCCTGAAACAGGTTCTGGAACGGGTTCCACCAGGCCGCATGCTGCCGTCCGCTAACGAACCGGTGATTCCTGGGGAATACAGGGGTACGGTTGTACCGCGTGACCAGACACCACCACCGGTCCCGTCGTCCCGACCTGGACGAGCGGGTCAAGGTCCACGCCGACCCGGACGACGTGTTCCGGCAGTTCCTGAAGCCCGTTCAGGAAACGTCCGAGAGCACAACGTCCCACACAGACGGCGAGGACGCTCCCGAGTCCCAGCCTGCCTGACCCTTCTCAGTCAGGCGCTTGTAGCTGAGGCGTCCTTCCATCTGCTTGGCAAGCGTCCGCACCCGGCCGTGGTCGCTCATCTTGCAGGTGCTGTAGCGGTAGTCGAACTCTCCGCAGTACCGACCAAGGTGCTCGACGCTGACGTGGTGGTGGGTCCCTGTGATCGACCGCTTCAGTTGGCTGAAGAACCCCTCTGCAAGATTGGTCCCCGCACCCTTGCGGTTGACGTACTCGCCCTTGGAGTGGTCAACGGCCTGGTGGCGGGCGAACTCCCCGCCGATGGCCCCGTAGTGCTTTGCGGAATCGGTCCACAGCTCCGACGCGCTCATGTCCACCTGCTCCGACATGAACTTGCGCAGGTTGTTGGCGGTGACGGTGGGCACGACCTTGGAGCGGACCTCGCCGGTGACCTGGTTGACCAGCGAGAGGACCGGCGTCTTGTCCGTCAGGCCCTTCACGCCACTGCGGTCCTTGGCGTGGCGGTTCTTCGGCTCCCCGCCCACCCAGGTCTCGTCCGCCACGACGGTGCCCCGCATGGTGGTCACCAGTCGGTCACCCCCCGCCATGGCTTGGCGGATGCGGTGAAGCATGTGCCAAGCGGTCCGGGGGCAGACCCCGTACTTGCGCTCGACCTCGCGGGCCGAAATGCCGTTCTTGGCCGAGCAGGCGTCGAAGGTGACCAGGACCCAGGTGCGAATCGGGACCTTCGTGGCGTGCATGATCGTTCCGGTCAGCACGGAGAACTGCTTTTTGCAGGGGCGGCACTTCCAGACCCGGCGCTCGCTCATGGAGCCAGCGGCCGTCTTGCGGCTGGTGCCATTGGCCGGGGGGATCAGGTACACGTCCTCGCCGTCGGCCCCACAGTGGGCGCACCGAGGGTTGTCGCCCCACCGGAGGGACTCCCAGTAGCGGTAGGCATCCGCCTCGCTCCGAATGTCCCGGCTGAGACTCGCAATCGTGGTCCGAGGTGCACTCATGCCTCGATTGTCCCAAATGGGTGTGACGGTTACACGCGTGTAGTTTTGGGATGGGCGGTAACTAATCGTGAGCGCTTTGACCGTGATTTGCACCGATCCATTGACCCGGCAGGTCCCCCATGAGTACCCTGGCTTGCTTCCTTCGGGAGAGCAGTGTCGGGAGGGAAACATGCCGTCAAGGCAGCTTCGATTTGATCTTGGGTCCCAACTGTTTTTCGGGGACAATCTGCCTGTCCTGCGCAAGTACGTGCCGGATGAGTCGGTCGACCTGGTCTACTTAGACCCCCCGTTCAACAAGAACCGCTCGTTCAATGCCATCTTCAAGCACGTCAACGGCACCCCGGCAGCGGCCCAAATCAAGGCGTTCGATGACACCTGGACCTGGAGCATCGAGTCCGAAATCACGCTTCGG
>Ga0265327_10001699_pt1 | contig 26311 bp, 29 predicted proteins | sample 41621metaG_FD_202089 | JGI IMG/M metagenome (GOLD analysis project Ga0265327, IMG submission 202089) | Rhizosphere microbial communities from Carex aquatilis grown in University of Washington, Seatle, WA, United States - 4-16-21 metaG | ecosystem: Host-associated > Plants > Roots > Rhizosphere...
CGGCTTCCGGGCCGCCGGCGGTGCCGACGCCTTTTGCATCATCCGTTCCGCTTGGGAGACCAGCAAGTTGAACGGCCTCAATCCTTTCAACACCCTCAGGCTGGCGTTCGAGGGTTGGTAGTCACTAATTTTTTTGAGAAAATCATCATCTCGCAATATTCCACCATCAATACCGTAATAGTCGATCAGATTCACGCCACACCATGGACAATGGCGTATGCCACAGTAACTAATGAGCTTTAAGTTAGTTATATTAATACCTTCGAAGTTTTTCATCAAACCTTTATATGCATCACCCCACCACTCTCCGTCTTTTACTCTGAACAGGATATCGCCATAGTAAAATGAGACTCTACCATTAAGCTTCGACACGCCTGCTACGATAAACGTCGAATCCTGTCCCCTTAATTCAAAACGTGCCTTTAGAGCATTGCAACACCAGTTCATTTGCGGACCTAACTTTGTGTTAGGCGTCAACTGACGCCTTTGCCTGATATTTCGTCAACTGCGCCGTATATTGCCTCGACGCATCCTATTATTTTGAACACCTTCGCAATAAATCCCGCCTACCCATCCCCCACCCCCGCCAACGAGACACTTTCAGCGGCTAGTTTCTTGACGGCTTCTTTCGCCAAGTCGGTCAAGCCTTCGCCGCCTTGGCTGTAGTAATGGGCGATGATGGCTATGCGCATTCTTGGCTCCCAGAAGCGGTGCAAATGATCCAGCATGCCTTGCACGGCCGTCACGGGGTCGGGGTCGCTTTGGAAGAAGTGGCTGATGTCGTTAGCCATTTTGACCAGGTTTTCGTTATGCATGGCGGGGCGGCCTTTTCGGTTGGGTCGGTGTGCGAAGCGGGCTTCGCACGGAGCGCGACGGGGTTAAGGGGCAATGCCGTTAAGTTAAGCCGTTCGTGGTGAGCTTGTCGAACCATGAACGGCTTAACTGGGATTTTCCATTCACCCTTCGACAGACTCAGGGCGAACGGAAAATCCTTAACTTAACGTTAAGGGGCTGTCAATTGCTTGATCGCGTCTTTGGACAGTTCGCTCAAGCCTTCGCCGCCTTCCTGGACATGGGCGATGATGGCCTGGCGCATGCGCGGCTCCCAAAATTTGCTGAGGTGGTCGACCATGCCCTTGACGGCGCTGGCGTGGTCGGGGTCGCTGGCGAAGAAGGCGCTGATGTCGTTGGCCATTTTGACGAGGTGGTCGTGGTGCATCTGGGAAAAATCTCCTATTTGGATCAAAGCAAACGTTGCGGGTTGGCGTAGACGGTATGGCGTTCGCCGCGCGCAAACCCTAAAAGCGTGAGGCCGGTTTCTTCGGCCAGCCGGATGGCCAGGCCGGTGGGCGCGGAAATCGCCGCCATGAAACCGATGCCAACAGCGGCACATTTTTGCACCATTTCAAAACTGGCGCGACTGGTGACGATCACAAACCCCTCATCAAGCTTGGCGTCGGCCTTCACCAAGGCCCCGATGAGCTTGTCGAGGGCGTTATGCCGGCCCACGTCTTCGCGCACCAGCACGATGCCAACGCCCGCAACCGCCCAGGCCGCGCCATGGACCGCGCCGGTCAAATTGTTGAGCGTCTGCCGCGTCTCCAACTCGCGCAAAGCCTGCCGCAAAGCCTCCACCGGCACAGGCCGGCCCGGCCCGACCGGGGCCGGGTGGCGCACGGCCTGGCTGATCGTCGCCGCCCCGCACAAACCGCAGCCGGTGCGCCCGGTCAGGTTGCGCTCCTTGCCGCTAAGCGCCTCGAAGCGCGCCGGCGGGATGCGCAGCCAGAGTTCTATACCTTCCTCGCGGTGGTATTCGTCGATGAACGCCAACTCGTCCGGGCTTTTGATAATGCCTTCGGTGAGGCTGAAGCCCAGCGCGAAATCCTCCAGGTCTATCGGACTGGCGAGCATGACGACATGCGGCTGGCTATTGTAGAACAGCGCGACCGGGGCTTCCTCGATGACCGCGTCTTCGAGGGTCTGCCGCTCCCCGCCGCGCCAGCGCTCGACCGGATAATGCCGCGCCGCCGGCCATTTTTTGCTGCCCGGCAAAGCAAAACCCCCGCTGCCGGGCGGGGGCTTGGTGTCGAGTTCACAGGCGGCGGGTTGTTTTGGGGGCATGGCTTTATGGTTTGTCGCCCGCATAAAACGCAAGGGTTTTGTGCGAGCCTGTTTGTCTTTTTATTTACCAGCCTATAGCGAGAAGTGCGGCCAATACTCGCTTGGCTTTTGCGGAAGGCCATTGGCTCATGCGGCGGCAAGGGTGATGTGAATCGGCATAGCACTACATTCTTCATTTTCCAAGCGTTCGGCAATGACTCGGAGCGCCAAAGCTTCAGCCTTGACCATGGCTTTTTGAGCAGTGTCGCCGTAGGCCATAACCCCCGGTATTTCAAGAACTTCCGCCAGCCAACGGTCATCTTCCTCTTGTTCGCATGCAATATTGAAGTCCATGGTATCTCCGGTTTAATTGGAAAGAGTATGGCGTGTTACTCGCCGCTCAAAATATGGAAGTTTCGTAGGGTTCGCATATTGCCGCCTGAATCCGTGTCCGTGGGGTTGTCGGCATCCGTTAATGGTGCGCGATGCGCACCCTATATGACTATATTGGCTCCATAAAAAGACGATTTTTCACTCAGATATTTTTTAACCTCCTCTACTTCATTGTCGAGCAGAAGAAATAATTCGGTTCTTCCGTCGAACTCATCATCACCCCGGTAGTGAAGGTTTGAAAACTTCTTTACTACCATCTGTTCTAATTCGTATAAACCTGAAAGGTGGCCTTTATATTCAGCAATTTTCGCGTAGGAATTACTTCTAAATATCTGGTTAACGCTTCTTGAGGTAATACCTATTTTATGCAGAATACCGTCAGTTTGTTTGATTTCGATGAAGTACAAAGTGCCTGTTGTCGCTGCTAAACCAGGGTCTCTCTTGAAAATTTTTTTAGAGTATCTGCCATTGGATGGCACGTAATGGACGGCATCTTCGATCTCCATATTGTTTAGTCGATAAACCAAGGTTTGCAACGATAATCCATAGGTGGAAGCTACTTCAAAAAGCGAACCGAATATCTTACCGTCAACTTCATAAGTTGATATATTCGGCAAAGGATCGAGTCCCAGGCAAATTTCTAAAGGAAAGCCTTTAAGCCGTCGGCCTTCATATGTGCTGTAGCTTGTTTTTCCGACTGCCTCCCAAGCTTTTAGCGCGCTTCTATAAGGTACGCCATGCATGACAACTTTGTTGCTGACATCTTCTGAAACTGCGCGATCATATGGCCAGCCGTTGTCTCGTATCCGGTTATAAACCAATAATGGCGGTAAATCGTAAGCGCGGGCGAGTGCCGAAATTGATGGGTATTTAACACCATCAACCACAATATCATCGCGCTTCTTTGGATTTTGGCGACTACGCGGAGATAAATTTTGTTTCTTTCTGCCGTCTATTTTTTCGACAACTTCCAAAGCCTCTTCTAACGTCCAATCATACCTTAGGCGTGCTCGCACCGAATTAAATGTTACGCTAGGTTGAGCAAAATCATAAGCTTCCCGTAGCGTCTTAAACTGCTTGTTGCCTAATTTCCATTTAGATTGTAAATCAGGATTAGTCCGTCCATCTATTTTTTCCTCAAGCTCGAAGGCTTGCTCATACGACAAACCACGCTTAATTCTTGCGTGGACTGCGGGTAACTTGGCCTTGGGTTTGATCTCGTCATGTGCATGTTTAATATTTCGATATTCAACCCCTCCAATCGTGACAGCATTAACATTTGTAATGGTCGAATATTCTACTAGGTGCGCCGGTAATTTCCCCCTTCCGTAGAAGATCTCCGGATCCGACCATCCCCTGTGGGATCGTTTAACGGCAGCTTCGTAAGAAATCCCCGCAGCCAAGGCCAATTCATTCAAGTTTAGATAAGCTATATCACCAACCCGGTATTCACGAAGTGTGTATTTTTCTCTACTCATTCTCTCGAACTCCATTAACGCAGTAAGATGCGCTAAAGCCATGCTGTCATAGGATACGGCGAGAAACGAACCGCATCATTCGCGTTGTGCCTTATTAGGCAACTAGCTGTAATGTGGAGGACAGTTTATTCATAGTGAGTCCACATCCGATATATCTTAATCACCTTATCTTCCTCCATGACTTCATACACAAGACGGTGTTGCTTGTTGATTCTCCTGCTGATGAGTCCTTTCATATCACCTTTGAGATATTCATACTCAGGTGGATATTTATAGGGGGGTCTTGCTGGATAAGGTTTATCAGGGACAGGGCTTTTTCCTTGAGACCGCTTGCTCCGAGCTTTTTCGCGTCTTTCTGCGCTTGGGTCAAGAATATTACGGTGTACATCACCATTCCAATTGATCGAGCGTAACAGCATTTTCAATAGGCTCTTGCCTAGCCTCTTGAATGCTTTTCACCATGCCGTCGATGTTGCGGAGATAAGTATCATCATCAACATATTCTTCTTGATCGAGAATCTTAATTTCGTCCAGCGAGAAATGTTCAAGCAGCCAAGCAAACTTATCGTTGATGGCATCGTTAATTTTTAGCGTCACCGTTTTCATGCTGTGTTATCCCATGGTTATGGTGAGAGGGTATTGTCAAATACAAGATTCCGCCAAAACAAAAAAGCGGTCAACTTCCCTGGCAACCGCTTTTCTATCACATCCGTGCTTTAAAACGCCACACGCTCAACTCAAGCCGAAGCCTTCTCCAACAATCCCAACTGCTGCTCGGTGAACGATTGGAACTCGTTCTGCCACTGCGAGAACACCTCCACTTTCTCCACCTGCACCGCCGTCACTTTGTACTCGGGGCAGTTGGTCGCCCAGTCGGAGTTGTCGGTGGTGATGACGTTGGCGCCGGATTCGGGGAAGTGGAAGGTGGTGTACACCACGCCCGGCTGCATCCGCTCGGTCACGCGGGCATGCAGCACGGTGACGCCGGCCCGGCTGCTGATCGACACCTTGTCGCCGTCGTTGATACCGCGCACTTCGGCGTCGTGCGGATGGATTTCCAGGCGGTCTTCCGGATGCCAGGCGACGTTGTGGGTGCGGCGGGTTTGCGCGCCGACATTGTACTGCGACAGGATGCGGCCCGTGGTCAGGATCAGCGGGTATTTGCTGGTGGTGCGCTCGGAGGTGGGCACATACTCGGTGGGCATGAACTTGCCCTTGCCGCGCACGAAGTGGCCGATGTGCATGGTTGGCGTGCCGTCGGGCGCTTCGTCGTTGCACGGCCATTGCACACTGCCCTGCTCGTCCAGCTTCTTGAAGCTGACGCCCTTGAACGTCGGCACCAGGCTGGCGATTTCGTCGAGGATTTCCTTGGCGCTGGGGTAGTTCATCGGATAGCCGAGCGCGTTGGCCAGCAACTGCGTCACCTCCCAGTCTTCGTAACCGGCCTTCGGCGGCATCACGCGGCGCACCGGGGAGATGCGGCGCTCGGCGTTGGTGAAGGTGCCGGTCTTTTCCAGGAACGACGCGCCGGGCAGGAACACATGGGCGTATTTGGCGGTTTCGTTCAGGAACAAGTCCTGCACGACGATGCACTCCATCGCGGACAAGGCTTCGGCGACATGCTGGGTGTTGGGGTCGGACTGGGCGATGTCCTCGCCTTCGCAGTACAAGCCCTTGAACGAGCCTTCAATCGCCGCGGCGAACATGTTGGGGATGCGCAAACCCGGCTCGGATTCCAAGGTGACGCCCCAAGCCGATTCAAACTCGGCGCGGATATTGAAATCGGAGACGTGGCGGTAGCCGGGCAGCTCGTGCGGGAACGAGCCCATGTCGCAAGAGCCTTGCACATTGTTCTGGCCGCGCAGCGGGTTCACGCCGACGCCCTCGCGGCCCACGTTGCCGGTCGCCATCGCGAGGTTGGCGATGCCGATAACGGTGGTCGAGCCTTGGCTATGCTCGGTCACGCCCAGGCCATAGTAGATCGCGCCGTTGCCGGCGCTGGCGTAGAGGCGGGCGGCTTCGCGGACTTTCTGCGCTGGGACGCCGGTGATGGCTTCGGAGGCTTCCGGCGACATGCGTTCTTGGGACACGACATCGCGCCATTTTTGATAGGATTCGACTTCGCAACGCTCGTTGATATAGCCTTCCTTGGCCAGCCCCTCGGTGACGATGACATGGGCCAGCGCGTTGACCAGCGCGACGTTGGAACCGGGACGCAGCTTCAGATGGTAGTCGGCCTGGACATGGGCCGAGCGCACGATGTCAATATTGCGCGGGTCGGCGACGATCAGCTTGGCCCCCAGTCTTAGCCGCTTTTTCATCAGCGAGCCGAACACCGGGTGGCCGTCGGTGGGGTTCGCGCCGATGACCATGATGACATCGGATTTCATAACCGAGTCAAAGGTCTGCGTGCCGGCCGATTCGCCCAGGGTTTGCTTCAGGCCATAACCGGTCGGGGAATGGCAGACGCGGGCGCAGGTGTCGACGTTGTTGTTGCCGAACGCGGCGCGGACGAGCTTTTGCACCAGATAGGCTTCCTCGTTAGTGCAGCGGCTGGAGGTCAACCCGCCGACCGAATGGCGGCCATATTTGGCCTGGATGCGCTTGAATTCGGACGCGGCGTAATTGACCGCCTCTTCCCAACTGACTTTCTGCCAAGGGTCGTGGATGGATTTGCGGATCATCGGCGTGGTCAGCCGATCCGGATGGGTCGCGTAACCGAAAGCGAAGCGGCCTTTGACGCAGGAATGGCCGTGGTTGGCCTGGCCGTTCTTGTCCGGAACCATGCGCACGACTTCCGCGCCTTTCATCTCCGCCTTGAACGAGCAGCCCACGCCGCAGTAGGCGCAAGTCGTGATGATGCTGTGATCCGGCTGGCCCAGTTCGTACACCGATTTTTCCATCAAGGTCGCGGTCGGGCAGGCTTGCACGCAAGCGCCGCAGGACACGCATTCAGAATCCATGAACGCCTGGTTTTGGCCGGGCGAAATCACCGAGTCGAAGCCGCGGCCATCAATCGTCAACGCGAACGTGCCTTGCGTCTCTTCGCAGGCGCGGACACAGCGTGAGCAGACGATGCACTTGCTGGGGTCGAACGTGAAATACGGGTTGCTGGTGTCTTTCTCAGACTTCAGGTGGTTTTTGCCTTCATAGCCATAGCGCACTTCGCGCAAGCCGACGGTGCCGGCCATGTCCTGGAGTTCGCAATTGCCGTTGGACGGGCAGGTCAGGCAGTCCAGCGGGTGGTCGGAGATGTAAAGCTCCATGATGCCTTTGCGGATCTGGTTCAGCTTGGCATTTTCGGTTTCGACCTTCATGCCCTCGTAAACCGGGGTCGTGCACGAGGCCGGATAGCCGCGCCCGCCTTGGACTTGCACGACGCACAGCCGGCACGAGCCGAACGGTTCGATGCTGTCGGTGGCGCAGAGCTTGGGGATTTCAATGCCGATGCTGGAGGCGGCGCGCATCACCGAGGTGCCTTCCGGCACGGTGACTTTGAAGCCGTCGATTTCCAGCGAGATGTTCTTCTCGGAGGGGCTGGCGGGGGTGCCGTAGTCTTTGTCGCGTAGCAATGACATGGGTGTTACCTCTGTGTTCTGGATGGCGGGAAAGGCGGGCTCACCCGCCGATCAATCTGGCGGCAGGTTCGGACTCCCGCCGACCCGCCCTGTATGTGTGTATTCCTCATACACTGAAGCTGTCTAACTCATAGTCATCAACAAATACCTCTTGCCATGACAAGCCTTGGACATCTGATCTTTTCCCCATTTCCGCCTGGGCATCGCGTTTGGCCATCGCAAACGCCTTTTCCCACAACGATTCAATGACCGCATCATTCAGGCTGGGGTTTTCTTCCTGGATGTCGGCGATTTCATCCCGCGCGTCTTTGATGCTGGCGACCCAACTCCAACCGCGCCGTTCCGACTGGGAATGCCACTTGATAATATGCAACATCAAGCGGACTAGCTGGCTTTTCAATGCGCGTTTTTCAGACCGTGACAAGGCTTCTATCAACTCCCCTATGCCGATGGCAGCCTCTTGAACATGCCCCTGCGCCAATTCCACTTGAATGGCGACCGCCGTTTGGTAATGCGAGTGCGAGGATAATGTTTGCCAATTCATGAGGGTTCATCTTTTGCTTGAATCTCGGCTCAATTAGACCGCCTGATCCGCGCCGAAATCCCCCGGGAAGTGGTTCAACGCGCTCAGCACCGGGTACGGCGTCATGCCGCCCAGCGCGCACAGCGAGGCGTTCAGCAGCGTGTCGCTCAAATCGCGCAGCAACGCGATGTTTTTAGCCCGATCCTGGTTGTTTATGATGTTGTCTATGACTTCCACGCCGCGCGTCGAGCCGATGCGGCAAGGCGTGCATTTGCCGCAAGATTCAATCGCGCAGAACTCCATCGCGTAGCGGGCCATTTGCGCCATATCGACCGTGTCGTCGAACGCGACGATGCCGCCATGGCCCAGCACCGCCCAGTGGGCGGCAAAGGCTTCGTAATCCAACGGCGTGTCGAATTGCGACTCCGGCACGAACGCGCCCAAAGGCCCGCCGACTTGCACGGCTTTGATCGGCCTGCCGGTCGCCGAGCCGCCGCCGTAGTCGTACAGGATTTCCCTTAAGGTCACGCCGAAGGCTTTTTCGATCAGGCCGGGGCGCTTGATATTGCCGGCCAGTTGGATCGGCAACGTGCCGCGCGAGCGGCCCATGCCGAAATCGCGGTAAAACTCGCCGCCCTTGTCCAGGATGATCGGCACGGAGGCCAAGGAAATAACGTTGTTGATGACGGTCGGCTGGCCGAACAAGCCTTTGATCGCCGGCAACGGCGGCTTGAAGCGCACCAGGCCACGCTTGCCTTCCAGGCTTTCCAGCAACGAAGTCTCCTCGCCGCAGACATAAGCCCCCGCGCCCAAACGCACTTCCAACTCGAACGCCTGGCCGCTGCCTAAAATATCCTGGCCCAGATAGCCCGCCTGCTCCGCCGCCGCGATGGCCGCGTTCAGGTTTTTGTGGGCATGAGGGTATTCGACCCGCAAATAGATGTAGCCCTTGGTCGCGCCGACGGCGAGACCGGCGATGGTCATGCCCTCGATCAGCACAAACGGGTCGTCTTCCATAATCATCCGGTCGGAGAACGTGCCCGAGTCGCCTTCGTCGGCGTTGCAGACGATGTATTTTTGCCCGCCTGCCGCGTTCAGCACCGTGTTCCATTTGATGCCGGTCGGGAACGCCGCGCCGCCGCGGCCGCGCAGGCCAGAATCAGTCACCGCTTTGACAATCTCCGCCGGGGCGAGTTTTAAAGCGTTTTGCAGGCCGCGATAGCCTTCATAGGCCAGGTAGTCGTCCAGGCTGACCGGATCGGTGACGCCGACGCGGGCGTTGGTCAGACGCTCCTGGTTTTTCAGATACGGGATCTCCTCGGTGAGCCCTTGCTTCAAAGCATGCTCGCCGCCTTCGAGAAAACCGGCGTCGAACAAGCCCGCGACATCGGAGGCTTGCACCGGGCCATAACTGATCCGGCCTGCCGCCGTGGCGACTTCGACCAAAGGCTCCAACCAGAACAGGCCACGCGAACCATTGCGGACTAGGTTGATGTCAATCCCGCGCCGCGCCGCCTCGGCAATGATGGCCTTGGCAGTCTTCTCCGCCCCCAAGGACAGCGCGCTGGAGTCTCTAGGAACGTATACCGATATAACAACGCTCATGCCTGCGCCCTCACTTCATTCAAGATTTCGTCAAACCGTTCGGGGCTGACCCGGCCATAGGTCTCGCCGTCAACGCTGATGGCCGGCGAGCAGGCGCAATTGCCCAGGCAATACACCGGCTCCAGGCTGAACACGCCGTCGGCGGTGGTTTCATGATAGTCGATGCCGAGCGCGGCCTTGGCGTGGGCTTCCAAACCCTTGCCGTTCATCGACTGGCAGGACTCGGCGCGGCAGACGTGGACAGTGTGCCGGCCCGGCGGAGTTTCGCGGAAATAGTGGTAGAACGTGATGACCCCATGCACCTCGGCGCGGGAGACGTTCAAGGCCTCGGCGATCAAGGGCACGCTGTCCGGCGGGATGTAGCCCAGCGCGTCCTGGATGCCATGGAGGATCGGCAGCATCGCGCCGGGCTTCTCCTTCAAACCGTCGATGACCTCGACGACCGCGTTCTTGTCCCAGTCCAGTTGACTCATCGTTTTCTCGTCTTGTGCGTTAAATCTTTAGGAAGAGGAAGGCCCAACGGCCCATCCTGCGTCGGAGCCAGCGGGAACCGGCCACCCAACCCGCTCGAAATCCTCATATGGAAATATAAAGCGCCCGCTAAATCAATAGATTTGTGTCCGTTCCAGCGGCGCTGGCGGGGAGATGCGCTGCGTCCTGCCAGTGAATGATGGCAACAACATGAATGCAAAGGAGTTTCAAGCCGGGATCCCGGTGGCGGCACGGGCAAGGCCCGCCAAACCCCCACTGCCATTAAGTTGGATTTTCCCGTTCGCCCTGAGCCTGTCGAAGCCTGTCATGAGCTTGTCGAATGGGTGAACGGAAAAATCCAACTGGTTGGAAGTTAAGCCGTTCATGGTTCGACAAGACTCTCCTGAGCGTAGTCGAAGGGCTCACCACGAACGGAATCAACACTTTACCGTTCGTCCTGAGCTTGTCGAAGGACTTGTTCAGAGGTGCCTTAATAGCAGTACCGCCAAACCCCAGGATGTCTGCGGATTCGGCGGCGTTTGTCGGACAGGAAAGTCCGACTCGGTTTTGCAAACCGAGCCGACTTGACGCCAGATCTTGGCTTGCGCTAGAACCGGCTTGTCCAGCCTATCCGGTTATTTGACCGTGTAGGCTTGGTTGGACTGGTTGTTGCCTTCGTTCGATTCGGTCGTTGCGCACCAACTGTCCACGAAAGCCCGCAGCGTCTTCGCGCCCGCCGTCCCCGCCTGCAGCGTGAGCGTGAACGTCTTCGACGCCCCCGCCGCCACGCTGCCGACCGCGGCCCAGGCATCGCCGTCGGCGCCGCAGGGCTGGAGAGTGGGTTGATTGCCCCAGACATCCAGAAAGCCCGCGTCCGCCGCCAATGTCCCCTGGTTGGTGATTTTCACAGTGGCGGTGAAAAGGCTGTTGGCCGCAGGGGAAGCGGGGTTTAACGTCACCGCGCTGACGATGAAATCAGGCGGTGGGCCATGTGCCCGGTAGCTCGCGGCCAGTTGGTTGTTGCCCTCGTCGCTTTCCAAGGTGATGCAAGCGCCGTCGACAAAGATGCGCAGCGTTTTCAAGCCCGCGCTGCTGACGGTGAGGCCCGCGACGGCCAGGGTCTTGCTGGCCCCGGCGGCCAGCGTGCCCACCGCCACCGATTTGTCTCCGCTCACGCCGCATGCCTGGGTGGCGCCTTGGTCGGCCCAGACCAGCAGATTGCCGCCATTGCCCGCGCCCGTCCCTTGATTCTTGACCGTTACCTTGGCGGTGAAGGCGGTGTTGACCCCGGGCGAGGTAGGCGTCAAAGTGACGCCGGTCACGACGAAGTCTGCGGTTGGCGCCGCGTCCGGGGTGTATAGCTCGGCGCTGGCGAGGTAGTGGTCGGTGTTGTTCCCCCCACCCGCGACGAGAACCTTGCCGTTCGTGAGGAGGGTGGCGGTGTGGGAGCTCCGCGGCCCGGCCATCGCGGCAGTGGCGGTCCAGGTTCCGCTCGCCGGGTTGTACACCGCCGCGCTGGCGAGGCTGTTGGGGTAATTTCTGCCCCCCGCGACGAGTACCTTGCCGTTGGGGAGGAGGGTGGCGGTGTGGGAGTCCCGCGCTTCGGCCATGGCGCCGGTGGCGGTCCAGGTTCCGCTCGCCGGGTCGTATATCTCTGCGCTGGCTTGGTACCCCCCCGCGACGAGCAGCTTGCCGTTGGGCAGGCGGGTGGCGGTGTGGCCGGCCCGCGCCCTGGTCATGTTGTCGATGGCAGTCCAGGTTCCGCTCGCCGGGTCGTACACCTCCGCGCTGGCGAAGGTCAAGCTGAAGATAGGGGTGAATCCCCCCGCGACGAGCACCTTGCCGTTGGCGAGGAGGGTGGCGGTGTGCGATCCCCGCCCCGTGGTCATGCCGCCGGTGGTCGTCCAGGTTCCGGTCGCCGGGTCGTACACCTCCGCGCTGGCAATGAGTCGGTCGAGGCTGTCACTTCCCCCCGCGACGAGAACCTTGCCGTTCGGCAGGAGGGTGGCGGTGGGGCCGACCCGCGGCGTGGCCATGGCGCCGGTGGTGGCCCAGGTGCCGCTCGCCGGGTCGTACAGCGCCGCGCTGGCGCGGGGGCCGCTGTCGTTGATCCCCCCTGCGACGAGAACCTTGCCGTTGAGGAGGAGGGTGGCCGTGTGGAGTCGCCGCGCCGTGAGCATGGTGCCGGCAGTCCAGGTGCCGGTCGCCGGGTCGTATAGCGCCGTGCTGGCAAGAGTGGTATTACCAGTGCTGCTGTTGAGTCCCCCCGCGACGAGCACCTTGCCGTTGAGGAGAAGGGTGGCGGTGTGGGAGTCCCGCGCCGCCGCCATGGAGCCGGTGGCGGCCCAACTAGCCGCCTGGGCGGGCAATGAGAAAATCGCGGCCCAGGCCGCGAGCAGCAGAAAAGCATAGTTCAAGCGGATTTTATGCATCGTTCGCAACTCCTAAAAATCATGGGATCGTATGAATCCACCAGCCCGAACCCAGGGTGCGCCGCGCCTGCCCTCATCGCCCGCTAATGGCGCGCACAGCATATCCCAATGGCCTGGCTGATAAAAGGCGACTCGTCAGCCTCTTGCATTGCCTCAATATTTCGATAATAATTGAAATATGGAAACAAAAACCGCCGTCACCGCCCTCGCCGCGCTGGCCCAAGACTCCCGCCTCGCCATCTTCCGCTTGCTGGTGCAAGCCGGCCCCGCGGGCCTTGCCGCCGGCAAGATCGGCGAGGCGCTGGGCATCGCGCCGTCTTCGCTGTCCTTCCATTTGAAGGAACTGGCCCACGCCGGCCTCGTCTCCTCCCGCCAGGAAAGCCGCTACGTCATCTATGTGGCGAACTTCCAGGCCATGGACGAATTGATCGCCTTTCTGACCGAAAACTGTTGCGGCGGCGCGCCTTGCCTTCCCAGCGCCTGCCCCGAATGCGCCCCATCCTGAAAACCCAAGCTTGGAGAACCTTCCCATGAAACGACTGCACGTCCATATCGCCGTGGATCAACTGGACGAAAACATCCGCTTTTACAGCGCCTTGTTCCAAGCCGAGCCGAGTGTCCGCCAGGCCGATTACGCCAAATGGATGCTCGACGACCCGCGGGTCAATTTCGCCATTTCCAGCCGAGGGGCCAAAGCGGGGCTGGATCACCTAGGGATACAGGTGGAGTCCGACGACGAATTGGAAGGCGTCAGCCGCCATCTCGCGGCGGCGGCCTTGCCGGTGGAGGCGCAAAAGCAGGCGGCTTGCTGCTATGCCGAATCGGACAAATATTGGACGGTCGATCCGCAAGGCATCGCCTGGGAGGCGTTCCATACCTTGGCAGCCATCCCCGTGTTCGGCCAGGACGAAGTCATCCAAGTCCAACCCGCCAAAGCTTGCTGCGCGCCGGGCAAAGGAGGCTGCGCATGAGCCGCCCGCTCAATATTTTGGTGCTTTGCACCGGCAACTCCTGCCGCAGCGTCCTCGGCGAGGCCCTGCTCAACCACCTCGCCGCCGGGCGCTTCCATGCGTTCAGCGCCGGCAGCCATCCGCTTGGCCGGATCAACGCCAACGCGCTGGCGACCTTGGCCCGCCACGGCCTGCCGACGGAAGGCTACCGCAGCCAGTCTTGGGACGAATTCGAGGAGGCCGGCATCGACATCCTGATTTCCGTCTGCGACGCGGCGGCCGGCGAAGCCTGCCCGGTCTATCTGGGCAAAGCCGTGCGCGGCCATTGGGGCCTGGCCGACCCGGCCCATGTCCAAGGCAGCGAGGCGGACGTCATCGCCGCGTTTGAAGCCACCTATGCGGCGCTGGAACAGCGCATCCAGCGCCTGCTGGCCTTGCCGGTTGAAACGATGGGCCGGGCGGAACTGGCCGAGGCGCTGAACCAGATCGGCGCGGAAACCTTTTAAGACAATGGACACCCCATGAACGCGCAGCCATCCAAAACACCCCGCCCGCTTTCCAGCTCGGCCCCAAACCGCGCAGCCCCCAAGCGCCTAGGCTTCGTAGACCGGTTTCTGACGCTGTGGATTTTCTTGAGCATGGGCGCGGGCGTGGGCCTGGGCTACTTCGTGCCCAGCTTCACGCACTGGCTGACCCGCTTCCAGGTGGGCACCACCTCGGTGCCCATCGCCGTCGGCCTGATTTTGATGATGTGGCCGCCACTGGCGAAAGTGCGCTATGAAGAACTGCCACAGGTGTTCAAGAACGGCAAGGTGCTGCTGCTGTCGCTGATCCAGAACTGGATCATCGGCCCGGTTTTAATGTTCGCGCTGGCTGTGATCTTCCTGCGCGACTACCCGGAATATATGGTCGGCCTGATCGTCATCGGCCTGGCCCGCTGCATCGCCATGGTGCTGGTCTGGAACGAGCTGGCCGACGGCGACCCGGAATACTGCGCCGGCCTGGTGGCGTTCAATTCCATTTTTCAAATGCTGTTCTTCTCGGTGTACGCCTATGTGTTCGTCACCGTGCTGCCCGACTGGCTGGGCATCGCCTCCGGGTTGAAAATCGACATCACCATGCTGCAAGTGGCCGAAAGCGTGATGGTCTATCTGGGCATTCCGTTTTTTGGCGGCATGCTGACCCGCTTTTGGCTGGTGCGTCGCAAAGGCCGGGCCTGGTACGAGGACAAATTCATCCCCGCCATCAGCCCGATCACGCTGGCCGCGCTGCTGTTCACGATCTTGGTGATGTTTTCACTGAAGGGCGAAGTCATCGTGCAGCTTCCGCTGGACGTGGCGCGCATCGCCCTGCCTTTGGTGCTGTATTTCGTCATCATGTTCCTGGCCACGTTTTATATGTCGGCCAAGGCCGGGGCCGGCTATCCGGTCAGCGCCACCTTGTCGTTCACCGCCGCCAGCAACAACTTCGAGCTGGCCATCGCCGTGGCCGTAGCCGTGTTCGGCCTGCAATCGGGCGAGGCCTTCGCCGCCGTCATCGGGCCTTTGGTCGAAGTGCCGGTGCTGATCGGCCTGGTCAAGGTGGCGCTGTATTTCCGCCGGGCCGGGTTTGCGCCCCGGCAAGCGGCACACCTTTAGCTTGGCATCTGAGGTACAATACCCTCCTTCAACGTGTCCAGAAGTAGGGTCAGATTATGTTTAGCAAGGGTATGGAGATCGCCGGTTTCGATGACGAGTTGTGGGCCGCGATCCAGAACGAAGAACAGCGCCAGGAAGATCATATCGAGCTGATCGCCTCGGAAAACTACGCCAGCCCCCGCGTGTTGCAAGCCCAAGGGACGGTGCTGACCAACAAATACGCCGAAGGCTACCCCGGCAAGCGCTATTACGGCGGTTGCGAATACGTCGATGTCGTCGAGGATCTCGCCATCGCCCGCGCCAAGGAATTGTTCGGCGCGGACTTCGCCAATGTGCAGCCGCATTCCGGTTCGCAGGCCAACGCCGCCGTCTACATGGCGCTGGTCAACCCGGGCGAGACGGTGCTGGGCATGAGCCTGGCCCATGGCGGCCATCTGACCCACGGCGCGAAAGTCAATTTCTCCGGCAAGCTTTACAACGCCGTGCAATACGGCCTGGACCCGGCCACCGGCGAGATCGACTACGACCAAGTGGACGCGCTGGCCCGCGAACACAAGCCCAAACTGATCGTGGCCGGCTTCTCCGCCTATTCCCGCGTGGTCGACTGGCAGCGCTTCCGCGCCATCTCCGACGAAGTGGGCGCGTACTTCTTCGTGGACATGGCCCATGTGGCCGGCCTGGTCGCCGCCGGGCTCTACCCGAACCCGGTGCAGATCGCCGACGTCACCACCACGACGACCCACAAAACCCTGCGCGGCCCGCGCGGCGGCCTGATCCTCGCCAAGGCCAACCCGGACATCGAAAAGAAGCTGAACTCGCTGGTCTTCCCCGGCACCCAGGGCGGCCCGCTGATGCACGTCATCGCCGCCAAGGCCGTGGCGCTGAAAGAAGCCTTGCAGCCGGAATTCAAGCACTACCAGGAGCGCGTGCTGGAAAACGCCCGCGCGATGGCCGAAGCCTTCATCGCCCGCGGCTACAACATCGTCTCCGGCGGCACCGACAATCATCTGTTCCTGGTGGATCTGATCTCCCGCGGACTGACTGGCAAGCTGGCCGACGCCAAGCTGGGCGAGGCCCACATCACCGTCAACAAAAACGCCGTGCCCAACGATCCGCAGTCGCCTTTCGTCACCAGTGGCATCCGCATCGGCACCCCCGCCGTGACCACGCGCGGCTTCGGCAAAGAAGAATGCGTCGCGCTGGCCGGCTGGATCTGCGACATTTTGGACGATCCGGAAAACCACGCGGTCATCGAGCGGGTCAGGCACCAAGTGACCGAAGTCTGCCGCCGCTTCCCGGTTTATCCGGTTTAAGCCTGAAGGGATAACATCGCTTGCAGCGATGTTATCCCTCACTTTTTTAGGAGACCGCCGTGCGCTGCCCTTTTTGCGGAGCCCAGGACACCCGGGTGATCGACTCGCGACTGTCCCAGGAAGGCGACCAGGTGCGGCGCAGGCGCGAATGCGGCGAGTGCAAGGAGCGCTTCACCACCTACGAGGCGGTGGAGTTGAGCCTGCCCCGCGTGGTCAAGAGCAATGGCAACCGCGAACCCTTCCGCGAAGACAAGCTGCGCGCCGGCCTGTCGCGGGCCTTGGAAAAGCGCCCGGTCGGCGCGGACCGCGTCGAGGAGGCCGTCGCCCGTATCAAAAAGCGGCTGATGTCCAAAGGCGAGCGGGAAGTGCCGTCGCGGCTGATCGGCGAAAACGTCATGCGCGAGCTGAGTTCCTTGGATCATGTCGCCTATGTGCGCTTTGCCTCCGTCTACCGCAGCTTCCAAGATGTCAATGAATTCCGTGTCGTGATCGAAGATTTGGAGCGCCAGCCCGACAGCGGCCAGGCCGAGGCGCAACAAGACTTGTTCGAGGCCAAACCGGCCCAATCTTAAGCAGCCGACCGGGGCTTGGCCGGCACCACATCCCCGTTTCAACCCATCGCGGGCCACCCCCGCCCCACTCATCCCCCGCCATCATGCAAACCACTTCATTCACACCCGAAGACGCCCGTTTCATGAGCCAAGCGATCCGCTTGGCCCACCGCGGGTTCAGCACCACCCACCCCAACCCGCGCGTAGGTTGCGTGCTGGTCAAAGACGGACAGGTCGTCGGCGAAGGCTGGCATGAGCGGGCCGGCGAGCCGCATGCCGAAATTTACGCGCTGCGCGCGGCCGGCGAGGCGGCGCGGGGGGCGACCGCCTATGTCAGCCTGGAGCCTTGCAGCCACCATGGCAAAACCCCGCCCTGCGCGGACGCGTTGATCGCCGCCGGCGTCAGCCGGGTCGTCGCCGCGATGCAAGATCCGAATCCGCGGGTGGCGGGCCAAGGCTTGGCAAAGCTGGCCGCGGCCGGCATAGACACCGCCGTCGGCCTGCTGGAGGCGGAGGCCGAAGCCCTCAACCCCGGCTTTTGCAAACGTATGCGCACCGGCCTGCCCTGGGTTTCCAGCAAGCTCGCGATGAGCCTGGACGGGCGCACCGCGATGGCCTCTGGGGAAAGCCGCTGGATCACCGGCCCGGAAGCGCGGCGCGACGTGCATAAGCGCCGCGCCCACAGCTCCGCGATCCTCACCGGCATCGAAACCGTGCTGATGGACGACCCCGCCATGACCGTCCGCCGGGAAGGCCGCACCGCCACCGACCGCCAACCCGCCCGCGTCGTGCTGGATTCACGCTTTCGCATGCCCGCCTCTGCTAAAATCCTCGACCAGCCGGGGCTGACCCTGGTGCTGGGCCTGGCCTCGGAAGCCAAAAAGGCGGCGGCGTTGCAAGCCATGGGCTACGAAGTCCGCTTCCTGCCGGCCGGCCCCGAAGACCGGGTGGACTTGCACGCGGCGCTGGAACTGCTGGGCCAGATGGAATTCAACGAAGTGCTGGTGGAAGCCGGCGCGACGCTGAACGGCATGCTGCTGCGCGAAAGCGTCGTCGACGAATGGCTGGTCTACATGGCCCCCTGCATCTTAGGCGACCGGGGCCGCGGCTTGTTCCACCTGCCCGGCATCGAACACATGGCCGACCGGTTTGAATTGCGCCTGGTCGAAACCCGGCAGGTCGGCGAAGATGTTCGGCTGACTTTGCGCAAGCAGCGATAGCGGGAGCGGACGCCATGGGCAAAATCACCCGCCTTGAACTGGAAAACTTCACTTGCTTTGCCAAGCTGGATTTGGAATTTTCCAATGGTGTGAATGTGTTGATCGGTGTGAATGGAACCGGCAAGACGCATATTTTGAAGGTGCTGTATGCGGCTTGCGCGATTACGGCTGGCCAGAGAAAGGGTAAAGAATATATTCATGAGTTAAGGGATGTTTTTTTACCTTATGGGGGCGATCCCCAGCGTCTTTGCCGTCATCCATTTGCGAGTAGGTGGGTATCCTATATTAAAATTTCAAGAGACAGTGACCGACGGATCTATTATGAATTCCCATTAAGCGGCAAAGTAATCTACCCTGAATATACATGGACAGAAGATGATTTGGATAGTAGCTATATCCCAGCCAAAGAAATGCTGGCTCATGCCCCAGGCTTTATCTCGTTGACCGCAAAGCGTGAAATCGCTTTTGAAGAAGTTTATGTTGATGTCATCCTGCAAGCCTATTTGCCAAAGCTGAAAAAACTTCCAAATCCAGCTTATGAAAAATTGCATAGCGACTTGGGCAAGGCGATAGGCGGCGAAGTCATTATCAAAGGCGAATACTTTTTCCTAAAAAACGAGCATGGCGAATTTGAGTTCAGTTTGCTGGCCGAGGGAATACGTAAATTGGCTCTGATTTGGCTATTGCTTCAAAATGGCTCTTTAAACCCAGGAACCGTGATATTTTGGGATGAGCCAGAGGCTAATTTGAATCCCTCATTAATAGGGCTAGTCGTTGAAACTGTTTTGGAATTACAGCGTCAAGGCGTACAAGTGTTTTTGACGACGCATAACTATGTGCTGCTGAAAGAGTTTGATTTGCGCAAGAAGCAAGATGACGCAGTTCGATACATCTCTTTGTTTCGCGATGATTCTGACAGCGTAACGGCGGAATCTAGCGATGTGTATACGGGCATTTCGCCGAATGCTATTTCAGACACGTTTGCCGACTTGTATCAACGGGATATTACCCGCGCCTTGCACAGGGCTTAAGGAACACAAATGCGGGAAGGAGAACTGGAATTTGATTTTTCCGCCGCCACGCAAGCTGAAAAGTTGGATGACAAAGGCAAAAAGCTTCCGGAGGGAATGAAATTTGTTGATTTCGTCATCGAAGAAGAGCATGGGCTGATAATGCTTGAAATCAAAGATCCGTCTTGCCAAGCAAAAGGCGGTGACACCAAGGCAGAGGCTGCCATACAGAAGCAACGTGACGAGTTTATCAAAAAGCTCTATAAAGATGACTGGATTGCGGAAGACCTCACGCCAAAAGCGAGGGATAGTTACACATTTTTGCATCTGATGGCAAGGGATACAAAACCAATTATTTATGTACTGCTCATCGGCTCCGACAAGTTAACGCTTGAACCTGCTTTGCTGGCCACATTCAAAGATAGAATGCTTGCCAGATTGCGCCAAGAAGCCGATCAGCCGTGGGTCAGACAATATGTTGACGATTGCTTCGTCGTCACTGAAAAAACCTGGCCGATAGTGTTTCCAGATTATCCATTGACCAGACTGACATAAATAAAATACAACGCTTATTCACCAGCACTCTTATTAACTTATCAAACGTTAAACCCACCATGTTCACCGGCATCATCCAATCCATCGGCAAAATCAGCCAAATCCAGCCCAAGGGCGGCGATTTCAGGCTCACTCTCCAAACCGGCAAGCTGCCTTTGGGCGGCGCGCAACTCGGCGACAGCATCGCCGTCAGCGGCGTGTGTCTGACCGCCATCGAACTCGGCGACGGCTGGTTTAGCGCCGACGTCTCCCGCGAGACTTTGAGCCGCACGACCTTGGGCGATTTGAAACCCGGTTCCCGAGTCAACCTGGAACTGGCCTTGACGCCGACGACCCGGCTCGGCGGGCATATCGTCTCCGGCCATGTCGATGGCGTCGGCGAGGTCGTCCAGCGCAGCGCCGACGCCCGCTCGGTGCGTTTCGTCATCGAAGCCCCGGCCCCTCTGGCGAAGTATATCGCCGAGAAAGGCTCGATCTGCGTGGACGGCGTCAGCCTGACCGTCAACGCCGTGGACGGCAAGCGCTTTGATTTGAACATCGTCCCGCACACCTTGGCCGAAACCACGATTGAAGAATACCAGCCAGGCCGCAAAGTGAATCTGGAAGTAGATTTGCTGGCGCGCTACCTGGAAAGGCTGCTGTTGGGCGAAAAAGCCGCCCATTCTGGCAATGTGACCGAAGAATTGCTGGCCAGCGCCGGTTTCATTAAATAACCTCGAACTTATGAACACCATCGAAGAAATCATCGAAGACCTGCGCATGGGCAAAATGGTCGTCATCATGGACGACGAAGACCGCGAGAACGAGGGCGACCTAGTCATGGTCGCCTCGCACACCCGGCCCGAGGATGTCAATTTCATGGCCCGCTACGGACGCGGCCTGATCTGCCTGACGCTGACCCGCGAGCGTTGCCAGCAGTTGCGCCTGCCGTTGATGGTGAACGAGAACAAGACGCCGCATTCAACCAATTTTACCGTCTCCATCGAGGCGGCCAGCGGCGTCACCACCGGCATCTCCGCCGCCGACCGGGCGCGCACGATCCAATGCGCCGTGGCGCAGAACGCCAGGCCGGAAGACCTGGTGCAGCCGGGCCATGTGTTTCCATTGATGGCCCAGCCCGGCGGCGTGCTGAACCGGGCCGGCCACACCGAGGCAGGCTGCGACCTGGCCCGGCTGTCCAGCGCCGAACCGGCGGCGGTGATCGTGGAAATCCTCAACGAGGACGGCTCGATGGCGCGGCGACCCGAGCTGGAAGTGTTCGCGCGGCAACATGGCTTGAAAATCGGCACCATCGCCGACCTGATCCATTACCGCATCCAGAACGAGCAGACCGTCGAGCGCATCTGCTCCTGCGACTTCCCGACCGAATACGGCCATTTCCGCCTGCACGCCTACCAGGATCAAATCGACAACAAACTCCACCTGGCCTTGACCATAGGCCAGGTGTCCAACGGCGAGCCGGTGCTGGTGCGCGTGCATGGCAAGAACCTGTTGAGCGACCTGTTCGGCGGCAAGCGCGAAGACTCCGGCTTTCCGTTGCGCCAGGCCATGCAGCGGATCGCCAAGGAAGGCCGCGGCGTGCTGGTGGTCATCCGCAAAGAAGAAGACACCAAGTCGCTGGTCGAGCGCATCCACCAATACAGCATGGAAGACAACGGCATCGAATCCCAGCCCGGCCTGGACAGCGGCGAAGACTGGCGCACCACCGGCACCGGCGCGCAAATCCTCGCCGATTTGGGCGTGCGCAAGCTGCGGGTCATGGGCGCGCCGAAGAAATACCTGGGGCTGTCGGGGTATGGCTTGGAAGTCGTGGATTATGTGGCTTATGATTGATAACCATGCCAGAACTCAGCCGCTTTTTCGGAATCATCATCCGCATTGGCAGTTTTTGCAAAACGGCCAAAAACCGCTCCCGATTAAACCTTTGCAGTGAGACATTGCCATGTCGCATCCAATTTACCGTGTGCAATCATTCGCCATTATAGATTCATATGCGCTTAATGTGAAATTTGACGATGGATCAGAACAAAGCATTAATTTTTGGCCTGTCTTAAGCGGGGAAATATACCGGCCTTTGCGCGATTTGGCAGTGTTCAACAAAGTCACCATAGACAGGGAGGCGCATACCTTGGTTTGGCCTAATGGCGCGGATTTTGATCCCTTGACTTTGCATGATTGGCCCCACTATGCTCAAGCATTGGCCGAGCGGGCCAGAGGTTGGGAGCAGCATGCGATTTGATTTTACATACTCACTATTGGTTCCTAGCAGATGAATAAAGGTCTGACACGGTTTCTGAAATACACCAGCGTCGGCGTTTCGACATTCCTATTTGACCTGTTCCTGTTATATCTGCTCACCGATTATTTTAAGATCCACTACGCCCTGGCGACGCCGTTGGCGTTTGGCATCGCGGTTTCGATCAACTACTTTATCAGCCGCCGGTTTGTGTTCAAAGGCACCCTGCGTTCGATCCATGCCGGCTACGGGGTTTTCCTGGCCATCGCCGGCACCGGGATGGCCGCGGTGACGGGGCTGATGGTCGTGTTTGTCGAGGTGTTCCACATGGAATACCTACCCGCCCGGGTCATCATCGCCGGCCTCGTCGGCCTGTGGAATTATTTTATGAATTTGTATGTGAATTTCAAAGTGGCAGGGAAGCACTGAACTGGAAAACCAATCTCAATCACTTAAGAGGAAACTAAAATGTCCAAGATCAAAACCTACGAAGGCCATTTCAACGCGGCGGGGATGCGCTTCATCATCATCGCCTCGCGCTTCAACAGCTTCATCGTCGACCAACTGGAAGCCGGTGCCATCGACGCCCTGGTGCGCCATGGCGCGTCGAAAGAGGACATCCATGTCGCCAAGACGCCCGGCGCGTATGAACTGCCCTTGGCCGTGCAGAAGGCGGCGGCGACCGGGCGCTATGACGCCATCATCGCCGTCGGCGCGGTGATCCGCGGCGCGACCCCGCATTTCGACTATGTGGCCGGCGAATGCGTCAAAGGCATCAGCAGCGTCTCGTTGAAGCACGACATTCCGGTCAGCTTCGGCGTGCTGACGGTGGACAGCATCGAGCAGGCCATCGAGCGCGCAGGCACCAAGGCGGGCAACAAAGGCGCGGAAGCGGCGCTGTCCGCCGTCGAAATGGTCAACCTGCTGCGCGGGCTGGAAAGCGCATGAGCGACGACAACCAGGCAAGGACCCTCGCCCGGCGCAGCGCGATGCAGGCGATTTACCAGTGGCAGTTGACCGGTTACGCGTTAAGCGAAATCGAGCGCCAGTTTGTCGAGGAGCATGGGCTGGGCAATGCCGACTTTGCTTATTTCAACGAGTTGCTGCATGAAATCCCCAAGCAACTCGATGTCATCGACGCGGCCTTGGGCGAGTTCGTCGACCGCTCCATCGCCAGCGTCGACCCGGTGGAGCGGGCGGTGTTGCGCATCGGCGTGTATGAACTGCTGTTCCACCCCGAGCTGCCTTACCGGGTGGTTTTGAACGAAGGCATCAATCTGGCCAAAGATTTTGGCGCGGCCCATGGACACAAATACGTCAACGGGATTCTCGACCGCGTCGCCCACAAGTCGCGGGCCGTGGAAATTGCCGCCGCCGGCCGGAAGCGGCGTTGAGACGGCCGCCGCCGCCGATCAATCCGGAGTGCGGGGCTTTGCCTTGCACAAGCGCGCAACCCCCTGCAAGGCAAGCCTTGCACTGCAAATGGCTAAACCGATGGCTCTAGGCGAATTCGAACTCATCAAACAGTTTTTCACCCGTCCGAACCACCGCGCCGACGTGTGTCTGGGCGTCGGCGACGATTGCGCGCTGTTGCGGCCGACGGAAGGCGAGTGCGTGGCGATGACGGTGGACACCCTGGTCGAAGGCGTCCACTTTCTCGCCGGCACCGACCCGGAAGGGCTGGGCCACAAATCCCTGGCCGTCAGCCTGAGCGACCTGGCCTCGATGGGGGCCAGGCCGGCCTGGGTCAGCCTGGCGCTGACCCTGCCGCGCTCCGACGAGACCTGGCTGGCCGCTTTCGCCAAGGGCCTGCTGGCCCTGGCCGAGCGCCACGGCGTCGAACTGGTCGGCGGCGACACAACCCGCGGGCCGCTGTCGATCACCGTGCAAGCCATGGGGTTCGTGCGCGAAAAGGACGCGCTGCGCCGTTCCGCCGCCCGCGTCGGCGACGGCATCTACCTCACGGGCGATTTGGGGCTGGCCGGGCTGGGCCTGGAGATCGTGCTGGGCAAGACGCGGCTGCGGGCACCCGAGGCCGTGGCCAAGCTGGAACGGCCGGAGCCGCGCGTGCAGGCCGGGATGGCGTTGGCAGGCCTGGCCAATGCCTGCATCGACGTGTCCGACGGGCTGGCCGCCGACCTGGGCCATATGCTGGAGGGCGGCGGCGTCGGTGCGACGCTGGACTGGGCCGCCCTGCCCTTGCCCTCGGCGATCCGCCGCCACATCGCGGCCGGTGGCGACGAATGGATGCCCTTGCGGGCCGGCGACGACTACGAGCTGTGCTTCACCGTCGCCGCCGCGCGTGAAAACGAGCTGGCGGCGCGCATGGCCGAATTCGACTGCTCTTGCGTCCGCATTGGCCGCATCGACGAGCAACCCGGCCTGCGCATGAAAAAAGACCGCCGCGTCCTGGATATTGACGTCCGGGGCTTTCAACACTTCCACCCCGCCTGAACGAGAACCCCGCAATGGCCCGTGGCAAACGCGAAAAAATCCCCGCCCGGCGGGTATTGCAAAACCCGGTGTGCCTGCTGGCCTTCGGCTTCGGCTCTGGCCTGGCCCCCAAACTGCCCGGCACCGCCGGCACCCTGGCCGCCGTCCCCTTGTATCTATGGGCCTCGTCCTTGCCGCTGCCGGCTTACCTGGCCGTGACCTTGCTGATGTTCGCCGCCGGCGTCTGGCTGTGTGGCCGTTGCGAGCAAATCCTCGGCGTCCAAGACCACTCCGGCATCGTCTGGGACGAGTTCGCCGGCCTGTTCATCACCCTGGCCGCGATCCCGGTCTCCTTCGGCACGGTGGCCACAGGCTTTGTCCTGTTCCGCCTGTTCGACGCGCTCAAACCCTGGCCGATCCGCTGGTTTGACCGCCATGTCCACGGCGGTTTCGGAATCATGCTCGACGACGCCGTCGCCGGGCTGTGCGCCTGGGGCTGCCTGTCCGTCTTGCTGCGGCTCGGGATTGTGGCTTAAATCCCGGGTTATTGCGCAAACGGTTTGATTTAAAACCGATTGCGACACCAATGCCGTTGCGTTAAGCATTTTCCGTTCGCCCTGAGCCTGTCGAAGGGCGGATGGGAAATCCCAACCTATCCCGTTCATGGTTCGACAAGGCTCTCCTGAGCGCAGCCGAAGGGCTCGCCACGAACAGAACGCCCCCACGGGCGTGGGGAAGACGGCCTGGCGCAAGGCGTCCTCGTAGCTCTCCAGGAAACACCCCCACGGGCGTGCTGTCGGACAATGACTATCAAATTGATACGGCACAAAGATATAAAAAGGTAGGCTTTGGTTAATCGACTGCGAAAGTGGCTAAATTCTGGGGGGGGTAGCTCACAGACCAGCAGCAAAAACAGGAGCGTCTGCCCCTGAGGGCGAAACGGGCGAATGGGGCGAAAGCTGGCGCGGTGCCTGGATTTACCCAAGGCGAACGACAGGCGAAGCAGGGGCGAATTTGCCACGCACAACGTCTTGACGTTGAGGGCCATTGAAAGAACAATGGCTGCTTTTGTGGGTTGGGCCTGAAGCAAGCTGGGGCGCTAGAGCGGATAGCTTGGCCTAGTGGGTCATTTGCTTTGTTCATAGCCATTGTCGGCCCCTCGCCAATGCCGGAGTGGTCGGTGGGCCAGCGCGCCCGAACCGCCCACGCGATGGCTCCGCGCACGGGCGCGTTGGCGGCGCACCGCGCGCTTGCCGCCCCACGGGAAGGGCGTGGGGGCCGCATTCCAGGCCCGTGCGACGGCTTCCAGCCACGCCATGACCTGGCCGGGGCAGCGGGGGATGCTGCCCGGAACAGCGGCCCGCCAAGCGCGCCGCCTGCGTGTAGCCGTGGCCGCCCGCGACCGCCAGCAAGACCTTGGCCCGGGCGGCCTCGGCCGCAGGTGCCGTGTGGGCGCACGCAAGATGTTCCAACTGCCGACGTTCAGCCTCGGTCAGCAAACGCAGTGGGTTCTTTTGGCGGCGAGACATGGCAATCCTCCTCTTTCACAACTCCATCTTTCAATTTAGCTCAACCGCTCAGATAATGCATATGAGCAAAGCAAATGACCCACTAGAGACTCGATTGAGTTCGCGGGAACTGCAAGGAAGGCGCAAAGCATCGCGCCACAAGACAAACAGAGGATTTAGGAGTAAGGGTGTGAGGTCTCCTGACAATAGTGGACACACCTGTTTCAAGCGGCCCTCTGTTGTTTGCGATGGTTTTGCGCGAACACGGCAGGGGCCAGGTTGCCAAGCCGCGAGTGGCGGCGCTGGCGGTTGTAGAAG
>Ga0265327_10001700_pt1 | contig 26310 bp, 24 predicted proteins | sample 41621metaG_FD_202089 | JGI IMG/M metagenome (GOLD analysis project Ga0265327, IMG submission 202089) | Rhizosphere microbial communities from Carex aquatilis grown in University of Washington, Seatle, WA, United States - 4-16-21 metaG | ecosystem: Host-associated > Plants > Roots > Rhizosphere...
CCGGCCAAAAGGATCGACGAGCTGCTCCCGTGGGAATGGGAAAAGCCGGCTCCGAAAGCCATCGCCGCATAGCCATCGCGGCCCTCGGATCACGCTTACAATGAACACGAGACATCCTGGCCTCGCGCCCAATCGCTTCCTCACGACACACGCCAGCCAGCGTGGCTTCAACGACGCGGCCTACAGCGCAAAGTTTGGCGAGCAGCCATCACGTTTCAGCTCGCAGGAGCAGGCGCGGCTCGCCAGCCATGCGCCGGGCGCGTCGTTGCCTTCGCCCCAAGAATTGAACGACGCGAACCGCAAGGCGTGGAGCCGTGGCGCGAGCGGGCAGATGCACGACGACACCACGCAGCCCGGTGCATCCGGCGGGCAGCCCGGCATCCTTCGACGCGGCTCGCTGCACATGGCGCAGCCGAGCGACACGAGCGAAGGTTTCGCGAGCGAGCTGAACAAGGTGCCGACCGGATCGCCGCCCAACGTCTCGCTCAATCTCTATTATGGCGCGCTCGCCAAAGCGAAGTCGCCAGCAGCGCGTGACGCCATCGACAAGGTTTGGTCGGCTTTTCAGCGGCGATGACGCTATGCCGATGATGGCGGCGGCGTTGCGGGTTGCCTGAAGTTGCGACCGAATTCGAGAGGGCGCGTCAGGTCGAGCGGAGGCAAGGGGGCGGCGGAGAGGCGCGCGAGGGGCACATTTTGACCCTAAACGGTCATTGGCCAAATTGCTGCAAGCCTGCAACTCACGTTGAATTCGAGCAAATAGAGTGTGGCGCATTTGTCACATGCGGCTGGAAAGTGCTGCTGTCCATTCATTTTGGCGTGATTTTCCTGGACTATCCCCGCTGGCGAATGTTTCTTTTGCGGAAAGTGCGTTCAGGCTCATACGCTCAGAGGCTAATCCGATGATAAAATCTCTCATTTCGGCGACCGGACTCAGCTTCGCGCTCGCCACGTCAGCCTTCGCTGCGGACCTCCCGAGCCGCAAAGCGCCGGTTTACATTCCGCCGCCGGCCCCTGCGGTTTGGACGGGTTTCTATGTCGGCCTGAACGCGGGTGGTGGCTGGGGAACGTCAACGAGTGCATACACAACTTCTGCACCCTTGCTTGATCAGTGGGCTGCGGCAAACTCCTATACCGGCTGGACCACTCCAGGGATCGTGGGCGTGACCGCTCTCGCGAATTCTGGTTTTGCCAACGTCAATCAAGGTGGCTTTATTGGCGGCGGTCAGGTCGGCTACAATTACCAATTTGCGGGTCCTTTCGTGGCAGGGTTAGAGGCAGATATTCAGGGGAGCACGATAGGCGGCTCTGGGCAATATTCTGGCGTCTCCTCCGACTCTGCGGCGTGCTGTAAAGGCGAGGTTGGCACCCGAACGGGCATCGGCTTTGGGCGTGTGTCCGCTGGTATTGACTGGCTGGGAACCGTCCGGGCTCGCATCGGATACCTTTTCACCCCGACTTTACTCGTCTACGGCACGGGCGGTCTCGCCTATGGGGGAATCCATCTATCTTCCTCTAACGCATTTTTTGGGCACACCCATGATACTCAAGCGAGTCCTGTTGACTTCACGGTAGCCGCCACACCAAGCACCGGCTCGGTTTCCGACACGCTCGTTGGATATTCAGTCGGCGGCGGTGCGGAATGGATGTTTCTTCCTAATTGGAGCGTGAAGGCTGAGGCGCTTTATTATAGCTTGGGAGGCGCTAACTTAATTTCCAGTCCGTTGTTCACAAGCTACAACTGGAATGTGGTCTACTGCTGCGGTTGGGCAACAGGCTTTCCCTTCACCGCAAATATCCCTTCCACCCATGTTTCTTTTAACGGCGTCATAGCCCGCGTTGGCGTGAACTACCACTTCAATTGGTTCGCTCCGGCCCCGGTGCTCGCCAAATATTGATCAGAATTGCGCTGGCCCTCTGATCTTCTCGAAATGACGAAACCCGGCCTTGCTCCAGGCCGGGTTTTTCATGCGTGCAGGCGTGGGTGACGGGAACGGCGACGAGACGTTTGGCCGATGTCCGGTCATGGCGCAAATCGCCCGTCCGGGATGGCTCAAATTTGACCCATCTCTGCCACTCTGACCACCGCCCTGCGCCTTTAACCTCGAAGTTTGTCTGTCACTACTGGTGCCGCTTGGAGGTTCAAAGCCCCAGATAGTCGTCGCCGAATCGCGCGACCACGAGCCGCTCGAAATAATCGTTTTCGACCAAGACCGCCTCGCCCTGCCGCTCAAAGGCTCGGCGAGCGTCCCACATTCTGCCCTACGGGCTGCCCCACGGAGGCGGCTGTCGCTAGCTTGCGCTTGATAGGAACACCAGTTGGTGGTAGCGCGGCATCCGGAGCGGCGGTGGTCTAGCCAATGCGAGTTAGGGAGATTTTGCGATGGATTGCATGAGATTCGTCAAGGGCAACAACAAATGCTTCCATGCTGTGGTCGGCTTGCTGTTCCTGTTGCCGGTTAACGTGAAGGCCGATCCCGTTCAACTGCCAGGGCTCTCAATCGTCGATAGCAGTGGCACCATTGTTGGCGTTATAGACAGCTGCCCGAGCAACAACTTCGGCTGTATAGTTAGAACACCTGTTCCGGGTGGCAGATGGGTCAGGTTGGGAGCGTCAGGGCAAGGTATATTTTCCGTATATGATGTCCCGGGGACCGGCATATATTATGGAAGCACAGGCTGCACGGGTCAGGCTTATATAGCACCCGTCAACACCTTAATTCCGGAAGCTCCGCTGTTGAATGTAACCAACACGGGATCCACAATCGCAGCGAATTTGCTTTACCCCTCAGGGATATACGGTTCTTACTCCTACAATTCATATACGAGAGATGCGAGCGGGCTCAGCTGCGCTACTGCAACAGGCAAAATAACTGGCTTCCCAGCATCGACCCTCCCAATCACGTTTACGGGCCCGCTGGCTATCAAGTCACTTAAACGAGATAACTGAGGAGCTACCAGTATGAAGACGTCTGCAACCTTGTTTGGTGCCAAACTCAGCCTTTCAGTGGCCTTGGCGCTTGTTGATAGCGCAGCCATTGCTCAGAGCGCCAGTGGTCCGTTGAACGGCAACTATGTTGTCACGCGAAGCTCCACTTGCTCCAGCGGTATTCCTAGCTCCAGCAATCCTGTAGTAGCTTGGCTGGTCGGGAATAGTGGTGTGACCCAAGCGTCTATCGTGCTTGACACCGGCACATATCCAAACTGGCTCTCCGGTATAATATCGAGCGGCAGCGCCCCAAATCTCAGTATTGAGACGCCGATCCAATGGGGGACGGTAACTGGGCCTGTAGCTTATGGCGCAAATTCTGCGGTGGGAAATTTTACTGGCGGCCCGATACCTCCGTTTGCCCCCCCAGTAAGTTACAATGGTTCTTCGGCGTTTATTGTGACCAGCTATCCGCTGCCTTCTGGTTCGGGGACTGGCTATTATTATTATGACTATATTTCACCGTATCAAACATTTTTTAGGTATGGGATAGTCTTCAGTCAGACGAGCGGACAGGCTTCGGTGGCCGCGGGAGTATCAAACGGCCCGAGCAACCAGTCGTATCCGGGTTGCTCGTTTCTTATACACCTCCAGCAATAAGCTATAATCCGTCAGCCTAAAATATAGCGAGCGACACACGTGTCGCTCGCTATCTGACATTGGGACGGGGCTTTCCCCAGAAAAATCGACGCTGATCGTGGGGCCGCGCGCGATCTTATTGGTCTTGAGGGATTTAAAGTCTTCGGCGGGCGCACGGGCCGTCTGCTGCGCGGGGAATAGATCTTGAAGATGCTCAGGCAGATAAAACACGATCAGCGACGCCAACAGCCATGATCGCGGAATCTCTCGAAGGTGCGCTCTTGGCGCATAGAGGCCATTCACATCGATCCACTGCCCAGGGCGATCGACCCCCCAACGAACGCGCTTGGCGGTCGTGGACCATGCATATGGCCATACCCTGTATCGCCGCGGCGGGCGCAGCGTGTCCTTCGGCCGTTGCCTCTTGCAGGCGTGGCGCATGGCGAACGAGATTCGCGCGAGCGAGGAACGATGACGCGCGGCTTGAGGCGATGGCGCGTGATCTCGACGCAACGAGGAAGGAGGCTGGGAAGAAGGGCGGAGGGCGCGCCACGATGTTGCTGGCTTTCAAAGTCGTATCTCCCGCTCTATGCGGCGGAATTCGAATAGCGGTATAACAACCGGAACAACTCCGACGTTCTTTGGCACGGCCATTGCCCGGAGCTGAAACGCCAAAAGAGCCGTGGGCGGCGCAAGCGTTCTCAATAAAAGAAAGAAGCTCATCTTGGAAAACGATTGTGACCAAACCAAAAGCAGCAACCCGGCACCCAATAAAAAACCCTTGGAGGCCCTTTTTCGGGACAATAAACATTGCACACCGGCCATCGCAAGCCATCAGGAAAGCAGCTTCGAGGAAAAAAAACACCCCCTTGAATGGGTCATCGCCTTTATGCTCTTTAGCACTCTCGTAGCGACAAGCATCGCTGCCTGTTATACCAAAAAACAATGGGAAATGGCCGCTGACCAAGAGCAAAAATCGTTGAGGGCTTACATAATTATAAGTGATTTTGGGGTATTCTGTCCCGACTGCGGCGATAAAACGTTGACAAGCGCTTCCCCTGTTACTTATGCGAATTCTATTCGCTCCCGCTTTGAAAATAATGGACTGACCCCAGCTACCAAAGTTGCGGGGATTACAAATCTGTGGCCAGTGCGCGGAATCAACTCCAAGCTCCCAAGTGACTTCGCCTTCCCGGATCATGAACAAAATGGGTTCGTGAGCGTATCCGATATTGGGAAGGATAAGCATAAAGAGGCCGTGGAAGAGATTGGTCCTAGAGAATTGTCTATGTTCAGAGACGCGATAGCTAGCAAAACTACTCTCTATATTTACGGTCATATCGACTATTGCGATGTATTCGACCAGCCGCACAGCACAGCATTTTGTATCATTTACATGAAAGATGCCGGAACTGCTCTCCCCCTCTGCGATAGATACAATGGTGAGATTCATCCAAACCATAGCTGCTAAACAAAATCCAACAAGCGCGTTGGTGCATCTTGCTCCGAGCCTTGCCCGCGTTGGTCCACGCGCCCGCGAGGACGAAGAACGCCAGACCGAGCAGGCCCGCGCTGCGAAGGCGAGTCCGCTCCTCCCTACATTGCGGGCTCTACAAGCGCGGACTCGCGCTTCCCCGCCGCGCTATGTCCGCGCCAGTCCGGTGCCACGTCAATGCGCCTTGAGCCGCAGGCGGCGCAGACGAAGCGTTTCACCCTCGCGATGTTTGGGAAGGGCGTTTCTGGCGCAAGGCCGATAGCCTTGAAGCTCAAGGGCGTCGAGCGCAGGCAGACGGGATTGCGGCACGTCACCCATGCGCCGTTGACTCCTTGGGATCGGAGACCGGCGATTGTTGGCGGGGCGATTGGCATGAGCAGCCGCATACCTTAGCGCATACCTATGCCTTGAACTTAGCCATAGTCCCGCTTGCAGGATCTGTTGTAACTCATTGATTTTAATGGCGCGCCCGAAAGGATTCGAACCTCTGACCCCCAGATTCGTAGGCGCGATCTCAAGGTGTTGCAAGCGTCCAAAGGCGTTCACGAGCGTCCAAGCGCGTTCACGAGGGGCTACGAAACGGGCTCGAGGCGTTTCTCGAACGCTCGTGCACGGACTCACACTCGCGTGAACCGGCATGGAGCGACGAAGCTGTAACCACGAGGTAACCACGGGCAGCGCCGCCGCTTTGCAGCTGGTCGAAAACCCGGCGAGTGAGTGATGAATGAAGCCAGACGGCGTCTCGACGTGGGGGCGAGTTCGGTCGTGTCCCGGCGCGTGGTGTAGCTAGCTGCTCGGCCATCGATAATAGGAGGGCGTTTCCGGAACGGCGCGGGTGCGCTACCGTCTTTCCCACAGCGCCCGAATATACGCTACGTTCTCCAGTCATGCGCATGAAGCGGGATTAGGGATTCCAGGGTTCCACTCTGTTTCGGTGCGGCACGCCGGGGCCTGCCTCCAATCCGCGTCAGAAGACCAGGTACATCCTGAGTGAAAAGACGTTCGCCCAGGGAATGTTCGGGCGGGCGCCCGGATTGGGAATGGCCGTGTAGCCAGCATCGAAAGCGATTCCCGGTACAAAATTGAACCGATAGGCGAGTTGGTACATGCGCTCCGTCGAGTTCAGGTGCGTTCCACGGTCAAAGGGAGAACTCTGCCAGCCCGAGGGAGGAACGACGGGACCATACATGGTGATGCCGGCGATAGAACCTTGATTGAGCCGGGCCCAGGCGACGCCAAAGCTGATCGTGTCGATAGGCCTTAAGGGAATAAGGCCGAGCGCCGTCAGGCCACCGCCGAGATAATGCTGCGCAAAGCTTGTCTGCGACGGAGAGTAGCCGAAATTGGACCAGCCGACGAGGCCTCTCGGATCCACGTCATTCAGATACCAGAGCCTTTGGTTGGCGAGCGCATAAAGACCCCGGGCGCCGTGCTCCTTGATCACACCGCCGTTGATCACGTCCGGCATGCCCGTTGCTAGTATCCCCGTCTGCCCCCATATGCCGGCCGCGGCATGCCCCCCTTTGCCGCCGAGGTCCCAGAAAGCGCCGGCCTCGCCGATTTCGAAAATGTTCTCGTTGAGGTCGGGGCCAAGTCTCGGGCCTGTTGCATAGCGGATGCCGTTTCCATCGAAGAAGCCGTATTTTCCGTAGAGGTTTGGCGTGGGCTGAACCGTCACGACCGCCCCCCAGGCCGTGTTGGTATAGGCGGGAAGGTGGCCTCCCAAGGGCGGATTGTAGCCGATCGGGACAAACAACAAATTGCTGATCGCCCAGCCCATCCGGCTCGCATCTTGAGGCGCAGGGGCCAACACTGTCCCGAATTCGCCGGCGGCCATAATCTTCCCGACTTTGACAATGAGCCTATCGTCGAACAGACGTTGCCGCCACCAAACCTCATAGAGTTCCAACAGGTGTTTTCGTTTGCCCATGTCGGAAAAAACGCTGTCGTAAACCAGTAAGTCACCTGTGTAATATGCGGGTCCTCGTCCGCCTTCATATTGGATCATCGAAGCGTAAAGCTCTCCTCCGGGGATCGAGGCAAAGGGGAAGAGCCGCTCCATGTCGAGCGCCGCATTGAAGCCAAAGACTCTCTCGGCTGTATTCGTATAGGTCTTCAGCCCACCCGAGGTGAGCCGGTTTGCGACAAAAGTGGCCGCTCCGCCGACCTGCAGTGGCGCGTCGAGGGGCAGCCCCACGGATTTCTGTAAATTTCCGCTAGAGCTAAGTCCGGAGGACGCGTTGGGGTTGGACGGAATTCTAGGCGCTTCCGCCTTTGGCTTCGCATCTTCACCGGTCGCTTGTCCGCCAGCGGCGGGAGGCGCGCCGGCGGCGGAGTCACCGCCCGGAGCGGTCGGACAGCCCAGAAACGCCTCATAAGGTTCAGGCGCGTCGAAAGTCAGGGGATCGAGGAGGAATCTGCAGGGCTCGCCTGTCACCGGGCTCGCCGGGATCTGCGCCAAGGCCGGACCAGGAAGCAACACCAGAAGTATGAAAGCTGCGCAATGGCTGGAGACTGCGGTCAGCAACTTATTTTGGAAATGCATGACCAAGCTCCCAATCGTGTGCCAATACGCTAAGAAATGCGCCTCATTTGGCGCGTTCAACTCGATAGCGATCTCTTTCCCGCGGCAAACTGGTTGGATTGGCGGCGCGATGTCCAGTAGTGATGCTACTATCTACGCCTCTGCGTTCAAGCTCTATGTGTTCTGCAAGGAAAGAATTCTAGAACCTGTTGCAGAAATGACACGTCTTGTGCTCTCAATCGTGAGACGGGCGCGAGTAATTCTCTGGGACCTCCGCGAGCTTTGCTGTGGATGAGTCAGGCCGTGTTCGCGGGCGGCCAACTCATCTCGCGTGAAGGTGATTGGCACCTCTCCGAGCTCCCGGCATGTTCGATCACGCTGGCGCCGGCTGCAGCGCGCTCAACTCTAGTTGAATGGCGACAATCCTGAACAGCAATAGTCCCAACGCGAAGACCAAGGGCGGCATGAGAATTCCCGGGACCGCTCCGGGGAGCAGCATTGATGCGCCGAAAACGATTATGAGGCCGTTCACGGCGATCTGCGTCGATTCCAGCTTCTGAAGTTCAGGAGGCAGGATAGCCGGCGTGGGCGTTGTCTTTCCCAAGAGGGTCGGGAGGAAGCGCCTGGCGAGGCCCATCATCCCCTGAAGGATGTTGATCAGGCCAAGCAGGAGACTGATCACTCCGGTCAAGAGACCCGGCGCGATCAAGGACACGATTCCCATCGCGGCGAACGCCAGACCAATGATCGTGATGAACGGCGAGAGCTTGAATTGCCCCAACGGCGTGCTTCCCAACGTCATCGCGTTGAGCGCCATGACGACGAGCATCAAGCCAAGATTTCCCTCCCCGGAGGGAGAGGGAAGCGGGACGCCAGCAATTTCTCGGACTCCGGACAGCGGAAGCAGAATGAGGATTATGAGCAGCGAACCGAATAGCGTCAGCAGCGTCGCCTGAAGGATGAGGAGCGCTAGCGGGAGGGGTAGCGACGCGTCGCTCAACGGAGCAGGACGCTCCATTGCCTCGGCCTCGGACGCGAGCCGCGCCCCTTGCGGCGAATCCGCGATAGGAATCAAGCGGAGCGAGAAGGCGAGATAAAAGAGGCTCGCTGCGTAAATCAGCAGGATGAGCGCCGTCGATCGAAGCGACGCCACGTCGGGATCAAAGGTCATCAGGCCCACGAACGCCGTCAACGCATAGACAAGCGCGCAGGCGATCGTCAGATTCAGCAGCGCCCCGCCAATGCTGGTCCACAGCAGCGCCTTGTTCTCCGAAATCAGGAGCTGCACCATAAGCGTTAGCCCGCCGACGAGTAGGATGACGGCCGTCAATAGGCGAGGTACGTGGGGGAAGAAGCCCGGGAGCAAACAGGCGGACATCCCGAAGATTGCAACGCCTGCGCCGACGAGAACGAGCGCCCAGGAGCGACGGAAATCGCCGAACGGCGTCCTGCCCATGGCGACAATCAGGAACCCCTGCAAGACCAGGGAGAGGCCGTAGGCGCCGTTGGAGTTATAGGGGAGCGCTCCATCCTGAATCTTGAAGAGGAGAACGCCGAAAACCAGCATGAAGGTCCCGAATATCATCAGGCTGACAATCTCAAGAGCGCGATCGGAATCTTTCGTCATTTTGACATCCTCAACGAGATGAGAGACGCGAATTCTGGTTGAGCAGGCTCTGGAGATTTGCGCGGCGTGGGGAATGTGTTCGGGATTTGAAACCGCTATCATTGTCGCCAGAGCGAAGGTCGCGCCGGCTGCAAGCTTCAGCGGCGCTCAGAACTGTCCGTAACGTTGAGCGCCCGGGCGGATCGTAGAACGGTCCCAGAAGCCCGTCATGAGCCAGGAAAAGAGATTATCGGCCTCCTCGCCCTCGAACTCGGCAAGAGTGGAAAGGCCCAAAACTCGATTGGATTGAACGCTGCCGTAGGCGGCGCCGAGCGGCCTGACGACCGAAACCTCCGCCCAAGGGTCGTCGAGGGACGGAGCCATCTCGATGGCGTTGATGCGCGCCGGCTCCCAGGACCGCCAGTCGGTGACGCTGTCGTAATTTATTAGGCGCATCTTCGGAAATGTCGTGCGCGTGCCGGGCTGGATTGCAGCATCGTATTGGAAGGTCAGCAGAGGGCCCCGTTCCTGGTATCCCGGTCCTTTACCCTTAAACAATTCGGCCAGGGCCGGATCGTTGTATGAGCCTCCAACCTCCAACTCGACGTCGAAAATGCGCAGGCCTTTGGCTTCGACGACGGCGCGCGCGAAACTGTCATTGCGTTCGACGGTGATGCGCTCGCACATCTTCTTGGGCAGTCCCGAGTGCTCCCGCCCGGTGAACATAGCCGTCTGTGCGTTGAGTCCGCTGAGTTGAAAGTTGAGGCTGTAAACCCCCACGATATCCCGGTATCTGCAGTACAGCCCGATGCAGCTCTCCATGTACCAGGGCGAGAAGCCGGGTTCGCGTACGATGTAGACGCTAGCGTAGGCCAGGGGATGTTCGAGCGAATAGGGCTCGAGAGGCGGCGGCAGCACGCGCCGGGCTACGATGGGGTCCGTTTCCCAGTACACGTAAAGGCCCTCCGCGCCCTTCATATCTGCAGGGTTAAAGAACGACTGCATATGCTCGCGCGGGGTGAAAAAGCTGCCGTTTTTCATGATCTCTTTCCTTCAATGCTTATATTGACATGCGAGGGGAGAAAACTTTGCCTGTCCGCCGCCACCGCAAGGCGGCGTTCAGAACTGTCCGTAACGCTGATGGCCGGCACAGATCGTGGAACGGTCGAACCGTCCGGCGAAGAGGTAGGGAAACAGTTTGTCGGCCGCTTCACCCTCGAATTCCTCGAGAAGGGAGGAGCCAAGGACAGGATTGTCGTAGACGCCCCAACCTGCCATGAGCGGCTTTACGACCGACAGCTCGGCCCAGGGATCGTCAAGGGACGGCTCCATGACGATCGATTTGATCGCCGCCGGCTCGCAGAGCTCGTAAGCATTCACGGCTTCGTAATTTAGCAGGCGCGCCTTCGAAAACTTGACGTCGTCGGCCGTGGAGCCCAGCGCGAACTCGGTGGTGAATAGAAAACAACTCCCCCTTTCCTGCTCGCCCCGCTTCGCCTTGACTGCCTGCGCGAGTTGTTTCGGAATTTCCGACGAATTCACCTCGACCTCGACGTCGAAGATGCGTCGACTTTTCGCTTCGACGAAGGCGCGCGCGTAATTGTCGGTGCGTTCGACGACGATGCGCTCGCACAATTTTTTCGGCAGGCCGGCGCTCTCCCGCCCCGTGCACATACCCATCGTGGCCCCGGGGCCACTGAGCTGGAGACTAAGCACAGTCAGGCCTGGGATATCGCGATAGCGGCATACGAGCCCAATGCATGCTTCCATGTACCAAGGGGCGAATGTAGGCTCGCGAATGTTGACTACATAGGCTGTTACGACGGGGTGCTCCGGATCGATCAGCTCGAGCGGCGGGGGTAGGATGCGCCGCGCCGCCACGGGGTCGGTTTCCCAAGAGAGCACGATCCCCTCGCACTTTTTCAATCCCACGTTTTTCATGAACCCTGAAAGCTGCTCTCTCTGGACGAAGAAACTGCCGTTTTTCATGATGCGCTTCTCCCTGAAGTAGATGCTCTTTTCAAAGGGCCATCTCGCCGGCGCGCCGCTTGCTTGCGATCCAAGTTCGCGTCGTTGATATCGGCGAGGACGGCCTTTTTGGCGGCGTAGGAAAGTATCGTCTCCGCAGGGGCCAGACCGATGCCGGACGCGGCGCCGATCATCACGGCGACCTAATCTCTATAATAGTCGTTTGCAGTGCTCACCGCTCTCCCCCCTCCGACAGTCAGTCGGCGCTTGTCTCCCCCTCAGAAAACGAGCTCGCCTGTTCGCCGCTTGCGGGCGGCCTCGACGAGGTATTTGTCCGCAGCCTCGGAGATGTCGGGGTTGAAGCCGTTCTTTGCGACATAAACGTCATTTTCATCGCCCAGCACGAGCCGCTCGTTCTTCGCGACTCCGGCGAGGATCGTCTGCGCAGACAATTGTGGGGACTGAGCGTTGGGTGGCGGAGACTTGCCCGCGGCTTGAAAAATCGCCGTCGCCGTGGTGCCTGGCGTCGCCGAGGACACGCGAATGCCTTCGTCCCAAAACTCGGAGCGAAGGGCGAGCGTCATCCCGTTCAGCGCCGCCTTGGTGGCGGCATACATCGACTGATTTGCTTGCGGTGCGAAAGCGACGCCCGAAATGATGTTGACGATGTGACCACCGCCCTGCTTGCGCATGATGGGCAGAACGGCGCGGACGCCGTAGAGCGCGCCATAAAAGTTGAGCGCGAAGGCCTTCGTCCAATCCTCATTCGTGATCTCGTCGAACCATCCGCCGAGACCGGCGCCAGCGTTGTTGAACAGTAGGTCGATCCGCCCACCGAAGGCTTCGGCCTTGTGGATCATTTGGCAGACGTCTTCTTCCCTCGTCACATTGCAGTGGAGCCCCAGCGTTCTTCCTGGATATGCCTTTTCCAACCGCGCCGTCTCGCACTTCAAGTTCTCGTCGTTGAAGTCGGCGAGAACGACTTTCTTGGCGCCATAGGAGAGCATCATCTCCACGAGGGCCAGACCGATACCCGACGCGGCGCCGGTCACCACGGCGACCTTGTCTTTGTAATAGTCGTTTGCATTGCTCATAACTAACTCCCTCTTTCGAAATCAGGATGACGGGCGGCGATCACGGTTCGAACACGAACGCCTGCCCGTAGGCGTCCTGCGTCGCGCTGACGATCCTGCCGCCGCGCACGGCGTCGCCGATGACGCGCGCCTCCGGGAAGGCCGCTTTGAAGGTGTCCACCACATCCTGTCGGGGTCGCACGCCCATCGCCAGAATCACCGTCTGTGCTGGCACGAAGACGGACAATCCGGCTTCGAGCGACTCCAACTCCACACCTTCGGAAGTGATCTTCAGGAGCTTGTGACTCGGGAGATAGGTCGGCTTGAAGGGGTCCATGCGCACTTTTAGATCGGCGATTGTCGTCCCGTCGGCGCCCGCACCGATCTGCGGAAGCATGTCCGCGACCGTCGCCTTGTGGCCAGCCATGAGCACGGCCTCCGCCGCTTCGAGGCCAGTCATCCCCGAGCCAACAACAAGGCAGTCGCCGATGACTTCCGCTCGCCAAGGATCGGGGCGGGTTTGGGGTACAGACGCCGCGCGGTCCTGCGCTTCTCCTGAACCGACGACTACGACCTCGCCGCTCATCTCGGCCTGCCCCAGCAGCACGCTTTCAGCGGTGAACACATTCTTGCCGTCGACGCCTGGCACGGGCGGCACAAAGGGTTGCGCGCCGCAGGCGATGAAGACGCCACAAGGAGACAGGGCCTGGACTTTCTCGACTGTCGCCTCCTCGCCGAGCCTGATGTCGAGGCCACGTTCTTCCGCCTGAGCGATCATCGAGTCGACGAGCCGCGTGATCTTCTCGCGGCCGGGCGCCTTATCGGCGATATTCAGCGCGCCGCCGAGCCGTGCAGCTCGTTCGAAGATCACGGGATGGAAGCCGCGTTCATGCAGGACCATGGCGGCCGTGAAGCCGGCGGGGCCGCCGCCGATCACCGCCACATTTCGTCCCGCGCCATTGCGCCTGGGCTCCGCAAACTCTCGCTCGCGTCCCGTCGTCGGATTGACCGAACATTTGACGTGGCGAAAATGCAGGATCTCGTCCAAACAAACGACGCAGCCGATGCATTTCGTGATGGTCTCCGCCTTGCCAGCCTTCGCCTTGTTGCACCAGGCTGGATCCGCGAGATGCCCGCGCGCCACACCCACCAGATCGCAGCAACCCTCGGTGAGGATCGCCTCCGCGACGTCCGGCTCCTTGATGTTCGCGACCGCGATGATCGGAAGGCGCACATGCTTCTTTATCTCGGCGGCCATATATTTCTTCCAGCCCTGGTCGTAAGTGCCCGGCTCGATGCACCCGAGCGAGCCGGCGTTGAAGGCAGGGTAGGCGCCGCCGAGCGCGCTGCTGACATCGAGAAAATCGACTCCAGCCCGCTCCAGCTCGATTGCGATCCGGCAGCCCGCCGTAAGATCGTTCCCTTTGTCTCCAAGGAACTCATCGGCCGAAATGCGCACGCCGAGCGGGAAAGTCTCCCCACAAGCGGCGCGTATGCCCGCAACAATCTCGAGCAAAAACCGCATACGGTTCTCGAAGTTGCCGCCGTAACAATCATCTCGCCTGTTGAGATAAGGCGAGAGGAAGCTGTTGATCAAATAACCGTGGGCGCCATGAAGCTCGACGCCATCCACGCCGGCCATTTGGGCGGCGATTGCGCCTCTTACAAAGGCCTGAGCGATCTGCTCAATCTCTGGGATCGTCAACGCGCGAGACGACACCCCGACAGCCGTCTGTACCGCCGACGCAGAAACGGCCTGCGTCTCGCCTAAAAAGTATGTGCAGCCCGGATGGTGGAGCTGCAGGAACATTTTGGCCCCGTATTTGTGCACCGAGTCCATAAGGCGCGCTAGCCCCTGTATATCTCCTTGCTTTCTGGCAGCGAGCTGAAATTCCTCACCTGCGCCTGCGCCATCCATGACGCGGCAAATGCCACTGATGATCAATCCCACGCCGCCTCGCGCCCGCGCTTCGTAGAAGGCGATGACGTCGTCGTTGACGCCTCCGCCCGCTGCAGCGAGCTCGGTGCCCATGGCTGTCATCGCCACGCGATTCTTGATTTCCAGGCGTCCAATGCGCACGGGGCTGAACAGTTTCTCGTACATCTTTTCCTCGCGTAAATGAGAGGAGATCCTTCAGACGACTCGAATGCGAGGCAGGGAGCAGGCCGCTTACTGTAGTAAATTATCAGATACTTGTTCATAGTGTACATATGTGGGCGGGTCTCCCATCCATTGTAAAATATCTGACAATGCAAGATTCGTTATTCTACCTGTTGCGGCAATTCGACGCGCACTTTTTGCTCATAGGAGACGACGTATGCGGCTATTTGCCACACATTTCGGCGGGGAATGCATTCTTGAGACGCATGAAATTTACGGTTTGTTTGAATAAAGTCAGACTTTTCTTTCAAATCATGCTATCCCTCCATGTATATATGTCGCTTTCGGGAGCCGGGAACTTGCTACCAGCCGCAGGCATTCCTATCTTGAGTCGAGGCGGAGGGGCGCCGCCGTGCGATTTTGCATCAGAAGTTTGTGCAGGACTCATGAAGCCCCAGAGGATGGGAGGGTGTCATGAAGGTTAATGACATTCGCCACGTGTTTGTCATTGGCGCCGGCACGATGGGACGGCGAATTGCACTACGCTGCGCTTCGTCAGGATACGACGTGACAGTCTACGATGCCTCGCCCGAGGCGCTGAAGAAAGCTCCCGAGCTGATGCGGAACGAGGCAACCGAGGCATTAGAAAACAAGTGGTTGACGGCGATTCAGTCTCAGGACGCTTTCGCGCATCTCCGTTTCACCAGCAATCCGCAAGACGCCGCGACTGCCGATCTCATCAGCGAATCCATTTTGGAAGATCCGGATGTGAAGGCCAAGGTCTTTGCGCAATTCGCCGAAATCTGCCCGCCCCATACGGTCTTCACGACCGACACGTCTACTCTGGCTCCATCCCTTTACTCGAGCGCGACAGGGCGACCCGATCGCTTTGCGGCGTTTCACTTCAATGGAGTGTGGCCGGGATATGCCCCCTTGGTGGACGTCATGCCGGTTTCCGGCACCAGTCAGGAGACCATCGAGTTGCTTCGAGCGTTTGCCAGCAGCGTCGGTCAGATCCCGATGGTCTTAAAAAGGGAGACGCCGGGCTACATAGCCAACAACATTGTGGGCAATGTGTATGTCACGGCTTATCGGCTTGTTCTGCAGCGCGACGTCCCGTTCGAAGACGTCGATCGTGCGGCGATGGGCATCCTCGGAATGAAAATGGGACCATTCGGAGCTCTGGATTTCGATGCCCTAGACTTCATAATGCACCAAATGCAAAACGCCCCCGAAGGCGATGTCACGTCTAAAATCGCCGCGAACTGGCTCAAGAGGGAGTACATCGACAAAGGGCGTCTCGGGAGAAAGAGCGGGAGAGGTTTCTACAGCTATCCTAATCCGGCTTTTGAACGACCAGACTTTCTGAACTTCGATAAGCCGAGCCTTCAAGGTGTGGCCGACGAACTCAAGGCCGCAATAGATTATGTCGCGCTGAGACTCGTGGTCAACGGGGCAGCATCGTTCGATGAGGTCGATCGCGCCGTAATGGTCCTGTACTGCATGCCGATCGGTTGCTTTGGACTTTTCGATCGCGAGGGCCTGGATGTCGTTTGGCGAAACCTGCAAAGCTATGCCGAAACGAGCGACGACCCGGAAGACCAAACCATCGCGGATTGGCTGAAGAAAGACTACCTCGATAAGGGCCTTCTCGGCGAGAAGAGTGGACGCGGCTTCTACGCCTATCCGAACCCAGCTTTTCAGCGTCCGGATTTCTTGACCGGGGGCGAAACCCAAACCCGTGCCGTGAAGCAGACCGGAGCACAAGAACCGAAGCGCGATAAAGCGATTGTTTGATTGCGCATCTGTCGACTTGGGCGGGCCTACGCCTCGGACCAAGTCAATCCTAGAAAGGGCGCGCTATCGCGTCCCCTCCTCAGGAGAGTTTATTCAGCGAGAAAGGTGAGAGAAAATGTCTGAGTTTATGGTGATCGGATTTCCGAACGAGGAACAAGCCGAGGCGGTTCGGGATAAACTGCTACACCTATCCCAAGAACATGCGATAACCATGTCGGATGCTCTTATCGCGGTGAAAAACCGAATGGCGCGATCAAATTAATCCATCTCTTCGAATCCGGTAAAATATGGCACATCCTTGCTTCCGCAAGCGGCTACCCTGCTCCGAGCTGGTTCAGTCAACTTTCAGTCGCTTGGCAGAGTGTTGAATTCGACGAGAACGCCTTGAATGAGATTCTTGCCCAGATGCCCGCTGGGACGGCTGTCCTGTTCTTGCTGGTTGCGAAAAGTAAACTAGAGAAAATTTTGGAAGGAATCGTCGGAGGTGGCGGATCCCTCCTCGTGAGCTCTTTCACCAAATCAGAAGACAAGAGCATCCAAGCGGCTCTGGCGGGGTAGTCACGAGCCGTTGCCGAAGCAGAGTCATGCTGATGGCGCGGTCCGGCCATTGCGTGCACCTGATGTGCCCGCCGATCGTCCTTGCGAGCCCCCAGCCCCCGCTCGGCCGGGGTGACCTCGTCGACGAACTCGCGCGCGCTGGCCCCGATCTGCTTCCCGGCTATGCCTTCGCTACCGGCGCGCCGGCGGGCGAGGTCGACATCGCCATCGCGCTTGGAGATTGCGAGATACCGATCCGAGCCGCGCGACATGTCCGATTGAACGCGAGCCCATGGAGCGGCCTTCTTGGTGACGAGACCGCCCGAGATGTCTGGGACGGCGGCCTGTGGCCCCTGATCGGTGTCTGTCAGTGCGCCGATGCTGCCGAGGCTAGCAATTCGTCAAAGCGCACGGCGCCTAGTGATTTCAGCAAGAATTGGTTCAAAAAGATCATCAAGTCGGAAGCGGAGGGTCCCGGCGGCGGCGAAGCCATGCAAATCGACGCAGAAGCTCGCAACCGATTTCACGTCTCGGCGACGTTAAGTCGACTAGGAAAGGAGAGGTTGAAGGCTCTAGCCGAGCGACAAGACGTTCCAGATTCAGCCCTCCCACCCTTGGACGAAAAAAAAATTCCAGCTTGAAGCTACGACCCTTCAAGGGTCGCAACCGGCACCGACCGAATTGAGGAATCATGCTCCTACTAGCGTCGGGGAGACGCAGTGTAGGAGCATCAATATGCCAGACCCCGTTTCAACAGATCCGCCGGTTCTCAACGGACTCGATCGCCTTCGAACCTATCGGCAAGCGGCCGAAGCTTTGAACGTCCCTTATCACGCCGTGCAGCGTGCTGCGCGGCGCGGCCTCATCACGAGTTCCGCGTCTCGGGCGACAACGACAAGCGATGGGGAAAGGTCGCCGAATGCCTCTTCTGGAAGAAGCTCTGCGTGATCCCGCCGACAGTGCATCCAGAGACGGGCCAACCCTACCGGTGGATCGGGAAGCCCTGCTGGAGGTCGACTTCAGCGCGCTGCCTATCGTGGAGATGAGCAATGTCGACAAATGATCAGCCAAAGGTGACGATCGGCCTTGTGCGAGCGGCGTTCACAAGCGCGCATACGCCCTTGCTCTTCGCCGGCGCTGACACCCATGAGCCGGCTTTGAAGCTCGTCGCTCAGTTGTCGCGGCACAGCGCCGACGACGACTATATCCGCGCCATCATTACCGCGGCGCTGCCCAAGAATTACGCGGGCAACACCCTCAAGGAGCTGGGCGTGATGATCGCTGGCGCGCGTCGCCGAGGGCTCGACGTGACGCCTGTGACCGGCTCCAGAAAAAAACGCAAGGCGATCGACATCCTTTGCGAGCTGTTCGAAGCGTCCGGCGCAAAATTATTCCACGACCCCTTGCGAGTTGGCTAGGTCTGGCTTCCGCAATCCGCCGGAGGCGGCGCCAACGTGAGGATCGCCTCGGAGACATGCCGACAATTTCTTCAAGAGGCGCTTTTCAGGCGCGCCGGCATGACCCTCGCCAAGCGCGATCTCGACCAATTCCTGGACTTGCTGAGCGCAAGAGCATTGTTCGATTCGCCTTGCTTCCCGGTGTTCGTCCGCATCGGCGGCGGCCCGACTTTGGTCTGTCATGATCTAGGCCGCGACGACGGCATGGCGGTCGAAATCACGGCTGAAGGCTATCGGATGACGCAGCAGCCGACGGCGAGAATGATCCGGGCGCACGGGATGCGACCTTTGCCGCTTCCGAAGTCAGGCGACGTTAAATTCTCCGGTTTCGCCAAGTTCAGGAAGCTCTCGGAGTTCGATGAGCAGACTTGGCCGCTCTTGCTCGCATTCCTGCTGAGCGCCATGCGCCCCGACGGGCCCTATCCCTGCCTTGCCGTCGAGGGCGAACAGGGCAGCGGCAAGAGCACGATCTGCGAGATGTGCAAGCGGATAATCGACCCCTCGGTTCCGATGCGGTTGAGCATGCCGGATAGCGCCCAAGACATGATGATCATCGCAAGCCATCGACATCTGGTGATCTTCGACAATCTGTCGAGCGTGAAGAACGACATGTCCGACGCCCTCGCCGCGTTGGCGACGAAGTCCGGCTATGAGACGCGCGAGCTCTATAGCAATGGCAATTTGTTCACGATCGAAATCGCGCGACCCTTCGCGCTCAACGGCATTGGCGAATTCATCCATCGGCCGGATCTCATGGATCGCGCCATTCCGCTGCGGCTTGAGGCGATGCGATCGGGAACGCGGCGCTCTGAAGCAGAAATTTGGCGCGATCTGGAGTTGCTGTTGCCGGAACTTCTGCACGACCTCTACACCGCAGTCGCCTGCGCTCTGCGCAATTTTTCGACGACGCCGACGCCTACCACGTTCCGCATGGCGGATGCTGCACGTTGGCTTGTCGCGGCAGAACCTGAGACGGTGCTGCCGCCGGGCACAATTTTGTCGGCGATCGAGAAGGCTCAAATTTCGACGCAAGCCGATCTCGCTCTGAGCGATTCGCTGTTCCCGGAATTGGAACGCGTGCTCCTCGACGGCGATTTTGAAGGACGGCCTGCCGATCTGCTTGACCTCTTGCGGAGCGATGAGCGTCGCAAGTTCGAGCGCTACTTTCCGGCGACGCCGGCGCAGCTGTCAACGAAGCTGCGCCGACTGCGACCGGCGCTCGCCAAGGCCGGAATCATCGTGGAGTTTCCCGCGCGAACGCGCGACGGCCGAAACATCAAGGCGCGGCTCACCCCTGAAGCGAGAGAGGCGGCGGAACTGGCGAAGCGCCAAATGATCAATCGAGCCTCTAAGGGGGTGTTTTGAAGCGCTCGGCGGCGGGCTCCGTGACGGCTGTGACGGCTGTGACGCCGATTTCACTCCCTTTGCACAAAAAGGAGAAGAAGGGAGAAGGGGGGATGCTCCTCTGGTCTCGACGAGTGGCGAAGGTTGCGGATTCGCCGTCACAGCCGTCACGGCCGTCACGATCCTCTCCCGCGCCGCACGCGCCCGACCCCCACCTCAATGGGCGATGAATCAGAATTTTCGCCGCTTCAACCGGTTGGATTTTCTGCCTCGTCGAATCCCAAGCGGTCGTATTCGCGCGCCGTTCTGCGTCGCTCATCCCCGCCGTGGTTACCGCCGTGGTTCCAACTGCACGCGGCGACGCTCTTCTCGCGCCCTCGCGGAAAATTGTGCGCGCAGCACCTGCGTGTTTTCCTGTTGTAACGCTTTGCAATGCAGGGCCTAGATCATGAGCCTGTCGATAAACCTCACCAAGCGCGTTCGCCGCCGAAAGCGGTCAAGCGGCGACGTCGTCGAGCAGACCCGCTACGTCCTCAATTGGCGCGACCCGCGCAGCGGCGCGCGCGAGCAGCGCTTCTTCGAACGCCAGAAGGACGCCCAGGAGAAGCGCAGCGAGCTGATCGCCGCTTATGAGCGTGGCTCCTATTCCACATCGTCGAGATCGATCACGATCGCCGACGCCGTCGCCGCGTGGCTCGATGGCAAGCGCGGCGTCGTAAGGCCGAACACGTTTACGTCCTATGAGTTCCAATCGCGCTATGTCGTCGGCCCGCTTTTGTCCGCCGACGCGCGTCGCGCGGCGGTCCTGTCCGGCGTCGGCGCGAAGCCCAACGCGCGCTCGATCGAGCTTCTCCGACGGGTGAAGGTGCAGGAGCTGACGACGCGAAAAATCCGCGAATGGCATAAGCTCATCTCCGACGAGGTCTCGACCTATTCCGCCAACAAGGCGATGGCGATCTTGCAGGCGGCGCTGGCGCTCGCCGCCGAGGACCACGAGTTCCGTCCGCCCGCCATGCCGACCGGCTTGCAGCGCCAACGCGACAAGGCGCGCAAACAAGTGCTGACGCCCGAGCAGGTCGCGACCATCATCGCGGCGGCGCGCGACCAGGACAAGGGCGTCTATGTCGCCTTCCCGTTCCTCGCCGGCACGCGCCCGTCCGAACAGCTCGGGCTGCTGTGGGAGGACGTGGATTTCGACGCCAACCTCATCCACATCCGCCGCGCGCAGATGAGGGATGGCTCGCTGTCGGAGGTCACCAAGACCGCGGCCGGCGCGCGGTCGATCCCGATGTCGCCGCTGCTGCGCGAGATGCTGCTCGAATGGCGCGTGCGCTGCCCGAGGCGCGACGGCGAGCTGCATCGCGTCTTCCCCGCGCCCGGCAACGTGAGAGCGTGGCCCCTGCCCCGCGAGAACGGCGGCGGCCCCCTGCTCTATAATAATTTTCGCTCGAGGTTTTGGGCCCCGGCGCTGAAGCGCCTCGGCCTTCCGCCCGTGACGCCGCATAGCGCCCGTCACAGCTTCATTTCGACGCTGCAGGCGCAGGGGATCGAAGTCGGTCTCGTCGCGAAACTCGCCGGGCACAAGAACGCGGTCGTGACGCTCTCGCATTACACCCACGCGATGCGCGGCGGCGAAGACGCCGTGGCGGCGCTCGATCGCGCCTATGGGCGCAGCGCGTGAGACGCGCTGCTCTTCTCCGACCATCGAGAACGGACAGGCAGATGAGGCTGCACCACACCCAGGCGAAAGCCATCCGCGAAGCCGGCTGCGACTTTGAGATCACGGAGGCCGGCGTAACCCTCTCCGCAAATTGGCGCGATGCCGAAACCTTCGACGATCCTCGCCAGGCCGTTCTCGCCGCCAAGGGCTGGGCCGCCCAGCGCTTGGAGGACGAACTCGGCGCGCTTGAAGGAGGAATCAAGCAGCTCGAGCCCTGCGAGCCGACGCTGACGCTCGACGAGCCCTCCGGGAAGGCTTCGAACTGCGTCGACGCCGCCGCCGCTGACCTGGCCGCGGCTCGCCCGAGCGACGAGGCGAGCACACGGACCGCCGGCGCCATTCAAAAGGGATCTCGGCGACGCTACGCGAGCCGTAACGGCGACCCGGTGTGCGAGGCGATGAACTCATGTTGCGACGCCGCCGGCAAGCTCGTGGGCGAGCGGCTCGTCCGTTTCGCCGAGGCGAACTCGGTTCGCCATTCGCATTACGACGCGCTGACGCCCGGGGGCCGAGCTCGAATGCGAATGAGCATCTGCAACGCCGTGCGCGCTCGCGCTCGTAAGACCGGGCGCTTCATCGGGCTCAGCGGCGAAGTTCTGACCTGGGCGGATTGATGCGTCCGCCTCGGCTACCACCGTGTCTAGGCGCGGCGCTGCAATAACTTATGCAGGAGCTTTCGGCGTGTTTTCCTTCGTGTTGTAACCAACGAAGGAGCGCGCGATGGCTTCGTTTTACCCGCATCTCTATCAGGCCGCCCTCACGCTGCTGATCGACGCCCGCAGTAAAGCTGGGTTATCGCAGGCCGAGCTTGCCGAGCGCTTCGATCAACCCGAGGCGCTGATCTCCTCATACGAGGAGGGCGATCGTCTGCTCGACCCGGCGGAGTTCATCGCCCTCTGCCGCGCCATCGGCGTCGATCCGTATACGCTACTGCACCGAGCCGAAAAGGCGAGCGGCGGGCCTGCGGAGGAAGACCCACCTCGGGGCTAGGCAGAGGTTCGGGACGGCCCTTAACGTCCGCTATGCACTCATACGCGCGTCGGGCGACGCGACCGGGTTGCGCCACCAGCGGTCATGCGCCGAGACTTTTCGCCCAACCTTTCCGTCGCCTAAAACATTGAATTTATTAGCCACCGGTTATCGGACACGAGCTGGGGGGAGGGTACAGCCCCCTCCCCAAAAAGCTTCTTCAAAGCCGGCGCTTACGCCTTAGATAGATTGGGGCAACCAAGTGGGGAGCAGAAAATGCTTGATGTCCCGCAGAATCACGATGCCGAGATTGCTGCTCATGTGGCAAGCCTTGACTGGCTCACTGCTAAACTCGACGAGAGTCAGGTCTCAGACGATGATCTCGAACTGGCACTGCATCAGCTGGAGGCTCTGAAGGTTCTTACCTGGGGCGGCGTCGATCCAATGGTGCGCTTCTGCGTTCCGCGCTTGCTGCCTCATGGCCCCGAAATGCACCCTGATCATTTGGAGGAATGCCTCGATATCGCTTGCGACGAATACGTCGTAAAAGGTCATCGCCTTATCATCCGACAATACTTTCAGGGTAAAACGGCATCTCTCACCGATTTAGCTCGAGAGGTTTTCAATCCAAAGACGCAGGAATACGGGGATTACAGGAAACGTCTCCGCGACAACGTCTTGTATCGCATGCGCGATATTGGTCTCTGGAGCTATGTCGAGGGGAATTGGAAGAAGTCAAAGAATGGTAACGACTACCATCCAGGATTTGATATCACCGCTGGCCCCGTTTTGATGGCGTTTCACCGTCATATCTACATGCCTTGGGCGGAGCGCCACACAAAGCTCGCGTGCAAGCTTTTCTCGCGGATGGGGGGCTGAAATGCGCTATGCGCTCTTGCTAATAGCAATTCTGACGATGGCGGCCACCATGGGCTGCGTGGTGCTTCCTTCGGCAAGCACTCCAGCCTATGCAGACGTGCGACAAGGAGGGATTAAATAGGGGGTGCGCAGCCCCGGGGTGATTTGCGGGCGCGTCCTTCGACGGCTCGTCACAGCAACCATCAGAAATGCCATTTCTGTCTTAACGCTCACGAGTTGGAGCGGAAATGATGGAGGACAGCAATGGCTACACTACGGATTGCGGCGATGACCATCGCCGTCATTTTCGGCACCTTGACCGCGGCGGCTGCGGCTTCTGCTAACGCGTTCTGCGACGCGCAAGTGGCTTCCTACAGAGGAGAGCTTGAGGCGAAGGTGGGCTCAGCGGTTGCCGAGATCGATAACGGCGTTGCCGAGATTCGCAAAGGTGGCGGCGATCCGGAAAAGATCGCCGTAAAAGTGCAGGACGGCACGTTCAAGACGCTGCCGGAGCTGCGTAACTTGTTGCTCACGCAGAAAGAGGCCGTCTCGAAGGAGATCGACGCCGCCGCTGCGAACTGCACGAAGGACTTGAAACCTTTCCAGGACGCAACCGATGCGGCCGTTACCGTTGCGACCGGCGGCCTGAATAAGCTCCTGCCGCCGCGCATGACCCACATCGAAATCGGCGAAGTTCTTTCCGGCAAGCCATTCGGTGGAGACGGCGCGCTCGTCCCGCACTTTCGTGAGCAGGTGTTGGCGGCGATCGGCTTGAAGAATGATCGGGGATTTGTCACCACCCTCATCCGTGATCCGCTTCATGCGATCTTCCCGAACTGGTAATCCTCACCTTCAGTGAGGCTTGCATAAAAACGAGGCGGAGCCTGTGGCTCCGCCTTCTGTTTGCCTTTGTGAGTTTTTCTTTTGCACAGTTATTAGGTATCAAAATCTGATCACTGCCAAGCTTGCATAACAACGAGGGCTGACGCATCTTTGCATAAATGGGCTTCGCATTAGAGGAATTACGACACTCCTGGCCTGCCTAAACTCATCTATACGTTAACCCCTCTCAAAACATTGAGTATTGACGATCCTATTGTAATGTCGGTTTCTTGTTAGCTGCGGGCAATTGGGAGGACTGAATGGCAAACGAGTTGTTATGCACGAAAATCCGGAAGCGGCTTTCTCGCTTGCTGCGCGTCGCGTATGGCATGGATTTAGAAGCTATGGTCGCGAGTCGCGGGAACGAACTGTGGGTTCTTGGTCTCGATGCGAAAGCCAAACAATTCATTGACATATGCGGGAACATCCCGGTGGCCGATTTGAAAGCCATTCAGGATCGCGGCTTCTTCAATACCGATGCCGGATACCAAGCGGACGCGCACATGAAGCTCGGCATCAGTACGCGGTTCGATGCGTTTCTGCTAAATACGGTGCATTACGGCTTGCAGGAGAAGACGGTCGATCCATTGATTATCCACGAGCTTGCGCACCTCATGGAGCACGCGAACGTGCCGCCTGCGCTCGAAGCGAACGATGCCGAGAACGCCGAGGCGATCTTGAAATCCCTGAAGAAGAACGTGCGGGACATCCACACGACGGCATGGGCTCAGCACTTGGCGATCGGTGCGCGCGTGATGATCCAGAAAAAGCTGACGCCGCATGATTCGATCCGCTCTTTTTTGGAGGCTGCGAATCCTTGGTACGACCGCGAAACAGAAATACGGGCGATAAAAGGATGGTAGCTAGTCGCTTATCGGCCTCCGTCGCACCGGGAACGCACGCGCTGAATCTCTCAAAGCACCCTGAGCCTCTTGCAATATTATTTGCGATATTCACGGGAAGCGAGGGGATATACATAGGCTATATCTAGATTAATTCAAGCATGAACATCTAAAATATCCTGCTTTTAGCTGAATTTGATTTGGCTATTATTGCGAATCGATCAACGCGGATCTCGGCGACAGACATGACCGATCCTCTCGACGCCATGTGGGCGCGCTGGAATCACATCCAGGGCTCTCTGTTTCCTTGGCTTCGCGAGGAAGTCGAGCCGATGACCGAACTGCTCGGGCGGCTGATCACGATCCTCGACGTGATCGGCCTCCAAGCCTTCGTTCCCGAACCGCCGAGAGGCCCCGGCCGGCCGGCCGAGGATCGCCGCGCCCTGGCGAGGGCTTTCGTCGCCAAGGTCGTGCTGGGCGTTCCCACCACGGGAGCTCTCATCGAGCGCCTCGCGGTCGACAAGTCGCTGCGCCGGATCATTGGTTGGGAGAGGCGCGCGCAGGTTCCCTCCGAAGCCACCTTTTCCCGCGCCTTTGCCGAGTTCGCGCAAAGCGATCTGCCCGACAGAATGCACGCGGCGCTCATCGAACGCACGATCGGCGGACGCGTCGTTGGCGTCATCGCGCGCGACGCCACCGAAATCGAGGCGCGCGAGAAGCCGGTCGATAAAGACAAGAAAGACAAGGACGACCCTTCGCCGCCGCCCGCCAGCGCCGAGCCCCAAAAGAAGCGTGGACGCCCGCGCAAGGATGAGGAACGGCCAAAACCGCAGCCGAAGCCGACGCGTCTCGAACGGCAAACGACGCAGAACATCACTCAGATGCTCGCCGATCTCCCCACCGCCTGTGATGTCGGCGCCAAGAGAAACAGCAAGGGCTACAAGGAGACGTGGATCGGCTACAAGCTGCATATCGATGTCGCCTGCGGCCAAATCCCGGTTTCATGCGTGCTGACCTCGGCTTCCGTCCACGACAGCCAGGTCGCCATTCCCTTGATGACCATGACCAGCGCCCGTGTCTCCTACCTTTACGATCTAATGGACGCAGCTTATGACGCCGCCGCCATCGCCGCGCAAAGCAAGACGCTCGGCCATGTTCCGCTGATCGACCGCAATTTTCGCGGACAGCGCGAGGCGAAAGCCGAATGCGCCGAGGAGGTCGCGCGCATGAAATTCATCGGACTGCCCGACCCGGACGACGCGCTCTACGACTTCCGCACCATGGTCGAACGCGTCAACGCGCGATTGAAGGACGAGTTCGGCGGCAGGTTCGTGCGCGTGCGCGGCGCAGTCAAGGTGAAATGCCATCTGATGTTCGGAATACTCGTCCTCGCCGTCGATCAGATATTCCGCGTCACGGCGCTCCGGCCAGCGCAGGCCTAACAGGCTGTTGAAAATCAGTCTCGCTTGGCTTTGAGGACGGCTTCGTCGCCGCTGTCGTATTCGAACTCGATCTCAATGGAGCCGTCGTCGAGCAATTCGGCGTTTCCTTCGCCCGAGATTTCGTCCC
>Ga0265327_10001702_pt1 | contig 26264 bp, 24 predicted proteins | sample 41621metaG_FD_202089 | JGI IMG/M metagenome (GOLD analysis project Ga0265327, IMG submission 202089) | Rhizosphere microbial communities from Carex aquatilis grown in University of Washington, Seatle, WA, United States - 4-16-21 metaG | ecosystem: Host-associated > Plants > Roots > Rhizosphere...
TGCCTGGTCGATCGCGGCAGCGACGTGGTTGGCGGAACTACGGTCAGGGTCCAGCACAACTCCGGTTGGCATACCAACGACAACCACCGTGGCCCGGCCACTGATTCCGTCGCCGAAAGAAAAACTCCCCCAGAACGAAACTCGTTCTGGGGGAGTTCTTTTGATTCAACTACTTGGCGGCCTCGGCCTTCGCTGCCTTCTTGGGCTTTTCGGCCTTCTTCGGCTTCTCGACCTTGGGTTTGTCAGCCCTGACGGCCTGGTCCTTCGACTTGTCCTTCTTGACCTTGTTGCCCTTGTCGTCGGCCTTGGAGTGTCCCGCTGTCGCGTCCTCGGCCTTGGTGCTGTCGACCTGTGAGGCGTTGCTCCCCTCAACGGCCTTGACGGTCCTGCCCTTGGTGCCGGCGGCGGCAGGCTTCAGGGCGGAGACCTGCTTGGCGATCGTCGGCGTCACCGCGGGCTTGGCAATGCTGTCGGTGCCCTTCGCCGAGGTGGCGTTCGGGGTGACGGCCTGCACCGGTGCCGGCGGGGGCGCCGCCTTGAACACGGTGCCGGTCTGGACGGATTTCACGACGCTCTTGACCACGTTGACCGGGAGGTTCACCACGGCCTTGACGGTGTCGAACGCACCGTCGCGAATGGCTGTGGCGACGTTGGCGATATTGCCGCTGCGGAGGGCCTTCGCCACGTTGTAGAGCGCCATCTGCGGCACCTTGACGGTGTCGCGGACATTGACGAACAGCTTCGTGGGCAGGGCCGGGTTCTGCGTGACGGCGATACCGCCCCAGTCCTCCAGGGTCCAGCCGTCCTCGGGGTTGCCCGTCACGGTGACGATGTCGGTGTTGCCCAGCGGGTGCTTCAGCATCAGGGTGAGGTCGGGGTTCTGCACGTTCATCAGGGTCCACGCCATGATCGACATACCGTGGGCGAAGGCGACCGGGTTCTGCGCGCCGCTGGCATAGATGTCGTCGACCGCGCCGTTGAACCGGTCCTGGAAGACCGCGCCGTTGGCGTCGGGTGAACCGGGCATCGGCATCAGGAGGTTGCCGGTGGCCCAGGACAGCGGGATCAGGGCGTAGAGGATGCGGGCGAAGCCGGAGTTCTGTGACTGGCCTTCGAAGATGCCGGCCTGGACCTCGTGGAGGCCACTCAGCACCGTCACCGGCATGCCGGTCGCGGTGGCGTACGGCGCCGCAGTCTGCTGGGTGCGCACCATGTCCGAGGCGAAGATGGCGTCGTGCGCCAGGCCGTCATTGGCGAGGACGCCGGCCACGGTCTGGGCCTGTGTCTGACCTGTCGCGGTCAGGTCAGGGCCCGGGATCTTGGTGTCGATGAGGCCCGAGGCATTGCCCGCGGATTCGCCGTGACGGACGAACGTGATGGTGATGTTGGTTGCGGCCCAGGCCGAGAAGGCCGAGGTGAGGAACATGAACACGGCGGCGACCAGCACCGCCGCGCCTCGTGCTCCGCGCTTGAATGTTCGGCTGTGCGACAGCCCTCGACGGAACATGGATGACATAGACGGCTCCATAGTGTTGCCCTGGATGTGTGCAGGGCCACACTATGTACACATCTATGAATCTGTCTAGTCTGTTCCGTCAATTAACTGGAGAACTTTGCTGGCGGACCAGCGGTGCCGTGCCTACCCTGCCGGGTGATGCTGCTCCCATTGGAAGCCGGCGACGTCGTATTGGCTGACGGCTTTCTCGGTGTTGCCCCGGTTCGGATTCAATTCGCTGCCCGCGTAATGCTGCTCCGCGTTGGCGAAACCCTGGCTGCTGAAGCCTGGCGGTTTCAGGGCCGGGTTGTCGCTGGCCTCCTTGCCGGGCTGGCCCGTGGTGCCGGGAGAGTGGGGGTTGTCGGCGAGTGCCACGCCGGCGGGCGACAGCGCGACAAATGCGGTGACCACGCAAGGCAGGATGATGGAGCGCTTCATGAGATTTCTCCGATCGTGAGAGCCCCCTCCTGCACCACGATTGCCAGGCCTGGTGGGTTCAGTCCGGGATCCGAAAACTCCCCCGGCGCGACGTGCGTGCCAGGGGAGTTCTCCGGTCTGTGCTCAGGACGGGTCGAGCAGGATGATCGGAATCTTCCGATCCGTGTGTGAGCGGTAATCGACGAAGTCGGGATACATGGCGTCGAGCTTGGGCCAGTACTCGTCACGTTCGGCATCGGTGGCCTCACGAGCGGTCAGTTGCAGCTTTTCACCGCGCACCTGGAACTTCACCTTCGGGTTGGCAACCAGGTTCAGGTACCACATCGGGTGGGTGTCGCGGCCACCCTGTGAGGCCACGACGACGATCCGGTCGCCTTCACGCAGGTACAGCAGCGGGCTGTCGCGGGGCTCGCCCGATTTGCGGCCGATCGTGGTCAGGATCCCAACGGGCGGGGGCGTGGCGACGGGCTTGGAACCCAGGCGCCACTTGGCGCCGATCCGGCCGTCGGTGGCCCGAAATGCCCAGGTGTTGATCCGCGACATCCACTTGAAGCCGACCTGCATTCCTCTGGAATTCAGGACCTTCAGCTGCTTGTCGCTCATTTCCCCGTCGGCCATGGTGGCGACTCTGCTCCTCGGTTTAGATGCGCTCGATGATCGTGCCGGTGGACAGCGCACCGCCGGCGCACATCGTGATCAGCGCCGTCGACTTGCCGGTCCGTTCCAGCTCGTGCAGCGCGGTCGTGATGAGCCGCGAGCCGGTGGAACCGACCGGGTGGCCCAGCGCGATCGCACCGCCGTTGACGTTGACCTTATCCATGTCGGCCTTGTGCACCTGCGCCCAGGACAGCACGACCGACGCGAACGCTTCGTTGATCTCGACCAGGTCGATGTCGGCCATCGACATGCGCGCCTTCTCGAGCACCTTGGCGGTCGACTGCACCGGGCCGTCCAGGTGGTAGTAGGTCTCGGCGCCGACGTTGGCCTGCGCGATGATCCGGGCGCGGGGGGTATAGCCCCGCGCTTTTGCCACGGACTCGTCCATCCACAGCACCGCGGCCGCGCCGTCGGAAATCTGCGACGAGGTGCCGGCGGTGTGGATGCCGCCCTCGATGACCGGCTTCAGCGACGCCAGGCCCTCCAAGGTGGTGTCGCGCAGGCCCTGGTCGCGGCTGACCAGATTGAGCTCCGCGGTCGGCTGCTTGTTCTCGTCGATGACCGGCGCCTCGATCGGCGAGATCTCGCGGTCGAAGCGGCCTTCGGCCCAGGCCTGCTTGGCCTTGGCCTGCGAAGCGAAGCCCAGCGCGTCGATGTCGGCGCGTGTGATGCCCCGGCGGCCCGCGATGCGCTCGGCAGCCTCGAACTGGTTGGGCAGGTCGATGTCCCAGGACGCGGCGCGGGCGCCACCGCCGTTGGCGCCCAGGGGCACCCGGCTCATGGCCTCGATGCCGCAGGCGATGCCGATATCTATGGCGCCGGTGGCGATGAGGCCCGCGATGAGGTGGTTGGCCTGCTGGGCGCTGCCGCACTGGCAGTCGATGGTGGTGGCGCCGACATGCTCGGGCAATCCGGCGACCAGCCAGGACTGCCGGGTGATGTTGTTGCCCTGCTCGCCGTACTGCGTGACGCAGCCGCCGATGAGCTGCTCGACGTCGCCGGCGTCCAGCCCGGCCTTCTCGACGAGCGCCTTCTGTGTGGCGCCCAGAAGTTCGGTCGCGTGCAGGCCGGACAGCCAGCCACCCCGCTTGCCGATGGGGCTACGAGTGGCTTCAACGATGACAGGATTACCCATGAGCTCAGGCTAGAACACGTTTCATTACTCTGACAAGCAATGATCAGTACGTGCCTTTTATCTGCGGTGAAGGCGTGTTTCAATGGTCGCAACAGGAACTAGAAGGATTTGTCTCAGAACCCTGTTCTGAGGCGTTGGATTCCCCAAGGAGACACCATGCCCTGCCCGATCCCGTCCGATCTCGACTTGTTGGACGCGAACCTCAACCTGGAGCGGCTGCCTGTCGAGGAGCTCGCGGAGCTCCGCAAGTCCGAACCGGTGCACTGGGTTGACGTACCCGGCGGCACCGGCGGCTTCGGCGACAAGGGCTACTGGATCGTCACCCGCTACGACGACGTCAAAGAGGTCTCGAAGCGCAACGACATCTTCGGCAGCGCGCCCGACGGTGCCATTCCGGTGTGGCCGCAGGCGATGACCCGTGACGCCGTTGACGTGCAGCGCGCCGTCCTGCTGAACATGGACGCTCCGCAGCACACGCGCCTGCGCAAGATCATCTCCCGTGGCTTCACCCCGCGTGCCATCGGCCGCCTGCAGGCCGAGCTGAGCGAGCGGGCCCAGAAGATCGCCGAGACCGCCGCCGCGTCGGGCACCGGTGACTTCGTCGAGCAGGTCTCCTGCGAGCTGCCGCTGCAGGCCATCGCCGGACTCCTCGGCGTGCCGCAGGCAGACCGCGACAAGCTGTTCAACTGGTCGAACGAGATGACCGCAGGCGAGGACCCGGAGTACGCCCACATCGACCCGGCCGCGTCGTCGTTCGAGCTGATCACCTACGCCATGAACATGGCTGCCGAGCGGGCCAAGAACCCGACCGATGACATCGTCACGCAGCTCATCGAGGCCGACATCGAGGGTGAGAAGCTCTCCGATGACGAGTTCGGCTTCTTCGTGGTGATGCTGGCCGTCGCCGGCAACGAGACCACCCGTAACTCGATCACCCACGGCATGATCGCCTTCTCGCAGAACCCCGACCAGTGGGAGCTGTACAAGAAGGAGCGTCCGGAGTCGGCCGCTGACGAGATCGTCCGTTGGGCCACACCGGTTACCGCGTTCCAGCGCACCGCGCTGGAGGACACCGAGCTCGGTGGCGTGAAGATCAAGAAGGGCGACCGGGTCGTCATGTCGTACCGCTCGGCCAACTTCGACGACGAGGTGTTCGAGAACCCGCACGCCTTCAACATCATGCGGACGCCGAACCAGCACGTCGGCTTCGGCGGTACCGGCGCGCACTACTGCATCGGCGCCAACCTGGCGCGCATGACCATCAACCTGATGTTCAACGCCATCGCCGACCACATGCCGGACCTGACCTCCATCGGTGAACCCGAGCGGCTGATGTCGGGCTGGCTCAACGGCATCAAGCACTGGCAGGTTGACTACACGGGCAAGTGCCCTGTCCAGCACTGAGTCCGTTTAGCCGGTAACACGAATCAAGGAGGATTCGGGTGGATTTCACACCGAGCCCGGAGCAGCAGGCTGTCGCCGATGTGGTGACATCCGTGCTCGAGCGGGAAAACACTTGGGACGCACTGGTTTCCGGTGGCGTCGTGGCGCTTGCGGTGCCGGACCGGTTGGGCGGTGACGGACTTGGACTGCTCGAGGCGGCCACCGCGCTGACCGAGATCGGTCGGCGCGGCACCACCGGGCCGGCGCTGGCCACCATCGGGCTCGCCCTGGTGCCGCTGGTCGACCTGGCCACCGAAGCGCAGCAGGACCGGTATCTGGCGGGCGTCGCCGAGGGCGCGGTCCTGTCCGCAGCGCTCAACGAGGCCGGTAACCAACTGCCCGAGAAGCCGTCGACCCGCTACGCGGGCGGCAAGCTCGACGGCACCAAAATCGGTGTGCCGTACGCCGAAACGGCGCAGTGGCTGCTGGTCACCACCGACAACGGCGTGGTCGTCGTGTCGCCGAAGGCCGCCGGCGTGACGGTCGCCAAGACCCCGACCGCCAACGGTTCCGACGAGTACTCGGTGACATTCGCCGATGTCGCGGTGGCCGACGAGGACGTGCTGGCCGGCGCCACCGTCGCCCGCGTCAACGAACTGGTGTTGGCCATGATCGGCGCCTTCGGTGCCGGTCTGGTGGCCGGAGCGCTGCGGCTGACCGCGGACTACACCGCCACGCGTGAGCAGTTCGGCCGGCCGTTGTCCACCTTCCAGACCGTGGCTGCGCAGCTGTCCGAGGTCTACATCGCTTCTCGGACAATCGATCTGGTGTCCACCTCGGTGGTGTGGCGGCTCTCCGAGGGCCTCGACGCCACCGAGGATCTGGCGATCCTGGGCTACTGGCTGACCTCGCAGGCCCCGCCGGCCATGCGGCTGTGCCATCACCTGCACGGCGGGATGGGCATGGACATCACCTACCCGATGGACCGCTACTACTCCTCGATCAAGGACCTGACTCGGTTGCTCGGTGGTCCGTCGCATCGTCTCGATCTGGTGGGAGCCTGAGATGTACATCGAACTGACACCGGAACAGCGCAAGCTGCAATCCGAACTGCGCGAGTACTTTTCGACGCTGATCAGGCCCGAAGAGGCGGCAGCGATGGAGACCGACCGGCACAACGAGGCGTACCGCGCCGTCATCAAGCGGATGGGCAGCGACGGCAAGCTCGGTGTGGGCTGGCCCAAGGAGTACGGCGGCCTGGGCTTCGGCCCCATCGAGCAGCAGATCTTCATCAACGAGGCCAACCAGGCGGACATCCCGCTGCCGATGGTCACGCTGCAGACCGTGGGCCCCACCCTGCAGCTGCTGGGCACCGAGGAGCAGAAGAAGAAATTCCTGCCCGGAATCCTTTCCGGTGATGTGCATTTCGCCATCGGCTACTCCGAGCCCGAGGCCGGAACCGACCTGGCGTCGCTGCGCACCACCGCGGTGCGGCACGGCGACGAGTACATCGTCAACGGCCAGAAGATGTGGACCACGGGTGCGCATGACGCCGACTACGTGTGGCTGGCCTGCCGCACCGATCCGACCGCGGCGAAGCACAAGGGCATCTCGATCCTGATCGTCGACACCAAGGATCCGGGTTACTCGTGGACCCCGATCATCTTGTCCGACGGTGCCCACCACACCAATACGACGTACTACAACGACGTGCGGGTGCCCGCCGACATGCTGGTCGGTGAGGAGCACGGTGGCTGGAAGCTGATCACCACTCAGCTCAACCATGAGCGTGTCGGCCTGGGCCCGTCGGGTCGCGTGGCAGGCATCTACGAGCAGGTGCACAAGTGGGCTTCGATGCCAGGCTCCGATGGTGTTGTCCCGCTGGACAACCCGGAGGCCAAGCGGCTGTTGGGCCAGATCAAGTCCATCTGGCGGCTCAACGAGCTGCTCAACTGGCAGGTCGCCTCGTCCGGTGAGAACATCGCGGTCGCCGACGCGGCGGCGACGAAAGTCTTCTCCACCGAACGCATTCAGGAAGTCAGTCGACTGGCTGAAGAACTGGTCGGCCGCTTCGGTAACCCTGCCGACAAGCACACCGCCAAGGTGCTGCAGTGGCTGGACACGATGGCCAAGCGCAATCTGGTCATCACCTTCGGCGGCGGGGTCAACGAGGTCATGCGCGAGATGATCGCCGCATCCGGCCTCAAGGTGCCGCGGGTTTCCCGATGAGCGCAGGCGCGAATCGCGACGACTTCGGCAAGGGAGGCCGCAATGACTGATCTTCAGGCCGGCATCGACGAGATCGTCGCCGCCGGGCGCAGCAAGCCGACCCTGAGCCGGGATCCGGTGAACCAGCCCATGATTCACCACTGGACAGACGCGATCGGCGACAAGAACCCGATCTACGTCGACGAGGACGCCGCCAAGGCCGCCGGCCACCCCGGCATCGTGGCGCCGCCGGCCATGATCCAGGTCTGGACCATGATGGGCTTGGGCCGCACCCGCTCCGACGACGATCCACTGGCCCGGATCATGAAGTTGTTCGACGACGCGGGATACGTCGGCGTCGTCGCCACGAACTGCGACCAGACCTACCACCGCTACCTGCAGCCGGGGGAGCGCGTCAGCATCAGCGCCGAGGTCACCGATGTGGTGGGCCCCAAGCAGACCGCGCTGGGCGAGGGCTACTTCGTCAACCAGAAGATCCGCTGGCACGTCGGTGACGAGGAAGTCGCGGACATGGACTGGCGAATCATGAAGTTCCTGCCGGCCAACAAGCAGGGTAAGGAAGCTGCCGAAACCGGTTCGATCCCAGCCGATCTGGACCCCGACAAGCTGATGCGCCCGTCGTCGTCGCGCGACACACAGTTCTTCTGGGACGGCGTCAACGCGCATGAGCTGCGGATCCAGAAGCGGCCCGACGGGTCGCTGCAGCATCCGCCGGTGCCTGCGATCTGGCAGGACAAAGATGCTGCGATCGACTACGTCGTCTCCTCGGGCCGCGGCACCGTGTTCAGCTACGTCGTGCACCACGCACCGAAGGTGCCGGGCCGCAGCCTGCCGTTCATCATCGCGCTCGTCGAACTCGAAGAGGGTGTGCGCATGCTCGGTGAGCTGCGCGGCGTCGAGCACGACGACGTGAAGATCGGAATGCCGGTCAGCGCAACATTCCTGGACTTCCCGGACAGTGACGTCAGTCCGGCGTGGAGCCTGTACGCATGGGAGGCCGCAAAGTGACTGCCACTGTGAGCGCCGCCGTGGGCACCAAGCTGCCCGAGCTCTGCATCTACGGTGACCCGACATTCATCGTCTCGACGGCCATCGCCACCCGGGACTACCAGGACGTGCACCACGACCGGGACAAGGCGCAGGCCAAGGGTTCCAAGGATATTTTCGTCAACATCCTGACCGACACCGGTCTGGTGGGGCGCTACGTCACCGACTGGGCCGGCCCGAACGCCGTCATCAAGTCGATCAAGCTGCGTCTCGGGGTGCCGTGGTATGCCTACGACACCATCACCTTCCGTGGTGAGGTCACCGCGGTCGACGGCGACCTGGTGACGCTGAAAGTGGTGGGCAGCAACAGTCTTGGCGATCACGTCATCGCCACCTCAACGCTGACCATGGGAGCCGCACAGTGAGCATCTCCGGTAAGGCGGCCATCGCCGGCATCGGCGCCACCGACTTCTCCAAGAACTCCGGTCGTAGTGAACTGCGGCTGGCCGCAGAGGCCGTCACCGACGCGCTCGACGACGCGGGCCTGTCGCCCAAGGACGTCGACGGCCTGGTGACCTTCACCATGGACTCCAACCTGGAGACCGCGGTGGCCCGCTCGACCGGCATCGGCGAGCTGAAGTTCTTCAGCCAGATCGGCTACGGCGGCGGCGCGGCGGCGGCCACCGTGCAGCAGGCCGTGTTGGCGGTGGCATCCGGTATCGCGGAAGTCGTTGTGGCATACCGCGCTTTCAACGAGCGCTCGGAGCACCGCTTCGGCCAGGTGATGACGGGTCTGACCGTCAACGCCGACTCCCGCGGTGTCGAGTACAGCTGGTCGTACCCGCACGGGCTGAGCACCCCGGCGGCCTCGGTCGCCATGGTCGCGCAGCGGTACATGCACGAATACGGCGCCACCAGTGCCGATTTCGGTGTGGTGTCGGTAGCTGACCGCAAACACGCGGCCACCAATCCGAAGGCGCATTTCTACGGCAAGCCGATCACCATTGAGGACCACCAGAACTCGCGGTGGATCGCCGAGCCGCTGCGCCTGCTGGACTGCTGCCAGGAGACCGACGGCGGCGTCGCGATCGTCGTCACCACGCCTGAGCGCGCCAGGGATCTCAAGCAGCGTCCGGTCGTCGTCGAGGCGGCGGCGCAGGCTGCGGGCGAAGACCAGTTCACGATGTACTCGTACTACCGCGACGAGCTCGGCCTGCCCGAGATGGGTCTGGTGGGCAAGCAGTTGTGGGGTCAGAGTGGCTTGACGCCCACTGACATTCAGACCGCGATCCTGTACGACCACTTCACCCCGTACACCCTGATCCAGCTCGAAGAGCTCGGCTTCTGTGGCCGCGGCGAGGCCAAGGATTTCATCGCGAACGGCGCGATCGAGCTGGGCGGCAAGCTGCCGATCAACACACACGGTGGTCAGCTCGGCGAGGCCTACATCCACGGCATGAACGGCATCGCCGAGGGCGTCCGGCAGCTGCGCGGGACGTCCGTCAACCAGGTGCCCGATGTCGAGCACGTGCTCGTCACCGCCGGCACCGGCGTTCCGACGTCAGGCCTGATCCTGGGCTGAGTTCCCCTCGCAAACTGTGCAATGGGGGTAGTCCTACTCATCCGAACTCCAATGGCTCGGGGTGATGATGACCTGCATGACCGAACCGCAGCGGGCGATGGTTGCCCGACTCTCGCAGGATGTCGCGGCGATGTCCCATCATTTGGCATGGGTGTCGGCGTGCCTCACCGAACTCGATCGGTCGATGGCGTACCAGCAGCCGGCCCCGCAGCCCGTCGCATATGCCGCGCCGCAACAGTATTGGCAGCCGACTCAGACGGTGCCGGTCGCAGCGCCGGCTGCGCCTTACCCGCAGCCGCCGCGCCCCGAGCGCTCCGACGGCTGGATCGGCAAGGCACTGGCCGCGGCCGGTGTCGCGGTGACGTTGATCGGTGTCGCCCTGCTGTTGGTGCTCGCCGCGCAGGCCGGGTTGTTGCGGCCCGAGTTTCGTGTGGGCGCCGGCGCGGTGCTGGCGGCGGTGCTGGTGGCCGGGGCAATGCGCTTGAAGACGCGGCCCGGTGGGACGGTGGGAGCGGTCGCGCTGGCCGCAACCGGTATCGCCGCGGCGTACATCGACGTCGTCGCCGTCACCACGATCTATGAATGGCTTTCTGCGCCAGTCGGTTTGATATTGGCGGCGGTGATCGGCGGCGGCGGTCTGACGCTGGCCCGGCGCTGGGATTCCCAGCAGCTCGCGCTGTTGGTGCTCGTGCCCCTGGCAGTGCTGGCGCCGTTGGTGGCCGACGGTGTCTCGCTGCTGCTGATCGGGTTCATGCTCGCGCTGTCTGCGGCGTCGCTGCCGGTGCAACTCGGTAAGGACTGGGTCGCGATGTTCGTGGCCCGGACCGGCGTCTGCACATTTCCCCTGCTGGTGGCGTTGGCCTCGGCGTCATTCGGCACCAACCGCAATCCCGGACTTGCGGGCGCTTGCGCGGCGGCAGCCGTACTGGCCGTCGCGGGTGCGCTGATCCTGTTGCCCAAGACGACCAACCGCTCGCTGCTGGCGCTGGCTACCGCGGCTGGCGCGCTGCCGGTGCTGTTCGTCTCGGCGGTGCTCCGTCCGACGATCGCCGCGTCGATCATCGCCGCGGTGGCGGCGCTCTTCCTGGCCGTCGTGCTGGCAGGCAACCGGCTGCCCGGCGTCGCCGGTGTGGTGCAACGGATCTGGTCGGCGGTGTCGGCGGTCTGCGCGCTGGTCGCGGTCCTGGTGGCGTTCGACGGCCGGACCGGCGGTGCGGTGCTGCTCGCGATGTCCGTCGTGGTGGCCGTCGCTGGGCGTCGCGACGCCATCGCCCGGTGGGTGGCTGCCGGGTTCGGGGCCGTCGGCGGCGCCGTCTATCTCAGCTACTCGCCGCCGGACCTGCTGTTCCGCGCGGTGGAGTTGAGTACCCGCAGCGCGGTGTCCACCATCGTCTCCAGCCTCTTGGCGGTGGCCGGTGCGGTGGCCGTCGTGTGGTCGTGGGCCGGCAAGCGTGACGACGACGAAGTCCGGCTGATGTGGGCGGGTGCGGTCGTCGTCGTCGCGTACGCGTCCACCATGCTGACCGTCACCGCCGGCGTGCTGATCGGGGGCGTGAAGGGCGGGTTCTTTGCCGGCCACATGGTCGCGACCATCGGGTGGATCGCGGTGGCGGCCGCGCTGCTCGGATACGCGGCGCGCCAACCCAAGGCGCAGCGGTCACTGCCGATCGGTGGCGGCCTGGCGCTGGTGGCCGCGGCGATGACCAAGCTGTTCCTGTTCGATCTCGGGACCCTGAACGGCATGTTCCGGGTGTCCGTGTTCATCGTTGTCGGCCTCGTGCTGCTGGCCATGGGAACCGGCTACGCCCGGTTGCTCGCCCGGCAGGATCAGCCGAATCCGTAGACATCCCCCCAAACGACCGCACCGTCAGTTTGCGTCGGGTAGGTACCTGTGGGGGCGGTAGGCTCGAACCGACGCGGTATGTCTGGGGAAGGGGGCCGTGTCTATGGGGATTCAGCCGGACAGCAGTCCGTTCGGATCGCAGACGGTGACGGGCCCGGGATGGCCCAACGTCAATGAGGAACAGCTCGAAGAAGCTGCCGCCCACTATACGAAGCTGGCCACCAAGATCAGCGGATCAGTGGTGCCCCAGCAGACCAGCCAGCTGATGAACCTCACCGATCAGTGGCAGGGCGCGGCTTCGCTGGCGGCGGCGGGCGAGGCCGGCACCATCATCGGCGGCCACGAGGCCAATGGTGCGCAGGCGGCGGCCATCGCCGCGAAGCTGCAGTCCATGGTGGCTGCGGTCGTCAAGACCAAGAACCTGGTCAACGCCACCGCCGAGGAAGTTCAGGCGGAGTGCATGGCGCTGTCGGCGGCGCCGTTCCCCAACGTGCAGGAGCTGATCCAGAGCCGGATCAAGATGGGCCTGTCCCAGAACATCGCCGCGGTGACCGCGAGTGCCACCGAGGTGGCCAACTTCGTCGGCGCGCCCCCGAGCATCCCGACGGCCGGTGTGCCGCCGCAGGTGGCGCAGACCGCGCAGAAGACCGCGGAGTCGGCGGGCAAGGGCGGCGACCAGATGGGCCAGATGATGGGCCAGATGATGCAGATGGCCGGTCAGCTCCCGCAGATGCTCGGGCAGCTGCCGCAGCAGGCCATGCAACCGCTGCAACAACTTTCGCAGCCGCTGCAGCAGTTGACGTCCCTGTTCTCCGGCGGCGGTCAGGGCAAGGCCGGCCTCGGCGCGTCGCCGTTCGGCGCGTTCTCGAATCATCCGCTGGCCGGCGGTTCCGGGGCCGCCCACGGCGCGGGGTTGATGAAGGGCGGCATGCCCGGCGGTGGCGGCGGTGGTGTGGGCGCGGCCTCCGTGCAGACGCCGCTGCTGGCCAAGATGGTCGGCCCCGGTCCAGCCGGACCCGGGGTGATGCCGGCGAGCGCCGCGGCCGGCATGGGTGCCGGCGGCCTGGCTCCGGTCGCCGCCGCCGCAGGTGCGGGCGGCGCGATGGGTGCCATGGGCGGCATGGGGCACCGCGAAGGTGGTGGCGGCGGGGGCCGCATCACCCAGCTGGCGGTGCCCGAAGCGCTCGAACACGGTTCCTACGACGAAGACATCGACGACGACTGGTGAGTAGGGGGGATATCTGATGTCGATGATGCAGACACCGGACAACATCAGCTGGAACGCGGCTTCCGTCGAGTTGCCCGAGATGCCGATGATCCAGCCCGGCGAGGACGCCATGAGCGCGACCATCGCCGCGGTCCTGCCGGCCATGGCCGCCGACATGACCGCCAATGTGGCCTCGCTGCAGGCCAAGGAGGGCATGTTCTCCGGCAAGGTCGGCATGGCCCAGTCGGCGTACGACAACGCCGACAGCAAGGGCGGCGAGGGCGTCGGCCAGATGGGTCAGATGCTCGGCCAGCTCGGTCAGATGGGCCAGCAGGCGGGCCAGATGGCCGGCCAGGGTGGCGGTCTGGGCCAGATGGGTCAGCAGGCCGGCCAGTTCGGGCAGATGATCCAGCAGGCCATGGGTAAGGGCGGCGGCAAGGAAGGCGGCATGCCGGGCGGCGAACCCCCGGAGGGCCAGCCCGGTGGGCCGGCCGGCGGCGGTGCGCCCATGTCGCCCGAGCAGCGTCAGGCACAGCAGGATGCCCGGGAGAACCAGCAGAACGACCGGCAGTCCCAACAGGACGCCCGCCAGCAACAGCAGGACAACCGGCAGTCGCAGCAGGATCGGCGCGAGGCCCAGCAGGACGCGCGCGACTCCCGTCGGCACACGTCCGCGCCGGCTCAGGCGGCCCCGCCGGTTGCGGGTCCCAGCACGGGTTCGCACAACGCCGGTCCGGCGCCGGTCGCGCCCGTGGCCCCGCCGCCGCAGCGTGGCGGTGACGTCGGCCGCCAGATGTAGTTACCGAAACAACAAGCCAGACAAAGAAATTGGGGCCAGTCGCGAGAATCGCGACTGGCCCCAATTCAATGGTTGACCGTTAGGAAGCCGGGGCCGGCGCCGGGGTCGGGGTGACCGGCGCAGTCGGAGCGGCCGGAGCGGCCTGCTGGTTACCGGCCGGGGCAGTGGTGCCCTGACCCGCGCTGGAGGCCGGCTGACCGGCGATGGCCTGGCTCGGGGCCGGAGCCGGCGCCGGGGTCAGCGGAGCCTGCGAGACGGCGCCACCGGCAGTGGCAGCGGTGCCCGGGCCGCTTTCGGCGGCGGTGGGAACCGGAGCAGCCTCCGGGGCCTGGCCGGCGGCCGGAGGCGCGGCCGGGGTACCCGCGGGGGTACCGGCCGGAGTGCCCGCCGGAACCTGGGCGCCGGCCGGAGCCGGAGCGTCAGCAGCCGGGGTGCCGGCCGGAGCCGGAGCAACCGCCGGGGTGCCGGCCGGAGCCGGAGTGCCGGCCGGGGTGGCGGCAGGGGTCTCGCCGTTCGGCGTCGCCGCCGGAACCTGACCCGTGGTGGTGCCGGCCGGAGGCTGCGTGCCCGCGGCGGCGGGAACCGCGCCGGCCGGGGTGGCGCCGGGCACGGCGCTGCCGAGACCGGCAGGAGCGGCCGCCGGGGCGGCAGCAGGAGCGGCGGCGGGGGCGGCAGCGGGCGCCGGGGTGGCGGCCGGGGCAGTGCCACGAGCCGGAGCGGCGGCGGCGGGGGCGGCACCGGTGGCGGCTTCGGTGCCCTGCCACTTGAGCACCTCGCGGTCACCGTCGGTGTACACGACGCTGGTCGGAGCGGCGCCCGTCACGTCGAAGTAGACCTTGCCCTTGGACTCTTGTCCCTCGGAGAGGCCGGCGGGGTTGAGGCCCTGCGGCGTGGCAGCGCCCCACAGCACGCGGTAGTTCTCACCGTCGGCGGTGCGGGCGTTCAGGTTCGGCACGAACGGCTGGGAGCTACCGCGCTCAGCGGAGTACTCGGCCGTCGCTTCCCAGAGCGTGCCGTTGAGGTGCTGCGACAACACGTCGGTGCTGGGCTTGAGGTTGCTGATCTGCCATTCCGCGACGGTGTTCCCGTCGACGAGCTTGCCGTCCTTGCCGAACGCGATGGTGGTCGGAGCGGGCGACACACTTGCGGGCTGAGTCGAGTCGGCCACCGCGAACGGGGTCGCGATCAGGCCGAATGCGGCGGCTGCGCCGATGGCGATGGTGATCTTGCGGGTACTCATGATGATGTGGCTCCTTTGTCTCCAAGTCGTCCGACGGGCGGCTTCCCCCACGGAAGTTGAGTCACGAGTAATTGGATAATTACTGACTACTACGAAAGCTAGCAGGTTAAGCGTCAGCTGTGGATGCAGGTTGACGTCACAGCGGTGACCCGGCCGCTGTCCCTGATTTGCCGTAATCGGCCGCCGAACAGGCGGCCGATTCCGAATACGTCCTGGTCAGGACGCAGTGAGCTCGATTCCAGCAAGTACGACGACGTTGTCTCGGCTCGGCGCCGTCAGCACGCCGGTAATTCGTTCACCGTCACGCCAAAGGTTGGCCTGCAAGGTTTCGCCAGGGATGACGGTGCCCGCGAAGCGTGCGCCGTAGGACCGGACCCGGCCGGCGTCGCCGTCGAGCACGTTGTCGACGATGGCCTTGCAGCCGATGCCGTAGGTGCACAGACCGTGCAGGATCGGGCGGTCGAAGCCGGCGGCCTTGGCGAACGCCGGGTCCGAGTGCAGCGGGTTGCGGTCACCGCAGAGCCGGTACAGCAGGGCCTGCTGCGGCAGCGTGGGCAGCGCGATCTGCAGGTCCGGCGCGCGGTCGGGCTCGGCCGCCGAGGTCGACGGTCCTCGGTCGCCGCCGAAGCCGCCCTCACCGCGGGCGAAGATGGACCGCTTCTGCTTCCACAGCGGAGCCCCGTCAAGGGTGGTCACGGTGGTCTCCGACCAGATGACCGCGGCCTTGCCCTTGTCCCAGATCTCGGTGAACCGCGTGACGGCACGGCCTGTGCCCGACGGCGGGATCGGCGCATCGGTGTAGATGGCCTCGCTGGCGTGCAGCACCCGGCTCAGTTCGATGTCGATGCCCGGAAACTTGACCGACGGCGCCTTGGTCTCGTGGAAGCTCTGCGCCACGTTGCCGAACGTCGGCAGCACCTGCGGCTTGTCGTCGATCAGGTAGCGCAGCTCGCGCTCGCTCATCGGGTCGGCGCCGGCACCCAGGCCCAGGTGGTACAGCTGCACATCGCTGCTGCTCCACGAGAATTCGACGGGTGCGAGTTCAGCTCCGATGGCTTCATCGAGATTGATCGGCATGTCAGCCCTTTCCTGCCACGTGAAGTGCCGCCAGGTATCCGAATGTCATGGCGGGGCCGATGGTCCCGCCGGGGCCCGGGTAGGTGTGTCCCATCACCGGTCCACTGACATTGCCCGACGCGTACAGACCCTCGATCACCGAGCCGTCTTCCCGCAGCGCACGGCCGTGGATGTCGGTGACGATGCCGCCCTTGGTGCCGAGGTCGCCGGGCACCATCTTGGCCGCGTAGAACGGGCCGTGCTTGATCTCGCCCAGGTTCGGGTTCGGCTTGTTGGTCGGGTCGCCGTAGTACCGGTCGTAGGCGCTGTTGCCACGGCCGAAGTCCTCGTCGACACCGCTGCGGGCGAAGCCGTTGAAGCGCTCGATGGTGGCCTTGAGCTCATCGACGGGCAGGTTGGTGAGCTCCGCCAGTTCCTCGATGGTGTCGGCCTTGACGACGACACCGGCCTCGGTCCACTTCTTCGGAATGCGTTGTCCCGGCTGCAGACCCGCGAAGATGTAGCGGTTGCGGTACTGCTGGTCGAAGAGCAACCACGCCGGCACGTTCTCGCCCGGGCCCTCGCCCTGGCCGTACTGCCCGCCGTACATGTGGTGGCAGGCCTCGACGTACGGCATAGACTCGTTCATGAACCGCTTGCCGTTCATGTTCACGATGATGGAACCGGGGGAGTTGCGCTCGGACAGCGCGAACCACGGGTTGTCGGGCAGCGGCACCGTCGGGCCCCACCAGGCGTCTTCCATGATTTCCAGTGCGGCGCCGAGCTTTTCGGCGGCCAGGATGCCGTCGCCGGTATTGGCCTTGGCGCCGACGGTCCAGTCGGTGGTGATCGGCTGGCGCTGGTACTTGGTGCGCATCTCCTGGTTCTTCTCGAAGCCACCGCTGCCCAGGATCACCGCACGGCGGGCCCGGATCAGTTGCGGCTCAGCACTTTCCGGAGCATTGGTGTCACGGACATAGATGCCGGCAACCCGGCCGTTCTCGTAGTACAGGTCGGTCAGCGCGGTGTTCAACTGCACCGGGACGCCGGCCTTCTGCAGGCCGATGCGCAACGGGGCGATCAGGGCGCGGCCCATACCGACCAGGTTCTTGCCGGTGGCGCCGGCCCAGGTGGCGCGAATGCCGACCTTGAGGCTGCGCAGCACGCCGCGCGGGTGGCGCTTGAGCTGGTTGAGCCGGACGTAATCCTGTTGCATCACAACCATGTTCAGCGGGACCTTGCCGTAGGCCGGCTCCAGGCCCTTCTCGTCGACGCCGAGCTTCTTGGCGTTGAACGGCTTGGGCTCGACGGACCGTCCGCCGGCGCGGCCGCCCTCGACCTCCGGGTAATAGTCGGAGTAGTTCGGCACCCAGCACAGCTTCAGCGGCGAGTTCTTCAGAACGAAGGACAGCATCTCGGGGCCGCGCTGCAGGTAGGTGTCGATCTTCTCCGCGGGCACCACGTCGCCGACGATCTTGTGCAGGTAGGTGCGGGCCGCTTCCGGCGTGTCCTTTACCCCCGCACGCTGCAGAATCTCATTGTTCGGGATCCAGACGCCGCCACCTGACCGCGCAGTGGAACCTCCATAGTGTGGGGCCTTTTCAACGACTACTGTCGAAAGGCCCTGATGGGCTGCGGTGAGGGCGGCGACCATACCGGCTGCACCGCTGCCGACGACGACAACGTCGTACTCCTGTCCAGTCATGTAGAACACGTTATAGAATTGCCCGGCCTGTGGACAACTGCGCCGGTCCATGAAGTTAGGGGAATTCACGAATGCTGTCCGACAACGTGCGTGCCGAGCTCGCCGCCGCGCTGGCCCAAGCCGAGCGCAGCCGGGTCGCGATGACGCCGATGACCGACGACTACGCCGACATCGACGTCATCGACGCGTACGAGATTCAGCTGCTCAACATCCGGCAGCGGGTCGCGGAAGGTGCCCGCGTGGTGGGACACAAGGTTGGTCTGTCCAGCGAGGCCATGCAGAAAATGATGAATGTGGACGAACCCGACTACGGGCACCTCCTCGACGACATGCAGGTATTCGAGGACAAGCCCGTGCTGACCTCGAATTACCTGTCGCCGCGGGTCGAGGTGGAGGTCGGCTTCGTGCTGGCCGACGATCTACCGGGCGCCGGTTGCACCGAGGACGACGTGCTGGCCGCCACCGCCGCCTTCGCGCCCGCCATCGAACTGATCGACACCCGCATCACCAACTGGCAGATCAAGCTGTGCGACACCATCGCCGACAACGCGTCCTCGGCCGGCTGGGTGCTCGGCAAGGAGCGGGTGTCGCCCAAGGACATCGACATCAGGAACATCGACGCCGTGCTCAAGTGCAACGGTGAGGTGCTCGGCGAGGGCCGCAGCGACGCGGTGCTCGGCAACCCGGTGACCGCGGTGGCGTGGCTGGCGCGCAAGGTCGACCAGTTCGGCGTGCGTCTCAAGGCCGGCGACGTGGTGCTGCCGGGTGCCTGCATGCGGGCGTTCGATGCCAAGCCGGGTGACGACTTCGTCGCCGAATTCGCCGGATTGGGTTCTGTCCACCTGTCTTTCGCGTAATACCCAAAGTTTCTATAGAGGAGTGAGCATGCCGTCCAAAGCGAGCGTCGCGATCGTCGGCTCGGGAAACATCAGTACTGACCTGCTGTACAAGCTGCTGCGGTCGGACTGGCTCGAGCCGCGCTGGATGATCGGTATCGACCCGGAGAGCGAGGGCCTGGCCCGTGCTCGCAAGCTCGGGCTGGAGACCAGCGCCGAAGGTGCGGACTGGCTACTGGCGCAGAGCGAGAAGCCGGACTTCATCTTCGAGGCCACCAGCGCCTACGTGCACAAGGCCTACGCGCCGCGGTACGAGGAAGCCGGCATCCGGGCCATCGACCTGACCCCGGCCGCCGTCGGACCGGGCGTGATCCCGCCGGCCAACCTGCGGGCGCACCTGGATTCGATGAACGTCAACATGGTCACCTGTGGTGGCCAGGCCACCATCCCCATGGTCTACGCGGTGTCGCGTGCCGTCGAGGCGCAGGGCGGCGTGCCCTACGCCGAGATCGTGGCGTCGGTGTCGTCGGCTTCGGCCGGCCCCGGCACCCGCGCCAACATCGACGAGTTCACCAAGACCACCAGCGCCGGCGTGCGCAACATCGGTGGCGCTCGTGATGGCAAGGCCATCATCATCCTGAACCCGGCCGAGCCGCCAATGATCATGCGCGACACCATCTTCTGCGCCATCCCCGAAGATGCCGACCACGCCGCCATCACGCAGTCCGTCAAGGATGTCGTCGCCGAGGTGCAGACCTACGTGCCCGGTTACCGACTGCTCAACGAACCGCAATTCGACGAGCCGTCGGTGGTCAACGGTGGCCAGCACGTCGTCAGCATCTTCGTCGAGGTGGAAGGTGCCGGCGACTACCTGCCGACCTACGCTGGAAATCTGGACATCATGACCGCCGCGGCCACCAAGGTGGGCGAGGAGATCGCCAAGGAAATCGTGGGAGTTAAGGCATGAGCACCGCACTGCAGCCCGGAGACATCTTCTTCGACGCCGCCTGGGACGTCCGCATGACGGACACCTCGCTGCGCGACGGTTCACACCACAAGCGCCACCAGTTCACCGGTGACGAGGTGCGCGCGATCGTCGGCGCGCTCGACAACGCCGGCGTCCCGGTCATCGAGGTCACCCACGGCGACGGCCTCGGTGGCTCGAGCTTCAACTACGGGTTTTCCAAGACCCCGGAGCAGGAGCTCATCACGATCGCGGCCGAGACGGCGAAGAACGCCAAGATCGCCTTCCTGATGCTGCCGGGCGTCGGCACCAAGGAAGACATCCGGATCGCGCAGGGCAACGGCGGCTCGATCTGCCGTATCGCCACCCACTGCACCGAGGCCGACGTCTCGATCCAGCACTTCGGCTTCGCCCGGGAACTGGGCCTGGAGACCGTGGGCTTCCTGATGATGAGCCACACCATCTCCCCGGAGAAGCTGGCCGCGCAGGCGCGCATCATGGCCGACGCCGGCTGCCAGTGCATCTACGTGGTGGACTCCGCGGGTGCGCTGGTGCTCGAAGGTGTTGCCGACCGCGTCGGCGCGCTGGTTGCCGAGCTCGGCAACGACGCGCAGGTGGGTTTCCACGGGCACGAGAATCTCGGTCTGGGCGTTGCCAATTCGGTCGAGGCCGTGCGCGCGGGTGCCAAGCAGATCGACGGTTCGTGCCGCCGGTTCGGTGCCGGTGCCGGTAACGCGCCGGTCGAGGCGCTCGTCGGCGTGTTCGACAAGATCGGCGTCAAGACCGGCATCGACTTCTTCGACATCGCGGACGCTGCGGAAGAGGTTGTCGCGCCGGCGATGCCGGCCGAGTGCCTGCTGGACCGCAACGCGCTGGTGATGGGCTACGCGGGTGTGTACTCCAGCTTCCTCAAGCACGCGGTGCGCCAGGGTGAGCGCTACGGCGTGCCCGCTCACGAACTGCTGCTCCGCGTCGGCCAGCGCAAGCTGATCGGCGGCCAGGAGGATCAGCTGATCGACATCGCTCTCGAGATCCAGCGCGAGCGGGCCGAGGGTAAGTCCTAGCTCGACGCCTGTGAGTGCTATGCACGGATTTGAGCCAAATTCCGTGCGTAACACTCACATTCGTCAGCCGAGAAGCGAAAACGCCGGCCGTCCCGAAAGGGGCGGCCGGCGTTTTGCGTAGCCGGGTCAGCTGGTGACGGGATCCGCGGCGGTTTCGCAGCGCGCCACCAACTCGGCGAGCGCCGCCGGCAGCCGATCGGCGATGGCGTGTGGATCGGAAACCTGGTCGGTACAGGTGAGCACACAGATCTGCATGCCGCCCTCGTAGCTCCAGCCGGTGATGTTCATGCCCATCGGGAAGACCAGCGGGCCAGTTGAGATGAGCTTCTCGACCGGGGCGCCGCCGAAATACAGCGTCTGCTGCGGGCCGCGCATGTTCGAGGCGATCATGCTGAACATCGGCCGCTTCTTGACCTGCGCCCCGATGGTCGGCAGCACCCGTGAGTACACCTTGAACAGCGGCCAGTACTCCATCCAGTCGTGCTGCAGCCAGGCGTCGCGTTCGCTCTGCACCTCGCGGGCGGTGGCGGTGTTCGCCGAGATGGCCCTCAGGCGCTCCACCGGATCGGTGATGTTGGTGGCGAGCTCGACGTTCCAGCGCGCCACTTTGTTGCCCCAGCGGTCGCCGTCCTGCGGGCGCATCGACACCGGCACCACGGCCGTCATGGTGTCGTCGCCCACGGGACCGCGGGACGCCTGGTACTCGCGAAGGACGGTGCTGCACATGGCGAGGAAGACATCGTTGACGCTCACGCCGAACGCCTTCGACACCCGTTTGATCTGGTCCATCTCGACGCCCACGAACGCGAAGCCGCGGCGCGCGGTCAGCGGTTCGTTGAACGGCAGGGCCGGCGGGATGAAGGCCTCGGCGTAGCCGGGCTTGCCCGACTTCTGCCGGTTCTGGATGGTGCGGGTGACCTTGGCCGTGCGCGCCAGGACTTTCGGAAACCTGGTGAGCGACTTGACCTGCTGACGCGCCACCATCGGCAGCCACTCCGCGGTCGGCGGCCGGTGCTCGTCGGGCACGGGCCGGGCCGACGGCTCGGGCAGTCGGTCGGCGGGATCCTGGCTGTAGAACTGCTCGAGCAGGTTCAGCGACGCCATGCCGTCGGCCACCGCGTGGTGGATCTTGAGTACGAGCGCGACGCGGCCGTCGGCCAGGCCGTCGATATACCACAGCTGCCAGGCCGGGCGGTTCCGGTCGAGCGGCTCCTCGAAGAGCTTGGCGATCTCCGCACCCAGCTCGCAATCGGTTCCGGGCGCAGCGGCCGTGGCGCGCTTCATGTGGTAGTCCAGGTCGCCCCGGGCGCGGGTGATCCACCACGGCCGGCCGGCGCCGAATCGCGGCGACATCAGCTGCCACTGCATGGGCTCGACGCGGTCGACGAGGCCGGGCAGCGCGGCCCGCACGGCTTCGAAGGTGACGGGCTCGTGGCCCTGCGCCGGATCGAGGACGACGGCCTTGATGGTGTGCTGCGGCTGGACGGCACTTTCCCACGCCAGGAAGCTGTTGTCCTCGCCCGATAAACGTCGCATACATCACTATGAAGCCAAAAATGTGAGCCAGCGGACATGTTGTCTCGGTGATCGGGAACTACCTCTGAATTTCGGCGCGTCCCGCGTTTAGCGTGCTCACCACGAGGTGACTCGGCGTCGCGATGCGGAGCTCGAGGGCTCCGCCGGGACAGCACGATCGTGAATGGAGCAGGGATATGCAACTGAGGAACAGCCGGGTTCTGGTCACCGGTGCCAGCCGTGGCCTGGGCCGGAACATCGCGCAGGCGATGGCCCGCCGCGGCGCCGACGTCGCACTCGTCGCCCGTAACGCCGAGCAGCTCGAAGAGCTGGCGAAAGAGCTGGGCGGCAAGGCATATCCCGCGGACCTGATGGATCCGGCGGCGGTCGAGAAGCTGATCGGCCGCGTCGAAGCCGACGGCCCCGTCGACGTCATCATCAACAACGCCGGTGTGGACCGGGTCGGCCGCTTCTACGAGGCGTCGGCGGCGGACGTGCGAGACCTGTTGCAGGTCAACCTGATTGCTCCGATGGAGCTGTGTCGTCAGGTGATGCCGGGGATGATCGCGCGCGGCCGCGGGCACATCGTCAACGTGTCCTCGATGGGCGCCATCTCCACCGGCCCGGGCGTGACTCTGTACGGCGCGTCCAAGGCCGGCCTCAGCCACTTCACCGCAGGCATCCGTTCCGAGCTGCGCAACAAGCCGGTGGGCACCACGCTGGTGCAGATCGGCGAGGTCAAGACCGACATGATCGACCACATCCGGTCGTTCGGGCCGGCCCGCCGCACCATCGAGCGGTCCCTGAAATTCCGGATGATCCCGCAGGAGCCGCTGGACGCCGACATGGTCGCCGAGGCCATCGCTGATGCCGTCGAGAAGGAGAAGAAGCACGTCATCCTGCCCAAGCGGATCGCGGCGATGGCCTACCTCACCGAGACCCCGCGCCGGGTTTCCGAGCTCATGCTGACCGGCATCGACCAGGACAGCGACTAGTTATGGACCTGATCGGCAAGGTCGCGATCATCACCGGCGCGGCGCGCGGTCAGGGTGAGGCCGAGGCGCGGCTGTTCGCCGAGCGCGGCGCGCAGGTCGTGCTCACCGACGTCCTGGTCGACGAAGGGGAGGCGGTCGCCGCGTCGATCGGGCCCGCCGCCCGGTTCCAACGGCATGACGTCGGCAGCGAAACTGATTGGCGCACAACAGTCGAGCTGGCGCTAAGCGAGTTCGGCCGGATCGACGCGCTGGTCAACAACGCCGCGATCTGTACCGTCGAACCGCTGCTGGACCACACCGCCGAGTCGTGGGAACGGCAACTGCGGGTCAACCTGATCGGGCCTTTCCTGGGTACCAAGGCTGTCGTCGAGCCCATGCGAGCGGTCGGCGGCGGCTCGATCATCAATGTGTCCTCGCAGGCCGGTCTGCAGGGCCTGGCCGGCTACAGCGCCTACGGCGCGTCGAAGTGGGGCCTGCGGGGCTTCTCGAAGGTCGCCGCAATCGAGTTGGGCCCCATGGGGATTCGCGTCAATACCGTCTACCCCGGCATGATCGACACCCCGATGGTGGCGCACCTGCCGATCGAACGTGGCCCCGGCGGGCACCCGGGCGCGCCGCTCACGCGCGTCGGCGACCCCGCGGAAGTCGCCGAGGTGGTGGCGTTCCTGGCGTCGGACGCGTCGTCGTACATGACGGGTGCGGACCTCGCGGTCGACGGCGGCGCGAGCGCAGGCCGGATCCCGGTCGTGCCCACCCGGCCACAAGCGACGTAGCGAGCGACTTGTCAGACTTGCCCGGCAAGATGGGCGCATGGCCGGGGACGAATCCACACTGGCGCCGGTTCGCCGGCGGCGGGCCGGGTCGATGGAGTTGTTGCTCATCGCCCTCACCGCACTGGCACTGTCGGGTTCCTGGGTCAGCGGTGTCCTGACCGACCATGCTCGCCTGGCCGCCGCGGCCACGGTGTTCTGCGGTGTCTTCGTGCAGGCCCTGCCGTTCCTGGTGCTGGGCGTCATCGTGAGCGGCCTGGTGGCCGCGTACCTCACGCCGGAGCGACTGGCCCGCCGGTTGCCGCGCCGGCCGGCGCTCGCGGTGGCGGTCGCCGGTGTCGGTGGTGCCGCGCTGCCCGGATGCGAATGCGGCTCGGTGCCCGTGGCACGCAGGTTGTTCAGCGGGGAGACGGCCGGGGCCGCCCTGACCTTCATGTTGTCCGCACCGGCGATCAACCCGGTCGTGTTGGTGGCGACGGCGGTCGCCTTCCCCGGCCAGCCGCAGATGGTGGTGGCGCGCTGCGTGGCGTCGCTGGCGACGGCCGTGGTGATGGGGCTGCTGTGGCAGCGCTGGGGCCGCACCGAATGGGTCACCCGCACGCTGCCCGCGCACCACGACGAGGGCGCCTCCCGGTTCACCGTCTTCACCGAGGCGGCCCGCCACGACTTCCTGCAGTCCGCGGCATATCTGGTGGTCGGCGCCGCAGCGGCCGCGGTGCTGCGCGCGGCCGTGCCGCCGTGGGTGTTCGAGCACGTCGCGGGCAACCTGGTGGTCGGTGTGGTGACCATGGCACTGCTGGCCGTCGTACTGGCGCTGTGTTCGGAGGCCGACGCGTTCGTCGCGGCGAGCCTGACCATGGTCCCGCTGGTGCCGCGTCTGGTGTTCCTGGTGGTCGGTCCGGCGGTGGACGTGAAACTGTTCGCGATGCAGGCCGGCGTGTTCGGCCGGCCGTTCGCCGTGCGATTCGCACCGGTGACGCTGGTGGTGGCGACGGCATGTGCGACGGTCGTCGGGCTGCTGGTGCTCGGGGGCGCGTCGTGAGCCGGGAAACGCAGAACATTCTGGTGCTGTTGATCGGGCTGAGCACGGGCCTGATCGCGGTCAAGGGCACGTACCTGAATTTCGTGAAGCCGGCGTTGTTCCCGTGGCTGCTGGTGGCGGCGGTCCTGCTGGTGGCGCTCGCCGTGGTGTGCCTGGTGCGGGATCTGCGCCAGGGGCCGCCGGCCGGGCATCACCACCGGGGACTGCTGGCGTGGCTGCTGCTCGTCCCGGTGGCGCTCACCGCGTTCGTCAGCGTGCCGCCAATGAGCGCGGTCGGCGCGGAGACCGTCACCGCCGCGGTGGCGCCGCCCAAGCGGGCGTTCCCGCCGCTGCCGGCCGACGGCGTCGTGCCGCTGCCGGAAGTCGTGCTGCGGGCCGCTGCCGATTCCACGAAAAGCCTTGAGGGACGGACCATCACCGTCACCGGTTTCACCATGGGTGACGATCTGGCCCGGGTCGTGATCGTGTGTTGTGCCGCCGACGCGCAACTGGCCCGCGTTCACCTGACCGGCGCACTCGGTGCGCACCCGAACGACACCTGGCTGAAGGTGCAGGGCAAGGTGATACCCGGGACGTCCAATCCGTCCACGAATTTCGTCCCGACCATGGAAGTGACCAGTGCCGACCCAATACCCAAGCCCCGCAACACCTACGCGTACTGACGCGCAGGCCCTGCTGGAACAGCTCGCCGGCCCGGGCGCGGTGCTGCGTGACGACCAGTGGGTGGCCATCGAGGCCCTGGTCGTCCAGGGCCGCCGGGCGCTCGTCGTGCAGCGCACCGGGTGGGGCAAGTCCGCGGTGTACTTCATCGCCGCCAAGCTGCTGCGGGCCGCCGGCCGCGGCCCGACCGTCATCGTCTCGCCGCTGCTGGCCCTGATGCGCAACCAGGTGGCGGCCGCCGAACGCGCGGGCGTCCGGGCCGCGACCATCAACTCCAGCAATGTCACCGAATGGGACGAGGTGCATCAGCGCGTCGCCTCCGGCGATCTCGACGTGCTGCTCGTGAGTCCGGAGCGCTTGAACAATCCCGACTTTCGTGACGCCGTCCTGCCCGCATTGGCCGCCGATGCCGGGCTGGTCGTGGTCGACGAGGCGCACTGTGTGTCCGACTGGGGGCACGACTTCCGCCCGGACTACCGGCGCATCCGCACCCTGATCGGCGAGTTGGGTGCGGGTATCCCGGTGCTCGCCACCACCGCGACCGCCAATGACCGCGTGGTGCAGGACGTCGCCGCGCAGCTGGGCGTCGGCGGTGGGGACACCCTGGTGCTGCGCGGTGGGCTGGACCGCGAGTCGCTGCGCCTGTCGGTGGTGGACGCCGG
>Ga0265327_10001703_pt1 | contig 26259 bp, 21 predicted proteins | sample 41621metaG_FD_202089 | JGI IMG/M metagenome (GOLD analysis project Ga0265327, IMG submission 202089) | Rhizosphere microbial communities from Carex aquatilis grown in University of Washington, Seatle, WA, United States - 4-16-21 metaG | ecosystem: Host-associated > Plants > Roots > Rhizosphere...
CAGACACGCCGGCGCCCCGCGGGGTGAGGGCACCCCGCCTCCAGCCAAACGGATTCCTCATTGCGCTCGGAGTTGCCCGCCCGTGCAGAGCTCGACCTCCGGCCTCCAAACCAGCGTCGCTTTTCGCTAACCACTCCCGCCGTGGAATTCAAACCCGAGAATCCAAAATCGAAAATTCCCCGGCCCCTGCTGGCGCTGGTGGCTGCGCTGGCCGCGGCCTACGGCGTATCGGCCTTCTCCGGGCAGTTCGATCCGTACTACCTCGACGTAGCCACGGGCATTGGCATCAACATCATCCTCGCCGTCAGCCTCAACCTGGTCAATGGCTACACCGGCCAGTTCTCCCTCGGCCATGCCGGCTTCATGGCCGTCGGCGCCTACCTCGCGGCGGCGGTGACCATGCTGCTGGGCCCGCGGGTGCTCGGCCCCGACGGCGGCACCGTTTGGCAGCAGAACGCCCTGTTTCTCGGCGCGCTGGTGGCCGGCGGCCTCGCTGCCGCCATCGCCGGCCTGCTGGTCGGACTGCCATCCCTTCGGCTACGGGGCGACTACCTCGCCATCGTCACCCTGGGCTTCGGCGAGATCATCCGAGTGATCTTCCAGAATTTCGAGCCGCTCGGGGGGGCGCTTGGCCTCAATGGCATCCCGGCCTACACGACGATCTTCTGGGTGCTGGCCGCCGGGGCCGTCACCGTCTTTGTCGTGTACTGCCTTGTCCACTCGACCTACGGACGCGGCTTCATCGCCACGCACGACGACGAGATTGCCGCCGAGGCCATCGGGCTCGACACCACCCGCTACAAGATCGTGGCGTTCGTGGTCGGCGCGTTTTTCGCCGGCGTCGCCGGCGGCCTCTATGGACATTTCAAACAGACGATCTCGCCGACCGGCTTCGACTTCACCAAGTCGATCGAGATCGTCGTCATGGTCATCCTCGGCGGCATGGGCAACACGCTCGGGGTGATCCTCGCCGCCGTCCTGCTGACGCTTTTGCCCGAGGTGCTGCGGCCCGTCGCCGAGTACCGGATGATCATCTACTCCCTGCTGCTGATCGTGCTCATGCTCGTCCGGCCCCAGGGACTGTTCAATTTTCACCGCCGGAGGAGCCCGTCATGACGCCCGCGCCCGCTCCGGCCGCAACGGCGCCAATCCTGCAGCTCGACCGCGTGACGATCCGCTTCGGCGGGCTGACCGCCGTGAGCGAGGTGGACTTCTCCATTGCCGAGGGCGAACTTGCCGGGCTCATCGGCCCGAACGGCGCGGGCAAGACCACGGTCTTCAACCTCATCACCGGGGTGTACCAGCCGACCGAGGGCGCGGTTCGCTTCGCCGGCGCGGACCTCGGCCGGAAAAAGCCGTTCGAACGCGCCGGCCTGGGCATCGCGCGCACGTTCCAGAACATCCGGCTGTTCGGCAGCCTCAGTGTTTTTGACAACGTCCGCGCGGCCATGAACCTCCATCGCGAAACCGGCCCGGGGCACGCGCTCGCCCGGTTCGGACGGTTCCAGCGCGACGAGGCCGCCATCGACCGGCGCACCGAGGAGCTGCTCGATCTCTTCAAATTGCTCCGCTTCCGCGACGCTCCCGCGCGCAGCCTCCCGTACGGCGAGCAGCGCCGCCTCGAGATTGTCCGCTGCCTGGCGACCCGCCCGCGGCTGCTCCTCCTGGACGAACCCGCCGCCGGCATGAATCCGAGCGAGAAGGCCGAGCTCATCGAGCTCATCCAGCGCGTCAAACAGCAGTTCTCTCTCTCGGTGCTGCTGGTCGAGCACTCGATGAAGGTCGTCATGGGCTGCTGCTCGCGCATCGCCGTGCTCGACTATGGCGTCAAGATCGCCGAGGGCGACCCGGCGCAAATCCGGTCCGACCCGAAGGTCATCGAGGCCTACCTCGGCGAGGACCACGAGAAGTCCCTCGCGCATCACTAGGCAGCCCTAAGCAAAAAGCGATAAGCCTCACGCAAGCGCCGACATGCCTGTTTCCCAGACGAAAGGTTCAAGCCTAGCGCCGAAAGCCCCGGCGATGCTCTCCATCGTCGAGCTCTGTGTTTCCTATGGCGCGATCAGCGCGTTGAGCGGCGTTTCGTTCACCATCGACGCCGGCCGGATCGTCACGCTCATCGGCGCCAACGGCGCGGGCAAGACCACCACGCTGCGCACCCTCTCCGGGCTGCTTCGCGCCAAGTCCGGAAGCATCACCTTCAAGGGCGAGGACATAACCCGGCTGCCCCCGCATCAGATTGTCGCGCGCGGGCTCGGCCACGTGCCGGAGGGTCGGATGGTTTTCTCCAACCTGACCGTGGACGAAAACCTCGCGATGGGCGCCTACCTCCAGAAGGACCGGGTCCGGATCGCCCAGGACCGCGACTATGTTTTCGGCATCTTTCCCCGGCTGCAGGAACGCCTCACGCAGCCCGCGGGCACGCTGTCCGGCGGCGAGCAACAGATGCTGGCCATCGGGCGTGCGCTGATGGGCGGCCCGCAGTTGCTGATGCTCGACGAGCCCTCGCTCGGCATCGCCCCCAAGCTGATCAGCACCATTTTCGAGAAGATCATCGAGATCAACCGCGACCGCGGCACGACCATCCTGCTGGTCGAGCAGAATGCCAACCTTGCGCTCGAGATCTCGCACCAAGCCTACGTCCTCGAGACCGGCCGGCTCGTGATGCAGGGCGAGTCGAAGGCCCTCCGTGCCGACCCGCAGCTCAAGGCCGCCTATCTCGGCGGGCCGTGAGGCGGCGCCCCGCGCGGGGCTTTCGATACGTGGTGGGGCGCGGCCTCCGGACGCGCTGAGATCGGCGCTTCTTGGAGGCGGGTTAGCCGGTGCCAGCCTCCCCTGGGCGGCATTCTCCCGCTTGATTTTTTTCAAAGTTCGCTAAACTGCCCGACCCGGCCAATGTTTTGACCTCTTCATCCGGCCAAAACACCTCCGCAGACCTCCAATCTCACTCCTCGCCGCCGCCCACCGCTTTCCACCTTCAACCGCCAGCTTTCAACTCTCGTCCCATCCACCCATGTCCACCGCCACTCCGCAAAAGTTCGAATTCCAGGCCGAAATCGCCCAGCTCCTCAACATCGTCACCCACTCGCTCTACACGGAGAAGGAAATCTTCGTCCGCGAGCTGGTGTCCAACGCCTCGGACGCGCTGGAGAAACTGCGCCACCTGCAGCTCACTGAGAAGGAAATCTTCGACGACAACCTCGCGCTCGAAATCAACATCACGTCCGACGACAAGGCCAAGACGATCACGATTCAGGACTTCGGCCTGGGCATGACCCGCGCGGAGCTGGTCGAGAACCTCGGCACGATCGCCCATTCCGGCTCCAAGGCCTTCCTCAAGGCGCTCGGCGAGTCGGGCGCCAAGAACGCCAGCCTGATCGGCCAGTTCGGCGTGGGCTTCTATTCGGCCTTCATGGTCGCCAAGTCGGTCAAGGTCTACACCCATTCGTGGCGCCGGGACGAACCGGGCCAGCTCTGGACCAGCAACGGCGCGGGGAGCTACGAGATCGAGGAGAGCGACGGCCAGCGGCGCGGCTGCAAGATCGTGGTCGAATTGACGGATGAGTGCGCGGAATTCTCCGAGGAGTGGCGGCTGAAGGAAATCCTCACCCGCTACAGCGCGTTCGTGGGCTTTCCGATCAACCTCAACGGCACGAAGCTCAACACCGTGCAGGCGCTCTGGCTGCGCAACAAGAACGAGGTCAAGGAGGAGGAGTACGCGGAGTTCTACAAGTTTCAGGCCCACGCCCACGACGCCCCGCGCTACCGGCTGCATTTCTCCGCCGACGCCCCGCTCTCCATCAACGCCCTGCTCTTCGTGCCTCAGGACAACACCGAAAAGCTCGGCTTCGCGCGCCTCGATCCGTCCATCGCCCTCTACTGCCGGAAGGTGCTGATCGACGCCCGCCCGAAGGACCTGCTGCCCGAGTGGCTGCGCTTCCTCAAGGGCGTGGTCGACAGCGAGGACCTGCCCCTGAACATCTCGCGCGAGACGATGCAGGACAAGGCGCTGGTCGACAAACTGAACAAGGTCATCACCAAGCGATTCCTGAAATTCCTCGACGAGGAGGCGACGCAGCGCCCGGACGCCTACGCCGAGTTCTACAAGGAGTTCGGCGTTTTCCTGAAGGAGGGCGCCGCGCTCGACTACGCGCACAAGGACGGCCTGCTCAAGCTGCTCCGCTTCGAGTCGTCGCTCACCGAGAAGGGCAAGACCACCTCGCTCGCCGAGTACGTGAAGCGCATGCCGGACAGCCAAAAGGAGATATACTACCTCGTCGCGCCCAGCCGCGAGGCCATCGAGTCCGGCCCGTACCTCGAGGGCTTCAAGGCGCGCAACCTCGAGGTGCTGTTCTGTTTCGAGCCGGTCGACGACTACGTGATGAACAACGTCCGCGAATTCGAGGGCAAGAAGCTGCTCGCGGCCGACCACGCCGACGTGAAGCTCGCCGACGCCCCGCAGGCCGGCGAGGCCCTCAGCGAGGACGAGGTCAAGGACCTGGTCAAATGGCTGAAGGACACCCTTGGCGCGCAGGTGGCCGACGTGAAGACGAGCGACCGCCTGGTCGGCTCGCCCGCGCTCGCGACCAACGCCGACAAGTTCACCTCGCCGCAGCTCCGCCGCATGATGAAGGCGATGAAGAAGGACGGCGCCGCCGACGAGCCGGTGAAGGTCAATTTCGAGATCAACCCGCGCCACGCCGTCATCAAGCACCTCGCCGCGCTCCGCACGAGCGACGCCGCCAAGGCGGAGCTGGTGGCCGAGCAGTTGCTCGACAACGCGCTCATCGCCGCGAGCCTGCTCGAGGATCCCTCGCGGATGATCGCCCGGCTGAACAAGCTGCTGGAGTCGGTCTGACCAGATTGTTGTAGGGCGGGGTCTCCGAACCCCGCCAGTGCCCGGCGTTGCCCGCGAATGACGCGAATTCACGCGAAGAAACTCCGGGGTGGAACGCGGCCTCCAGACGCGTTTCAGGCCCGGCCGAAGAACGCCGCCTTCGGATCGTCGTTGGATTCTTGGAGGGCCCGGCTACCGCCGGGTCCCCCGCCAAAATCTTTGGCCGCAAAAAGGTGCATGACCGAGATGCCGACTGCGTTTGCCTGATTCCCGTCCAAATATTGTCGGAGCGGTTTTGCGCCGCGACAACCTACCCGGGGCGCCCAATCATCGCGGCGTAAAGCCGCTCCTACGGCAATTGGCGCTGATGCACGCACGCGTAAAGGGCCTCACCCCCCCTTTGGGACCGGACCGGCCAGCGCCACGCCCGCCCGCACCTGCAGCGTCGCCAGCACTTTGGGCACATACATGCGCGTCTCGACCGGCAGGGCGGACGCGATCGCGGCGAAGGAACCGGCCTTCTGGCGGTCCATGGCTCTCTGCACTCGGCCGGCCCCGGCATTGTACGCCGCCAGCGCCAGCGGCCAGTCGCCGAATTTCTTGAACAACGCACCCAACAACTGCGCGGCCGCCCCGGCTGACTTCCGGGGATCCCGGCGCTCGTCGGGCATGAAGGTGCTCAGGCCAAGCTCCTTCGCCGTGGCGGGCATGAGTTGAAACAATCCGCTCGCGCCCGCCGGACTGCGGGCCGACGGGTTGAGGTTCGACTCGACCTCGGCCAGCCAGGCCAGCGCGGCCGGGACTCCCTCGGTCGCAAAAATTCCGCTCAGGGGAAGCACCAGTCGGTCCGCGCCGGCGCGCTTGGGCCGCGCCTCCAGGCGTTGCAGCCAGAGGTCGTAGTGGGGGATGAACTGCGCAGGCTGGCCCGGGCGCACCATTGGCGGTGTGGGTGCCGGCCGGAGGGTGGCCTGTTTCGCTGCCTCAATGTAGTCCAGCCGCTCTTCCAGCCAGTCGGCATATCCTTCGTTGCCCGGCAACGCCCGCATGGCCGCCAAGGCCCCCCGGGCTTCGGGCTCATACTGCGCCAGTTCATCCAGACTGTCGCCCGCGAGCGCGGCCTGCAGGCGGACAATGAAAGCGTCCCACTGCCCTTTGTCCGGAAAGGCCACCTGCTCCTTCATCTCGGGTGTCGCGTATGAATCGAACAGGTCCTTGCCCGCCTGATAAAGGTCATCCGCCGAAACTTCGGGCTGTACCGGCGGTGCCGGCTTGGGCGTTTCCGCCGCTGTGGCGAGAACCGCACCCACCAGCGCGAGGCCCCAACCGTTTCGCAGTTTCATCAGGAGTGCAGACCCGGCCCAGCGCCCAAGGTGCCGCCCTCAAGCCGCCAATCCACCACCGGAGGGCCCGGCTACCGCCGGGCCAAAACGGATCCATTGGCCACGAAATGGCGCAAAAAATAGGAAGAAATTCCCGGCGTGGAACGCGGCCTCTGGACGCGGTTCAAGCTCGTCCTCAGCCGGAACCAATCATTTCACCACAGATTAACACGGAAGAACGCCGATTGAGCAGAATCCAGAGCGTTCTGGGGAATGTTGGATGCGCGCTCTTGTAGCCGACCTCGCTGAGGCCGGCCTCAGGCGCCGCTGCTCCTGGGCCGGACCTGACCCAGAAATCCCTCCAACTGCCGGGAGCAGATTGCGACCAGGCGCGCGGGCGGAACCCCGCGCTCCACCGGGTCGCGGAGCACCTCGGCAACGCAAAGCAATGCCGCGCCGAGCGCCGCGCTGAACTGCTGCTCCTGCTTCAGCGCGAGCAGTTCGGATCGACACCGGTCGCCCAGCAGCCGGCTGAGCTCGGCGCCGACGCGATCGGCAAACTCGAAGGGTTCGGTGGGCATGGGAGAATACCAGACGCTGTCCTGGGGCGCCGAGCTGGGCAAAGTCAAAGCGGCGAACCAGCGCCCGACCAATCACTCGGGCTCTTCTGCCGACCGATAACCCCTCCCCTGAAGCGCCAGGACCAGGCCGACGATGCTCAGGACAATGATTGCCCAATTTACATAGACGCCTGTCGGCGAGCCGGCGCGCACGATTGGCTTCGCCAGCCCGATCGCCTTCCGGCCGAGCTGGTCTGCGACGATCACGCAATACATCAGCGGAATCATCGCGCGGTGGCGAAACAACGCCAGGACACCGACGGACCAAAGCAGGAGCTTGGCGAGACCAAGGATGGCGACAACCGCAATGACCGTTCTCGCTCCGCCGTCGCCAAAGGTGTCGAGCGGGATGCCATCAGCTGACTGCGCCCCGCCGTCGCCCTTGAAAATGGCAACCAGGGCGATGCTGACGTTCATGAACAGCAGGAGGCAATAGATCCACAGCGCCAGCTTCCGCCCGCGGAAACGGTTGTCGAATTGCTTGGGGAGAATTCGGTTTAACATTGGCGCGCTCTCCGGTTGGTGCGTTCGGCCCGAACGTAAATGTTGGCCGCTGTTTACAGCGGATCAAGTAATGTTGTAGCCGGGGAATGGTGCAGCTTGGTGGAACGCGGCCCCTGGACGCATTGTGTCCAAGCCGAGCGCGTCCGGAGGCCGCGCTCCACCTCCACTAGGTCAGAGATACCGACCCACCGCCTGTAGTCCGGGGGCGGTGACCCCGGTTCGATATTCCCCGTCCGAAAGCCTAGGTTCCGGGGTCACCGACCCCGGCAACACCTCAGCTCATTACGCTCAAGGCCTCACTTTGCCGTCGCTTTGTTCATTTCCGCCTCCCGCCTCGTCGCTTCGTCCAGAGTGGGGACGTTCCAAGCGTGACGAATCGCATCGGTAACTCCGTCATCAACCGGGTCAAGCCGCCAGGTTGGGTCTGGGTCGTGCGTCTTGTACTGCGTTCCGAAACGCTGCTTGCGGCCAATCGCTCCCAAGAACCGATCCTCACTGGCGGCCGCGAGCCATTTCGCTCCCTTGATCCAGTCGCCCGGCTCATTGCTGTGGGCGAAAACGGCCGTGACGCAAAGCTCATGACTGAGCAGGAAATCTTCCGGACCGTCCCCATGCTGCAATACCATGGCCGCATGAAAGAGGTCCTTCCCGGTCTTGAGCTCTCCGGCTCGATACAGTTCAAGCACGCGCTGATGCCGGGCCAGGTCACGGGGCCTCACGATGCTCCAATCAAGCGGACCTCCGCCGCTTGGGGTTCGGTCTGACTGATCCTCGGCATAGATCTTCTCCAGCTCCCTATTTGCTGACGGAGACTCGTTCGCCGTCACCTGCGCCTGGCAGAGCGAAGCCAGGGCAAACGTTGCCGAGAGGAAGATGTTGCGATTCATTTTTCGTGAACTGGTTTGAGTCTTAGTGCGCAACGCCACGCGCTGGTTCCGTTGAATGGTCAGACGGCCTTTCGCTGGCGAGCTCCCGAAATTCACCCAGACTGACCTCGCGACTCGTCAGTTTCTCGCAGGCCCGGTCGAGTGCATCATATTGCTCGGCGAACCTCTGACGAAAGGACTGGTAGGCGGAGGCGCTTCGCCATCGATCGACCGTCAGGTACCGTCCGATTCGCCGCGAATCGTGCAGCAACAGGGTTTCGATGTAAGCAGGATCCTGTCGAAATAGCGTGGCCCAACTCCCGTTTGGTCCGTAGTGCCTTCGGAACTCGGCGTCCGCAGTTACCGGAACTTCAAACTCCCATACACAGGTGAATTGGGCATCCATCGTGTGCCTCACGTGGCGGCTTGGGCGTTTCGGTGAACCAGCCTGCCCTGGTGAGGCTGGTTCCGCCGCGCGGTGCGACGGATTCTTCAGCGGCGTCGATACGACCACACCTATGGCCTCAGATAGTTTTTGGTGCTCCATTTTCGCCACCCGAAAAGATCCCGCAACTCCACTTATCTCAAACTCGCCTCTCACGTCGTCGACGCGCACGACACGTCCGTCATCAAGGGCGAATGAAAACGGCATCACCCACCAGACCCGTTCATCAACCCATTTTGCACCTGTGAGCAGCGGAACGAGAGGAGCGATATCTACTCTGCGTGCCGGCGAATAATCAGTCGCATTGGCACTCGTCGTTGAAAACATTAGAGCGCGGGCGAGGTCGGGTTGCTCGTGATGCCGGACGAAAAAGAGTCCTAGCAGAACACCAGCAGCAAGTAGCACTCCTAGTATTACACGGCACATGTCGCAGAAGTTCAAATATGCCAACCGGCGGTTGGTTCAACGGAATTGATGAACCGCCGGAGGTCACGATAAGGCGACTGTGCAGCCCCATTTGTTCGCCAAGATGGGAAAAAGTTGGGCGAAAATGTCCAACACAGGCGATCGTGAGGCGGGGTTCGGAGACCCCGCCCTACCAGTTAGCGCGCGGCGCACGTCGCTTCACTTCTTGATCCCGACGTACTCGAGGAACGGCTCCATCGAGCGGGGACGGCCGAGGAACTTCTCGACCGACTCGCCGACATCGCGGGTGTCGCCGACGCCATAGACCTCGTCGCGCAGCCGGCGGCCGACCTTCTCGTCGAGGAATCCTCCGGGCGCCTGCTTGAACACGCTGGCCATGTCGATCGCCATGACCTTGGCCCAAAGGTAACCGTAATAACCGGCATCGTACCCGGCAAGGTGACCGAAATACGCGACGAACGCGGTGTCGGCGGGCGGCGCCAGGGTGACCCGGCCGGAGACCCCGTTCGTCAGGGCGACGACGTCGGCGGTCCACGCCTCGTCCACCGAAAGCGTGTGCAGCTTGAGGTCAATGAGCCCGAGGGCGAGCTGCCGGCGGTAGAGATAGCCCTCCGTGGCCTTCCGCGCGCGCACCATCGCGTCGATTGTCTCAGCCGGGATCTTCTTCGAGTGGTCCCGGTAGTCGGCGGCAAAGGTGTCAAGCACGGCCTTGTCCCAGACCCAGTTCTCGAGCATCTGCGAGGGGGCTTCGACGAAGTCGCGCGGCACGCCGGCGGAAGTCTGGCTGTCGTAACGCGCCCGGCTGAGGAGATTGTGCATCACGTGGCCGAATTCATGGAAGAGCGTCTCGACGTCGCTGTGCGCCAGCAGCGACGGCTTGTCGGCGCTCGGCGGCGGGAAGTTGCAGACCAGCGCAGCCAGCGGCAGGTCGTAGGTGCCGTCGGGCAGCACGCGGCCATGCTTCTGCGGGAAATTGGCGAAGTGGTTGAACTTTCCCTCGCGCGGAAACATGTCCAGGAAGAACGCGCCCATCGGCACGCGGGTCGCGGCGTCCTCGACGACGAAGTACTTCACGCCGGGCGCCCAGGTGTATGGCGGCTCCACCTCGGTGAATTTCAGGCCGAAGATCTTCTCGTAGATGGAGAACATGCCGAGCAGCGTCTCGTGGTAGGGGAAAAAGGCGCGGAGCGCCTCGGTATCGACGGAAAACTTCTGTTTCTTGAGTTGATTCTGGTAGTAGGTGACGTCCCACGGCTCGATCTTCGCGTCGGCCTTGCCGGTCTGCGCCACCTTCATCTGGCGGAGGCCCTCGACCTCCTCGGTGAACTTCGACTGCAGCCCGGTCACGAGATCCTCCTCGAATTTCACCGCGACGGCGCCGTTCTTGGCCATGCGGGTCTCGGTTCGGTAGTCCGCCCAAGTCGCGTAGCCCAGCCGCCGCGCGATGTCGGCGCGCAGGGTCGCGAGCTTGGCCAGCACCGGGATGTTGGCCTCGCGGGCGAGGCGGTTGCGCACCAGGTAGAGCTGGTGCCGGGTTTCCTCGCGGTCGGCGTTCTCGTAGACGGCGATCGAGTGCCAGGTGATGTTGGCCATCACGCGGTAGCGTCCGTCGGGCTGCTTCACCCCGGGGCTGTCGAGCAGGCTGGCGGGCACGCCGGCCATTTCGTCGGCGGTGAAATCGAGCGGCCCGCGGGCCTCGTTGATGTTCACCTGGAACTGCTGCTCGAGCTCCGACAGGTCCTTGCGCAACTGCTCGACCTGCGCGCGTTCCGCCGCCGGCAGCGTAAGCCCGGCCCGACGGTAGCCCCGCATCGTGAAATCGAGCAGGCGCTGCTGCGGGGCGTCCAGTTTCGGGTGGGTGTCGACGTAAGCCTTGAGCGTACGGTAGATATCCTCGCGGTAATCGAGCCCGATTCCCCACGCCTCCAACTTCTGGCCCTCGGACCGGCACGTGTCGCGCATGGCCTTGTCGGGGTGCGTCTCGGCCAGCGTGCCCAGGTGGGACGCGAGCAGGCCGACTTCGCCGGTGATCGCATCGTAGGCGGCAATGGTGTTCTCGAACGTGAGCCTGGCCGGCTCCTGCTTGGCCAGCGCCGCGAGGGCGGTGTCGGCCTCGCGCAAACCGGCGGCACCGGCGGCGGTGGCCGCGGCCGGGGTCAGCGGATAGTCCGGCAGGGCGAGCACCGTGCCGTGACGGCGGGCTTCGGCTTGAAAGTCGGCGAATGTGGCCGTGGAGGCGGAGAGCAGGGTTGCCATGGAAAGACTGGTGAGGATCGCGGGCAGGAAGCGGGGCAGGTTCATGGGGAGGATGGGTAACAAAACGCCGGACCCGTCGCCGGGCAATTCAATAGCGGTTCCCCGCGCGAAAGCCGCGACGCACCGCTGGATCCGGGTCCCGGGGCGGACGCCACTGCCCCGCTCTGTCCTGAGGCCGGGGCGTTCCTCGCCGCCGCGGCCGGCTCCTCGCCCCAGCCGCGCGAGGTCGAAGTAGTCTATTAAACTACCCGTGAGCCACGGGCGTCTTGTAACTTAACAGACTACTTCGACGGCGCGCCCGCCAACGCCGGACCCGCCGCCGGGCAATTCAATAGCGGTTCCCCGCGCGAAAGCCGCGACGCACCGCTGGATCCGGGTCCCGGGGCGGACGCCACTGCCCCGCCCTGTCCTGAGGCCGGGACGTTCCTCGCCGCCGCGGCCGGCTCCTCGCCCCAGCCGCGCGAGGTCGAAGTAGTCTATTAAACTACCCGTGAGCCACGGGCGTCTTGTACCTTAACAGACTACTTCGACGGCGCGCCCGCCAACGCCGGACCCGCCGCCGGGCAATTCAATAGCGGTTCCCCGCGCGAAAGCCGCGACGCACCGCTGGTTTTTGCCGCCTCAACTTCGGTCCGCGGGTCTTCCGGCCGGCGTGGTAAACCGACTCCGCGCAGGGCCAAACCACAGTCCCGCCGGAATTCGCATCCGGATTGCGCGAAGTATCCTGCGCGGAGGGTTTGAATTTGCCGGGGGAATGGCTTAGGTGTTTTTGAATGGATCCATCGTCTGGTGAGCGGAATCTTTTTGTCGTTTTTTCGGGTGCACTGATCCTGGCGCTCGCCAGCGGGTGCGCGAAACAGGCGGCGCCCCCGCCCGCGCCGGTCGACGTCCAGGTCGTGGCGGTCGAACAGCGCGACGTCCCGGTGGTCCGCGAATGGGTCGGCAGCCTCGACGGCTCCGTGAATGCACAGATCCGAGCCCAGGTAAGCGGCTACCTGCTCAAGCAGGATTACCAGGAGGGCGCGGAGGTCCACAAGGGCGACCTGCTTTTTGAGATCGATCCGCGACCGTTCGCGGCGGCGGCCGCGGAAGCCGCGGGCCAACTCGCGCAGGCCCAGGCCCAGCTCGGCAAGGCGGAACTCGACGTGAAGCGCGACACCCCGCTCGCCCAGGACAAGGTGATCAGCCAGGAAGAACTGGACAATGCCGGGCAGGCGCGGCTCGCGGCCGAGGCCCGGGTGGCGTCGGCGCGCGCCGCCCTGGAACAGGCGCACCTCAACCTCGATTTCGCGAAGATCGTCTCCCCGGTCGACGGCATTGCCGGCCTGGTGCAGACGCAGATCGGCGACCTGGTCGGCCCTGGTTCCGGCGTTCTCACCACGGTCTCGACCGTCGACCCGATCAAGGCCTATTTCCCCATCAGCGAACAGGCGTATCTCGAGTTTCGCCGGCGCTCACCGGACGCCCCGGGCATCCCCGCGGGAACCGAGTTCGAGCTGCTTCTGTCCGACGGCACAACCTATCCGCTCAAGGGATCTTTCTTCGCCCTCGACCGGCAGGTTGAAAGCAACACCGGCACGATGCGTGTCGCCGCCGTGTTCCCGAATCCGCACGGACTGCTCCGACCCGGCCAGTTTGCCCGCGTCCGGGCGGTGGTGAACGTCATCCCCGGCGCGCTGCTCGTGCCCGCCCGCGCGCTGACGGAGCTGCAGGGCGGCTACCAGCTCGCCACGATCGACGCCTCCAACCACGCGCACATCGTCACGGTGAAGGTGGGCGAACAGTCCGGGGCGAAAAAGGTGATCGAGGCCGGGTTGCGCCCGGGCGACCGGGTTGTCGCCGAGGGCATCCAGAAGATCAAGGACGGCGCGACGGTGAATCCCCTCCCCTTCGCACCCGCGGAGGCCGCAAGGTAGCCGCGCCGTGTCGAGGTTCTTCATCAACCGCCCGATCGTCGCGATCGTCATTGCCATCCTCACGGTCATCGTGGGCGTGGTCTCGTTTCTCGGGCTGCCAATCGCGCAGTTTCCGAAGATCGTCCCGCCCGAGGCGCGCATCACCACCACGTTCGTCGGGGCCGACGCCCAGACGGTCGAGCAGTCCGTCGCCACGCCCATCGAGCAGCAGCTGAGCGGCGTCGACAACCTGAACTACATGTTCTCGATCAACGGCAGCGACGGCTCGCTGCGGTTGACGGCCAACTTCGACGTCGCCACCGACCCCAACACCGACCTGATCCTGTCGCAGATGCGGGTCACGCAGGCCGGCCCGCAACTGCCCGCCGACGTCGCCAACTTCGGCGTCACGGTGCAAAAGCAGCTGACGGCGCCGCTGATGCTGATCGCGCTGTATTCGCCGACCGATTCCTACGACAGCACGTTCCTGGCGAACTACGCCTACATCAACATCAACGACCAGCTGACCCGCGTGCCGGGCATCGCCAGCGCCGCGGTCTTTGGCGCCGGCCAGTATGCGATGCGTTTCTGGGTCAAGCCCGACCAGCTGGCAAAGCTCAACCTCACCGTTCCCGAGGTCATCCAGGCGATCCAGACGCAGAACGCGGTCAACCCGGCCGGCCTGGTCGGCGGCGAACCGTCGCCCAAGGGGCAGGAGTTCACCTACTCCGTCCGGGCGCAGGGGCGCCTGGCCTCGCCCGAGGAGTTCGGCGCGATTGTCATCCGCGCCAATCCCGACGGCTCGACCGTGCGCCTGCGGGACGTGGCCCGGGTCGAACTCGGCGCGCAGGTTTACAACGTGATGGGCCGTTTCAACGGCAAGGCCGCCGCCAACATCGCGGTGTACCAGCTGCCCGGGTCGAACGCGCTCGATTGCGCCAACGGCGTGAAGAAGGTGATGGAACGGCTGAAACAGCGCTTTCCGCAGGGCCTCGACTACGAGGTCGGCCTCGACACCACGCGGGCCGTGTCCGAGGGCGTCCACGAGATCTCGAACACGCTTTGGCAGGCCCTGCTGCTGGTCATCCTCGTCGTGTTTGTGTTCCTGCAGGGCTGGCGGCCGACCCTCATTCCGCTCCTGGCCGTGCCGGTCTCGCTGATCGGCACCTTCATCCTCTTTCCGCTGTTCGGTTTTTCAGTGAACACGCTCTCGCTCTTCGGGCTCGTCCTGGCGATCGGCCTCGTCGTCGACGACGCCATCGTCGTGGTCGAGGCGGTCGAGCACCACATCGAGGAGGGGATGACGCCGCGCGCCGCCACGATCAAGGCGATGGAGGAAGTCGGCGGACCGGTCGTGGCGATCGCCATCATCCTCGCCGCCGTGTTCATCCCCACCGCGTTCATCCCGGGCATCACCGGCCGGCTGTACCAGCAGTTCGCGCTGACGATCGCGATCTCGGTGATCATCTCGGCGTTCAACGCGCTGTCGCTCAGCCCGGCCCTGTGCGCGATGCTGCTGCGCCCGCGGGAAAAGAACCGCGGCCCGCTGGCCGGCTTCTACGCCTGGTTCAACCGCATGTTCGGACGGGCGACGGACGGCTACGTGGGCATTTCCCGCCACCTGATTCACAAGAGCGTCGTGAGTTTCGTCATCCTGGGAACCTTCACCGCTGCGGCGCTGTTCCTCGGCTGGCGTCTGCCGACGTCTTTCCTCCCCGAGGAGGACCAGGGCTACGTCTACGCCCAACTGCAGCTCCCCAACGCCTCGTCCCTCCAGCGCACGAGCGAGGTGGCCCGCAAGGTCGAGGAGGTCCTCAAGAATACGCCCGGCGTGAAGTCCTACTCCGCGGTCATCGGCTTCAGCCTCCAGAGCCTCGTCTACAACACCTACAGCGGCTTCTTCTTTGTGAATTTCAAGCCGTGGTCCGAGCGCTCCTCCGCGGCCGAGCACTACGAGGCCATCAAGGCCCGGCTGAACCGCGAGCTGCGCAAGATCCCCGAGGCGAATGCCGTGGCGTTTTCCCCGCCCTCCATCCCCGGCATCGGCACGTCCGGCGGCTTCAATTTCGTGCTCGAGGACCGCGCCGGACGGGACATCGGGTTCCTCTCCGAAAACGTCAACAAGTTCATGGAGGCGGCGCGGAAGCGGCCCGAGCTCACGGGCCTGTCCACGACCTTCCTGCCGTCCGTCCCGCAGTTGTTCGTCAACGTCGACCGCGACAAGGTGATGAAACAGGGCGTGGCGCTGCCGGACGTCTACCGGACGCTGCAATGCTTCATGGGTGGTAATTTCGTCAACTATTTCAACCGTTTCGGCCGCCAGTGGCAGGTCTACGTCGAGGCCGAGGGGGAATACCGGGACACGCCCGAGAAACTGGGCAGCTATTTCGTGCGCAACCGCGACGGCGCCATGGTCCCGCTGTCGGCGTTCACCACGGTGGAGCACCGGCTCGGCCCGGAGTTCACGATGCGCTACAACCTCTACCGCAGCGCGCAGATCAACGGCTCCGCCGCGCCGGGTTTCAGCTCGAACCAGGCGAGCAAGGCGCTGGAGGAGGTTTTCGCGCAAACGATGCCGCGGGAGATGGGCTTCGACTACATCGGGATGTCCTACCAGGAGAAACGGGCCCAGGAGGGTGTCCCGCCGGCCGCCATCTTCGGGCTCTCGGTGCTGTTCGTCTTCCTGATCCTCGCCGCCCTGTATGAAAGCTGGTCCCTGCCCTTCAGCGTCCTCCTCGGCGTGCCGGTCGCCGTCTTCGGCGCGTACCTGACGCTTTTCTCGCGGCACATGGAAAACAACGTCTTCGCGCAGATCGGCCTCGTCATGCTGATCGGCCTGTCCGCGAAGAACGCCATCCTGATCGTCGAATTCGCCCGCACGCGCTACGAGCACGGCAGCCCGCTGCTCGAGGCCGCCCTGCAGGGCGCCAAAGTCCGGCTGCGGCCGATCCTGATGACGTCCCTCGCGTTCATCTTTGGCTGCATCCCGCTCTGGCTGGCCGACGGATCCGGCGCGGTGGCGCGCCGCGTGATGGGGACCGCCGTGATCGGCGGCATGCTCGCGGCCAGCGCGCTCGCAATCTTCCTGATCCCGGTCACCTTTTACGTGATCGAGATGTGGGCCACCAAGGGCCTGCCCCACAGCTCGCACGCGTCGCCGCTCCATCCGGTCATCGTCGACGAGAAGAACCGGACCGACGAGGCGCCCGCGGATTCGGGGGAAATCTGACGCCACCGATGCATCGCGCCAAGACCATCGCGGCCGGCCTGGCCCTTTTCCTCCTCGCGGGCTGCGCGGTCGGCCCGGATTACCGGCGGCCCGACGCGCAGGCGCCGGCGGGGTTCCGCGACCAGGCCGGTCCGGCGGGCGAAGCCTCACTGGCGGACCTGGCGTGGTGGGAGGTTTACCGCGACGACCGGCTGAAGGAGCTCATTCACACCGCGCTGGCCGACGGCTTTGACGCCCGCATCGCGGCCTCGCGGGTCGAGCAGGCGCGCGGCCTCGCCGCGCAGGCCCGCGGACAGCGTTTCCCCGGCGTCGGCTACGCGGCCAACGCCGACCGCGGGCGCAACGCCCAACTGGGAAACGCGTACACGCAGGGCGGCGGCGCCACGGCGAACGGTTTCGACGGCTACGTCGGGGTTGCCTGGGAACTCGACCTGTGGGGCCGCGTGCGCCGCCTCGACGAGGCCGCCCGCGCGCGCTACCTCGCCACCGAGGAGGCCCGCCGCGGAGTCCTGCTGAGCCTGGTGAGCGAGGTGGCCACGGGCTATTTTGAGCTGCTGGAACTCGACGAGGAACTGGCGATCGCGCGGCGCGCCACCCAGTCGTTTGGCGACAGCCTGCAACTTTTCAACCGGAAGCTCGCGGGCGGCGTTGCCTCCCGGCTCGAGTCCGCCAGCGCCGAGGCCGCAATGGCGACGAGCGCGGCGCGCGTGCCGGAGATCGAACGGCAGATTGCGCTCAAGGAGAACGCCCTCAGCGTGCTGCTCGGGTGCAGTCCCGGGGCCATCGCGCGCGGCGTCACGCTGGCCGATCAGGTGGTGCCGCCGGACACTCCCGCCGGACTGCCGTCGCAACTGCTCGAGCGGCGCCCGGATATCCGCCAGGCGGAGGCGGCGGCCGTGGCCGCCAACGCCAACGTCGGCGTGACCATCGGCGGATTCCTGCCACGGATCGGTCTGAGCGGGATTTTCGGCGCCGTCAGCCCCCAGCTCGAGAATCTCACGTCGAACAAGGCCGGCCTCTGGTCCGTGGGCGCGCAGGCGACCGGACCGCTCTTCCAGGGCGGGGGACTTTCGGGCCAGTACGAGGCGGCCCGGGCCGCTTGGGACGAAGCCCGGCTCCAATATCAGCAGACCGCACTCAATGCTTTTGCCGAGGTCGCCGACGCCCTGGTTGCACGCCAGAAGATCGCCGAGGCCCGGGTGCAACAGGAGCGCGCCGTTCGCGCGTACCAGGACGCGGTCGGCATTTCCACCCAGCGCTATGCCGCCGGCAGCGCCAGCTACTACGAGGTGCTGCAGGCCCAGCAGCAGCTTTTCCCCGCCGAGGTGGCGCTCGCCCAAACGCGCCGCAACGAACTCATCGCCGTGGTCCAGCTGTACCGGGCGCTGGGTGGCGGCTGGAATCTGGCGGACGCGGCGACCTGGTCCGGACCAAAGTGACGCAATCGGGGGCGTGGCCCAGGGAGCGTTATTTGGAGGCGGGGCGCCCTCACCCCGCATCGAGAGATTTGCGGCGTGAGGGCACCCCGCCTCCACTCTGAATCCACAAGAACTCTGATTCGCAGGAGTCCGCGTTCTGGAGGGGAAAAGATCCTCTTGGCAAGCAAGCTCCTGCCATTCTACCGAGCCGAAGCATGGCGCGGGGTATCGGACCACCGGCAGATCAAGTCGTTTTCCAGAGCCCGGCGCGCATCGAGCATTCGCCGCTCAACGCGGTCTCCCTGCCGGCTTGCGCAGCTGGTCGAGCACGGCGCCCAGCTCGGCCAGGTCCCGCGTCTCCCGGGCGCCGACCTTTTGCAGGGCATGGCGATAGGCGGGCGCCGCCCGGCCGCCACACAGCAGCGGCACCTCCGGTGGCAGGAGCTCGCGCAGTCGCGCCAGTTCCCCCTCGAGCCGTGGATCGTCCTCGGGATAGACCAGGCTCAGCGCCACGGCCCGGGCCCGGTTCTGGCGGGCCGCCCCGGCGATCTCGGCCGCCGGCAGGCTCGCACCGAGGTAGGTGACCCGCCAGCCCACATTCGCCGCGGCCGCTCCCACCAGGAGCGCGCCCAGTTCGTGCAACTGTCCGGCCGGCGTGGCGACGACCAGCACCGGGGCCTGCTCGGAGCCGCCAAAGGCCGCCGTGGCCCGCCCGAGGAAGACGCGCAGGACGGCGCTCGCGAAATGCTCGTGGGCCGCGGTGATGGTCCCGTCGCGCCAGAGTTCGCCGACGGCGATCGCCAGCGGTGCCACCACCCGCTGCAGCAGGCCTTGCGCGCCCAGCACCACCGACGCCCGGTCGAGCGCCACCTCCAGCCGCTTCGAGTCCAGCGCCTTCACCGCTTCCACGCCCTCCGCCAGCAGGGCCGCCGCCGGCGGCCCGCCGGCGGGTTGGCGGGTCTCCGTGACGCCCTCGCCCGCCAGCTGACGCAATTTCTCCGTCGGCATTCGCGCCACCTGGCCAATGTTGTACCCCGAATCCCGCAGGTTCCGCAGCAGGATGAGCCGCTCGATCTGCTCCTCGCTGTACAGCCGTCGATTCGTCCCGGTGCGCTCCGGCTTCACGGCGCCATAGCGTTTCTCCCAGATCCGAATGACGTACGCGCTCAGACCGCTCCGTCTGGCGGCGGCTTGGATCGCATGGTGACCGGTAGGCATATTATTAGACAACATTGAGACATCGCGAACGCCGGCATGGCAAGCGAAGATTTGCCGGGCGGCACTTTTTCCGGAATTCGCTCCTTTTGTAGAGCAGAGAGCCGCATTCCGGGTCTCTCAAACCGCGGCGGTTGCCAAAATGAGACAACTGCTTGACAAGTCAGAATATCTTAGACATCTTGTCTAATTATGCCAGAAAACACCTGCTGCCGCGAAAGGTCGCCTGCCTCGGCGTATACCTTCCGCGCGCAGCGCGGCCTCACCCCGGGCGAGGACAAACCGACCCCTTCCCCGTCGTGACCCCGCGCGTCGCTATCATCGGCTCCGGCATCTCCGGGCTGGGAGCTGCGTGGTTCCTGCATCGCGACTTCGACGTCACGGTTTACGAGGCGGCGGATTACGCCGGGGGGCACAGCAACACGGTGACGGTGGACGAGGACGGGCGGCCCGTGCCGATCGACACCGGATTCATGGTGTTCAACCACCAGACCTATCCCAACCTCGTCCGCCTGTTCCGCGCGCTCAACGTGCCCACCAAGCGCACCGACATGTCGTTCAGCGTGCAGCACCGGCCGCGCAACCTCGAACACAGCGGCAGCAGCCTGAATCATCTCTTCGCCCAGCGCCGGAACCTGGTGCGCCCGTGGTTCTACCGGATGCTCTGGCAGATCGACCGCTTCAACCGCGAGGCGCTCGCCGCGCTCAACGACCCGGCGCTGCTCGACCTGAAACTCGCCGACTACGTGGAGCGGGGCGGCTACGGGGAGGACTTCTTCCACCTCTACCTCATCCCGATGACCTCGGCGGTCTGGTCGACGCCACCGGAGCTGATGCTGCAGTTTCCCGCGGCCACCCTGCTGCGCTTCTTCCACAACCACGGCTTCCTTGGCTTGCGCACCCAACTTCCCTGGTGGACGGTCACGGGCGGGGCCCGGACCTATGTGGAGAAACTCTCCGCGCCGTTTCGCAACCGGATCCGGCTGAACACCCCGGTGGCGGGCGTGCGGCGCCTTCGCGACGGCGGCGTAGAGGTCACCACCGCCACCGACTCAACCCGTTACGACAAGGTGGTCCTCGCCTGCCACGCCCCGGCCTCGCTGACGCTCCTCGGGGCGGACGCCACCGCGGAAGAACGCCGTTTGCTCGCCCCTTTCCGGTACCAGCCGAACACGGCGACGCTGCACGGCGACGATGCGGTCATGCCCCGCACCCGACTGGCCTGGTCGGCCTGGAACTACCGCCTCGACTCGCCGGGTGCGGGGCCCGTCGCCGGCTCGCCCCGCCACCTGCCCTCCACCGCGCTGCGCGCCTCGACCCACTACTGGATGAACCGCCTGCAGAATGTGTCGGACCGGAAGCGTTACTTTGTGTCGATCGACGGCGGCCATCTTGTGACGTCGGAGAAGCGAATCCGGACGATCGCCTACGAGCACCCGCTTTTCGACCTCGGCACGATGCAGGCCCAGCCCGAAATCGGGGCGCTCAACTCCGGGGCCCGCGGCACCACGGAAACCTACTTCGCCGGCGCCTGGCAGCGCTACGGCTTCCACGAGGACGGTCTACTCTCCGCCGTGAACCTCTCCACGCTCATGCTCGGGCGGGACCCGTGGAACGGCCGGACATGAACACGACCCCCGCCGGGCCCCCGCTGCGCTCCGCCCTCTACGAGGCCGCGGTGCTGCATGAGCGGACCGGTCCCCGGTCGCACCGCTTCGTCTACCGGCTGTTCTATTTTGCGCTCGACCTCGACGAACTACCCACGCTCCACCGTCGCCTCACCTTGTTCTCGGTCAACCGCCCCAACCTTTTCAGCTTTCGCGAGGCTGACTTCCTCCCGACTGGCGAGCGGCTCCACAATCCCTCGGGATCGCCCGCGCCGGTCGCGTCCGCGTCCACCTCCCTCAAGGCGCGGGTCGCGGCCTTCTGTGCGGCGCATGGCGCCAACCTCGGCCCGGGGGCACGGATCGTTCTCGTCACCCTTCCGCGCGTGCTTGGCTTCCAATTCAACCCGGTGTCGTTTTATTTCTGTTTCGACTCCGCGGGGGCACCAGCCGCCGCGATCGCCGAGGTGACCAACACCTTTCGCGAGGTGAAGCCCTACTTCATTCCCCGGGTGTCACCGGGCCCCTTCCGGCTGAGGACGCCCAAGCATTTTTATGTGTCGCCCTTCTCGGCCCTCGACCTCGACTTCGATTTCACGTTGCCCGTACCCACCGAGCGTCTGGCCGTCCGCATCGATGGCTTCACCGGGGGCACCCGCACCCTGCACTCGACGCTGACCGGGCGCCGCCAGGCGCTCACCGGCGGCGCGCTGGCCTGGTTTCTCGTGAAATACCCGCTGATCACCCTGAAGATCGTCGCCCTGATCCACTGGGAGGCGTTTCGCCTGTGGGCCAAGCGGGTGCCTTTCTTCAGCAAGGCCGCCGGTGCCGCGGCCCAGCGCGACCTCTACCGGCCCCACCCTTCCGTCGCCCGCGATTTTCCGGCCTGAACCCTCCCCATCCATGCTCTGGTTTCTCCGCCTCCTCTTCCTGACCGTGCTCGGCTCGATGCTTGTCGTCACGAGCTGGGCAAGCCGGCAGCAGTCGCTCTACGCCATCCCGCACGAGGTCGCGTCCAACCCGTGGTTCATCGCGACGCTGTTCGACGCCTACTGGGGTTTTGTCACGTTTTTCGTGTGGCAGGCTTGGAAGGAGCAGAGCGCCGGCGCCCGCGTGCTGTGGTTTGTCGCCGTCGTGCTGCTGGGCAACATCGCGATGTCCATCTACGTTCTCGCCGAGCTGTTCCGCCTCCAGGACGCGTCCCGCCTCGCCGACGTCTTCACCCGCCGCCATCCCGGCCGTCTGCCGCTGCCGGCCGCTTTGGTGGCCGCCGCCCTGGCCACCTACGCGCTCGCCTGAGCCTCCGTTGTCCATGACCGCCACCGCCCTCCTTTGTTGCGCCCTCGCCGCAGCCTGCGCCGCCTTCGCGCTGGTGTTTCTGCTGGCCAGGCGCCTCGATAATTTCGGGGTTGTTGACGTTGCCTGGGCGCTCGGCTTCGCGCCCGTCGCGGTCTTCTACGGCTGCCTGGCGGGCGGCGCCGGGCCCCGCCGGGCGATGATCACCGCGATGGCGGTCATCTGGAGCGGGCGGCTGGGCGGGTACCTCTGGCGCCGGGTAAGTGGACACCACCCGGTCGAAGACGGGCGTTACCGTCAGCTCCGCCGTGACTGGGGCGCCAACCTCAACGCCCGGATGTTCCAGTTCTTCCAATTCCAAGCCCTGCTGCTGGTGCTCCTCTCGGTCCCGTTCCTGTTGGCTGCGCGCAATCCGGCACCGGCGCTGCATCCGCTTGAACTCGCGGGCCTGGCTCTCTGGGTCGTCGCCCTGGCCGGCGAGACCCTCGCCGACGCGCAGCTCGCCGCGTTCAAGCGCAACGCGGCGAACGCCGGCCGCGTCTGCGACGCCGGTCTCTGGCGCTGGAGCCGGCATCCGAACTATTTCTTCGAATGGCTGGTCTGGGTCGCGTTCGCCGTGTTCGCGCTGGCGTCCCCCGGCGGCTGGATCGCCCTTTCCTGTCCGGCGCTGATGCTGTTCTTCCTGCTCAAGGTCACCGGCATCGCCTACACGGAAGCCCAGCTCCTCCGCTCCAAGGGCGAGGCCTACCGTTCCTATCAGCAACGGACCAGCGCCTTCGTGCCGTGGCCGCCCCGCACCGCGGCCTGAGCCCGCGCCCCCGACCCCCTGCCATCATGCTCGATTTCCTGCTCACCCACAACGCCCTCCCCGACGCGGTCGTCCGTTTCGGCATCCGGCGGCTGCTCGCCCGGCGTCTCCGCGATGAGGCCGCGCCCACGCCGGCGGATCAGGTCGCCCGCCTCGAGCGCTTCGCCGCCGACCTGAGCGCCAGGCCGATTGCAATCAACACCCGCGAATCGCGGCAGCAGCATTACGAGGTGCCGACCGAATTCTACCGGCTCTGTCTCGGGCCGCGCCTGAAATATTCCTGCGGCTGGTTTGAGCGCGGCGACGAGCCGCTGGCCGCGGGCGAGGAGGCGATGCTGCGCCTGTCGGCGGCCCGGGCGCGGCTGGCCGACGGGCAGGATGTGCTCGAGCTGGGCTGCGGCTGGGGCTCGCTGTCGTTGTGGATGGCGGAACAGTATCCCCGCTCGCGCATCACCGGGGTCTCGCACTCGCGCACGCAGAAGGAGTTCATCGACGCCGAGGCCCGCCGGTACGGCCTCGACAACCTGCGGATCATCACCTGCGACATGAACGATTTCGACGCCGCGGCCGGCGGCTACGACCGCGTGGTGTCGGTCGAGATGTTCGAGCACATGAAGAACTGGCCGCGATTGTTCGCCGGGGTGTCGCGTTGGCTCCGTCCGGGTGGCCTGTTCTTCCTGCACGTCTTCACCCACGCCCGTTTCGCCTACCATTTTGTCGCGCGGGATGATTCGGACTGGATGAGCCGGCATTTCTTTACGGGCGGCATGATGCCGAGCGACGACCTGGTCGCCCGCCTGCCGTCACCGCTCCGGCTGCGGGACCACTGGCGGGTCAACGGCCGGCATTACCAGCGGACGGCCGAGTTGTGGCTGCAGAACCTCGACCGACATCGCGCGTCCATCCGGCGCCTCTTCACGGAAGCCTACGGCGCCGGCCAGGAAGCGCGCTGGCTGGCCTACTGGCGCGTCTTTTTCATGTCCTGCGCGGAGCTCTGGGGCTACCGCGACGGGGAGGAATGGCTGGTCAGCCACTACCTCCTGCAAAACCCGGACCCGGTTGGACAAGGCTGATTGCCGGATGGGGGACGGTTGCGCGCCCCCCGCATTCGCGCCAGTTGCCGCAGCGCGCCCTCCGAATCCCCGTCGCCCGGCTCCACGCAGCGTCAGTCGGCAGCCTGTGCCCGGAGGCCGCGTTCCACCAAACTGACCCAGCCCGCGTCCCTTCGACCGCTCGACTCTTCGACCGAATTCCCCTGGCTCAGGCGACCACCAGCGACAGGAGGAACTTGCGGGCGTCCGCCGACACCGACGGCGAGAGATTGTAGACGGCCAGGCAAAAGAGCCAGCGAGCCTCCTCGTCCTGCGCCTCGGTCAAGGCCTGCGACGGGGAACGGGGCTCGGCCGGTTCGGGTGTCTTGAGCTTGAGTTTGAGCGCCGGCTTGCCCGCGGGCTTCGCCGCGGCGGGCACCTCCTCCTCCACGCGATAGGTCGAAAGCTCCGTCATGCCCACGCCCCAGCGGACCCCGTAGCGGCTGAGCCGGAAATCGAAGCTATCCAGGTCTCCGCCCGGGTAGGGACGCCAGACCGTGAGCTTGGAGGCATTCTTGCCCGTATACTGCTCCCGATGGCGGCCGGAGGGATCGGGCGCCGCGTCGACCGGAGCGAGCGAGGTGCCGATGATGACGGGTTCGAGCACCTGGAGAAACGCCTTCTCGCTGACCGCGCCGGGGAAATTGAACTGCACGCCGCAATTCGCGTAATGTGCCTCCGAGACGAAATGGACCACGGTGCCCGGAATCTCCAGTTGGTAACTGCCGAGGCTGAACTTCATCCGGCAGGGATCGTCGGGAAACGCCACGGCGGCGAGGTTCACATGGACGTTCGCGCCCGTGTGCGAAAGGTCGAACAGGGTTCCCGGAAAGTCCTTCCATGCCGCACCATTCCCCTTGAGGCTGATCTTTCCGTGGGGTGCGCCCCCGTGGTGCAGGCCCACGCCCTTGTCCACCAGGGACAGCACCGCCTTGAGCGGGAAGGTTGGACTGATCTGATAGCGCGAGCTCTTGCGCTGTTCGGCCGCGGGGGCCACTTTCTTACCCAGGTTCGGCATTGGTGTTAAGGTCGGCACGGTGGAGCCTTTGGTTCAAAGTTGAGGTGAAAAAGGCTGCGCGTCTCGTTTTTGGTTTTTTGAAAATAATCCCGGCAACGTCAAGGCTCGGGCGCCAGCGGCCGGTCGCACGGTTTGCGACCGCCAGACGGCGCCTTTCGGAAATCCGAAAGGCATCCGCCCATCCCACTGACTTCCCAAAATCCCCGCAATTGAGAAAGTCATGTTATACGACCTCCGCCGAAACGGCCAACAAAATCCGCGCGCGCTGCGGACACCCGCGCGCGCCGAATCCGCAAGGTCGTTGCGATCACGCCGCGCGCGAACCAGGCGGCGTGCGGGACCGCCGTCGCCGTTGACCCCTTGCCGGCGCGCGGGCACAATGCCGGCCTCGATGCCCGCTTCCCCCAAACCCGAAGGCGTCCCGCCCAACCCGCATGAGCAGATGCTCAGGCTCGTGGCCCGGGGATTCCACCGCGAATTGATCAAGTACGGCGTGAAGGAGCCGGAGATCGTCACCGTCGCCGCCCATCTGCTCGACAATGTCGTGCTCAAGAGCCCGCCGGCGAGCAAGCCCGCCGAGAAATACAACCAGTTGTTCACCATTCGCGACGTGCGGGACGACTGGGCCGGCGCGCAGCGGCTCGGGCTCCACGACGTCACGCTGACCCCGCTCGACCTGGGCCGCGTCCGGCAGGTCGCCGGCTGGCTGGAAAACCCGCGGATCAGGTCCAGCTTCTTTCCGCGCTTTCCGGAATCCGTGGAAAAGCTGACGGCGCATTTCCGGTCTCCCGACCAGGAATATTTCGCAATCTGGCACCAGCAGGACTTCGTGGGGATCGTCGGGGCGGAAAACCTCGACCCGCTGTCGGCCAAGCTGGAAATGAAGAAGCTGGTCGGCGACCCCAACATGCGCGGCAAGGGCATCGGCAAGCGGGCGACGTTCCTCTTTCTCTACCACGTGTTCGTCATTCGCAAATTCTACAAGGTCTACCTCCACACCCTCGACATCAACATTCGCAACCTGAACCTCAACGGCAACCTGGGCTTCAGCCTCGAGGGCGTCTTTTTCGATGACGTCTGCATCGACGGGATCCGCCAGGACGTCGTGCGCATGGCGCTCACCGAGCCCGCGTGGCGGAAGATTTTTGGCTGAAACCCGGCCGGGGCTACGCGCTTGTGCCCCGCCCGGCCGGCGGCATCCTGCCCGCAATGACATTTGCGGTCACGCCAAAGGGGTCGAGCAGAGGCGGCCGGCGGCTGGGGCTGGCCGGAGCATTCGCGCTCGCGTGGGGAGTGCTCGCCGGCGAGTCCCCGGTGCAGCCGGCCGGGACCACGGAGGCGGCGATCGCCACGTCCGACGTGCGGGTCGAACTAAGCGCGGGACCGCACGCCCCTAGGTTGCTTCGCATGGT
>Ga0265327_10001704_pt1 | contig 26258 bp, 10 predicted proteins | sample 41621metaG_FD_202089 | JGI IMG/M metagenome (GOLD analysis project Ga0265327, IMG submission 202089) | Rhizosphere microbial communities from Carex aquatilis grown in University of Washington, Seatle, WA, United States - 4-16-21 metaG | ecosystem: Host-associated > Plants > Roots > Rhizosphere...
ACGTGTTGCCATGCCAGTTGCGAATCTGGCTAACTGGCGCATATGTTGCAACCTGATAACTGCATAAGTGTCTAAGAGTCGTCAAAAAAGGGAAGTTTTATCGGAAATTGCAGTTAATTAGCTATTAAGCGGCAAAGGTACTCTCATCACACCTTAGCGGGGTTGACGCGGGCCAAGATGGCGCAATCTTGGATTCTATGCGTTTCTCCATCATGTGTGAGCGGTGAGACCATAGATCATCAACGGTTCCTGACGCAAAATGAGAAGCGTGCAGAGGTTCAATTCAACCGATGCACAAGATACGCAAATTGCTTTGCTTCAAAGGACATTTATTTGCGAATAAACTGGGTGATTCCGCGTATTCTGGTCGAAGCGAATGAATCCATACTTTGGAGCCGTCGGAGTGCTTGCGGAAAAGCGTGTGGTGGCGGCACCCCAAAATCCACCTTGCATTCGAGGTCAACGAATCGGCTACCGCTGCACGGAGGGATCGAGTCTCAGCACTAACGGCTGTCACGATGGCCCGCGTTCTCCGCGTTGCCTGGAAATTTCAAACCCGTCGTTGTGCCGAACGGCGCCCCGTAACTAAGCCTTGGACACCTGACCGTGGGCGGTCTTGATGGCCACCATCGCGTTGCGCGTATCGACAATGCAAGGGGCCCAAGCCGCCAGTTCCTGATAATTCACCGACTGATGGTTCGTGGCCAACAGCACGGCGTCGAATGACGCGATGGTATCGCGATTCCATTTTACCGAAGGGGTGCCTGCCCAATGGGGGTGTTCGCGGGTCGGGCGCACGATGGGAACATACGGATCGTAGTAGGAGACGATTGCGCCACGCTCCTTGAGCATATCCATCAGCACGTAGCTGGGAGATTCCCGGTCATCGTCGACGTTGGGCTTGTAGGCCAGTCCGAGGACCAAGACCTTGCTGCCTTTGACCGATTTGCTGCGCTCATTGAGCGCATCGGCCACCCGATGGACGACGTATTCGGGCATGGCGGTATTGATCTCGCCCGCGAGCTCGATGAATCGGGTGTGCTGGCCGTACTCGCGCGCCTTCCACGTGAGATAAAACGGATCGATCGGAATGCAGTGTCCGCCCAGGCCCGGGCCCGGATAAAAGGGCATGAAGCCAAACGGCTTGGTTTTGGCCGCGTTGATCACTTCCCAAACGTCGATCCCCATCGCCGAGTAGACCACCTTGAGTTCGTTAACCAAGGCGATGTTCACACTGCGAAAGGTGTTCTCAAGCAATTTGGTGGCCTCGGCCACCCGGCACGAGGAAACCGGCACAAGCGTCTTGATCGCGATCGAGTAAAGCGCCACCGCCTTTTCGAGGCAGGCCGGCGAGTAGCCGCCGACCACCTTCGGAATCGTGGCGACGACACTGCTGGGGTTGCCCGGGTCTTCGCGTTCCGGCGAGAACGCCAGATGGAAATCAATCCCCGCCTTCAGGCCGGACCCGGCCTCAATGACCGCCCGCAGGTCTTCGTCGGTTGTGCCCGGATAGGTGGTGGATTCCAGCACCACGAGGCTGCCCTTTTGCAGGTGCGGCGCGAGCGCCTTGCCCGTTTCCGTGATGTACGAAATATCGGGCTCGCGGTTTTTGTTGAGCGGCGTGGGCACGCAGATGATCACGGCGGAAACGCCGCGCACGAGCGAGAAATCACTCGAGGCCGAAAAGGCCTTCTTGTCGAGCATCGCCTGGATGTCCGCAGCGGCGATGTGTTTGATGTAACTACGGCCAGCGTTGAGTGCCGTCACCTTGGACGGATCGATGTCCAAGCCGACAACAGTGGCTCCGCAACGGGCGAATTGGAGCGACAACGGGAGGCCAACGTAGCCCAGGCCGACAATGGCAATTTTCATGTGCGAAGAGTCTGTTTCGAGACGCGGCCGAGAGTCGTTTTTGAGGCCGCGGCAGGCAAGCGATTAAATGCCAACGACAGGGGTCCGCGTCGGCGACCGGGGGCGCTGGGAGTCGCCTTGGCGGGTTCGGAAGGAGCCCCGCTTCGGGCGCTTTTCCGTCGGAATCACTCTCACGGAAGGACCGGCAATTGATCGACAATCGAGCGGCCGATCTCAAGCGAGGCGGTCGCGGCTGGCGAGGGCGCATTGCACACGTGAATTGTCGAGGGGCCCTTGATGATGAGGAAGTCGTCCACAAGGCCGCCGTCGGTCCGGACGGCCTGCGCCCGGACCCCGGCTTGGCTGGGGACGAGATCCTCGGCGCGCACCGCGGGGATGAGCTGCTGCAGGCTGCGCACGAACTCGGCCTTGCTGAAGGACCGATGCATTTCCTTGAGGCCGGAGCGGGCGTGCTTTGCCACCAGGCGCCAAAACCCCCCATAACCCATGGTCTCGGCAAAGTCGCGGAATTCAAAGGCGGTCCGGTGATAGCCTTCGCGCTTGAAGCTGAGCACGGCGTTCGGTCCCGCGTGCCGGCTGCCGTCGATCATGCGGGTGAAGTGGACCCCTAGGAAAGGAAACTGCGGATCGGGCACGGGGTAGATGAGATGCTTCACCAAATCGCGGCGTTCGGGAATCAACTCGTAGTACTCGCCGCGAAATGGCACGATCTGGGCCTCCGGATTGACGTCGGCCAGCCGGGCCACCCGGTCGCTGTGCAAGCCGGCGCAGTTGATGTACAACCGGGCGGCCAGCGGACCGGCCGACGTTTCCAGGATTGTCTCACCCCCGGCATTCCGAAAACCCACCACCTTGGTGTTCAGCCGAAGCTCCCCGCCGCGGGCGGCGATCAGCTCGGCCAGCTTCTGGCAGACTTCGGCGTAGTTGATGATTCCGGTCGACGGCACGTGGACGCCTTCCAAGCAGCGTACGTGGGGCTCGATCTCTCCCACCGCCTCGGCGGTCAGTTTTCGGACCTCGATTCCGTTGGCAACCCCGCGATCGTGGATTGCCTGCAGCGCCGGGACTTCGGCCGCATGGGTCGCCACGATCACCTTGCCGCAAATTTCGTAGCGGATGCCGTGTTCGTCGCAAAACTCGAGGAGCCGGCGGTTGCCGGAGCGGCACAACTTCGCCTTGAGGCTTCCCGGCTTGTAATAGATGCCGGAATGTATCACCCCGCTGTTTCGGCCGGTCTGATGCTTGGCCCAGCCGTCTTCCTTTTCCACGACCGCTACCCGCCGAGCGGGGTTCTTCTCAAGAATTGCCCAGGCCGTGGACAGGCCAACAATGCCGCCGCCGATTACTATGTAGTCAAAGTTTTGCATGAAGCCGGGGAAAATTTGTCCCCGCGACCGTAACTTGTTTGACCGCAAAAAGGCACAAAAAACGCGCGCGGCCCGCGAAACCAATAAATCTTACAGGGGATAGCAGAGGCCGCGGAGAAGGCGGACGTGAACCACAAATGGACCGTTCAAGACCGTTGCCCGCGAATCACGCGAATCGACGCGAAAAGGAAAGGAGAGCTTTTGTGATTCTTGCGCCTCCTTGCGGCCAAAAGTTTGGGTTGGTCACGGAGAAAACTCAATGCGGGCCAAACACGGGCACCTTCTGTCGTCATCGGTATTGCTCCGTGTTCATCTGTGGTTAACTGAATTGGTCCGGTTCAGTGGTGCTAGCGGCCTCCTGTGAAAACAAAACACGCTACGGCCGCACCACACAGGGTGAGGAGGCGTCGCTGAGAAAAAGCTGCGGCGTACCGGTGCCGTCGCTGCGAGCCACCCACACGTCCGAATGCCCGGCGGCGGAGGCGCGCGGCAGCGCGTACAACACGTGGTCGTTGTCCAGCCACTCGGCCTGGTCGTCCACATTGTGGGTTTCGCTGACGACGGTCTCTTGCTGGGTTTTCAGGTTGAATACGTGCAAACGCCACATCCGGCGTCCGTTTTCCGTCAGGCGCGACTTGAACGCCACGCGGGTCTCGTCGGGTGAAAGCGACGGGCATTCGACGATTTCCTTGAGCACGCGCGCCGTGCGCTTGGTGACCGAGCCTTCGATCAGGTAGGGTATGTTGGCCGAGGCCACGGTCGCGTAGAACCGGTCATGGTCCGTGGCAAAAGTCACTCCCCAGAAATTGAAGTCCTGGTTCTTGAAGACCTGGCCGTCTTTCTGCACCGCAAAGTCCTCCAAGTCGCCGAGGGGTTTGCCGGTCGTGAGGTCGTAAATCGTGGTGCGAGTCGAGAATCCCCCAGTGTTATACGAGTCTCCGGTGATGAACACGGTGGAGGAAGCCAGGAGTCCGTCCCTCGAGACGCGGGTCCGGCTGGGAGCGCCCGCGAGCTTGAAGACAGGACCGGCTTGAAAACCAGCGTTGAAACTCTCGGCTTCGTAGGTGGTCAGTGCGCTGCGGAACGCCCGGAGGACAAACACCGCCGTGTTGGCGGCATAGACCCGGTCGCCGACCAGGGGTGTGATGAAGCGCGCCCCCGCCGGCGCGGACAATGGCACCAGCGCCACATGCCCATACGCCGGACCAAGGGCGGTGTTGCGGAAAAACAAATGAGGCTGCCGCCGGACCTCGGCGAGCTGACTCTTGTCGTCGACAACCGCGGCGGCGTTGGTCGCGTTTTCGGACTGTTGCTGGGCGCGTCGGCGGATCGCGAAGGCGACGACCCCGGCGATGGTCACCGCGCAGACCAGGCCGAAGATCAGGAGACGAGCGCCAAGTGAAAATGATTTAGGTGCCGGAGGATCGGTTGGCATTGGATGGGGGAGGCTGGAGCAGAATCGCCGAGACCGCCAGGACAAGCACCAGGACGGTGAGGTAGGTGAAGGTTGCGGGGCCGGTGCCCGCGCGGCTCCAAAGGTAACCGAAGGCGACCGAGGCCAGCAAGCGTGCGATGTTGGTGGCTGTGGCGAAGACGGCCAGACCGCTTCCGCAAGAGCTGGCCGGGAGCACCGCCGCCACCATGGCGGTTAACACTCCGTCGGTTGCAGCGTAGTATATTCCGAGCAATCCCACCACCGCGGCGGCCAGCGGCCATCCGCCCAGCCCAGACAATCCGAGTGTGACATAAAGGGCGGCGAGGGACACGTAGCCGCCGATCAGGACGGGCCGGCGCCCGATGCGGTCAGCCAGTCGGCCGCACGAGACGGCGAACATCGACGTGACCAGGGAGGTCGCCACATAGAAAAGCGGGAACGCCGTCACGCCGCTGGCGATCCGCTTTTGCAGCGAAAGGAAGAGGAAGCTGTCGCTGATGGTGGCGAGTCCGAGCAGGGTGCCCGCCACGAGGAGCCGGCGGAAATGCGTTTCACCGAGCAAACGCAATACGGTTGTCAGCGACGCGGCCTGGGTACCAGCCGGCGCGGTGGCGGGGTTGGTGCCGGGGACAAACAGCGCGATGGCGGCCAGTCCCATGATCGCCACCCCAAAGCTGCTGATGAAGACGAGATCGAACGCACCCGGCATGGTGGCCAGCAGCACGAAAGCCACGACCGGGCCCAGCATGGCGCCGGCGGCATCGAGCGCCCGGTGCACGCCGAAGGCCGTGGCCAACTCTGCCTTGGGGGTGCTTTGGGAAATCAGCGCGTCGCGCGGCGCGGTGCGAATACCCTTGCCGATCCGATCCACCGCCACGATGGCCGCGATGGTCCCCCATGCACTTCCGGCGGCCAGAATCAGCAGCCGGCACGCCGCCGAGAGTCCATATCCGGCGGCTGCAACCTCCTTGGGGCGTCGCCATCGGTCGGAAAGGACGCCGCCGGCGACTCGGACGAGGGCAGCCGCGCCCTGGTAGATCCCGTCAACGACCCCAAAGGCCAGCGGGCTCATGCCGAGTTGAAGCACCAGATACATCGGCAGGATGCTGGCGATCATCTCCGAGGAGACGTCGGTTAGAAGACTGGTGACCCCGAGCGCCCAGACCGTCCGGCTGACAACCGGCAACCAACCGCGTTTTTTGCCGGGGACGTGGGAACCTTGTCCCCCAGGCGAGATCGATCCGGGATCACCCGAGGGCTTGCGGGAAAAGATTTTGTCCCAGTCGATTGAATACATCGGGGCTGGGGGGCTTACACCAAGTCGCGAAGACGCGAAAATGGTCCACTGGGGGAAACAGCGGACCGACCCGCACAATGGTTACGGGAGCCAACGGGGACTACCAGGTGACGCATTCCTTGGAGGCACGATGCGTGGAGGACAGAAACCCCCCTCCGTATCGTGCGGCACGAGCAGAACACGTTTCGCGACTTTGCGCCTTCGTGTGAAGCCTCAGGCTGGGCTCTTCACCTGGAGCGCCGCCCGAACCTGGTTGGCAACAGTCTGCACCTGTTCGTCGGTGATCTGGTGGAAAAGCGGCAGGAGAATCACATGCGCCTGGGCCGCCTCGCTCGCGGTGAGCGGACCGGACGAGCGCCACGGCTCGGTCTGGTAGGCCGGTTCCAAGTGCGAACACATGATGCCGCGCCGGCTGGCCACACCGTTGTCCAGCAGCGACTGCATGACCTCCCTCTGGTCAACCTCATCTGCCAGCCGGACGGCAAAGCTTTGCCAGTTGCTGCGCGCCCACTCGGGCTCCAGCGGCAGGGAAAGATTGGGAACGTCGCCGAGAAGCGCCCGATATTTCTCCAGGATTGCCCGGCGGCGGCTGAAGAGCTCCGGCAGGCGCTTCAGTTGCTCGCGGCCGACGGCCGCCTGGATGTCGGTCATCCGGTAGTTGAAGCCGATCTCCGGGTAGCTTTCGAAGATCACCTGCTTGGAACCATGCCGCACGGTGTCGGGCACCGACATGCTGTGCTGGCGCCAGAGGCGGAACTTGGCATCCCACTCCTTGTGCTTGGTGGTGATCATCCCGCCGTCGCCGATCGAAAGAATCTTTCTCGGGTGAAACGAAAAGCAGGCGACGTCGCCATGCGGCTTGCCGATCTTCTCCCATTTTCCGTCCCAACGAATTTCACTGCCGATGGCGCAGGCGGCGTCCTCGACCAGCGGAATCGAATGCTTCCGGGCAATCGTGACCAACTTCTCCAGGTCGCAGGGCATCCCGATCTGGTGGACGCACAGGATGGCTCGGGTTTTCGGGCTGATCGCCGCCTCCACCAGGCTCGGATCCATGTTGTAGGTCGTCGCTTCGATATCCACGAAAACCGGAATCGCTCCGCAGTAGCGGACAGCATTGGCGGTGGCGATGAACGAGTGGCTGACCGTGATGACCTCATCCCCCGCCTTCACGCCGGCGGCCAGCAGCGCGAGATGCAGGGCGGTGGTGCAGTTCGAGACCGCGCAGGCATGGGGCGCCCCGACGCTCGCGGCAAATTCCTTTTCAAAGGCGGCCACCTCCGGCCCCTGGGTGGTCCAGCCGGAAAGAATGACCCGGCGGGCGGCGTCGGCTTCGCGCTCATCGAGGACGGGCTTGGCGATGGGGATCATGGGGGGGGAGGAAAGTGAGAGGGAAAGTGACGAGTGATTGTGCGCAGAGGAGGCTAATCTCTTTGGTCCGTCATGGGAAGCCAGGCGCGGAAAATTGGGGAAGGAGTTGTCGACGAGGATCGATTTTCATCCTCCGGGCCCTCAACTCTCATCCTTCAACGCTCAACTCTTTTGTGCCATCGCCGGCACCGCGGTCTTGGTTTCCTTGGACCACCATTCGACCAACCGGCGAAGGCCTTCTTCCATGGTCACCCGGGTCTTGAAGCCGAGCATGCGCTCGGCCTTTTTGGTGTCGGCCAGGCGCCGGAACACCGGGGTGGCCTTGCGGGCCGGTCCATATTCCGGGTCGAGGTTGACGCCCATGACCTTGCCGAGGGTGACGGCCAGCTCGTGCAGGCTTGTTTCGGTGCCGCTGGCCACGTTGATGGCGTCATCGCTGATCGACGATTGGGCGGCGAGCAGGTTGGCCCGAGCGACGTCGCCCACATAGACGAAGTCCATTGTCTGGCTGCCGTCACCGAAGATCAGGCAGGGCTTGCCCTGGGCGAGGCGCTCCATCCAACGGATCATGACCTCGGTGTAGACGCCGAAGGCATCCATGCGCGGGCCGTAGACGTTGAAGTAGCGCAGCGCGACGTAGTTCAGGCCGTACATCTCATAGAAGCTTCGCAGCATGCCCTCGCCGTAGAGCTTGATCGCGCCATAGATTGTCCGATTGCCGTAGCCGTGATGATGCTCGTTAGTCGGGAATTCCTCGGCCTGCCCGTAGATTGAGGCTGACGATGCGTAGACGACACGGTGAACCTTGTTCGCCACGGCGGCCTCGAGGATGTTGAAAGTACCAGTTGCCAGCACTTCGTGGGCGAGGCGGGGGTCCTCCGCGCACTGGGTGATGCGGATGGCCGCCTCGTGGAAGATCACGTCGATGCCCTCGGTCAGCTTGTGAACGAGCTTCGCGTCGCGAACATCTCCGTCGACCAACGTGACCTTGCAGTGCGCTCGCGCGCCTGAAAGGTTCTGGTCGCGTCCGCGCGTGAAGTTGTCGAGGACAACGATCTCGTCGATCTCGCTCGCGGCGAGAAGGTCGGCAATATTGGATCCGATGAGACCGGCTCCGCCCGTGATCAAGGCTCGTTTGTAGTTCATGTGGTAGGATTGCTAGGTACGTGTCCTGGACGCCAACGAATGAAGCGGGCGGGAACGCCGGCGACAATGGCAAAGGGTTCGACGTCATGGGTGACGACCGCGCCCGCGCCAACGATGCTGCCCTTGCCGATGGTGACGCCGGGAAGGAGAACCGCGCCCGTGCCGACGTCGGCCCAGGCGAGCACGCGGACAGGACGGATGTCCAGGTCGGTCTCGATGATGGGTCGGTCGACCGGGAGGCCGGTATGGGCCGAACCCAGCACCTTGGCGCCGGGTCCCCAGCCAACGTAATCCTCCAGGATGATGTTGCGGGCGTCGAAGTAGGCCTGCGGCCCGATCCAGACATGATTGCCGATCTTCGTCGTGCCGTCGAACCGGCCCTGGATGTAGCTTTGCGCGCCGATGAAGACGCCGTCCCCGATCTCAAAGGTCTCGAGGTGCTTGAAGCCGACGTTGCTCCCGATGCGGACGCCGTGGCCGAACTTGCGGGCCACGGCCCGCCAAATGGCCCGGCGCATCATCGAGTCGAGGACGCCGTCGCCGGAGGCGAAGCGAGTCAGTTGCTCGAGCAGCGCCGCCGGCTGGTACGACTCGCGCAGGTGCCGGGAGAGCTCCACTTCATACGCGGGGTCCGGGACAACCTCCTTTTTCCCGTGGATGGACGGGACGATCCGGGAACTTTTTTCGGGCGTGGTGGACATGGGCGGGGTCGCCGGGAGTTTCCGCGGCGTTGGCTCAACAATTGATTGATGATCGCCGGCCGGCTTGGCGACTTAATTTCGCGCGGAATCCGCGGGTGGCGCGGTCTTCCCATCTAACCGCGCTGGGAAGATCTTGGACCCGATCAGTGTCCGGTCTGCACCCTTGCAGAATGCCCGTTTCGACGTGCTTTTGCCCGTCTCGAGGCACCCGTCGTCGCAAGCGCCTCGGCGCCAGCTCGACGGCCGAACCAAATACGTTGCGACAGTCCGTGGGCGCAAGCCATGGGGGTGGGGTTAGTGCTTATAGGCTGTAGCGCTCGAAGGAGGCATAGTGGCGTCAAATGAGAACAACGGTCACCCTTCTCGCGGTCCTGCTTGCCTTCGCCACATCGGTTGAGGCCGACCAATTCAGCTTCTCCTACTTGTTTGGGGACGGTCATTCCGTGACGGGCGGTTTTACCGGCGATACCAACCTCACGGGCCTTGGCAACTTCACGACCTTCATCGATGGTAGCGCGATCTATGTCACCAGCACGACCGCGCCCGTGTATGGCATGGGCCAGCAACCGGGGAGCCCATACGACCCGACCCCTCGTTTCGCCTACGATCTGGCCAGTTGCAGGTTCATATTATCCAATTCAGATTTGAACGCCAGCAGCCCGCTGAATGATTTCTGGGATTTCGATGTCACCGACGGCCAAATCGGGCTGATCATGTCGGGACTTGGGGCCATCCAAGTAAACGGCCAATTCCAACCGCAGCCGAGGTACATTGATTGGGAGGCAGAAAATCCCAACGCTTGGACCCTGATAGATCTGACCACACATCCGGACCCGGTGTCACCCGATCCGCTGGAGGTTTCCGCTAATGTGCCCGATGACTCCAGTACGGTGCTACTACTCGGAGTGGCTCTGACCGGACTGGCAATGTGCTGGAACCGGTTGGTGGCGTCCAAGCGGTCGGGCGGGACCAACTGAGAGTTGTCAAAAGAAACGACGTGAGCGGGACGTTTGATCGGGCGGGTCGTCTGCGACGAACTCCTCGATAGGGCGGCTTATCCGGAAGCTGAGTCGCACCCCTGGCGCCGGCACTCCGTGCTATAAGCCGCAACAGCAAGCCATCCGCGGCGGTAGCTCGACCCGTGGGACCGGGCTGCCGCCACCTCGGTCCTTCCTGGGCTGATCGAATCCCGACGCACCGCGCCCACCGACAGTGCGGGCCAAAACAACGCGCCTTCAAACGGGCGGACAGAAACGAGGCATAAGCCAATGTCGCCTAGTGCGAGATGCGACCGTTCGAGCAACGGGCACGCGCTGCGGGTCCGCGATTGACATCCCCCGCAGGAAAGACGCTCCGAGGCGGCAACGGCGCAAAGGGACGGGCGAAATAATTGATCGCTGTGACCTGCGCCCGAAACTTAGACGCCCGATGACAAAGACGGATAGGTTCAAATTCCAAAATCCGGAGCTGACGGCGATTGTCCAGTTCCTGTCCGGCGACTAGATCATGCACTTCCGCTTTTTGCCATGGCGCCCCGGCCCGCGCGCGGGCGCTGATCACGGTCCCAGCGTGGTTTGGAACGTCACGTCGACCCAATAATTTGCGCCGTCACCGTCTTGATCCGGGAATCCACCCGCGCCGTATGCGTAAACTCCGTTGGGGCCATCGACGCCGGCGGCAAGCGCCTGCAGGGGTCCGTTCGCTTCGCCTTGCCCGGTAAAGAACCCATTGTCGCTCGAATAGAAGCCGGCAGACGTGTGGTACGACGCGACGTATGTTGTGTGAGCAGTAATGGCAACCGGGGTCGGCAGGGCTTGGTATTGCCAGCCAGCCTCGGTCTCATTCGTAAACGCAACCGACGCCAACAGCGTGCCAGTGCGGCTCCAGAGATTACCCACATGGGTGCCGGTATTCAGTGGGCTCTTGTAGAAACGAAGGCCCGTGATGTAGCCGTTTGAATTGGATTGGATCTTCACGCCGACTTCGATCGGACTCGCGTCGCTCGGAGTGACGGAAACGGGCGCGTCGGTATTGCTCCAAATGCTGTAAACCGGGACCGGCGGGGTTCCAGTGGTAAACGCAGAGGAAAAGGTCGCGACGGGGTTGCCGGCAAGGTCTTTGATGCCACTTGCACCTCCCGCGACGCTTACGGTGTAACTCTTCTGCGCCGACAGCGGGACTCCGGGTATCAGCGTCGCAGTAAACGCGAGGGAGTTGTACGACACATTCGCCGCAACCAGATTGTTCGCCGAGTCCCGCAATGTGAACGTGCTGCCGTTTACGGTGGCGGGATCCATCGCCTCGCTGAACAAGACTGTGACTTGGGTGTTCGGATTTATCCCCGTGGCACCATTTGTTGGTGAAACCGACAGCACGGTTGGTGCCGTGGTATCTGGCGTAAAGTCCACCTGATAGGATGCGGATTGGGCCGGAACAACCACGTATTGGACGCCCTTGACCACCCGCAACTGAGCGGCGATCGGTGAGCCGTTCTGGCGAACGGCCGTCACGCTGGACCCGACTGGGATGGGCACCATCGCCTCCAAGCCGTGAGCCGCTGGGGCGGCGGCGACGTTGAATCCAAGCGTCGAGCCAGTCCAGGTAATGCCGGTGAACGACGAGCTATTCCTTGCGTCAGTCCAGTTCAGGAGCTGGCGAGCGGAAATGATTGGAACTCCACGCGACACCGCCGATAGGATGATCTCATCCGATCCCGGTTCGTCGGGGAAGTCGGTGTGCATGTTGGCCACAAACGCGCCATAATAACCCAGGGGCCCCGTTGCGTTGTCGAGCAGAGTATCAACCGTGAAAGAATAGGTCTGTCCGGACTCGTCGGTCATTTGTGTCGGCGCCTGGTAGACATCAATCGCATCACCCGTGGCGGAGGCGAAGCGCATCGGCAGGCCCGAGCCCGTGAACATGCCGGGACGGTCCGCCACCCAGGTGGACGGCCAATAGTAGTAGGTCGTGTCCAGACGGATGCCGTGCGCCAACTCGACCGACGGCATGATGGTATAGCCGCTCCAGGCGATGGCATGCGCGCGATGCGTAACGGGCGAGGGCAGGCTCGGGAACAACGCCTTCCATTGGTTGAGCTGATTGGTCAGCATCGTGTCCAGCGTGGCACTCGTGTAATCGGTGAGGTTTGTGTTGAGATGCAGGGCGATCTCAAATCCGGCCGCATCATAGGCGACCGCTTGCTGGTCCGTTGGAGGCCCTCCGTTTGGATCGGGGAACATATAGGAGGTGCTCCGAATGGCCGTCCAGTCGTCCACGGACGCGCCCTGAGGTGTGTAGCTGGAATAGATATTGAAACGACCGCTGGTCCCGGCAAAGCCGCCGTAAGTGGTTCCATGGTCGTCGCCCGTCATGACGATTGCGGCCTTGTAGCCATGCGGGAAGATCCAGAACCGCGGCAGAGGGCGCCTGGCGGCATTCATTGAGATGATCATGTTCGCAAGCAGGTGCTGCTGTTCGTCCGCCTGGGGAATCTGGACCTTGTCCAGGTTGATCCAATCCGGTTGCGGATCGAAGGGAGCGTTGCCGAAGAAAAGGTCATCGGCGCGCGACGGCGGTGACTGGCCATCACGGTTTTGGTCGATCCAAGCCGGATTGCCCTGACGAGTAAAGACGACCGACTTGGCGAGATCGAAGGTGAAGGCTGCAGCCTTGCCGCCGTTCGATCCGAGACTGCGGACGGTGACGGCTGGATTGGAAGTTGGCGTCGAGGCGTCCGCGAAAAGCGTGGCCAGGACGGTCGCACCGTTTGTCGCATATCGATCGGCCGTGTTATGGAATTGAATCGTGGTGCCAACAATTCCCGTGCCCGGTCCGTTTGTGGTGTTTACCTGGAGGTAGCCTTCCGAGAGGGTGGCTCCGGCATCGCTCAGGCCCAACAATCCGGCGAGTTGCTTGTCAGGTCGCATGGCGATCAGGTTGCCGCCCCCGTTGACCCAGTTCGTCAAAATCGAAACCTGCGACGAGTTGAGCGACGTTTCTCCCAGAAGAACGACGTCGAACGGTGCGAGTGACGTGGTTGAGATCGTGGAAAGATCCGCCATCTGGAAGGAATTCAAGCCTTCGGCCAGCAATATCTCCGCGAGATATTTGCCAAACGGATGGGCGGAATCGCTGACGATCAAGATTGGCCCTCCTGGTCCGTTCCCGGCGGCACCGTACGTAAGTGTGGCGAATGACGACACGAAGTCGCTGACCAGGGGATTTCCGGCCACGTCGGCGATTCCGCCGGCGCCGCCCTTGGCCGTCACCGCATATGTCGTTGACGCATTCAACAAGGCGGAAGGCGTCAATGTCGCGGTGAATGACGTGTTGTCGTAAGTGACCGTCGCCGGGATCAACGTGTTCGCAGAATCCCGCAATGACATCGTCGACGAAGTGACCGAAGATGGATTGAGTGCCTCGCTGAAGGTCAGCGTGACCGCTTGGGAAAGCGCCGCCCCACCGACGCCCTTGGCGGGACTGACCGACACGACCGTTGGCGGCGTCGTATCACCGGATCCACCGGAGCCTTGCGGGGAGAAAAGAACGTCGACCCAATAATTTGCACTGTTCCAAGTCAGGCTGGGGAACGTGCTGTTAGACCCATACGCGAAGATTCCATTGGCGCCGGACACGCCATTTGCAGGGGCGTGCAGCGGCGAATTGTCGACGCCCGTACTCGCGAAATAGCCGGTGTCCGCGCTATAGTGGCCAGACGGGGCATGATAGGACGCGACGTACATCGTATTTGCGGTCACGGCTACCGGCGTCGAGAAAGTCACCTGCTGCCAGCCAGACGTCGTTTCACCCGTGAAGGTGGCGGTGGCCAACTGCGTGCCCGAGGTCGACCAAAGACTTCCGGTATGCGTTCCCGTGTTGGCCGCGGCTTTGTAGAATCTGATTCCCTTGATGGCGCCGGCGACATCGGCGCGGAATCGAACGCCGAGCTCGACGCTGTTGTCCGGGCCGCCATCAACCGTCGCGGGCACCGCAGAGTTCGGCCAGATTGTGAACACCGTGGGCGCAGCGACTGTCGTGATGGTCAACGCCTTCGTTGCGTTTTGCGCGGGCGATCCGGAGTCCGTGAGTTTTACCGTGAAGCTAAACGTGCCTGCGCCCGTTGGTGTGCCGGAGATGACCCCGGTCGCGGCAGCAAGGGTAAGACCCGGTGGGAGCGCACCGCTGGCGAGGGACCAGCTATAGGGCGAGGTGCCGCCGGTGCCGGCCAACGTTGCCGAATAGGCCAGCCCGATCGTACCTGCGGGCACCGAAGCGGTGCCGATGGTCAGGGTCGCAGGTTGGACCGTAAGGGTCGTTGAGCCGACGATTGCGCCCTTGGTGGCTGATATGGTGGTCGGACCTCCCGTGACTGCGGTCGCAAGGCCCGTCCCGCTTATCGTGGCGCGGGCCGTTGCCGAGGACGCCCACGTTACCTGATTCGTCAGATCTGTCGTGCTCGAATCGGTGAAGACGCCGGTTGCGGCGAACTGCTGGGTCGCTCCGGCCACGACCGTCGGATTCGCCGGTGTGACGGAAATCGACGCGAGAGCTGCCGTAATGGTCAGGCTAAGGGGCTTGGTGGCCGCTTGTGCCGGGGTCGCGCTGTCGGTTGCCTGAACGGTAAACGCGAATACACCCGAGACACTGGGTGTGCCGCTGATCTGCCCAGTGCCGGGATTGAGGGTCAGTCCAGTAGGCAATGCTCCGGTTGTGATCGACCAGGCATACGGGGCAGTTCCCCCCGACGCGGAAAGGGCTGCCGAGTACGACGTCGCCACCATGCCGCTGGCGAGCGACGTGGTGCCGATGGCGAGCGGTTGGGGTTGGACGGTCAGCTGCGTGCTTCCAGTTATTCCCGCGAGCGTGGCCGAGATCGTTGTCGTTCCTGCCGTCAAGGCATTGGCCAGTCCTGTCCCGCCGATGGTTGCCCGGGCGGTGGCCGACGACGCCCAGGTCACTTGCGAGGTAAGATTCTGCGTGGTCGAATCCGAATAAGTCCCCGTGGCGGTGAACTGTTGCGTGGCACCAGCCTGAATCGACGGATTTGCGGGAGTGACGGCAATCGACGTGAGGGAAGCGCTCGGCTTGAACAGCACGTCCACCCAGTAGTTGGTCGCATTCCACGTCTGCGTTGGAAACGCGCTTGCTGAGGTGTAGGAATAGACTCCGTTCGAGCCGGATACGCCGTTTGCCAACGCATGCAACGGCGCATTGTCGTGTCCAGCTGTCGTGAAATAGTTTAGGTCGGCACTGTAGTGGCCGGTGTTCACATGGTAGGAGGCCACGTAAACTGTGTTGGCGGTGACGGTGATCGGCGTTGCAAAGTTAACTTGCTGCCAGCCGGAGGCCGTCTCACCGGTGAAGGTGACCGAACCGAGCAGCGTGCCGGTGCTGGACCAGAGATTGCCAATGTGGGTGCCGGTGTTGGCCGCCGCCTTGTAGAAACGAATCCCGGTGATCGTTCCGGCAACGTCCATCCGGATCTTCACACCCAGTTCGACCGCTCCATCCGGACCACCATCGACCAAAGCCGGAACGGTTGTGTTCGGCCAGATGGAGAAAATGGTGGGAGCCGCCGCGACGACAATTGTGAGGGCGCTGTTGGCTGTCTTTAACGGGCTGCTCGCGTCACTAACAACCGCCGTGAAGTTAAACGTGCCAGTGGCAGTGGGTGTGCCGGAAATCACGCCGGTGGTGCCATTGAGCGTCAGGCCCGCCGGCAGCGAGCCCGTGATAGACCAAGCATAGGGAGTTGTCCCGCCGGAAGCTGCAAGCGTCGCCGAGTAAGCGGTGCCCGCGGTTCCTCCCGCCAGTGAGGTCGTGGTGATCACGAGCGGAGGGGGCTGGACGTTCAGGCCGGTCGTCCCGGTGACCGTGTTGAACTTGGCCGTGATCGTCGTGCTCCCGCTGGCCACACCGGTGGCCAAGCCGGAGGCGTTGATCGTCGCCTTGGTGGTCACCGACGACGTCCAGGTCACCTGACTGGTCAGATTTTGTGTAGTCGCGTCCGAGTAGGTGCCGGTGGCGGTGAATTGCTGGGTGGCTCCAACCACGATCGTGGGATTCGCCGGTGTCACCGCGATCGACGTAAGGGTCGTCGTAATGGTGAGCGAAAGGGCCTTGGTCGCATTCTGCGCCGGACTTCCGCTGTCCGTGACCTTGACTGTAAAATTCGAGGTGCCGGCTGCGGTTGGCGTGCCGGCAAGGACGCCCGCGCCTGTCAGCGTCAGTCCGGCGGGCAATGCGCCGGCCGAAACGGTCCACGAGTATGCTCCGGTTCCCCCGGTGGCTGCCAGAGTGGCGTTATACGCCGTTCCCGCAGTCCCGTTGATCAGGGTTGCGGTGGTAACGGAGAGTGGAGGCACGGTTACCGCCAGAGAAGTCGATCCGGTGATGCTGCCGAGCTTGGCGGAAATCGTGGTGCTGCCCGGCGCGACGGCACTGGCCAACCCGGCCGCATTGATCGTGGCGACTCCGGTCGCCGACGAAGTCCAGGTTACCTGGCTGGTTAGGTTCTGGGTGGTGCTGTCCGAGTATGTCCCGGTGGCGGTAAATTGCTGTGTGGTCGTGGTCAGGATCGAGGAGCCGGCCGGCGTGACCGCAATCGAGACGAGCGTCGGTGGTGCGGAAGCTTGGAACACGACATCGACCCAATAGTTGGTCGAGTTCCAGGTTTGGTTTGGGAAAATTGATGCCGCGCCATACGAATAGACCCCGTTCGGGCCGGATACACCGTTGGCCAGGGCATGCAGGGGAGCATTGTCAATCCCCGCCGTCAGGAAATAATTCAGGTCGGCGCTGTAATGGCCGGAGGGTGCATGATAGGACGCCACATAGACCGTATTTGCCGCGATCGCCACCGGGGACGAGAAGTTCACCTGTTGCCATCCCGAGGCGGTTTCGCCGGTGAATGTCGCAGTGGCCAACTGCGTTCCCGTGCTGGTCCAAAGGGTCCCGGTGTGGGTCCCGGTATTGGTCGCAGCCTTGTAGAAGCGGATGCTCTTGATTGTTCCCGCCACATCGGAGCGGAATTTCACGCCTAGTTCGACGGAATTGTCAGGTCCACCGTCGGCGAGGACCGGCGTCGCAGTGGCCGGCCAGACGCTCACGTTCGGCGCGGTGGCCGTGACGACGATGCTCAGCGCCTTTGTTGCCGTCTGCTTGGACGACTCCGATGCGCCCGAATCCGTTGCCTGAACCGTAAAGCTAAAGGTCCCGGCCGTGGTGGGAGTTCCGGTGATCGCGCCCGTCGCGCCGTTTAGCGCAAGTCCATTCGGCAGTGCTCCGACCGTGAGCGCCCAAGTGTAGGGGAGGGACCCTCCCGTGGCCGCCAGGGTGGCCGAATATGCGCTGCCGATCGAACCGGCCCCGAGGGAGGCAGTGGTGACCACCAAGGGTCCCACGGCGACGGTCAAGGTTTGCGATCCACTCACCCCATTCAGCGTTGCCGAGATCGTCGTGTTGCCCGGGGCAACACCACTCGCGAGCCCGCTTGTGCTGATGGTGGCGTGGGAGGGCGACGACGAAGACCAGGTAACCTGGCTCGTGATGTTCTGGGTGCTGTTGTCCGAATAGGTTCCCGTGGCGGTATATTGCAGGGTGCTGCCGGCGGCCAAAGATGCGTTGACCGGAGCAACGGCGATCGAGACGGGCGTCGCGCCAGTCTGCAGGACCACATCGACCCAATAATTGGAATCGCTCCAAGTCTGGTTTGGAAACGTGCTCGAAGCCCCGTATGCAAACACACCGTTGGGGTCGGACACCGTGCTCGTCTGGGCATGCAGTGGCGCGTTATCGAGGCCGTGCGTGGAGAAATAGTTCAGGTCATCACTATAATGCCCGTTGAGGAGATGATAGGATGCGACGTATTCGGTGTTTGGCGTCACGGCCACCGGGGTCGCAAAATTCACTTGTTGCCACCCTGACGCCGTTTCGCCGGAGAAAGTGGCGGAGGCGAGGAGAGTTCCCGAGGCTGTCCAGAGATTGCCAATGTGGGTGCCCGTATTGGCGGCGGACTTGTAGAATCGAATCCCGATGATCGTCCCAGCGACATCCGAATGAAACTTCACTCCCAGTTCCGCAGGCGCGTCGGCTCCCGCATCGGCGAGGTTGGGAAGCGAAGTGTTGGGCCAGATCGTGTGTTGCGACGACGAGGATGATCCTGAGACATTCAAGGTGATTCCGGCCGACGGGGTCTCGATATTTCCGCTGTCATCAAAGGCGCGTGTCTTGATCGACACCGGGCCCGTTTGCCAGGGAACCAGGGCATAACTCCAGTTCGCCGTCCCAGTGGCGGCATTCCAGGTCGTGCCTCCATCGACCGAAACCTCCACCCCCCAGACCTTGCCTCCGCCCGCATCGCTCGCAATTCCCGTGATGGTGACTTGAGAGCCGAGGGTCACCGAAGACCCGGATGCTGGACTTTGCACAACCGAAGTCGGAGGCGTCAGGTCCGTGGAGGCCGATGCGGCCACCAGTCCCGATTGCAGCGACGCCGGTTGCACTTTCATGTCGGCAAAAAGGTTAACCGTGGCCTGCTGCATCGCATGGCTGGCGGCGAGATTTCCGCCGTCGTGGTTGCTGTCCATGCCCCACGCCCACTGGATGCTGCCCGCGCCGAACACCAGCGCGCCGCTCGAGTGGCGATAGAGCGTGAGCGAGTGGGTCGCGGTTGCGGTCGCATATGTCGAGCCGTAGTCCTGCAGGTAGGACTCTCCAGGCAAGGTCACGAGCGAAAGTCGCATCAGGCCAACCGGCTGAGATCCGTTGTTCGGGGCTTCGTCCCATTCATAGCCCAGCGTACCGGCGGGCATCGTTGCCGACGCGCCGGGGGCCTGGGTATCAACGCCGGTATTCCGCCAGAAACGGTGGGCGCCGTAGCTCGCCGGCACTGTGATGGAGTCATTGGCCGGTCCGTTCACCATGAAAATTGTGCCGCTCAGCGAGTTTTCCGGGCGGCCGCCGTCGGCCGGAGGGCTGAACCGCGGGTCGCGCCACGTGCCGGTCCACACCGAATTCGCAGCGCCGGTGTCAAGGGGATCGATCCTCGCGCCGGCATGGGTCTCCTTGTAACACACCAGGGTTCGGTAGGTCGTGTTGGAGCCATCGATCGAATTCTCCCAGCGGGTCTTCCAAAAGATCTCGTTGCCGCTGAAGAATGCGAGGTTCACGCCGCCGGCCCGGGCGGCCTCGACATTTGTCCGTTGGGTGCCGGACCAGTATTCGTCATGGCCGACCGAAAGGAAAATCTTGTGCTGGAGGATCAGGTTTCCCCGCCGATCCGAATCCATGCCGGTGGTGTAGCTGACGTTGTAGCCATTCGACTCGAGCCACCGGATCATCGGGTACTCGGCATTGAAGATCCAGTCGTGGTTGGTGTCGTTGGCGCGGGTGATGAAAGGGCGGTTGTAGCTGACCTTGTAGGCCCGCCCGGCAGGATTGCCGACATAGAGGCTGTTGCCGCCATAAGAATTGTACGCCTGCCAGGTCGTGTCCGAGGTTTGGAAGAAAACTTCCGAGGTGCTGGCGTCGTCGCGCACCACGAACGGAATGTGGCTGGCGCCGCCAGTGTCCGTCCGCGTCACCTTGGCAATGTAGAGGCCCGACGTGGCGGTGGCCGGCACCGCCCACGAGGCCGACTCCGCCCAATTTCCGCAATCAATCAGGCCGGTGGCGTCGTCAGTGATCGGATTCGGTTGATTCTGCGGCAAGGTGGCCGACGGCAGAACTGTCGCCATGAAGCGCGCCCCCATGCCCGCGTAATATCCGAGGCGATAGATATCCAATCGATATGCCGTCGCATTGGTGGAAATCTTGAAATGGATCGTGCCGCCCTTGTTGACGCTGATGTCGGTTGCGAACCCCTGAATGCTGAGATCGCCGGCACCGGAAATGTCCCATTGGCTGGCGGGGGTTCCCGCGTTCGCATTCTCGATCGTGATGGGGTTGGACGCGTCCACGCGCGTCCCCACGAACAGCGCGCCACAAAGTGAAAACGCCGCCAGAAAACCGGATAACTTGCGCACGAAAAGCGCGCCTGAATTCGGAACGCTGCCTGGGGGGTGGGCCGGTATGCACCGAGTTGTCGCGACAATATTCGTCTTGGAAGTACCTACGTGCATGGGTGAAAAAGGCATGGACAAACCGGATTTTGGGCCGTGGGGGCCGGGGGAAACCACACTTGGACGCATTCTCTATACCCAATTTTGTACTATTTAGGCAATCGATCTGCAATAACTACTAACCAATTGTAGGACAATGCATTATAATTGGGTTACGGCCTCAATTTTTAGCGCAAATTGCCTTCTTGAAAGCACCGTTTTGTAAGGAAATCCGTCGCCAATTCGCGATTGGAGCCAAAATCTCATGCAATTGGCTTTATATCACCAACTAGTGACCAAAATCGGAAGTGTAAGGATAAATGACAGACCTGGGCATTCGCGCCGGTCGCTCCGGGGAGATTTCGTCAATGTTTGGTTGCAGGCAAGCTTGGTCCCGAATGCACCTTCCATCCACGCATCCGCTGCAAGAGCCTGCCTCCAAGCGAAAGTGATTCGTCGCGTGTTGCCCCGCGCCTACTGACAAAATCCGGCCACGCATTCGCGGGCGACGGGTGCCTTCACACGATCGGCTCCTCTGATCCCGACACCGCGGTCACTTCACTCCGTAATCAGGGCAATCAGGGTCCGGCCGAAAAGACCACATCGACCCAATAGTTCGCGGTCATCCACGTTGAAGTGGGGAAGGGACTACCCGTGCCGTAGGTATAGACGCCATTGCCACCGGCCGCGCTGTTACTCAGCGCATGTAGCGGCGGATTATCCGCCCCCGCAGAAGCGAAGTAGTTGAGGTTGGCGCTATAGTGTCCGGAGGTCACGTGGTACGAGATCACGTAGGTTGTGTTGGCGGCGATCGTCACAGGAGTCGCGAAATTGACCTGCTGCCATCCTGAGGCCGTCTCGCCCGCAAAGGTGGCCGACGCGAGCAGAGTCCCGGTGCTGGTCCAAAGATGGGCGACGTGGGTGCCCGTGTTGGTGCTGGCCTTGTAGAACCTGGCCCCGGTTATCGTCCCGGCAACATCCGAGCGGAACTTCACGCCCAACTCCACCGAACTGTCGGCTCCTCCGTCCACGAGTGACGGCACGGCAGTCGATGGCCAGATTGAAACAGGAGTGCCGGCGGCAGGCGCCACGGTGATGCCCAGGCCCTTGGTCGTCATCTGGGCCGGACTACCCGAGTCGAGGACCTGCACCGTGAAATTCGTCGTTCCCGACGCGGTCGGCACGCCGGTGATCACGCCGGTCCCAGAATTCAACGTGAGGCCGGCGGGAAGGGAACCGACACTCACCGACCAAGTGTAAGCGGGCGTGCCGCCGGCGGCCGCGAGCGTGGCCGAATAGGCTACACCGACAGTGCCGTTGGGAAGCGAGGCCGTGGAAATCGTGAGCAGGGGTGCCTGCACGGTCAAGACCGTGCTCCCGGAGATCGCCCCGAATGTCGCGGAAATCGAGGCCGTTCCCGCGGAGACGCCGGTGGCCAAGCCGGTGGTGGCGACGGTCGCTTGCGTCGGAGCTGACGAGGACCAGGTTACCTGACCGGTAAGGTTCTGGGTGCTGCTGTCGGAGTAGGTTCCGGTCGCGGTGAATTGCTGCGTGGCACCGATCAGGATCGAGGGAGTGGTCGGCGTAACCGCAATCGACGTCAGCACAACGGGAGCTTTCACCGTCAAAACCGTGGTACCGGCAATGCTGTTGAACGCGGCCGAAATGGTGGTGGTTCCAACCGCACCAGAACTGGCCAGTCCGGCAGCATTGACAGTGGCGACGGCACTGTTGGTCGACCCCCAGGTCACCTGGTTGGTGAGGTTTTGGGTCGTGGCATCGGAATAGGTTCCGGTGGCGGCGAATTGCTGGGTGGCACCATAGACGATCGACGGGTTGGACGGTGTCACGGCGATCGAGGTAAGCGACGGCGGCACGACACCCTTGAAGACGACATCGACCCAATAGTTCGCTGAGTTCCAGGTAAGATTTGGGAACTGATTCCCCGCGCCATATCGGTACACGCCGTCTCCGGCGCCGCCGACGTTGCTCAGCGCATGGAGCGGGGCGTTGTCGACACCAGCCGAGGCAAAGTAGTTTTGATCGGCGCTGTAGTGCCCGGAGTTGAGGTGGTACGCCGCGACATAAACCGTGTTGGCCGCAATGGCTACCGGGGTCGTAAAGTTGACCTGCTGCCATCCCGAGGCGGTCTCTCCGCTGAACGTGGCCGAAGCGAGCAAGGTCCCCGTGGACGACCAGAGATTGCCCACGTGGGTGCCGGTGTTGGCGCTTGCCTTGTAGAATCGAATTCCGGTGATCGTGCCGGCAACATCAGATCGGAATTTCACACCGAGCTCCACCGAACTGTCTGCGCCGCCGTCGGCTAGAGTGGGCGATGCGGTGGCGGGCCAGATGGTGAATGCCGTTGTTCCGGCGGTGATTGTGGTGCTCAGGCTAATTGTTGCCGATAGAACGGGACTGCCGGAATCGCTGACCCGAAGCGTAAAGGATGAGGTTCCCGCGGCGGTAGGTGTGCCAGTAATCGTCCCCGCACTGGCGTTGAGGTTCAAACCTGCGGGCAATGATCCCGCTGTCACCGACCACGAATACGGCGCCGTGCCGCCGGTTGCGGCGAGCGTCGCGGAGTAGGCGGTGCCCACCGTGCCATCGGGCACCGAATTCATCGTAATGGTAATCGGCGCCGGCTGGATCGTCAGCGTGGTGCTACCGGTTACTCCAGTCAGTGACGCCGAGATTGTCGACGTGCCACCCGCGACCCCGGTTGCCAAGCCGCCCGCGTTGATCGTTGCTCGAGAAGGCGTGGAGGAACCCCAAGTCACCTGAGCGGTGAGATTTTGGGTGGTGGAGTTCGAATAGGTGCCGGTCGCGGTGAATTGCTGGGTCGCGCCAACGGCGATCGAGGGATTCGCCGGCGTCACGGCGATGGAACTCAACGTCACCGCTGGCTGGACGGTCAGAATCGTGCTGCCATTGACGCCACTCAACGTGGCAGAAATGGTGGTTGTGCCGGCGGCAAGTCCGGAGGCCAGGCCGGTCGCGTTGACCGTGGCGGCCCCGGTGTTCGACGAGCCCCAAGTGACCTGGGCGGTGAGATTTTGGGTGGTGGAGTTCGAATAGGTGCCGGTCGCGGTGAACTGCTGCGTTGCGCCGGTCACAATCGATGGCGCCGCCGGCGTGACGGCGATCGAGGTCAGGGTGGGCGGTCCTCCCGAGGCGACGGCATAGATGCAATAGTTGAGATTGGCCCCGCCGGAAGTTGCGATCGGATCCGGCCAGGTCCCATAGGTGGCGCTGGCCCAGCGCAGCGTGCCGTTGGTCCCGGAATAATACACCCGCGCGTTGGCGTCATTTGACCAGATGGCCAGCCAATAAAACGTGCCCGACGTCAGCGCCACCGGCGCGGTGAGGGTAAAGGTCTGCCAGCCCGCCGCCGGCGCGGTCACCTCCGCGGTCGTCTGTAGGAGATGATTGGGCAGGCTATTTACATCCGAATAAATGGCGCACTTGTACTTGCCGGAGATTGCGCCGACCTTGGCCATCAGCGACGTTGCCGTCATACTGCTGCCAGCCTGAAACCGTGCTGCGTTGATCCACGCCCCGCCGCTCCAGATGTTGTCAGTCAGCGTGCCATTGGTGGTATTCCCCACGGTGCCGCTGCCGCCGGTGGATGTCACCGTGACCGTGGCGGTGCCACTCACTCCGCCGCTGCTGGCGACGACATTGAAAGGTCCGCCGGCGGTGCCGCCCGCGGAAAACTTCCCGGTGCTGTCAATCGTCCCGCCGCCACTGACCGACCACGAAAAGACGGGAGTTCCCAAGGCTGCGTGTCCCAGGCTGTCGGTGCCGGTGGCGGTGAATTGCTGCGAACCCCCGGCGGTTACGATCGCGCTTCCGGGCGTGACGGCAATCTGCGAAAGCGGACCGACCACACTGATGCTGACCGGTGCCGACACACCCGTGTTGTTGGCGGTGTCGTTCGCCGCAGCAGTGAGGACATAGTCGCCCATCGGGACATTGCTCCAGGAAATCTGATAAGGTGTGGTCAAATCAGCACCCAGCGAGGTGGTGCCGTTGAAGAAGTCGACTTCAGCGATGGTGCCGGTCGACGTCGAGGCGGTGGCAGCAATCGGGATGGAGGCGGGGGCGGCGTACCTCGTGCCGGTTATTGGACTGGTGATCGCGACATTGACCCCGGTTGCGCCCGCGAGAGTGAATACGCAATCGGCAGGAATGGTCGCGGTGAAGGTTCCATTGCTCACCGCCACAGAGGCCGAATGCACCATGTTCACCGTCGCCGAAGTGTAATAGAGGTCCATTGACGTCACCGCTGGGGCCGACTGCAGCGTGCAGGTCAGAGTGGCCGAGCTGGACGACGTATTGATCCCCACAACAGTAACCTGGCCAAGTCCCGTGTGTTTAAAGGCCAAGAGAGGCGAAAACGGTGCCGTCGAGCCACTGACATTGATCCTCTGCGCACCAGGGCGGACAAACTTGCTGATTTGCGCGACCGTGTAAAAATTCTTTCGTGGCGTGTAGGTTTTGACCGGCGCATTTTCGTCGTCGACGCTGAACAATCCCCAGAAGCTCCAATTCCCCGTGGGGCTGTTGTTGGGGATAAGATAATAACTGTCGTATCCCTCCCAGACCAGTCCCGCGGACACGCCATTCAACAGATGATCGAGCAAGTAGTTTGCCGTGCCCTTGCAATAGGTCCAATCGTACGTTCCCCGTTGTCCAAAATCGCAGACGCTGCACCACACGTTGTATTCGGAGATCCAGTATTTGATATTTGGATAAGGGGAGCCGGGCACGTAATCCGGCATCGTGCTCGTGCCGCCGCCGTCGGTATATCCGTGCACCGATAGGCGAGCGACCTTGGCCATAATCGTCGGGTCCGCCTCCATTGCCGAAAAGTAATTATTGTCGGTCGACGCAAGGTCGGGACCGATGATTGTCACGTCGCTCAATCCGTTGGCATCGAGTTTCAGCGCCAGCTTGTGAAGTGTGGTTGCATACTGGGCCGCGCCCGACAGGTGGATGCCTTGGACGCCGATGTCCGGCTCATTATTCGGCATGACTGAACGAAATTGGACCCCCCGGACATTGCGTGCGTAGTAGAGCTGCGACACGATCATTTCGGCCCATTCATCCTCGAGGCCGACCGTCAGGCTCTGGAGGTTGGGATTTGAAGTGCCGCACATCCACGCCGGCCCGGGCCCTTGGAAATTGTATATCAATCCATCGGTAATTCCGCGACTGTTCAAATAGGCCGACATGTCCCAAAGTTTATTGAATTCAGCGGAGTTGTAGACCGAGTTGTAGTAGGTCCAGTTGAGGGTATTGGAATCGCCATTGTCGTTGGCCGCCTCCCAGTCGGCATTGTCATAAATCACCCGAAACAGCGTCATCCCTGCCTGGTCGATCAGTGCGTCCAGTACCGGCTGCAATTCCGCCCCGTTCCAGCTCCGATGGTTGGCATTAACACCGAATCCGTCGATGGTTTGGTATGTCTGTGCGCCGTTGACCGTTATGGTCGCTCCCGAAGCTGAATTCCACCCCAGCAAGAGGGCCAACCCAACAAACGTCACGGTTGCCCAACGACGGATTGAGGCGGCGGGTAATACGTGCGGTGAAGCTAATCCCGCTCGCGAGGCTAGGAGCCGAGGTGCTAAAGTGTGTGGAAGCATATTATGTCAGGAGGGGTATCGCCTCCGAACAAAATCGACGGTGGAATAGATCGTGAGTTCCCGATCGCACATAGCCAGTAGAGGGCATTATAGATAAGCAACAGATGCGCGCCTGCGCCCGCAGTCGGGGCAGGAAAGCGCTTTTCGGTAAGTCAGCATATTTGGCGGATTGGTCGAAGGAGGCAGAGAAAGATTGGTTGGGGTGCCGTGGGAGCGCGCCAACTCTGTAAGTGTCGGCGTCTCAAGAATAGCCGATGCACGGTGTCAATAACACGTAAAATAATAGCAAAGCATTTGTGATTGCACGATCTTTTTTTGGAGT